>Ga0208701_100070_pt1 | contig 50437 bp, 42 predicted proteins | sample DeeseametaMP1482_FD_184188 | JGI IMG/M metagenome (GOLD analysis project Ga0208701, IMG submission 184188) | Marine microbial communities from the Deep Pacific Ocean - MP1482 (SPAdes) | ecosystem: Environmental > Aquatic > Marine > Oceanic | place: South of Fiji, South Pacific Ocean | collected... | reverse complement strand
CGCCCGTGCCGGTCGCCGAGAACACCGCCCTCAACACCCTCGGCATCTACCCACTCGCCAACGGCCGCAGCAAAATCGACGGCAACCTCGACAAACTCACCACCGAAAAACTCAAAACAGCCCTCTCACCCCTGACCGCACCCACGCCAGCACCCGACGGCACCCGCGACCCCCGAACCCCCAACAAACGCAACGCCGACGGACTCGCCGAACTCCTCGACCGCTACCTGAGCGGACACCACAACACCGGACCCAGTCGTACCGATGTGAAGCTGATCGTCCCGCTCACAGAGTTGATGGAAAAGCCGCCACACCGCCGGCCCGACGAGAATCACTCCGGGAACGGACAGGACGGCGGAGGAAGAGGCAACGGCGGCGGAGACGGCGGCGGCAACGGCAACCGCGGTGGCGGTGGAGGGAACAGCGGTGGCGGAGGCGACCGGGCTGCTGGTGACCGGGCCGCTGGTGAACGCACGGCCGGTGACCGCGCGGGTGACCCGCCGACACCCGACGACCCGCGCTGGCCGTTCCACCTCGACTGGACCGGCCCCATCAGCCGCCACCTCGCCGAACTACTCACCTGCGACGCCGACCTCACACCCATCATCGTCGACGCACACGGCGTCCCACTCGCACTCGGACGCACCATCCGACTCGCCACACCAGCCCAACGCGAGGCCGTCATCATCCGGGACCACTGCTGCGTCATGTGCGGGCGCCCAGCGCAATGGTGCGAAATCCACCACATCACGTATTGGCAGAACGGCGGCGCGACAGACCTGAACAACCTCGCCCTCCTCTGCAGCGAATGCCACCGGCAGATCCACAACACAGACTGGCAACTCGCGATGGGAGAAGACGGCCACCCGCAGGTCATCCCACCCGCCGAAACCGATCCCGAACAACAACCCATCCCCAGCTACCACCGAAGACGAAAACACCGAGTACGAAAACACAGCGCCTAGAGCCGGCCGACGCGCCACACTCGCCCACGCGAGTCACACACCGCACCCGGGCCGCGGTCCACCATCTGCACCGGGAGTCAACTGACGTGCGAGAACCGAGTGCCAGGTCATGCGACGGCACAGAGCTCTCCGACCTGTTGGCGGCAGCGACGCCACACAGTCCGGTCACCGCATCACCTGGGCCAGTTCGCGGCAGCGGCGAGACACCCAGCCGTTGGCACCGGGGATCACCCGCTACCCAAACCCCCTGCACACCTCGGCGGCCAGGGACGCCGACCCTGTCAGGCCAGCTGAACCGTCGCCGTCGCGCGGTGACCGAAGATGCGCTTTCCCTCGAACGTTGCGCTGAGCGCGATGACAGCGGTACGCGCCTCGGTGTCGAGCGACTTGATCTTGCCCCCGAATTCGATTTCGGCTGCCCTGTGCGTGTCGACAGGAATCGGCGCAGTGAATCGCACCGTGTAGTCCTTCACCGCGCCCGGATCACCCAGCCACTCCGTGATGTAGCCGCCGCCCAGTCCCATCGTGAGCATGCCATGGGCGAGAACATTGTCCAGATCGATGAGTTTGGCGAACTTTTCGCTCCAGTGAATGGGGTTGGCGTCGCCGGCAACACCCGCGTAGTTGACGAGGTCGCCGCGCGTGAGGCGGAACGTCTTACCCGGCAGGGTATCTCCGACAGATACGTCCTCGAACTTCACCGACGGTGACGAGCGGTGGTCCACGGTCACCAGAGGTGGGTGCTCGACCTGCTCCTCGTCGTCATGGTCCGATGCACTCGCTCGCGCGGCCATCGTGGTCGCGCCATGCATGACGAGGCTCTCGGCGGCCTCGATGATCCCTTTGTCGACATCGCCGTCCCGGCCGATCAGCAGCGTGGTGTACGTGATCTCGACCAGCTCGTTGCGCTGGTTGGACACGATGTTCTTGGTGACCATCATGTCCTTGCCCATCACTTCCCGGTAGGAATCGAGGGAGACATCGCAGTACAGCTGGTCGCCGGCAACGATCGGCTGGTAGAACTCGAGGATCTGATCCGTCTGCAACATCTGGCTGAGGTCGAACCCGACGGCGATCTTTTCCAGCAGGCGTCGCTGCGCGAGCGTTCCAACGAGCGACATGAAGGTGAGCGGAGCGATCACATTGCTATGGCCGAGGGCTTTGGCCGCGTCGCCGTCCCAGTGCAGCGGGTTGAAGTCCTGCACCGCCCGCGCGTATTCGCGAACCTTCTCGCGGCCGACCTCGTAGTAGTCGGCGGTGCGGTAGTGACGGCCGATCATGGCCCGAACATGCTCGGCCGGGTCGAAGTTCTCGGTTGCTGCCACGTTCTCACTCATTCGTGGCAACCTACCGGTCGGGACGTCCCGAGTACATGCGCACCCTCGAGCTTGTGCAACGTCATAGGCATGCCTCTGTAAGTCTGGGCGAGGACCATAGTGTTCAGGCGCTGCTGCGATGGCGGGCCATCGGGCCGTACGTCGGGGTGTCGTAGGTGGTCGGCGGAACTTCGATCGTCTTGACCGACACGAGCGGGCGACGCGTCCGGCGCCGTGCTGCGTCGGATGCGAGCAACGCCGCCCCGTGTGCGGTGAGCGACTCGGGCATGTTGGGAACGAGCACCGGCAGCCTGAGATCTCGTCTGAGGACGCGACGCAATATCGGCAGGTGCGCGCACCCACCGACCATCACGAGCGCGTTCATGGACTGGGGCGCGTCGACGATGACGCTGGCGGTCCAGCCCTCTATGTAGCGGACCGCTGACTCGACGATCTCGTCGAAAGAGCTACGCCACAACCGAACAGCGCCAGCGACGAACGGCCCGGGGATCTCGGCCACGCGTAGGCTCGATAATTGTTCGCGCGCGAGACCGATCGCCACCATGAGTGCGTCGACTCCGCTGCTCGACACCAGCTCGTCGGCCCCGTACGTCGACAGCAGATAGTCGCGGACGGCGTTGTCGCACACCTTTCCGCCGAACAGTGTTGTCCGTCGAGAGATCAGGACGCGGCCCGTCGCGGGTTCAGCGAGGGACACCGTCGTGCCCGAAGCCCCGATATCGCACACGGCGACGGTGCGGATTCCATCAAGTTGACCGGTGCCGCGAAGGAAGCGTAGTTGCGCACCCAGTTCCGACACCACGGTGAACCGTTCGGCCTCGTGCATCGCGTAGGCCGAGCGCTTCGCGCGTCCAGCGGGGTCGTCGGGGACGGCAATGACACGGTCGGCGGGGACGACGTGTTGGGCTGCGGCCGTCGTTTCGAGGAGTTGGACTGCTGCGGCGACCTGGCCGGCTGCCCCGAAGGATCGGACGACTCCAGCCGAGCACACTGATTCGTCGGCGATCGCGAGGGCGGCAGCTCGAGCTGTGGTGGAGCCGACAGAGACTCCCAACACCGTTTTCATGGCTTCCTCGGCTTCGACAGCAGGCATTCCGACCGTCGGATCGTATCGTCATCACCCACCCTTGGGTAGGATAATGGGCCAATTTACAATCCTCAGGTTTGTTTGAGCTATCGGGTGACTACTCGGCCTCTGTCGTCGATTCGGGCGCTTCGACGGTGGGCTCGGCAGGGACCTCGTCCGACGGTTCGGGCTCCTCGGTGGCGCTCTCCGTCGGATCCGTTGTCGGATCCGTTGTCGGATCCGTTGTCGGATCCGTTGTCGGATCAGGCGTCGGATCAGGTTTGGGATCAGGTTTGGGATCGACCGGACCTGACCCACCACCAGGAGTCGTGGGGTCGCTGGTCGCGGTGGGGGGCTTCACGGGACTGCCTGGCGTCGTCGAAAAGGGCGATCCGACGGTCGGCTCGACCACCGGCGGCACCAGCACGGCACCGGCGCCCGACGGGTAACCGGGGACGACGTCGGCACCGAGCCCTTCGGGTTCGGCCGGATCAATAGGGGCCGGCGCGGGCTCGGGCGCGACCACACGCTCCGGGTCGGCCGTCGCCCCGGCTGCGCCCGACGGGTAGACCATTTCGTTGGTCGGGGTCGACTCGCTTGCCGGTTGCGAGGTCATCGCCCACGCGGTGACGCCGCCCAGCGTGGCCAGCACACAGGCCCCCACCGCGGCGACGGGCCATGTGCTGCGGTGTTCCACGCGCGAAGGCGGGGGAGCAGCGAGCGGCTGCACCTCACCGACAAGCAGGGCAGCGCTGACATCCGGGGTGAACGCATCCGACAAACTCTCGTGAAAAATATCGACGACGAGCGGTGGCGTCGACTCGGTCTCGGCCAACGCGTCGGCGATGATTTCGCGTTGCAGCGCGTTTTCGCAGACCACAGCAGCGCCGTCCACGTGCAGGTCGTTCTGCATCGCCTGTACTCGCATGAATCCGAGAGCGGCGGAGACCGCGCCGCCGATTCCACCGGGCGCAGTGGCCACAGGGACGATCCGACTGGCGACGGGGCCAAGCTCGGGGAGCGAGGTGTCGACGAGCGACGCCGTCACCTCGTACGTGCTGACGTGCACGCCCAATGCAATACGCATGGCTGTTGCACTCCCCCGGTTTCGTCGGACACCGCCCCCCGCAAAGAATGCGGACAATCAGTCGGTTTGTTCGGCGATGAGGTTACCCCGTACCGAGGAAATCCGTAATTCCTAGAGATCGAACGCAGCGATTTCGGCCCTGGCGTCGCTGGCGGCCTGCAGTTCTCTCGCGTAGAGCAGGCCGAACGAGAAACCGTTCTCACCCGGCGTCACACCTGCTGTGCGTCCGAGTTCGAGCAGTGCCGCGGCCGCGACCACTGCGTCCTGGTGCTCTCCGAGAATCTCCTGCACGGACGTGAACCGCTCGATTCGCGTCTTCGCCGCCTTCTTCCCGACGATGGGCTTGACCAGTTCCGCGGCGTAGCGGGCGCGTTTTGCCGCTTTGCGGGCCCGATGCATCGCCTCTACCTCGCCGCCGTCGATGGCCTGTGCGACGCGCTTGGCGGCCTTCTTTTCCGCCTTCCGCGCCATCTTGTCGAGATCGCCTTCAGTTGTCTTCGAGGCGCCCTCGTCGAGGGGTAGCCCACGAGAGTACTCACGCAGCTGCGCGAGCAAGGCCCGATAGCGATCTCCGTCGAGTTCGGTGGCAATCGCTTCACGGGCTCGAATCTGCGCGGCCAGCAAGTCGTTCTCGATTCGGGCGGCGACTGGGCCGAGCAGCAGATGATCCGGCATGTCGTGCACGGACTCGGAGAATCGGGCGCGCAAGACCTGGCGGTCGCGAACCTCACCGAGCACGCTCGCGTACCAGGTCAGTTCGGCATCGAGTTGGACGGCGCGATCCTCGTCGAAGACGTCACCGAAGACGCGGAGCGTACTGCGGTAGCGGCGAATCGCCACGCGAGTCGAGTGGATGGGATCCATGCCGCGGCGAAGGTAGACGTCCCCGGCGAAGATGGCTTGTGTTTGCTGGTCGAGGTACTCCGCGACGACGCCCAACGCTCCGGTGTGGGCGGGCTCGGAATCGGATTTGAGGGCGCGATGCAGTTTGGACGAGTGCGCGCTGCGCACTGCCCCGGCGGCGACGAGCGCTTTGCCCACGCGCTTCAATGTCGACTCCGACCCGGCCGGTCCGAGTTCGACTTCCCATTCACGCCAGCCGTGACCGTCGGCTCCGGCGAGATCGACGGTGACTGTGTCGTCGGCGATCTCGGCGACCACGGACCCGTCTCGATCGAGCAGGCGGTGCGCGCGTCGCAGCGATGTCAGCGTCGCCACCCGAGCCAACGGCTTGCCGAGTGCGGCCCCGACGAGAAGGCTTTCCATTTCGTGCGGGACGGACGAATCCTCACCTGTTCCGAGTGGCAGTCGAATTTCGGTGCGCGCCTTGTCTGCTGGGACTTTCGCGTGCCATCCGGTGTCGGTGTCTCCGCGCCGACGCCGCACCGTGATACCGCGAGCAAGGAGGTCGAGTTCCTCGGTGTCGAAGTACGTGCTGATCAACTGCACTTCCGAGGTCTCCACGGACCCGCCCTCGGGAATCACTTTCTCCAGCGAAGGTAGGACGAGTTCTGAGTCCGCGTCGAATTTGTCCTCGCGTTCGGTCTGTATCGAAGCCATGAGAGGAGTGTGCCGGAAAAATGTGAACAACCGCCAGCAATCATCGCCTTCGCGTCGTGATCGGCGCTGCGGTGGTAGCGGTCGTCGTCTTCGTGGTAACAGGAGGGGTGGTCGTGATCGGATCGCTCTCACGCGTCCGGGTTTCGCGCGTGGTGGTCTCCGGCGACGAGGTCGTCGTGGGGGTGCTCGTTTCGCGCTGCCGCCGAACTGTCGTGGTCACGTCCACGGTGGGCTCGTCCCGTTCGGTGCTGGACTCCCGATACGAGGGAGCTGCGGGAATGTCGCTGACAGGTGAGGAGGGCAGCACGGTTGGCGTCACCGACACTGCATCGGACGAGGGTGCGGCCGGCGGCAGCGCTGGGGACGTCTCGACTTCGGAGACGGTGATCACAGGAGTGAATTCGACCACCGGGGACGCGTCGGGCCCATTCGACGTGGTCCCCGCCGCCCCGGCGACACCACCCGCGGCCATCGCGATGACGGCCCCGCCGAGGTAGCGAGAACGTCGCAGCCGCGTGATTCGTCGTGACGAGGTGTCACTGTGCCGGGGTCGGTCCGAGGAGCCCCGGGGGTGGCCGGCAGCGGGCACGGCTGCGAACCCCCGCGCCAGTCCGACGGCTCCGCGGGCGGCGAGCATTTCCGGTCGGCGTGGCACGAAGATCGGTACTTCGATCGTGTCGAACAAGATCTGCCGGACGATCTGCATGTTGGCGCCCCCGCCGACCGCATACAGTGCGTCCACGCGTGGGCTGTCCGCGAACACCGAACGTGCCAGGGCGACGGCGCCGCGCACGTTCTCGCGGATGAGTGAGTCGAGTTCCGACCGATGCAGAACCACACTTCCACCGGGGAACGGCCCGGGCAGCTCGACGGCGGTGACGGAGGAGAGCTGTTCTTTGGCCGCGCACACTGCCTCGATCATCGAGGTCCGCTCCTCGGACCGGTCCGGTTCGGTACCGAGGAGGAACGTGCTGATCGCGGCGTCGCAGGCATCCCCGGACAGCACGGCGCTGCGTCGACTTGCGTGGACGCGACCGGACTCGACGTCGACGACGGAGACGGTGACGCCACCGGCACCGACGTCGAACAGTGCGACCGTGCGTTCACTGACGATCTCACCCAGTTCTTGCAGCGCGCCGATCTGCGATCCGATATCGGTGACGAGCGCCAGACCGTCGGAGTATTCGACGCCATAGGCCTCGGTGGGGTCCTTCTCGCGCAGCGCGAGGACAGCGGTGGTGGAAGCGTTCTGCTCACGCGCAAGTCGGTGCACGGACCAGGTGACCGAACCCCATGGGTCCTCGGGCGACTGCGCTGGCTGCAAAAAAGACTCGGTGCTATGCGGTTGCTCCGCAGACAGGTGCTGGGACACGGACAGGTGCTGGGATACGGACAGGTGCTGGGACACCGCACGCAGCCCCGCCACTCCGAGGGATGCGCCCAGTACGGCAGACATCGAAACCCCGCTCCGGTAGGTCCCGACCCACTTCGGCAAGTGCCAAGGCTACCGCCAAAACCGGGAACGCACCATGTTGCGGGCTCCGGAAAAGACCTTTCGACGGCTCAGTCGGTGGGTGACCGAACGAAGTTCAGGTATGCCTTCGACGGTGTCGGGCCCCGTTGCCCCTGGTACTTCGACCCCACCGAGGCGCTTCCGTACGGGTGCTCGGACGGACTCGACAACCGGAACAGGCACAGCTGACCAATCTTCATCCCTGGCCACAGGGTGATCGGCAGGTTCGCCACATTGGACAGCTCGAGGGTGATGTGGCCGCTGAATCCCGGGTCGATGAATCCGGCCGTCGAGTGCGTCAGCAGGCCGAGTCGCCCGAGTGAGCTCTTGCCCTCGAGCCGGCCGGCCAGGTAGTCGGGAAGCGTGGTGAGCTCGAGTGTCGACCCGAGTACGAACTCCCCGGGGTGCAGCACGAACGGTTCACCCTCGGCCGGTTCGACGAGAGAGGTCAGCTCGTCCTGCTGTTTCGACGGATCGATGTGGGTGTATCGGGTGTTGTTGAAGACGCGAAAGAGCTTGTCGAGCCGCACGTCGACGCTCGACGGCTGAACCATCGAGGCGTCGAACGGGTCGATGCCCAGGTTGCCGGCGGATACTTCGGCTCGGATGTCGCGGTCGGAAAGCAGCACAGCGGAAGGTTAACGTCTGCACTGGTGGATGGCCGGACCGGCCGCGCGACCACACCGTTCAGGGCACCCGGGGGCGGTGCTAAAGTAGTCCGGCGCAGGGCCCCGGCTCTGCCCGCGCCGGTGTAGTTCATTGGTAGAATGCGACCTTCCCAAGGTTGAGAGGCGGGTTCGATTCCCGTCACCGGCTCTCCCCGCTCGGCCCTTCACGGTCCGATCCTTGCCAACACGAAACAAACCGCTACTCGGCAGTCGGCAGCGGAATCGGAAATACTGACCGTAAATTCCCAAGCGTTTCCCACCGTGCCGATGCACAATTGTTTCTTCTTGTCTTTCCGATCATTGATTGCATTGACTTCGTGCTAGACCTTTCTCATGCATTTGTTCCTCCACAATTGACATGACAGGAATACGCTCATGAAGTGGATCGCGCTCGCAATGGCACCGGTCATTTTGGCTGCCCCCTACACATATCCGTTCAACCCGCCGCCGCCTCGCCCGACCGTTTCATTTCCTCGCCTGGAGAATCCCTTTTATCCCCGTCCGACCACACCACCTACCCCCACCACGACACTCACGACGACGCAGCCGCCGGTGACCACTCCGCCGGCGCCGACGACGCTGCTCTGGGAGGACCAGTTCAACGGCAACGGAGCGGTCGATCCCAGCAATTGGGGATTCCAAATAGGCCGGTGGGGAGCAACTTCGGGTGAACAGCAGTACTACACCGATTCAACCAACAACGCATCGGTCAATGGCGGGTCGTTGAACATCACCGCGCGCAAGGAAAGACCACCGGACAGGAAAGGTACACCCAACAACTTCACCAGCGCCCGGGTCGTCAGCATCGGAAAACAATCCGTAACCCCGCCGGTGCGCCTGGAAGCATCCATCAGGATGCCGCAGCAGGCGGGGCTGCTCCCCGCATTCTGGTTATTGGGCCTGGAACCGGGCCATGAATACAGTTGGCCGCGTCAGGGCGAAATAGATATCGTGGAAATTCCAGGAACATACGGACCGTCCTTCAATATTCATGGGCCCGCAGTAAACAATTCGAATACAGATATCAAGACCGGTAGCGACATCCCCCCACTTTCCGACGGATTTCACACATATCGGGTCGATTGGTACCCGGATCGAATTACGTGGTTCGTCGACGGCACCGCGCACTATACGGTGACGAAGGCCCAGTACGAAGCAATGGGCGGGAACTGGACTCCATTCTCCGGCGCCTGGCCGCACTACGTGTTGTTCAACCTGGCCGTCGGCAATGATTGGGTCGGCAAAGTTCCGGCCTCTACGCGGTTCCCGCAGACGATGAGCGTGGACTGGGTCAAAGCGAGTCGCATCAACTGACTCGCGTCAGGTGCGGGCGCACAGCTGGTGCGCCCGCAACCCGACGAACAACTCCGAGGCCTGAATCGGGTCGAGGAAGTCGCGGCCGGTCAGCTCGCCGATCCGCCGGAGCCGGTACAACACCGTGTTGCGGTGGTAGTGCAGCTGGGCGGCAGCGTCGCTCGTCGACCCCCTGGATCGAAACCACACGTCCAAGGTAGTGAGAAGACTGCTTCGCTCCTCCTCGGGCAGGGCGAGGAGCCCGCCGAGGATCTGTCGCGACGCGATGCGGGCAGCGACGCGATTGCCTACGAGCAGCAGCGGTATCGGGACCGATTCGTAGCGGGTAGAGGCCCCGTCGTCGACGACGGCACATGCGCGCGCCAGCCGAGCCTGCTCGACAGCCCTGGGTATTGCGGATGATGACCCGAACACCGCACTGATGCCGATGTTTCCAGTTCCGTCCGCGATACCGTCGATAACGGCGTCCAGCGCTGCGTCCGTTTGGGCGAAGAACAGTCCGACCACTCCGTCGACCGCGGTATCCCAGACCGTCTCGACGCCGGGAGCGGAGATCTCGGCGCATCGACTTCTCGCGCACCGCGCATCCGCGAACACGACGACGAAGCTGCCGCGTTCGGGTATGCGGAAGGTTCGCAGCGCGTCGGCAACGGACGCTGAGTTGGCTCCCTCGGCGAACAATGCACGCACCAGCCGGCGCCTACTGTCGGCATCCTGCTCGGCGCGGGTGTCGACGCTGATCCGGTAGGCTTCGGCGGCTGCATCGGAGCAGACGTCGACCAGTGCCCACACTTGAGCGGCCATCCCGAGCAGGGTGCGCGAGGCGTCGCCGTCGGAGCGCGTCATGCGTTCTTCCCAGATGAGGCGACCGCCCAATCGAAACGCGTGCAACAGCGCGGCGAGCGGCACTCCCTGCTCGGCTTTGAGTCGCCCCGCGGCTCTCGCGGCGTCGAGGTCGACCGGTCGTTCGCCTGCCAGATCGCCGATCATCTCGGTGATATTCGCCAGGCAGGCGCCGCGAAGTTGATCGGTGCTCAACAGCGTGGATTCAGCGTAGGCGTGCTCGGCGGACAGTATGCGGCGGACCAATTCGTCGGCCATTTCCTCCACGGCGTCCAACAGGGGCGCGGCCAGCTCGCAGGCGCTGGGTGCGATGACCGAGTTCGTGTTCGCCATCGGCCCAGACTAGCCCGCCTACTGTGCTCCGCGCCACACCCAGCTTGTGCCATCGCACAACAAGATCATCGAGCTGAGCTGCGGGCGCCTATGGCGCCGCAACGACCGAGGAGACGACAATCACAGGCACCTGCGACGCCGGACCGAACGAGACGAGTGAGCCGAAGTGACCGATCGAACCGACAGCCATCTGCACGTCGCCGAAGCCTCCGACGCCGAGACCCGCACCGGGATCGACTCGGCACTCGAGGACTTGCACGGCGGTGAAAAGACCTGGGCTTCGCTGTCGTTGCGCAAGCGACGCGAGCTGATCGAGCGTGTCCGTGACCTCACCGTGCGGCACGCGGCGGAATGGGTCGCTGCTGCGGTCGCCATCAAGGGACTCGATGACTCGTCGCCGTTGGTGGGTGAGGAATGGATATCGGGACCGTATGCCTTCGCCGGCGGCACGGCCACCATCGCGCAGACGCTTCGCGCGCTCGACGAAGGAAACAGCCCGCTCGAGGGTGCCGAGTTCGGTTCTGCCCCCGGAGGCCGCACGACGGTAGAGGTACTCCCGCGAGGAGTCTTCGACAAACTCCTGCTCAACGGTTTCAGCGCGCAGGTCTGGCTCGAACCCGGAGTCGACGCCGACACCGCGAAGCAGACAGCGGGTCTCGCGCAGCTCACACCCTCGGACACACAGGGCATCGGGGTCGTACTCGGAGCGGGCAACATCATGTCGATCGCTCCGCTCGACACGCTGTACGAACTGGTCGCCAACAACCGGGTCGTGGCGTTGAAGCTCAACCCGATCACCGACCCGATGCTGCCGGTGCTGACCAAGATACTGGCTCCGCTGATCGCTGTCGGAGCTGTTCGAATACTGACGGGCGGAGCAGAGCTCGGCACCTATCTCGTCGGTCATCATCTCGTCGATCACGTTCACATGACCGGCAGTGCCGTCACGCACGACGCGATCGTGTTCGGGCCGGGTGAGACCGGTGCCGCACGCAAGGCCGTCGGCGATCCGCTGCTGACCAAGCCGATGACCAGCGAACTGGGGGGAGTCTCGCCGACGATCGTACTGCCCGGCGAATGGAGCAGCGCGGACATCAAGTATCAAGCCGAACATGTAGCCACACAACGACTTCACAACGGTGGATACAATTGCGTGGCTTCGCAGGTCGTCGTGGTTTCGTCCGGGTGGAAGCAGCGCGACGAGTTCGTCGCCGCAGTGCGCCGCGCACTCGCGGCGGCGCCGGAGCGCCGCGCCTACTACCCGGGCAGCAACGGACGCGTGGAGTCGGCGGTGGACAGCTACCCCAGCGCTCACCGACTTGCCGGCGGCCGCATTCTCATCGAGGACCTCGATCCCGGCGAGGAGACCACCCTGCTCAACACGGAGTACTTCGCGCCCGTGCTGGGGATCGTTGAACTTCCCTACGAGGGAGACCAATTCGCCCGTCAGGCCGTCGCCACGGTGAACGAGCAGTTCATCGGAACGCTGGGTGTGAACGTGATCGCACATCCGAAGACAATCGCCGAGATGGGTTCTCGGTTCGAGAACATGCTCGCAGACCTGCGCTACGGTTCGATCGCCGTCAACGCGTGGACCGGTCTGGCATTCCTCAGTCCCGCCGCGACGTGGGGGGCGTTCCCCGGGCACACCATCGAGGACATCCAGAGCGGAATCGGCATCGTGCACAACGCTCTTCTCATCGACGGGGCCGAGCGAACGGTTGTGCGGGGACCATTCCGTCCGTCGCCACGCTCGTTGCTCAACCAGGAGTGGACCATCTCACCGAAGCCGCCGTGGTTCGTCACCAATCGCACGGCAGCGACGACCGGGCGCTTGCTGACCGCTTTCGCCGGAAGTCCGTCCTGGGCGAAATTGCCCGCCATTTTCGCGTCCGCGCTGCGGGGGTGAGGAGAACCATGTCCGATCAGGCGATAGCTGACTACGTGGTGGTCGGGGCTGGATCGTCCGGCGCCGTGCTGGCCAATCGGTTGAGCGCAGACCCGCGCAACTCCGTCGTCCTCCTCGAGGCCGGCCCCGAGGACAAGAACAAGTTCGCGCACATTCCTGCCGCGTTCTCGAAGCTGTTCCGCAGCGACGTCGACTGGAACTACGACTGCGAGCCGCAGCCGGAACTGAAGGGACGCAGCATCTTCTGGCCGCGCGGCAAGATGCTCGGCGGATCGTCTTCGATGAACGCGATGATGTGGGTGCGCGGCTTCGCCGCCGACTACGACGAATGGGCATCGCTGTCGGACTCGACATGGTCCTTCGAGAACGTGGTGCCGTACTTCCGCAAGATCGAGAGCATCGAGAACACCACGGCCCTCGACGCCGGGCAGGCGGGGCCGTTGGTGGTGTCCAACCAGCGAAGCCCGCGCGCATTGACACAGTCCTTCCTCGAAGCCGCCCAGCAGGCAGGCTTTCCCGTGGAGGAGGCGAATCTACCGGAGCCGAAGGGCTTCTCGCAGACCATGGTGAACCAGAAGCGCGGTGCGCGGTGGAGTACCGCCGATGCGTATCTGAAGCCGATCCGCAAACGATCGAATCTCACGGTGCTGACCGAAGCCCATGTAACGCGGGTAATTTTCGACGGATCCGCCGCCGTCGGCGTCGAGTACGTCCGCTCCGGTGTCACGAGAACCGCCCGGGCCGCCAAGGAAGTAGTGCTGGCCGGCGGTGCTGTCAACACACCTATGCTGTTGATGCACTCCGGGATCGGCGACCGAGAGCAACTGGCTGCGCACGGCATCACCGTCAAGCATCATGCACCGCAGGTCGGCAAGAACCTCACCGATCACCTGTGCGCACTGATCGGCTGGAGTGTCGAGCGCGACTCGCTGTTCTTCGCCGAGAAGATCCCGCAGCTGATCAACTACCTCGTTCGGCGCCGCGGAATGCTCACCTCGAACGTTGGCGAGGCCTACGGCTTCATGCGAAGTCGCGACGGTCTGACGTTGCCGGACGTCGAATTGATCTACGCACCTGCGCCGTTCTTCGACGAGGGTCTCATCGCCCCCGATGCGCATGCTGCCGTAATCGGATCGATTTTGCTCAAGCCGGAGAGCCGCGGTGAGATCAGCCTCCGATCCGCGGATCCGACAGCCAAACCGATCATCGAACCCAACTACCTCAGCGATCCCGAGGGCGCCGACCGGGCCGCGATGATCGGGGGCTTGCGCATGTGCACCTACATCGCAACGCAACCGGCGCTGAAAGGGCTGCTGGGCAACATCGTTCGCCCGAGCGGAGACCCGGATGATCTGCTCACCGAGGCGTTGGAGCAGAACGCACACACGCTGTACCACCCGGTGAGTACATGCCGGATGGGCAACGATTCGACGAGTGTCGTCGCGCCCGATCTCCGAGTTCGCGGCGTCGACAAGCTTCGAGTGGCCGACGCGTCGATAATGCCGACCATCATCCGAGGCCACACCCACGCACCTGCCGTCCTCATCGGGGAGAAGGCCTCGGACCTCATTCTGAGGGGTTGAATTCTGGGGGACCGAAGCGCTCCGGGCCTGTCGCGACCGGGCGCTTCGGGTCGTTCGACCACTGCGACCACGACCCCGGGTAGAGCGCGGCGTCGACGCCGATCATGGCAAGAGCTGCGATTTCGTGTGCCGCGTTCACCCCGGAGCCGCAGTAGACGCCCACCGGTCCATCGAGATCAGCGAATCGTTCACTCAGGGCGGCGGGGCCGAAGAACAGTCCGTCCAGGTCGAGGTTGCCCGCGGTCGGGGCACTGACGGCGCCCGGGATGTGCCCTGCTCGCGGGTCGATCGGTTCGGTGATGCCGCGGTAGCGCTCGACGGCTCGGGCATCGAGCAGGGTGCCGGACTCGGCCCGCGCTGCTGCCTCGTCGGCGGTGAGCGTCGGTAGGTGGCCCTCGCCCAGTTCGATGTCTCCCTCTACGAGGGCATACTCCTGACCCGCAGCCGTCTCGTAGCCGGCGGCCGTCCAGGCACCGAGTCCGCCGTCGAGCATGGTCACGTCCTTCAGCCCGGCCCACCGCAGCAGCCACCAGGCCCGCGCGGCGGCGAGGTTGCCGGCGTCGTCGTAGACCACCACCGGTACTCGCGAACTGATGCCCCACCTGCGTGCCGCAGCCTGCAAGGTATCCACCGACGGCAGCGGGTGGCGTCCGAGTTCGGGTGTCCCGGGTGCGGCGAGCTCGGTGGGCAGGTCGACGTACACCGCGCCGGGGATGTGCGCGTCGAGGTAGTGGCGGTGCCCGTCGGGATCGCCCAACGCCCAGCGCACATCGAGCAGAACGGGAGGTGCCAGGCTGCCGAGCGCTGCCTTCAGCTCGTCGACGTCGCGCGTGACTGTCATTGATTGCCTTCCGAAGACCGATCCGATGGCTCTGAAGCGTATCGATTCGTTGTCGCGGGAGGCATATTCGAGCCCCTCGCGCGCGTTGAATAACGGTTCCATATCGGGCCGGTCTCGAACACGACACGGGCCTACTACGAGTAGCGAAATCGGACATTCCGTACACATAAGACCCGAAAACCGTGGCAACCTGGTTTTACGGAGGCAATCAGCTGCACCCTTCGACATAAGAACGACGACTCACGACCCTGAGCTTCGCGGGCTCAGCACACGCGAATCGCCGCACTGAGCGGCAGTTGTCGGATACAACCCATCCAACCCGGCCGCAGCGGCGAATAACCCATAACGCTCAAGACGTGAGCAAACGAAAGGTAGAAACGACATGATCTCCATCCGTAAAGTCATGGCCGCCACCGCAGTTGGTGCAATGACCCTCGTACCTCTCGCTGCCTGCTCGAGTGACGACGCAGAATCGCCAGCGGCAGAAACAACTTCGGCAGTCACGTCCGAGGACAGCATGACCGAGACCGAAGACATGGTCGAGCCTGTAGCCGAGGTCGACGACCTCAGCAACGGCGTCGACACCGCCGTGGCACTCGACATGGGCTTCACCGATGCGCTGACCACCCTCGGCCTGACCCCGGGCACCGTCGGAACCGCGGCTCTCACCGACGGATCCCTCATCTTCCCGATCACCGGTGGTGAGGTCACCTACTACGAGCCCGGTTCCATCGATGGCCCCTACGTTCAGGGCGAGATCATGCACGACGGAAGCGGACTGTCCCTCACCGCAGGCGAGACCGTCGTCCAGCTCACCGACTTCGTCATCGACCCGGGCACATCGGAGCTCATGGGCACCGCCACCGTCAACGGCGAGGTCGCAGCCGAGGACGCCGTCATCTTCGACCTCGACGGCGCAACCCTGCAGCCGCTGCGGACCGAAGGCGACAACGCAATTCTGCAGGGCACCCAGGTCTTGATCTCCGAGACCGCGGCCGGCCTGCTGAACGACACGTTCGAGACCGACGCTGTCACCCCCGGCCTGCTGGTCGGTACAGCGACGATCACCATCGCCACCGCGTAAAGTGTCGAACATGCCCGGGCGCGAGCGTCACCGAAAGTGACCACTCGCGCCCGGGCGCGTTCTGCCCGCTTTCGCAGCCCTCTCCGGGGTCCATGGTTCACCTCGATCCTCGGCGCCGTACTGCTCGTGGGTCTTCCCATCGTCACGGTCACCGGCCTGCTGTCCTACATCGCGTACGGTCCGCAGTTCGGCCAAGCCATGCCTGCCGACGTCGGTTGGTTGCGACTCCCGCAATTCGATTGGCCCACAGACCCAGCGTGGCTCTATCGCCTCACCCAGGGACTACACGTCGGCCTCGGACTCGTGCTGATTCCGATCGTGCTGGCCAAGCTCTGGTCGGTCATCCCGAAACTGTTCAGCACGCCGCCGGTTCGATCGCCGGCGCAGGCTCTCGAACGCCTGACGTTGATCGCTCTGGTCGGCGGCATTCTGTTCGAGATCGTCACCGGCATACTCAACATTCAGTACGACTACATCTTCGGCTTCAGCTTCTACACCGCCCACTACTGGGGCGCCTGGGTTTTCATTGCCGGGTTCGTCAGCCACGCTTGCCTGAAAACACCGTTGATGATTCGCACTCTGCGCGGTCGCTCGTTGATGCAAGTACTGCAGGAGAAGCAGTTCGAGCAGGAGAGCGGCACCTCGGACCTCATCGCCGACGATCCGTCGGAGCCGACGATCAGCCGCAGAGGGGCGTTGGCACTCGTCGGAGGAGGTGCACTGTTCGTCGGGATCCTCACCGTCGGGCAGACCACCGGAGGTTTCCTCCGCAATGCCGCCCTTCTGCTACCCCGAGGTAGATCTTACGGCGACGGCCCCAACGACTTTCAGGTCAACAGGACAGCCGTGGCCGCGCAGATCTCCGAGAAGGACACCGGCGCAGACTGGACGCTCGACCTCACCGGCGGCTCCACCCCGACCATCCTCAGCCGCGAGGAACTGCTACGCATGCCTCAGCACACCGCTGTACTTCCCATCGCCTGCGTCGAAGGATGGTCGACGACGCAGACCTGGACCGGCGTTCGACTTCGTGACCTCGCCTCGCTGGCCGGCGTCGCGAATCTCGTTTCGGCACAGGTGACCTCGATCGAGGAGAACGGCCCCTTCCGCCAGGGTGAGCTGCAGTCCAACCAGGTACTACACCCCGATTCACTGTTGGCATTGAAGGTCAACGGCGTCGACCTCTCGGCCGACCACGGCTACCCGGCGCGGATCATCGTTCCCGCGCTTCCAGGTGTCCGCAACACGAAGTGGGTCCGTTCCATCGAGTTCAGGCGGGTGTGATGAGAGCTTTCGCCCGGTTCTACGGTGCACACCCTTTGCACCTGCTCACCATGGGCTTCGCCTTCGCACTGGTGGGATACGTGGTGCACGTGGCCGGCATACAGACCTTCTGGAATCGCGATGTGTGGTGGCAGTCCATCGGAGTCTGGTTCGTCGGAGCCGTCCTCGTCCACGACCTACTTCTCTTCCCTCTCTACGCCCTTGCGGACCGATCGCTGAAGACCGGGCTGATCGCTGTCCGCGGACGCGTACCCCAGCTGCAAGCATCGATATCCCCGCTCAACTACATTCGTGTTCCCGCCCTGGGAACGGCACTGACCTTCGCGCTGTTCTTCCCCGGCATCATCGGTCAGGGGGAGGTAACATTCACCGCGGCAACGGGACTGACGCAAGATCCATACCTCGGCCGGTGGCTCGCGCTCACGGCATGCCTGTTCGGGGTCAGCGCGCTCATCTACGCTGCCCGCCTTTCACTGCTCAGGAGACGGACATGACCGTGACGGCCGACGAGATGTTCCGCCGCGCCTCCGCCGGACTCCCCTGCTGGATGGGTCACGCCGACGGGTCCCGCGAAGCTCTCCCCATCGCCCGGTGGATGGGCGGCGAGGCGTCGAGCATCGAAGATCGTGCTGTCGATGCGTCCCTGCTCGGCCACTGTTCGGGCTCCACCCTCGACCTCGGTTGCGGCCCCGGCCGTCTCACCGAAGGACTCGTACGACGCGGCATCTCAGCACTGGGCGTCGACACCTCACGCGAGGCGGTCGACATGACGGTCGGTCGCGGCGGCAGAGCGGTACTTCGGGATCTGTTCGAACCACTGCCCAACGCCGGAGAATGGGAATGCGTGTTGCTCGCCGACGGCAATATCGGCATCGGCGGCGATCCGGTTCGGCTCCTGCGCCGAGCAGCCGAACTCATTCGCCCCGACGGCGCGGTCATCGCCGAAGTCGACGGCCCGGGGACTGCACTGGTGCAGCCCAAGACCGTGCGCTGGGAGACCGAGACCATGGCAGGTGACTGGTTTGCGTGGGCCAGCGTCAGCGTCGACGCGACAGCCGACCTGGCCCGCGCCGCCGGCCTCACCGTCGTCGACATCGTTCCCCTGCACGGCAGGTACTTTGCGCGCATGGAGAACGCGGCGCTCACCAGTTCGTGAACAGCAGATGATTGATCGCCAGCGCCGCCGTCACTTGCAGAGCGATCCAGAACCTGTGGGTGCGCTCGGGCAACACCGCGGGCGCGAGCAGCATCCACATCGCGAACGGCAACCAGATTCGCTCCACCTCGGCCTTACTCAGCTGACTCAGATCCGCGGCAGCGACGGCAGCGATGGCGCCGATCACCAACAGGTTGATCGGCGCACTCCGGGTGAAGATGCGCGGGAACGCGGCGGGTACAGCGACACCGACCGCGCAGAAAAGAGCCGCGATGTTGGCCCAACCCCAGTATGCGAACGGCCGATCCGTCGCGATGCCCTGGTAGTACCGCTCCTTGACCAACTCGTAGCCGTCGAACCACCAGAACCCGTACGCGGAGAAGATCGCGGTGACGATCAGAGCGCCGATGACGGCCCCGATCATCGGTTTCGCCGTGCGAGCAGCGATCAGCACCGCCACCGCCGGCAGCCCCATCAGCACGAGCCCGTAGTTGAGGTGGATTCCGAAACCGAGCAGCACCCCCGCCCCGATCGACGCCGGCCACAGGTACTTGGTCGTCGAGACCGCGAGCAGCGCGATACCCCAGGCCACGACTCCCATGAAGAACGCATCTGCCGAGGCAGCGATCCAGATCGCCGTCGGTGCCAACGTGACGAACGGCGCTGCTCGACGGGCCATGCTCTCGTCGCCGAGAGCCCGGACCGCGACGAGGACCGCGGCTGCGGCGCTGGAGCCGACGAGCACGGACAGTCCCGACGCCCAGGCTCCCCCGCCGAGGCCGATTCGATCGAGCCACACGAACGTCAGCAGGGCGCCAGGTGGGTGACCGGAGACGTGCGTGGTCCACGAATCGGGTTGGAAGTCGAGGATTCTGCTGGAGAACTCGCTCAGGGTCGCCGGGATGTCGGTGATGCTCGGGACCTCGTGCAGGTACTCGTCGTTGGAGGTCAACCGGTCGACGAATCCGCGTCGCCACCCGTCGACCATCGCCAGCGACATCGCCCAAGCAGCGGACGTCGCCCACACCACCAGCAGCAACCGTCGCCACGGCAACCTGCGTGCCAACTCGGGCCCCCACAGCACACCGGCCACGGCGATGAGGACCGCGAACGGGGTGCCCCAGCCGAAGTGAATCTCACGGAACCCGAAAAGCGGTGCAGCGTCGGCAAAATCACGCACCTGCTGCGGTGTCCTGTTGATGATGGGGGTGATCAGCTCGTTGCCCAGGTACGGCACGACGAACGCGACCGCCACGAGGGCCACAGCCAATACGGCAGCGAGAGACTCTCTCCAATAGCGGATAGCGTTCACCTAACGTCGAAACGATTGTGACGATGCTCAGCATAGAAGAGGGCGGAACAATGCAGGCCATGACAACGCAACACCGAGCCGATGTCGCCGTGATCGGGGGCAGCGGCTTCTACTCGTTCTTCTCCGCCGATGCCCGAACTGTCTCGCTCGAGACTCCATATGGACCCACCAGTGGCGACATCACTATCGGCGACGTCAACGGTCGCAGCGTCGCATTCCTGCCTCGGCACGGCGCCCGGCACGAGTATTCGCCGCACACCCTTCCATACCGCGCCAACATGTGGGCGCTTCGGATGCTCGGTGTGCAACGGGTTTTCGCTCCCTGTGCGGTCGGCAGTCTCGTACCCGAGTACGGTCCGGGCACCGTGGTGATCCCGGATCAGCTCGTGGACCGCACCAGCGGACGCAATCAGACGTACTTCGAAGAAGGCGGCGTGCACGTAGAATTCGCCGATCCCTACTGTCACGAGCTTCGCGGGGCGGCCCTGCAGGACGGCGTCGTCGACGGTGGGACGATGGTGGTGGTCGAAGGCCCACGCTTCTCGACCCGCGCGGAAAGCCAATGGTTCGCCCGGCAGGGCTGGACGTTGGTGAACATGACCGGTCACCCCGAGGCCGTCCTGGCCCGCGAGCTCGAGCTCTGCTACACCCCGATCGCACTCGTCACCGACCTCGACGCCGGAATCGAGGCCGGTCAGGGTGTACGCGCCGTGGACGTGTTCGCTGAGTTCCAGAAGAACATCGAGCCACTGAAAGCGCTCGTTCGCGCGGCCATCGACGCCGCCCTCATGGGACCGTGCGAGTCGTGCCGGGTGCACGAGGGCATCGATCTCCCGATCGAGCTACCCTGATGCGCATACTCCTCACCGGCGCAGCGGGATTCATCGGCCGCCATATCCACTCGGCCCTATCGCCCGACCACGAGGTGATCGGCCTCGACGCGCTTCTCGATTCCGCCCACGGTCCGATCGACGCCATGGACGGGATCATCCGAGCCGACGTCCGCGATCACGACGCGCTCGTCCAACTCCTCGGCGGCGTCGACGTGGTCTGTCATCAGGCGGCCGTGGTCGGGGCAGGTGTCGATGCCGCCGACGCACCGGCCTATGCCAGCCACAACGATTTCGGCACGGCCGTGCTGTTGGCGGCGATGGCCGAAACCGGGTGCCGACGGCTGGTGTTGGCCTCGTCGATGGTGGTCTACGGCGAAGGTAGGTACCGAAACACCGCCGGCGACATCGTCGTTCCCGGCCCCCGGACCGGTCTCGCCGAGGGCCGCTTCGACAACACCGATCCGGAAACCGGGGAGGCCCTGGAGTGGACGCTGGTCGAGGAGGACTCTCCGCTGCAACCGCGAAGCACCTACGCGGCAAGCAAACTGGCACAGGAGAATTACGCTCTCGCATGGTCCTTGGCCACCGGCGGATCGGTGACTGCATTGCGGTACCACAATGTGTACGGTCCGCACATGCCACGCAACACACCGTATTCCGGGGTGGCCGCGATGTTCCGGTCATCACTGAAATGCGGGTTGGCTCCGCAGGTGTACGAGGACGGCAAGCAGGCCCGTGATTTCGTGCATGTGCAGGACATCGCCGCCGCCAACGTCCAGTCCATCGAAGCCAACTTGCCCGGATTCACTGCCCTGAATGTCTCGTCCGGACACCCGATCACCATCGGTGAGGTAGCCGCCACCCTGTCCGAGGCGTGCAACGGACCTGCCCCCGAGATCACCGGGAAGTACCGCTCCGGCGACGTACGACACATCGTCGCGAGCCCCGAACGTGCCCACGCAGTGCTGGGATTTCGTGCGACCATCGGTCCGGTCGAGGGACTTCGCGACTTCGCTACCGCACCACTGCGCGACGCCGAGGGCACCGGTGCGCCCCGTGTATGAACCGCGCCCCGTGTTTGAACCGAATGCGGTCACGGTCGTCCTTCCGTGCATGAACGAGGCCGGGTCGCTGCCCGGCGTACTTGCTCGCGTGCCCGAGGGCTACCGCGTGATCGTCGTGGACAACAACTCCACGGACGAGACAGCTGCGGTGGCAACGCAGCTCGGAGTAGCCGTGATTCGAGAGGAGACCCCCGGGTACGGTTCGGCGGTCCACGCCGGGGTGGTCGCGGCCGACACGGAGGTGGTCTGCGTCCTCGATGGCGACGGTTCGATGGACCCGCAGGACCTACCGCGTCTGGTCGCCGCCCTCACCGACGCAGATCTTGCGGTGGGCCGACGCGCGCGGGGACACTCACCGCTCCACGCACGCATCGGCAATGCGATTCTGTCGATGCGCCTGCGCACCAAATACGGCCTGCCAGTGCACGACCTCGGCGCCGTGCGCGCTGTACGCAGGCAGCCGCTCCTGGATCTGGGCGTGGCGGACCGTCGGTCCGGTTACCCGCTGGAACTGTTGGTTCTCGCCGCGCGAGCCGGGTGGACGGTGGTCGAACTCGACGTCTCCTACAACCCCCGAACCGCGGGCGTGTCCAAGGTGTCCGGCTCGGTCAGGGGAACCGTCGTCGCCGTCCGAGACTTCTGGAAGGTTCTGTCGTGAACGTGACTGCCCTCGTCGTCGCGAAAGCCCCTGTGCCCGGTCTGGCCAAGACCCGACTCGCGGCGACGCTGGGCGACGCGGCCGCCGCGGATATCGCCGCCGCTGCGCTGTTGGACACCCTCGACGCGGTGGCTGCGGCCGAGTTCTCGGCTCGGATCATCGCCCTGACGGGTGACTTCGCCCAGGCGAGCAGGCGTGAGGAACTGCAGGCGGCATTCGCGTCGTACACCGTGGTGGAGCAGCGCGGCGACGGGTTCGCGGAGCGGCTGGTGCATGCGCACGCCGATGCCGCGGGTGCGCCCGTGTTCCAGATCGGCATGGACACGCCGCAAGTGACGCCCGCGCTGCTCGATTTCTCCGCTGCCGCCCTCTCCGGCGGGGGTTCCGTGCTGGGCATGGCCGAGGACGGCGGCTGGTGGGGCCTCGGCTTGACGGACTCGGAACTCGCCCGCGCACTGCTCGATGTTCCGATGTCGACGCCCGATACCGGCGCAAAGACGAGGGCTGCGCTCGAAGCCCTCGGCGCCGAGATCCGGTTGCTGCCCGTCCTCCGCGACGTCGATCACGCCGAGGACCTGCAGCCGGTGGCGGAGAAGTGCGCGTCGGGCAGTCGTTTTCGCCGGGCCGTGCAGCGGTACATCTGAGCCGACCGTTTCCGATCGGTTACCTTTCCAGCGTTGTATTGCAACAATCGAAAAAACCGTTTTCGCAGCTTTTTCACAGGGCTGAGTGCTAAAAACGTTTTGTGACCGTACTACTGATAGGCGCAGCGATCTGGATGGTGATGGCATTGCTGGTTGCCGTCGTCCTCGGCCGCGTCTCCAGGCGTGCCGACACCGAGGAACTGGGCTCCACTCGGTGCTGGGACACCAGTGAGATCGACGAGACTCTCCAACACGACCGATAGGCTCACTCGACCCGTTCGACGATCGAGTTCACGATGTCGGCAGCTCGGGCCAGGGTTTCACGCTGCTGTGGTGTGAGCGCACCCAATTGATCGGCCAATAACAGCTCCCGTTCGGCGATGTCCTCGCTCGCCATGATTCGACCTCTCTCCGTCAACGTCAGCAGCACCTGGCGCCGGTCGGTGGCATGCGAAACCCGTTCCAGCAGGCCCATCTGCGCCAGCGCATGTGACGACCTAGAGATCGAGGGCGGCTTGATCCGCTCTCGCATCGCGAGTTCGCCGGTGGTCATCGGACCGTCCCGAAGGATCGCCGTCAGAATCGACAGCTGTGCCACGGGAACGGTGTCGCCGGCGTGCGGCAGACGGAGTCGTCGGACCAGTCGCATCGCCGACACCGCCAGGTCCCTGGCCAGGTGCATGTCCGATTTGTCGCTCACCCGCACAGGCTATCGTGCGCCCGAAGCCGCATACTCGAACCATGGACGCCGAAGCGTGGGATACGAAGTACTCGGCACACGATCTCGTCTACGGCGCACCTCCGAATCAGGTTCTGGTCGAGTTCGCAACGGCACTGCCGCGTGGACGGGCGCTGGATCTCGCGTCGGGCGAGGGTCGGAACGCGCTGTGGCTGGCGACTCGAGGCTGGGAGGTCACGGCAGTGGACTTCTCCGCCGTGGGCTTGAGAAAAGGGCACCGCATTGCCGAGCGCGCCCCGAAATCGGTACGCGACCGGTTGACCTGGGTGCACGCCGATGTGACCCAGATTGCACCCGATCCGCAGTACGACCTCGCACTGGTGCTCTACCTCCACCTACCCGCCGAGCAACGCCGAACTGTGATTCGCGCCGCAGTCAGCGCCCTCAAACCTGACGGAATCCTCATGATTCTCGGTCACCACACCGCCAACATCACGAAAGGGGTGGGTGGCCCGCAGGACCCCGAAATCCTCTACACACCAGATGATTTGGCTGCAGACGTAGGAGATTTCGTCGACATTCGCGTGTGCGAACAGCGCGTCCGACAGCTCGAGAGCGGAAACGCTATCGATTCGTTACTACTCGCCAGTAGGTCCCGCCTTGGCAGCGGGAATGAACGAGGGTAATATCCAAATATGTTACCGACGAGTAGCTAACTTGGGCGGTACTCACGAGACCGCACCACCGACTGGAGAGCGAACGCGCAATGGGCCATTACAAGAGCAACCTTCGGGACCTCGAGTTCAACCTCTTCGAGCTGTTCGGGCTCGACGAATCCCTCTCGGGCGACAACTTCGGCGATCTGGACGGTGAGGCCGCCCGCGACATGCTTCGCGAGGTGGTGCGACTGGCAGAGGGACCACTTGCCGAGTCGTTCGCCGAGTCGGATCGCGTCCCCCCTGTGTTCGATCCCGAGACACACACCGTCAAACTGCCGGACGCCTTCAAGAAGTCGTTCAAGGCGCTTTACGACGGCGAATGGTGGCGTGTCGGCCTCGACGAGGAGGTCGGCGGCATTCCTGCCCCTCGCACTCTCGGCTGGGCCCTCAACGAGCTACTGCTCGGCGCCAATCCGGCAGCGTTCATGTATTCCGCCGGGCCGGGCTTCGCCAACGTGCTGTTTCACAACGGCACCGATGAGCAGAAGGAGTGGGCCAAGGTCATCGTCGAGCGCAAGTGGGCAGCCACGATGGTTCTCACCGAGCCCGACGCCGGATCCGACGTCGGCGCAGGGCGCACCAAGGCGATCAAGCAGGAGGACGGCTCCTGGCACATCGAGGGCGTCAAGCGCTTCATCACCTCGGCCGTGTCCGACGACCTCTTCGAGAACACCATGCACCTCGTGCTCGCGCGCCCCGAAGGTGCCGGACCCGGCACCAAGGGCCTGAGCCTGTTCTACGTACCCAACACGCACTTCGACTTCGAGACCGGCGAAATGGGCGAGCGGAACGGCGTTTTCGTCACCGGCGTCGAGCACAAGATGGGCCTCAAGGCCTCGACCACCTGCGAGCTCACCTTCGGTGGACACGGCATTCCGGCACAGGGCTGGCTCGTCGGCGAGGTCCACAAGGGCATCGCGCAGATGTTCGACGTCATCGAGCACGCTCGCATGATGGTCGGCACCAAGGCAATCGCCACGCTCTCCACCGGCTACCTCAACGCACTCGACTACGCCAAGGAGCGCGTCCAGGGCGCCGACCTGACGCAGATGACCGACAAGAGCGCCCCGCGCGTCACCATCACGCATCACCCCGACGTGCGTCGCAGCCTCATGACGCAGAAGGCGTACGCCGAGGGCCTGCGCGCGGTGTACCTGTACACCGCAGCTCACCAGGATCCCATCACCGCCAAGCAGGTCTCCGACGCAGACGAGGACATCGCCTACCGCGTCAACGATCTGCTGCTCCCCATCGTCAAGGGTGTCGGCTCCGAGATCGCCTACCGTCAGCTGGCCGAGAGCCTGCAGACGCTCGGTGGTTCCGGCTTCCTGCAGGACTACCCCATCGAGCAGTACATCCGCGACTCCAAGATCGACTCGCTCTACGAGGGCACCACGGCCATCCAGGCCCAGGATTTCTTCTTCCGCAAGATCGCTCGGGACCGCGGCGTTGCGCTCGCACACGTTGCGGGACAGATCAAGTCGTTCATCGACAGCGAAGCCGGCAACGGACGCCTCAAGGCCGAGCGTGCGCTGCTCGCGACGGCACTCGAGGACGTACAGGCCATCGTCACCACGATGACTCAGCACCTCATGGGCGCGCAGGAACAGCCCACCGAACTGTACAAGGTCGGGCTCGCATCGGTGCGTTTCCTCATGGCGTTCGGCGACCTGCTCATCGGCTGGTTGCTGCTCCGCCAGGCCGAGATCGCGATTGCCGCACTCGACAACGGTGCAGAAGGCAAGGACAAGCCGTTCTACGAGGGCAAGGTCGCCGTGGCATCGTTCTTCGCCAAGAACGTTCTGCCCGAGCTCACTGCAACCCGCGGCATCCTGAGCAACATCGATCTCGACGTCATGGAACTGGACGAAGCTGCGTTCTGATTCCCGTCAAGTTCTTCGACCGAACAACGGCCGCACCCCGCTCGGGGGTGCGGCCGTTGTCGGCGGCGGGGTTCGGCGTCTTCGAGACGCGTTACGCCTGCAGTTTGCGAAACTTGCTGGCGTGGAAGATGATCGGATCGATTTCGCTCTGCACTTCGAGCGAGTGAATACGCAGCAATGCGATGACGTGATCTCCTGCGGGCACCTGCTGATCGATGGTGGTGTCGAGCCACGCCGTCGCACCGCCGATGAACACGGCGCCCTGCTCGGTGGTCTGCAGATCGAGGCCGGCGAATCGATCACCAGTCTTGGCCGCCAGCGTGCGGACGGCCTCGTTGTGCGCCTCACCGAGGACACTGACGCCGATGCTGCGCAGCCCCTCGAGCCTGGGCCACGTCGTCGATGTGTTCTGGATGCACACCGCTACCAGTGGTGGATCGATCGACACGGCGACGAAGCTGCTCGCGGCGAGGCCCACGGGCACACCGTCGACCTCGGCGGCGATAGCGACCACTCCGCTAGGGAACTGCGCATACGCCTGACGAAGAGTCGCCTGGTCGAGATCGGTGTGCGTGAGCGTCATGGAGAAGCTCCCTTTCCTGCGATCGCTGGCAGTGCGGCGACAGGCCGAGGCCACCGCACTGCGTCCACGATACGAGTTTCCGCGGCGCAATGCGGCACCGATCTCGTAGCGCCTGCGACAAGGGCTATTCCTCGTCGTCCCCGGGATCGCTCGCCGGTTCGTCGGCCGGTTCAGGTGCGGGTTCGGGTGCGGGATCAGGCTCCGGGGAGATGCAACGGACGATCGGGATCGGGTCGTACTTGACAGTTCTGGTGTTGCGCGAGATCTCGCTGCCCGTCTCGATGTCGGTGATCACCCGGGTGTTGCTGGCCGTGAATCCGGGACCACCACCAGAGGGCACGCATCCACTGCCCGCGGGCAGCGTGATGGTGTTGGGGCTCGTCGGATTGCTGCGGGGCCCCGTGATCGACTCCACCTCGACCGTCTTGGTGCCCCACAACCGGACAGTGACGTTCGAACTGGTGCCGAACGACTCGATGACCACACCGGTCTCGGCCGTATTGGTGAACTGCAGATCGATGGCGCCCTCGAACACGGTCGCTTCACGCGCCTCCGGATACCGGCTGATGTAGTAGCTGTGCTCGGTATGGCCGGCATCCTCCATGCCCGCGAAGTACGCCGCGTTGTACAGCGTGGTCGCGAACTGACTGATGCCACCACCGACCGCACGATCGGGCCGACCGTTGTCGATGATGCCCGATTCGACGAAACCCTGCGCGTAGCCCCGGGGGCCGGTGTACCCGTTGAGCGAGAACGTCTCTCCCGGCTCGACCAGGGCTCCGTTCACGATGTCGGCGGTGAGCCTGATGTTCACTCCCGACGCGTACTCGAATCCTCCCGTCGTGTACTCACCGATGACTTCCTTGATGCCGAGTGCCTCTGCCCGCTCGGTGGTCAGCTCGGGCGGCGCCGGCTCGTAGACCGCCTCCGCGGTGCGCGCATCGGTGGACGCGAGCAGCACCGGGAGCTGCTCGAGCGTCCTCGGCCACTGCACGAGATCGCCTACGACTCCGGGTACGACAGTCGGCACACCGCCACCGAGCGCGAACGACGCGTCCTTGGGCGGTGTCTCCGTCGACGCCAGCTGCGGGGCGAGTACACCGATGGCAGCGTCGACGTCGTAGCGCGGTATCAGCGCGCCTTCACCGTCGGATTCGAAGGAGAGCACCCGCGCGATGACATCGGGCTCGAGCACAGCATTGGTGTTCTCCCGTCCCGAGAACACCACCGGCGCGGACACCGCAGGTCGTGCGACCTCGGCGAGCACCCGATCGACCTCGTCCTGATGAACCGTCACATCCACCATCTCGACGGGGACATCGACGGTACCGAAAGCCCACCTCGTCTCGACGGCCTCGCGGGCACCGGCAACGTCCATCGACCGGCCAGGGGCCGGGGTGACGGCGACCGGGGTGACGCCTTCGAAGACGATGTCTCCTTCGACGGGTACCTGGTCGACCTGTGCCCGCAACGACTCGACGGCCGCGTCGAGAGCCACCGGGTCCACGGTCGATTGGACACCGATCTCGCGATCGGAGAAGAACGACATCAGCCGCGTGAACGGATTGATCGGCTGCGAACCCGCACGATCGAGGGTCGCCGCCCAGTCGACATCGAGGCCCGCAGCCGCAGGCACCAGCTCGAGCTGCTGCTCACCTGCGTCGATCTGCACAGGCTGCTCGACGCGGGGACCGAGCTCGGACCGCAGCAGAGTGTCCGCGTCCTCGTTCGAGAGTCCACCGACCTCGATGCCGGCGACAGTGACGCCCCTGGGGACCGAACCACTCGACGACAGAATGTCAGCGGTGTAGAGGACCGCGAGGACGGCCACGACAGCGCCGGAGAGCACCGCGACCTTGACCCACGGCGGTTTGCCTGCCGCGGGCGGCACTTCTGCGGGCGGCACTTCTGCGGGCGGCACTTCTGCGGGGGGCACTGCTGCGGGGGGTACTGCTGCCGTCGGCGCGTCCGAGTTCACCGCGGCCTCATCGACAGGCGAGTCTGTCACCAGGGGAAACACCTCAGTCGATGTCTCGTCTGCTGCCGAATCGGGCTCGGAACTCTCCTCGACAGCGGCAGTATCACCGTTTTCGTTCACAGCAGGGCCATCGGCTTCCGCGTCGGGAACCGTCTCGTCGGGAACCGTGTGGTCCGAGGGAGCAGGCGCGTCAGGGTCGATCGCACTCATCACCTCGGTGACAGCGTCGTACGGGGCAATGTGTTCGGGGACATCATCGTCGAAATCAGCATCGTCGAAATCAGCATCATCAACAGAAGCGTCCGACGGTGTCGATGCTTCGTCCGAAGGTGCCGGCTCTTTCTCGTGCTTACCCTTGTCGGTACCACCGACGCTGCCGTCTCCACCGACGCTCACGTTCTCGACCCTCCCGAACCCCCGGACATCATCCACAACTTTCGTGCCGAGCTTACGCATCGACCCCGTCGACATTCTCGGCGAGCACCGAATATCCCGGAAAAGCAAGAGGCCCCACACCGCTGCCGGGTCGGGGGTCGGGCAGCAGTGTGGAGCCACTACGACTATCGCGCCGTTCTGTGATGCGTTACAACTCGCTACCGATTGTTTCAGATTTCATTCACCTGAATGACCCGGACGAACCGATGATCTCAGTCGACGCCCACAGCATGGGCCCAATGCCCGGTCTTGACCAGGGCAAGCGTCAGCAGCAACCGGTCCTGCGGATCGGTGAGGCGACGCCCCGTCAGCTCCTCGATCTGCCGCACCCGATATATCACTGTATTGCGGTGGCAATACAGCACCTTCGCGGCGTTGGTCGGCGACCCATCGTTGGCGAGGACGTACGCGAGCGTGGTCAGCAACGTCTCACGCTGCGGGGCAGGATGAGTCCACATCGCGCCCAACGCGTGATGCACCAGCAGCTCCGATGATTGGGCGTCGGCTGCCATGATCACGCGCGGCAGTCGGTCGGTGGCGAGCGCGACGCCCGGCCCGCCGTCGATGGTCTCCGCCGTCAGCGATGCCAGCCGATAGGCGGCCGCGAACGAGGCCAACCCGTCAGGAGAGTGCGCGAGGCCCACCTTCCCGGTTGCGCGCGGCGCCAAGGCGTCGACCACCGACTTCCACGAACCGCGAGTGAGCGCGACGAGGGCGAACTGATGACCGTCGCGGATGTTCCAGTGCGATACCGCGCCGATCTGGTCGAGCGCGTCCTCGGGTGCCGGCAGCGGGGGCTCACCGTGATCGTCGAGCAGCCCGACGATGCAGGCGACGTGCTGCGATGGCGACAACCCCAACGTCGCGCGGGCTTCGAGAACGAACGCGGGATCACCGCCCCTACCCGTGCGCAGACCGTCGAGGACCGCGAGAGCGTTGGCCAGATCGCGCTGCTGCATACGGGCGCTCTCGCGACGATATGCGTCGACGAGGGTCTCGTACTGCGAGTCCAGCGCACGCCACAGTTGTTGTCCGGCAATGATCAGCAGCCGATCGTCGATCACCGAGCTGTTCCGTCGGCGCTCGAGCATCAGCTCCTCCCACAGCGTGCGAGAGCCGAGCGTGTACGCCTTGAGCACGAGTTCCATGGGTATCTCCTGCCTGGCGCGCTCGCGGCCGGTACGACGCCACACTTCCCTGGTGACGTCGGTCTCGGCCGGCGCACCGGACAACGTGTGCAAACCCTGACGGATGTGCTCACGCGTACTGCGACGGATTTCGACGGCGATATCCGGTGCGGGCGAGGCGAGGTAGGCCGGTTCCTGTTCGATGAGGGCCAGCGTGATGGAGTCGGCGATCGCGTCGGCCCGGGTCAGCAGCGTCGCCCAGGCTTGCTGGATGGCCTGCTGATCCGCCTGCTTGGAGGCCCGATCGACAGGCGGGAGACCCGGTGCGTTCTCGGCCTCGGGTTCTCTCACCTCCCTACCTTTGCGCATTACGCCTACTCGAATGGGTGAATTGACCACCTCTGGTGTCCCAGGACCCAAACATTTTGTGCGCTGCGCCTATATCGCGTCTTGTGCACAGGGACCATAGTGAACGCACACACGAATGTGAGGTGCATCACTTTGCTCGACAGTTCCACCGCAACCCCCGCCTTCGAACTCGCCTCGATCGACGTTGCGTTCGGCGGCATCGTCGCACTCGACGGCGTCAGCCTGGACGTTCGCCCCGGCGAAGTCCTCGGAGTGATCGGACCCAACGGAGCAGGAAAAACCACCCTGTTCAACGTCGCCTGCGGCCTCGTTCGCCCCCAGTCGGGGACGATCACCCGAAACGGTGACATCCTCCGAAACCTCAAACCCCACCGCCTGCCTGCGCTGGGAATGAGTCGGACGCTGCAGGGTCTCGGACTGTTCGACCGCATGACGGTGCTCGACAACGTCATGATCGGAGCAGACCGAACCGCCCGCACCGGATTCTTCGCCGGGCTCCTCGGCCTGCCCAGCAGTTCCAAGGACGACGCCACCGTCCGCGCCGAGGCCCTCGCCACCCTCGAACAACTCCGCATCGGCGAATACGCCCTGAGTCTGCCGCCCAGCCTGCCCTATGCGGTGCGCAAACGTGTCGCGCTGGCCCGCGCTCTCGTCAGCAAACCATCGCTCGTACTCCTCGACGAGCCGGCCTCCGGATTGTCCTCCGACGAGATGGACGAACTGAGCACGTTGATCCGCTCACTCGCGGTGGGGCACGCTTCGGTGATGTTGGTCGAGCACCACATGGACCTCGTCATGAGTGTCTGCGACCGCATCGTCGTACTGGACTTCGGCAAGGTCATCGCCCAGGGCACGCCCGACGACATCCGCGAGAACCCCGCGGTCCTCGACGCCTACCTGGGAAGGGATGTCACACATGACAACTGACACCATTCAGATCGGCATCACCGACCTCACCGTCCAATACGGACTGGTCACCGCCCTGGATTCGGTGTCGATGACCATTCGCGCCGGCGCGACCACCGCGATCCTCGGCGCCAACGGTGCAGGCAAAACCACGTTGCTGCGCACCATCTCCGGCCTGATCCGGCCGAAAGCAGGAAGCATCACCTTCGGCGGCGAAGAACTCGTCGGCGTCTCCCCGGATCGCATGTCGCGCAAAGGCCTGGCACATGTCCCCGAAGGCCGTGGTGTCATAGCGGAACTGACCGTCGAGGAGAACCTCCGGCTGGGAGCACTCGGACGCAACCGCGCGCACGACGCCGTCACCCTCGACCAGGTCTACGACATCTTCGTTCCCCTCGCCGGGCGTCGAACATCCTCTGCGCACACCCTTTCCGGTGGAGAACGTCAGATGCTCGTGATCGGTCGCGCTCTGATGGCGACGCCGTCGGTGCTGCTGTTGGACGAACCCTCTCTCGGTCTAGCGCCGAAGATCGTCGCTCAGATCTTCGAGATCATCGCCACCCTCGTCGACGCGCAGTCGATGACAGTCGTACTCGTCGAACAGAACGCACGCAGTGCGCTGTCCATCGCCGAGCATGCCGTCGTCCTCGACCTCGGCAAGGTCGCCGTCGAAGGACCAGCGACCGTACTCGCCCAAGACCCAGCCCTCCGCCACGCCTACCTCGGATTCTGACGAACCGAAAGGACGCCACCGACAGTGCAGCAACTGCTCACCATCCTCCTCAACGGCGTGACGAGCGGCATGATCTACGCCGCCTTCGCGCTCGCCCTCGTGCTCATTTGGCGCTCGACGCGCATCGTCAACTTCGCCCAAGCCCCGATGGCAATGCTCACCACCTACATCGCACTCGTCGTCATCGACGCGGGCTACTCCTACTGGATCGGTTTCGCGGCAGCGCTCGTCAGCGGACTGATCCTGGGCGCTCTCGTCGAACGCCTGGTGATTCGCTTCGTCGACAGCTCCTCGCACATCAACGCCGTCATCCTGACGCTCGGACTGTTCATCGTCATTCACGCCTTGGCCGCGATCATCTTCGGCAATCAATTCCGTTCTTTCCCAGCACCGTTCGGACTCACCGGCCGAACCATAGGAGATATGAACATCGCCCTGACCGGGTACGACATATTCAAGGTCGTCGCAGTGTTGATCGTCTTCGGCCTACTGGTGTTGCTGTTCCGCTTCACCGATCTGGGCCTGAAGATGCGGGCCAGCGCGTTCGAGCAGGAAGTCGCCAAACTGCTCGGCGTACGGGTCAGCCGCATGCTCACCCTCGGCTGGGCGCTCGCCGCGGTTGTCGGTTCGCTCGCCGGTCTGCTCATCGCCGGAGGCTCGCTCGTGCACCCCGGATACATGGACTCGATCGTCGTATTCGGCTTCGTTGCAGCGGTTCTCGGTGGTCTGGACTCACCGGGTGGTGCCGTCGTCGGCGGCCTACTGATGGGCATCGGTCTGAGCTTCGTAAGCGGGTATCTCGGCCAGGATCTGGTCGCGCTCGCCGCGCTGATCATTCTCATCGTCGTGCTGTTGCTGAGACCGAGCGGGCTGTTCGCCGGCACCGCGGCAAGGAGGGTCTGAGATGAGCACATCCGTCACCAAGTCCCCGTCCACAGGTATCACCACGAAGTGGGCGCAGCTGACCGCAACGCCCGTTCGTAGGCACTTCGTCGCCGCGGTCATCGGACTGATCGTCATCTTCGCGGTGCTCGAAAGCGTCAGTACATTCCGGCAGAGCCAACTGACCTCTGTCGCCTACCTCGCGATCGCCGCCGGCGGCCTGACCCTTCTGACCGGCATCAACGGCCAATTGTCGCTCGGTCACGGCGCATTCATGGCGGTGGGCGCCTACACCGCGGCGCTGATCCTCCGAGCTCAGGACGGCAGCTGGGTGGTTCCCGTCGTCTTGCTCGCCGCCACTGCCGTGTCCACTCTCGTCGGGTTCGTCGTCGGAGTCGCGGCCGCTCGACTACACGGCCCGTATCTCGCCGGCGCAACACTGGCGCTAGCCGTTGCCGTACCGGGTCTCGCGCTGTACTTCTCGGAGTACCTCGGCGGTGAACAGGGCCTGACCATCCCCTCACCGGCGGTGCCGACCTTCCTCGACGACGCGATGTTCTTCATCACCGGAAACGACCTGAGCAGCACCAAGTTCATCTCGTACATCAGCTGGACGCTGCTCGTTGTCGTGTTCTTCCTGCTGGCGAACGTCTCGTCGAGTCGCATCGGTCGACGATGGCGCGCCGTTCGCGACGACGAGGTAGCCGCTGAACTGGCCGGCATCGACCTCGGTCGCGCTCGAATCCTCGCGTTCGTCGTCAGCGCCGCCTGCGCCGGAGCGGCCGGAGCCGTCCTCGCCATGGCGTCGAGAATTGCGGCGCCGAGCGGGTTCACGCTGGTGTTGTCGCTGACACTGCTCTCAGCGGTGGTGATCGGAGGTTTGGGAACCCTCGCTGGGGCTCTGATCGGCGCCGCGTTGCTGACCTACATTCCACCCGTCGTGACCAACCTCGGCCTCGACCTCGGGCTGTCCAGCCTTCAATCCGCCGAGCTCGCCCCACTCGTGACCGGAGTCTTCACCGTTCTCGTCATCTTGTTCGCGCCGCTCGGCCTCGTGGGTTCCTACCGAAAATGGCGATTCACCAGAAAGTTCGCCAGAAAAGGGGAGAAATGAAAAGTTCGATATCACTCGCGGCCCGCGTCACGGCGCTGACCGCTGCAGTCGCACTCGTCGCAGCCTGCGGCGCAGGTGGCCGCGACGAGACCGAGGAGACCTCGGAGGGATCGACAGTCGGCATCACCGACACCTCGGTCAAGATCGGTGGCCACTTTCCACTCACCGGCGTCGCGTCACCGGGATACAGCGAGATCCCGACGGGTGCGCAGGCCTACTACGACTTCGTCAACGCGGCGGGCGGCATCAACGGCCGACAGATCGAGTACGTGGTGCGCGACGACGCGTACGACCCGACAACGACGACGCAGGTGGTCAACGAACTCGTGCTGCAGGACGAGGTCTTCGCCGTCGTGGGTGGACTAGGAACCGCAACTCACAGCGCGGTCGTCGACTTCCTCAACGAAGAAGGCGTCCCCGACCTCTTCGTCTCCTCGGGCGCGATCATGTGGGGCAACGACCCCGAGCAGTACCCCAACACCTTCGGATGGCAGCCCGACTACCAGGTCGAGGGCAAAATCATCGGTGACTGGGTACTCGAGAACAGGCCCGACGCCAAAGTCGGACTGTTCCTGCAGGACGACGACCTCGGCCGAGACAGCGAGGAAGCCGTCCGGCAGTACCTCGACGACCAAATAGTCGAAGTTGTCCGATACACCTCCGGCAACACCGACGTCGCGCCGCAGATCGCGGCCCTGCAGGCAGCCGGTGCCGACCTCGTGCTCGGCTTCAACGTGCCGTCGTACACCGCGCTCAGTCAGCTGACGTCCATGCGACTGAACTACGACCCCGAATGGTTCTACAGCTCCATTGGCTCCGATGTGAACCTGGTCGGATCTCTTCTGGGCCGGTTCTCCGAGGGCGCTATCACCGGCGCGCAGTCGCTCGAAGGCATGATCTCGCTCGAGTACATCCCCGGTGTCGATTCGACCGACAACCCGTGGACTCAACTGTGGCAGCAAGTCTGGGACGAACACGGTAGCGGTGAACCCCTGACCAACTACCGCGTCTACGGCATGAGCCAGGCCTACGCATTCGTCCAGGCATTGCAGGCAGCGGGCGAGAACCCGACCCGCGAGGGCATCGTCGCCGCGATCCAGGACGGCGGAATGGACTTCGAGGGACCGCAATTGGCGCCGTACCGCTACTCCGAGGAAAGCCACCTCGGCATCTCGGGCGCCAGCGTGTTCCAGATCCAGAACGGCGTACCGGAGTACCTCACGCCCGTTCTCCAGACCGACATCGGCGACTCCCCGGTCGAGGAATACACCGGTGAACCAGCTACCCCGCCGGAAAACGGAATCCCGGAGTAAGCAGCGAATTATGGACGCGGCGCCCGAGTTTCATTCGGGCGCCGCGTCTTTTGCTCTCTGGAAGTCCGCTTTCGACAATGCACGATCGGCAGATCCGTAAACCCCTCGTTTGACGGATCCGCCGACCGTGTGCCCCCTGGGTCGAGCGCCGAAAAATCAGCGCTCGAAGTTCGAGACGCTCAGCGTTCGATGATTGCGGTGACGCCCTGGCCACCGGCGGCGCAGATGGAGATCAGGCCACGACCCGATCCCTTCTCCGCAAGCATCTTTGCGAGCGAGGCGACGATGCGGCCACCGGTCGCGGCGAACGGATGGCCCGCTGCCAACGAGGAGCCGTTGACGTTGAGCTTGCTCCGGTCGATCGACCCGAGCGCACTGTCCAGGCCAAGCCGTTCCTTGCAGTACTCGTCGCTCTCGAATGCCTGCAGCGTCGCGAGCACGACGGATGCGAACGCCTCGTGAATCTCGTAGTAGTCGAAGTCCTGCAGCGTAAGCCCGTTGCGGGCGAGAAGACGCGGAATGGCGTAAGTCGGTGCCATGAGCAAGCCATCCTTGAAGGAGGCATTGCCGTGGACGTAGTCGACAGCGGCAGTCTCGGAGTCGACGAGATGCGCAAGAACGGGCAGGTTGTGCTCCGAAGCCCACTCATCGCTCGACAGCAGAGCGGCCGACGCACCGTCGGTGAGAGGCGTCGAGTTGCCGGCGGTCATCGTCGCGTCGCCGAGCTTCTTGCCGAAGGCAGGCTTGAGCGTCGCCAACTTCTCGACGGTGGATCCGGGACGCAGGTTGTCGTCGCGGGTGAGGCCGAGGAACGGCGTCACCAAGTCGTCGAAGAAGCCGCGGTCGTAAGCCGCCGCCATGTTCTGGTGACTCGCAGCCGCCAGAGCGTCCTGCTCTTCACGGCCGATACCGAATTCCTTGGCGGTGATGGCAGCGTGATCGCCCATCGACATGCCGGTGCGCGGCTCGCCGTTGCGCGGGATCTCGAGTCCGAGCATCGACGGGCGGACGTTGGCGAGCAGCTTGAGGCGGTCCGGGGTGGACTTCGCGCGATTGAGCGAGAGCAGGAACTCACGCAGGTCGTCGTTGACGCCGATCGGCGCGTCCGAGGTGGTGTCGACGCCGCCGCCGATACCTGCATCGATACGGCCTGAGGCGATAGCATCGCCGACCGCGATGATGGACTGCAGTCCCGTGCCGCATGCCTGCTGGATGTCGTAGGCCGGGGTGTAGGGGCTCAACGCGCTGCCGAGCACGGTTTCGCGGGTGAGGTTGAAGTCGCGACTGTGCTTGAGGACCGCACCGGCGACGACGAGGCCGAGGCGCTCGCCCTGGAGCCCGAACCTGCTGACCAGACCGTCGATCGTGGCGGTGAGCATGTCCTGGTTCGATGCCTGGGCGTACTTCTTGTCCGAGCGGGCGAACGGGATGCGGTTGCCACCGACGATTGCGACCGGTCGTAGCTGCTTGCTTGTCACTTTACGTCTCCAAACATCGCTGAAAATAGCCCTGGTGGAGTTTCATCTTACTGGCGAGTAAGTTGGTTGTCGACACCCGGTCATGTCCTTCGTCTCCATCCGCGAAGGCGCCAAGTGAAAGGTAGGACAGTGGCAGCCACCAAGGGAGCCCCAGACCTGTACTCAACATTCCTGGCGTCCGCGCCGGGAGCATTCATCGCCAAGCAGGCCGGTCTGCCGCAGCCCGAGAACCTGCGGCGGTACAAGGAAGGCGAGCCACCACTTGCCGGCCCCGTCCTCATCGGCGGCAGCGGTCGACTCGTGGAACCGCTTCGGGAGCTCCTCTCGGACTACCCGCAGGCCCAGCCGCACGACAGCAAGTACGGCGCCCTGGTCTTCGACGCCACCGGCATCGGAAACGTCTCCGAGCTCGAGCAGCTGTTCCAGTTCTTCCAGCCGGTCATCCGCAACCTCGCGTCGTCGGCCCGCGTCGTCGTCATCGGAACGACTCCCGAGGAGACCGCCAGCGTCGACGAGCACATCGCCCAGCGTGCACTCGAAGGCTTCACCCGCAGTGTCGGCAAAGAGGTCAAGCACGGCGCCACCGCCCAGCTCGTCTACGTCTCCCCCAAAGCATCGACCGGACTCTCCGGGCTCGAGTCGACCCTTCGATTCCTGCTCTCGGCGAAATCCGCGTTCGTCGACGGCCAGGTCATCGCCGTCGGTGACGCCGACTCCGAAGCCCCGGCCTCGTGGGACAAGCCGCTCGCCGGCAAGGTCGCCGTCGTCACCGGTGCTGCTCGCGGAATCGGCGCGACCATCGCCGAGGTACTCGCTCGCGACGGCGCAACCGTGATTGCCGCGGACATCCCCGCTGCGGGCGATGCACTTTCCGAGGTCGCCAACAAGATCGGCGGCACCTCCCTCTCGCTCGACGTCACCGCCGACGACGCCGGCGAAGTACTTTCCAAGCACCTGCTCGAGCGGCACGGCGGCGCGGACATCATCGTGCACAATGCCGGAATCACCCGCGACAAGACGCTCGCAAACATGGACGAGAGCCGCTGGAACTCGGTCATGGGCGTCAACCTTCTTGCACCGCAGCGGATCACCGACCACCTGGTGGAGACCGGCGCACTGAAGGAAGGTGGACGCGTCGTGGACGTCTCGTCCATCGCAGGCATCGCAGGCAACCGCGGCCAGACGAACTACGGCACATCCAAGGCGGGCGTCATCGGCCTCGTGCACGCGTCGGCGCCTGTTCTCGCGAAAAGGGGAATCACGATCAACGCCGTGGCACCCGGTTTCATCGAAACCGCGATGACGGCCGCCATCCCGTTCGCCACCCGTGAAGCAGGACGACGCATGAGCTCCCTTCTGCAGGGTGGCCAGACCGTCGATGTCGCAGAACTGGTCTCGTACTTCGCGAGCCCTGCCTCGAACGCCGTCACCGGCCAGATCGTCCGCGTGTGCGGCCAGAGCCTGCTCGGCGCATGAGCGTCATCCAGCTCTCGGAGCAGCCGAAGACCTCCGATATCTACGCTGCCGCAGCACTCGGAGCCCTGCCGTTCCTCGGCTCCAAATCGTCCTCGGTACCGGACACGGAATTCGAGCTTCGCGGCCTGCGGGTGGATCCGGACAACCTGGCCGGGTACTGCCGGGCGACGGGGCTCCGGTTCGGTGACACGCTGCCGGTGACCTACCCGTTCACGCTCGTGTTCCCGACGGTGATGAAGCTGATGGTGTCGAAGGGATTTCCCTTCGCGGCCATCGGATCCGTGCACGCCGAGAACGTGATCGAGCAGCTGCGACCCATCTCGATGTCGGAGCCACTCGATATTCGAGTGCACGCGGAGAATCTGCGCGAGCACCGAAAGGGGTTGCTGGTAGATCTCATCAGCGAAGTCAGCGTCGGGCGTGAACTCGTCTGGAAGCAGACCTCGACCTTCCTGAGCCTGCAGAAGACCTCACTGTCCGGTGGGCCGCGCGAAGCTCCTCCCGCCGACGAGGTGCCGCCGCCCCCGACTCGTACGCTCCGCGTCGATCAGAGGACGATCAGCAAGTACGCGGCCATCTCGGGCGACCGCAATCCGATTCACGTCTCCACCCTGGGCGCCAAGGCCTTCGGCTTCCCGAAGACCATCGCCCACGGAATGTGGAGTGCTGCAGCAATTCTCCAGATCATCGAAGGCAGGCTTCCCGGCAAGTCGACCTACAAGATCCGGTTCGGCAAGCCGATCGTTCTGCCGTCCACCATCAACGTGTACGCAGAATCCGTTGGCGCAGGCTGGGACCTGTCGCTCAAGCACCCGAAGAAGGGGTACCCGTACCTCACCGCCACTGTGCGGTAAATGCTCCAGCATCACCCGCGGGGGTGACCGAATGTCACATTCGGTCACCCCTTTTGCGTGCCCCGACGGAGCGAATGTGACATTCGGTCACTCAGAGTGTGCGAGGGTGACATTCGGTCACCTCGGGGAGCGAAGGTGACATTCGGTCACCACAAAGCGGCTCAGGGCGTGGACGCGCTCTTCTTGCCCGCCAGTCCGCGCCAGGCGAGGTTTTCGAGGAGGTCAGCGGCGTCGTCGACCTCGATCTCTCCACCGGCGACGCGGTCCGCGACGGCTTCACCTGCGCCGACGAGGGCGACGGCCATCAGCGCGAAATTCTGGCCCGGTTCGGGGTCTTTGGTGCTCATCTCGAGCAGTCCTGCGGTGAGCTCGATGAGACGATCGCGGCTGCTCTGGACCTGCGAGGCGAACGCGGTCTGACCGATGGCCTGGCGATAGAGCACCATCCACGATTTGCGGTGTTCGCCGACGAAGCCGAGGAACCCGAGCAGGGCGCTTCGGAGTTGCTCGCGTGGAGTCAATGACGGGTCGGCGGCCGGGGTGAGCGCCTCGACGAACTTGACGCCTTCGCGCGCGATGCATGCAGCGAACAATTCGTCCTTGGAGCCGTAGTACAGGTAGAGCATCGGTTTGGATATCGCCGCCTGCTTGGCGATCGAATCCATGGAGGTCTCGTGAAAACCTTTGTCCGAGAATACATCCACCGCAGCGTCTAGCATTTGCTGTTCTCGCACGGCGCGGGGCAGTCGTTTGGTGCCGCCAGCCATGTGTCCTCCAAACAACGTCGAACCCATGACATTACTCCACGGTAAGAAAGCTCGCGTCCCCAGCGTCGACGTGTCGGAATCTAGCAGACACCCTTGAACCGCGCGACAGTCGCTGCGGAGCGATCGACCTGGTCTACAGGCAATCGTCCTGTCGAGACTGCATCCTCGAGGTTGTCCAACACCTGAGGGACGTCGTCGGTGGTGAGCCACAACGCTACATCGGCGCCGGCGACGACTGCCGCCTCCACTGCGGAGACGATGCCGAGACGGTCGGTGATGGCCGCCATCCCACTGAGATCATCGGTGAAGATCGGACCGGTGAACGGTGCCGCACCGTAGCCGACACCGTCGCGCAGCAGCGACATCGCGGCCGGACTGATGCTGGCGGGCACACCGGGGGCCGTCAACCCGGGCACGTCGAGATGCCCCATCATGACGCCGACCCCGGTGGGCGAGAGCGCCGCGAAGGGAATCAGATCCGACTGCATCAATTGATCCAGCGGCGGCGTCGACACCGCGCCCGTGTGCGAATCTCCCGATCCCGAGCCGTGACCGGGGAAATGCTTGATGACGGGCGCGATCCCGGCATCGCGCAGCCCCTGCGCGTACGCGCCTGCGTAGGCCACCACCTGGTCGGGATCGGCGGAGAAGGATCGATCGCCGATCACCGAGTTGTCCGGTTGACTGCTGACGTCGACGACGGGGGCGTAGTCGACGGTCACACCCAGATCCTTCAGCCCGCGTCCCCGCTCGAGCGCCAGCTGGTAGGTCTCGTCGACGGTCATCGTCTGCGCTGTCTCCCGCGCCGAGGGGACCTCTCCGAGCAGATTCGCGACGCGGGATACGCGGCCGCCCTCCTCGTCGATGGTGACCATCGGCGGCACCGCCGCGGCGTCGACGATCTGCGGGACCTCTCTGTTCGCCAGCGTCGCGGTGTCGGTCCAACTCCCGATGAAGATGCCGCCGACCTGCTCGCGGGCCATGATGTCGACCGCGTCGGCCGTCCCGGTGACGCCGACGGTGAGTAGCTGGGCAAGACGCTGCCGCTCGGTCAGGGTTCCGACGAACGCCGCGCACGCGTCGGCCGGAGGAGCAGGTTCGGTCGTCGGATCCGGTGTGAGCGATGTGGAGGACGCCGCAGCGACCGTCGGCGACGGAGCAGCCGCCTCCGTACCTCCCCCAGCGCACGAGGCAGTGACAGAGACACCGACCAACAGCGCGGCTACAGAGAGGGGCGAGCGGAGCTTCGTCATGGCAACCGACGGTAGCCGACACCTCCGACGCGCCGCGAAAGGACGCCGTCTCGCGATAGGCTCGGACAAACGCGACATCAGGAGGAAACACGATGCCTGCAGATCTGATTCTCATCGCCTACGACGGCTCCGACAACGCGAAACGCGCAATCGAATACGCCGGGCGGTTTCTGATGACAAAGCGCGCACTCGTCGTTACGGCCTGGGAACCGATGGTGCGTCAGGCCGCCAGACTGTCCGGCCTTTCCGGTGTCATGCAGCCGGAGTGGGTCCCCGACGACGAGGCCGAGGACGTTGCACTCACCGACGCCAAGATCATCAACAGCGAGGGCGTCAGGCTCGCGGGGGAGGCCGGTCTGAGCGTCGAGGGACACTGCACCGAATGCACCACGGCAATCTGGAGCGCCATCGTCGAAAAAGCAGACGACCTGGACGTGGACATCATCGTCACGGGCACCAGGGGCACTACCGGTCTGCGCTCGCTACTGCAGAGTTCGGTTGCCGACCACGTGCTGCGACACAGCCACCGACCCGTTCTGATCGTTCCGCCGGGCAAGTAGCAGCGCGTGCAACCCAGGACGGGCCGATCCAGGTGATAGCGTGATCCGCGCGCGGGGGATTGTCAGCCGTCGCTCGTGATTGCCGTGTCGAGGAAAGTGGAGTACCGAGATGAAGTTCGCTGTCCCGGGGATTATTGCTGCTGTGGCCGGTGCGGTGTTGGGCGCAGGTGCCGTGTTCGGAGTGACGGCGGCGGCGTCGGACAACACCCGTCCCGAGATCGACCGATCGGGCAACGCTGATTCCTCGCTGTTGAACCAGGTCGAGTACGGCAGCCGCTGACACTCGGCGCTTCGATCTCTTCCGAACCACTCGGTCGTAGATGGCTTCTCGGTGTCTCGGCTCTGGCGCTTGCGCTTTCCCTTCTGCAGGTTCCCGGCTACACCGTTGCCGATACCAAATACGACCTGACGCAGAATCCTCTCGGATTTCTTGCGCGCGCCGCACATCAGTGGACCTCTCAGGCACCACTCGGGCAGGTGCAGAACCAGGCCTACGGCTACTTCTTTCCGCACGGAGCGTTCTTCGCGCTCGGTGACGTGCTGGCGATTCCGCCGTGGATCACCCAGCGCATCTGGTGGGCGCTCCTGCTGATCGCCGGGTTCTGGGGAATCATCCGGCTCGCCGAAGCACTCGGCATCGGCAGTCGCACCTCACGCCTGATCGCCGCTACCGCGTTCGCGCTCTCCCCGCGGGTGGTCACGACCCTCACGTCGATCTCCTCGGAGACGATGCCGATGATGCTGGCGCCGTGGGTGCTCATCCCCATCGTTCGGGCCTTCGGATCCACCCCGCAGAACTGGGGGGTGCGGTCACTGGCCGCCCAATCGGCGTTGGCGGTGGCATTGATGGGTGCCGTCAATGCCGTCGCGACGGCCGCTGCCTGCCTCGTCGGCGTCGTCTGGGTCCTGTGCCACCGCCCGAACCGCCGGTGGCTCGTCTTCTCCGGCTGGTGGACGGGCACTCTCCTGCTCGCGACGCTGTGGTGGATCGTTCCGCTGCTGCTCCTCGGACGAGTCAGCCCACCGTTCCTCGACTACATCGAATCCTCCGGCACCACGACGCAATGGGCATCGCTCGCCGAGATTCTGCGCGGCACCAGCAGCTGGACGCCGTTCGTGTCCCCGGAGCGCGTCGCCGGCGCCGTTCTCGTCACCCAACCCGCCGCCGTCATCGCGACGGGCGCAATCGCGGCCGCCGGGCTGGCTGGACTGGCGATGCGTTCGATGCCTGCACGCGGTCGCCTGACGGTTCTGCTGTTCGTCGGCATCGTCGGACTCACCGCAGGGTATGTCGGCGAGCTCGGTTCCCCCATCGCCGACAGCGTCCGAGTGTTTCTCGATTCCGCGGGCGCACCGCTGCGCAACGTCCACAAACTCGAACCGCTCGTCCGAATTCCACTGGTGCTCGGGCTCGCTCACCTGCTGGCGAAGGTTCCACTGCCAGGCTCTGCCGCGCCCGCGGAGTGGCGTCACGCGATCGCCCACCCGGAGCGAGACAAGATGGTCGCCGTGGCCGGGCTCGTTCTCGTCGCGCTGACGTTCTCTACGTCGCTGGCCTGGACCGGAAAGCTGGCCCCGCGCGGCGCCTACGAGGCCGTCCCCGACTACTGGCACGACGCCGCGGACTGGCTCACCGAGAACGCGTCGGGCACCTCCCCCGACGGTTCGGACGCGCAGCGTGCCCTCGTCGTCCCCGGCGCCCCGTTCGCGCTGCAGACATGGGGCCTGACCCGCGACGAACCGCTGCAAGCCCTCGCCACGACGCCGTGGGCGGTGCGCGATTCCGTGCCGTTGACGCCGCCCGGCGCGATCCGCGCTCTCGACTCGGTGCAGCGGCTCCTCGCCGACGGTCGCCCGTCGGCTGGACTCGCGGATACCCTGCTCGGTCAGGGCATTCACTACGTCGTCGTCCGCAACGATCTCGATCCGGAGTCCTCCCGCTCGGCGCGTCCGGCGTTGGTCCATGCAGCGCTCGACGGCTCCCCGGGGCTCGAGAAGGTGGCCGAGTTCGGCAACGACATCGCGCCGGGGTCGACCGAGGACGTCACTGTCGACGGGGACCTGCGGCCGCCGTATCCGGCAGTGGAGATCTACACCGTCGGTGCTTCTACCGCAGTGTCCGGGCCGTACACCGTCGATCTCGGCCGTGTGCCGTTCGTGCAGGGCGGCCCGGAGTCGCTGCAGCGGTTGAACGAGCAACGGGGACGGGGTGTTCCGCAACCGGTCCCGCAGGGCCCGGTGATCCTGGCCTCCGATGCCGAGGCCGCCGGTTTGACGGTCGACGAGGTGACCGTGACGGACACACCGACACGACGTGAAACCGATTTCGGTCAGGTGGACAACCACAACTCCGCGTTGCGGTCGGTCGACGAACCGCGTCGCTCGCTCAACGAGGTCGCCGATTACCCGGTCGACGGCGCCGAGACGGTGAACGCCGAATGGGAGGGTGCGTCGATCACGGCATCCAGTTCGGCCTCGGACGCGACGCAGATCGGCGGCACGAAACCGGGTAACGGCGTCGCCGCGGTCGTCGACGGTGATCTCGCGACGAGCTGGGTCAGCAACGGAATCGACAGCGCTGTGGGCGAGTGGCTCCAGCTCGATTTCGACGAGCCCCTGCGAGGGGGTCTGCTTCGTCTACGGACGAGTCCCGGCACCATCGGCGATCCGGTTCGATGGCTCGAAATCACCACCGAGAACGGCAGTACCGCCGCACGGGTCGACGAGCCGGGTGAGCCCATGACGGTATCGCTGCCCGGTGGCTCCACATCGTGGCTGCGGATCACCGCACGGTCGACGGTGGGCGGCACCAACGGGAGCCAGTTCGGGATCAGCGAGCTCTCGGTCGAGGACTACTCCAATATCGATGCGCCACAGCAGGTTTCGATTGTGCACCGCACGGTTCTCCCGAAGGTCGCAACCGGTGCGGACGTCATTGCCTGGGAACTGAGCCAGGAGTTCCCCGGGCGGTCGGGCTGCGTCGACACCCAGGACCGTATTCGCTGTAGCAGCGGACTCTCCGTCGCCCCGGAGGAGCTGGGGCGCTTCACCCGCACCCTCTCGGTGCCGCAGGGGACTGCAGTACTCCCGGAACTGACGCTGCGCACGCGACAGAGCCCGGAGCTCGAATCTCTACTGTCACAGCCCGGCCGTCCCGTCGCGACCGGAGCCTCGGACGTCGGCGACCTCCAAGGCTCCGCCTTCGCGGCAACCGACGGCGATCGACGCACGTCTTGGACTGCCGCCCCGTCGAGCATCGACAATCGCGCCGGCACCCAGCCGACGCTCACCATCTCCCTGCCGGAGCCGACCCTCGTCGACGGGTTGACACTCACCCCCAGCCGCGGCGCCCTGCCTGTTCATCCGACATCGGTCGCGGTGGATCTGGGTGCCGGGCCGCAGGTTCGCGAGGTGGACCCGGACGAAGCAACGACGATCGAATTGTTCCCGCAGGTCACCGATCGAATCGTGCTGTCGCTGGTCGACTGGGACGACGTGCTCGACAAGAACTCGCTCGGCTTCGTACAGCCCACGCCTCCCGGGCTGGCCGAGGTCGCCGTACTGTCCGGCGGTCGCGAGGTGGGCGCTGCATTCGATGCGGAGCGGAGCATCACCGTCGGCTGCGACGTGGGCCCGGTCATGTCGATCGCCGGCCAGACTGTCCGCGCTTCGGTGACGGGCACTGCAGCGCAGCTTCGTTCGGGTGCGCCGATGCGAGCAACCTTGTGCGAGGGCCCATTCCCGGTCGAGAACGCCAATCTCAATCCCATTCCGCTCCCAGAGGGCCGGCAGGACATCGTCGTGGACCCGGGAGCGGCATTCTTCGTCGACGGGGTTCGCCTGCGCACCATGCCGGTTCCCGCTGTGAGTGCGACAAGTTCGGCGCCACAGGCGGTCGAGATGAATCGATGGGATGCCGACCGCCGCGAGATCGACGTGCCCACGCACGACACCGACCGATTGCTTGTCGTCCCGGAGAGCAACAACATCGGCTGGCGCGCAACGGGGCCCGACGGCAACGAGCTGACCCCGGTGACAGTCGACGGATGGCAACAGGGCTGGATCGTGCCCGCCGGAGCAGCCGGCACGGTCACGCTCGAGTTCGCCACCGACGGGTGGTACCGGCTCGGCATCTTCGGCGGACTGCTACTGCTGATTCCGTTGACGTTTCTGGCACTGCGGCGTGGCCGCGTCGACGGCGACAGTCCTCCGCTTCCGTGGCGAAACAGAGTGCTCGCCTGGGCGGCGTTGGTCGCCGCAGTGGCGGTGACCGCCGGGGTTGCCGGAGTAGTCGCGACGGTTGTCGTGGCGGCTACAGCGGAGTTCCTCAGGCGCCGATTCGGCGCAGGAGCCGAAGACCGAGTGCTGGTCGGTCTCGCCTGCGGCGGAACGTTGCTGGCGATTGCCCTGCTGTCGACGGGTCCCTGGCGGGCACCCGACGGCTACGTCGGGCACTCGTTCGCGATCCAGCTGGCGGCGCTGATCGCGCTGATCGCGGTGGCCGTGAGCGCGCTACGCGCCCGTCTGTGACGTGCTCTGTGCACGGGCGCGCCGAGACTTCAGCGCCCGCCGCGCCGGCTCCTCGACGAGCGCGTAACTTGCTGCGGCGATCGGGATCGACAACGCCACGGTCACGGCCAGCACCAGCACGAAATGCCCCGAGAACGGGATGATCCCGAATACCGGGAACACCATCGCCAGAACCACCAGGTGCCAGATGAAGATTCCGTACGACCATCTGCCCAACGTCAGCATCACCGGGTGCTCGAGAATCCGGTGCTTCGACGCAGCGCCATCGCCGAGGACGAGCGGCGCCAACAACGCGAACGCGAGGACGCCGCCGAGGGCGACCTTCATAGCGAACTGCCATGGCTCCGGACGCACCAGCCCCTCCGGGCCCGCGAGTGGCGTCGCCGACAGTACGAATGCCACTACTGCTATGCAGCCGATGACGACGCGGCGGGCAGCCAGGCGGTGCAACCACGTTTCGCGGCGCGTCGAGTACTCGGCAAGCAACATCCCCGCCGCGAACCATGGAAGGTAGCCCGGCAGCCAATTGTCGTGATTGATTCCATCCAGCGTCGGAATAGGGAGAAAGGCCCACGACAAACTCACCGCCGACACACCCGCCAGTAGCGGAATGCGCAGACGAGCACGATCATCGCGCAGCAGCGTCATCGCGAGAGCTGCGATCGGCAGCAGCAGATAGAACGCCACCTCCACCGACAGCGACCACATCTGGGTCAGGCCCTCGGTCAGGGTCAACGGCACGAACACCTGCGTCAACGACAGATTCGCCACCCACACGTTCCAGCTGCCGCCCGCATCGGGCAAGAACAGCAGGGTCAGCGTCACAGCCACCCAGTACGCCGGCAGAATTCGGACGGCACGAGACCACAGGTACGTCCCGATGGGCTGAGCGGTGCCCAGCCCCCGAGCCTGGGCGGCATGAGCGCGCCAGAGGAGAAATCCGGACAACGCGAAAAAGATCGCGACCGTCAGATCGAACCGGCCCCAAATGCGCCCCACCACAGGTGACGCCGCAGCCCCCGTCTGAAATGCAACGTGGGTGACGACGATGCCGAGCGAAGCGAACGCGCGCATCCCCTCCAGTGAAGGAATGAACCCACGCAGCGGCAACACGTCCGGCGCCGACGTTTGGATGGGAGTGTTCATTTCCCGACCAGTCAAGCATTCCCTGCACAAGCAGTGTCACTCGCGCCCACGCGAGGTGATCACTGTTACTGTCACCAAACGACGTGGCGATACCAATCGGACACTCCAGAACGGGCGTACTCTGCCCGAACCTGTCGGGTGGAAGCAGCGGCGCGCCGGAACACGACTAAGGGAGATTTTTACATGGCGGAGCGCTCGGGGCCGAGCCGGATAGTTGCCCTCATACTCGTTGGCTTGGGCGCATTCCTGCTGGTAGCGGCCATTTTGATTCCCACCTACACGGTGCCCCGTCTCGAGAAGACACCGCTCGATCTCGAGGTGACCACCGTCTCCACGGGCACCGGAAGCGTGCTGGATGCCGCATCACTCGCTGCTGGTAGCGCCGTGGTGGACGAGAACGTTCCTTTCGTGTCGCAGCGCTTCGTCACCGTCGAGGAGCCATCCGGTGCCGATGACATCACGCTGCAGGCCGGATCCACTCTTCGACGCACCGATGTGCAGGGCGAGACAGGACTTCGCTCGGCGACCGTCGACCGCGTCACCTTGGACCGCGTGACGAGCATGCCCGTCGAGAATCCCATCGGAACCATTCAGGTTCAGGCCGATGAGCCCGCCGAGGAAGTGCCGCACACAGGACTGCAATACAAGTTCCCGTTCGGCGCCGAGCAGAAGTCGTACCCGTACTTCGACATCAACGCCCGCGTATCGCAGGACATCGACTTCGTCGAAGAGACCGAGATCAATGGCACGCCGGTCTACAAGTACGAGCAGACCATTGCCCCGGTCGACCTGTCCTCCGTGGTCAACATCCCCACCAACCGCGTTACTCTGCCTGCCGCCACGTGGGGCGTCGAGGGCGGCGAAACCCCGGTCACGATGACCCGCTGGTACGAGAACACCCGCACGCTGTGGGTCGAACCCAAGACCGGCGTCATCGTCAAGGGCGATGAGCAGCTCCACCAGTACTACTCGCGCACGGCAGGCGACCCCGAGGTCGACGTCCTGCGGGTTCCGCTCACCTTCGACGAGAACACCGTCGAGTACCAGCTGCAGCAGGCCCGTGACGGCATGGACCAGATTTCGTTGTTCGGGCGCACCGTCCCGATAGTGCTCGGCATCCTCGGTCTCATCGCGCTGATCGTCGGCATCGTGCTCGGAGTCCGCGGCAATCGGGGCGACCATCGGCCCGCACGTGGCAACGCGCCGCGGCGCAGCGATGACGGTGGCGGCGCGGCTGCACCGACCGAACCCCGCAACCGCGACTGGACGACGGATCAGACCGAGGTCATCCCCCGCACGAACCTCTCCAAGGAGTAGGCGACTTCGTCGCATGTGATGCTCCTATGAGTGTCAAGCGGTGGTTTTGTGGGTGAGGAGTTGGAACATTTCGCGGGCGACGGCTCGTTTGAGGCAGCGAATGATGTCGCGTTTGGTTTTGCCTTCGGCGAGTCGTCGGTCGCGGTAGTCGCGGGTGCGTTGGTCGTGTTTGAGGCGGGCCATGACGATGATGTGCAGGGCTCGGTTGGCTTGTCGGTTGCCGCCTCGGTTGAGTCGGTGGCGGTTCGTTTTCCCCGATGATGCCGGGATCGGTGCGACACCGCAGAGGCTGGCGAATGCGGCTTCGTCGGCGATGCGGTGCGGGTTGTCGCCGACGGTGATGAGCAGTTGCGCGGCTGTCTCGTAGCCCACTCCGAACGTGGTGACCAGGCCTGTGGCGGTGGCGTCGATGAGCACTTTCAGGTGCGCCTCGAGGGCCTTGATTTGCTGGTCGAGGAACTGGATTCGTCGCGCTGTCGATCGCAGTGCTGTCTTGACTGCCGCGTCTATCTCGCCTGGAGCGACGGTGCCTGGACGTAGGAGTGCGCATGCCTTCACCAGCGTGGTGCTGGTGAGGGGGCGTAGCTGTTCCCGGATCGTTTCTGGTGCGTTGACGACGGCGGATTTGAGACCGGTGATCGCTTCGGCGCGAGATTTGACTGCGGAGCGGCGGGTGTTGTGCAGGAAGCGAATTGCCTCGACGTCGCCGTTGTGCGCCTTCGGGATGGTGCGGGCCCCTCCGGAGGCCGCGAGCCGCGCTGCACTGTAGGCATCGAGAGTGTCGGACTTGCCGTGAAACCGCCGTGAGCGGCGGTCGGTGCGATCGACGTCGACGACATCGATACCGGCGGCCTGGAGCACCATCGCCAGTGCGGAGCCGTAGCTGCCGGTGCCTTCGACACCGACGCGGGCGGTGATGCCGGTGCCGTTCAGCCACGCCAGCAGTGCCTGGTAGCCGGTGGCGGTTGCCGGGAACTGACGGTCCGCTATTTCCCGGCCGAGGTAGTCGATGATGGCGGCGTGGTGGGTGTCTTTGTGTGTGTCGATGCCAGCGAAGATGGTGAGGCTGACATCGGGTGAGGTTTCCGTCATGCTGGACACTGGTTATCCCTTCGACAGGTGACCACGCACCGGCCGGGACGGCGGACAACACAGTGACGGGACTCTTTGGTCAGGCTCCTATCAAGTCACTCCGCCCTACCGGTCGCGTGTGAACGTTGTCCGTCGAAGCGAGAGCCGACACATCACATGAAGGACAGCCAACGGCGTCAGAGCGGAAAC
>Ga0208701_100068_pt1 | contig 52804 bp, 37 predicted proteins | sample DeeseametaMP1482_FD_184188 | JGI IMG/M metagenome (GOLD analysis project Ga0208701, IMG submission 184188) | Marine microbial communities from the Deep Pacific Ocean - MP1482 (SPAdes) | ecosystem: Environmental > Aquatic > Marine > Oceanic | place: South of Fiji, South Pacific Ocean | collected... | reverse complement strand
ATAGCCACTTGATCTCCGTAGCCACTAGGGAATTCTTGAGATAGCCGAAGACTCCTCAATTCACGCCGTTCAGTCGAGACGGGTTGACGGCCAACAGAAATGGGTGTTCGCTGATGTTTGCGCGGAGAAAACGCTGCGTGGAGCTCGATAGGGCCAGCACTCCGAGAAACCTGCTCTGCCCCGGTTGGCACATGTCGACAGCACTTGTGGGTTTGCGACTCCCGCAGCTGTCACCGGGAGCGCCTCTTTCAAGCTATCGCTCCCCACAGGCGAAAGTTCGGTTCCCGCAGGGGTGAGGTCGTGTTCTTCAAGTTCGCCCGCACGGGGAAGAAGGACCCCAGCGCCGCCCGCGCGGGCGCCCCAACTCGTGATCCTCCAGCGGTCAATCCACCCTGCGGGTTGCGCTCTCTCGCGCCGCTTGCTGAGGGACTATGCCTGAGCCTCTAACGGGGCCTCCCGCTTAATCCCAGACGACACCCGTAGTATTGGATTTCGGAGGAACAACCGTACTTTCACATTGCCAATTCCAAAGGAAGGGCGACGAATTCCAAGAGCGCTACACAGCACCCCGTTACTTCCTCCCGTACAGACGATCAAAAAGCCTCAGCAACGCCGCTAGCAACCTCTTATACCAAGATTGTGGTAAATACAGCTTGAGCCACCACAAGACTCGCTCTTTGCGATGGGGCAAGACCCAGAACCTCGGATTGTCGATGGTCTTGAACACTTCGAACGCGACTTGCTCGCAGGTGATCGGGGAGCGCGCGAACGCTTTTTGGATCGACTTTTCCATTCCCGGTGTGGTCGTTCGGAAAGACTCGGCCAGGTTGGTGGGGAAAAAGGCCGGGCAAACGACGCTGATGCTCACGTTGTGAGGTGCCAGCTCCATGTCCAGCACTTCGGATAGTTTCACCACTCCGGCCTTGGTGACCGAATAGGCCGACATATCCGGACCCTCCAAAAGCCCCGCCATGGAGGCGATGTTGATGAAGTGGCCGCTTTTTTGTCTTTTAAACACCGGAGTGAAGACCTTGCAGCCCTTGACCACGCCCAGCAGGTTGATGTCGATCACCCATTCCCAGTCTTCCAGCGGCACCTCGTCGATTTTTCCGGCCTGGGCCACTCCGGCGTTGTTCACCACCACGTCCACACCGCCCCACTGTTCTTCCAGCAGCTCTCGGACGTTTTCCAACTCTTCTTCGGATCGCACGTCGAGTGTTTGGAAGATGGCGTCGGTCGCTCCGTGTTCCGTCAAAGCCTGTCGAGTCTCCTCGCCCCGCTCCACGTGCAAGTCTCCGATGCAGACGCGGTGTCCCGCTTGGGCGCAATGTATCGCCAAAGCCCTCCCCAGACCACTTGCGCCCCCGGTAATGAAGACTCTCTTGCTCATCCTTGCTCCAATCTAGGCAACTCGGAAACGGCCCATCGTACCCTCAGCGCCGCTCCCAGAAATGTCAGGAAGCCGAAGACTCCAAACAGCAAGGCCGCCTTTGAGGGGAAGACCAGAAACAAAGTGAAAAAGAGAACCGTCTCCGCTCCTTCCACCAGACCACGCGGCATACAAACGCTGGTGCTTTCTCCTGTTTCCTCCGCTCCTAGCCCAATCTTTTCGAGGATGGACGAGAGATACATCCAAGACCCGATGTTGAGATAAAAGCTCATCAACATCAGACTACAGCAGCACCAAACCCAAGAATTATTCCAGTAGATCGCGAGCGCCACCGGAATGGAGGCGTATACCAGCAGGTCGGCCAGAATATCGAGATAGCCACCCAGGTCGGTCTGTTTATCTTGAGCCCGCGCCACCTCACCGTCCAGGCCGTCCAGCAGTCGGTTGAGGAGCCACAGCCAGAGAGCTGCCTGAAAAAAACCGCCCAGGCAAGCCAGCGCCGCGGCCACTCCGGGGAGCATACCGAACAAGGTGATGATGTTGGGTGGAATCGGGATTCGTCGAGCTAGCGGCTGATAGACGATTTGCTTTGGCCGGCGAAGGATGTGGTCATACATTGCGGTCTAGTGTTGGGAACGATTGACGCAGATCCTGCGAGAAGGCCACTGAGAGGTCATTTTCATGCCTTGAGGAAGGCACCCCACCTATGGCGACGACTCGGCTGCTACTGCTCTATTTGGCACTTTTGCTCAGTGCCGCCATAGCGCCGCTTCAAGCGCAGCAACCCGAGGGAGACCATCCCCTTCCCTCCGACGAGGCGGTCCGTCAGGCGGGAGCCTTTCGAAAGGTCGAGCAGTCCGAGGAGTTCCGCACCATCGACACGCGAATGCTCGATCTTCCCACGGCCTTTCAGCTGGCTCTCGACAACAATCCTTCGCTGCGACAGTCTTTGGGGAGCTTAGAACTGGCCGACCTCCAGATCGAATCCGCTTACAACGCACTCAACCCCACGGTGTACATCACCCTCAGCGACCTCTACGTCAATCAGGACCAGCGACGCAGCTTCAACGAGCAAGAGTTGGAAACCACACTCACGATTCCGATCTACAACTTCGGTCAGGTCTACTGGAACGCTCGTTCGGCCAAGCTCGCTCGCAATCAGGCGGGGCAAGACCTGCGTACCACCATCCAAAACCTGATTCAGCAAGTGGCGTCCGACTACGTCCAGGCCTCTCTCAATCAGGGTTTGGTGGAAGTTTCTCAATTGAGGGTTCAAGACCGTCAGGCTTACTTGCAACAGGCCGGCTACCTGTTGGAGGCCGGCGAGATTGCCGAGTTTGAGACCATTCAAGCGGAATCGAACCTGCTGGCGGCCCAGGAGGATCTCTCCTCCTCTCAGCAGCAGGCCGCGACCGCTTTGGCCCAGCTGCTGTCGAACCTGGGCCTCCGCCCGGACGCTCAGTTGAGCCTGGCCTCTCTGCCTACAATGGAGCCTCCTCCCGACAGTATCGAAGAGGGAATGGCCCGGGCTCTGGAACGACGTCCCGAGATTATCTCTCTGCAGTGGCAGATCGAGTCGCAAGAGGCTCTGGCCGTGGCCTACGGTCGGAGCAATGCGCCTCAACTTTCGGTCTATACGGATTACGACGGAATCAACACGGGGGCCAACTACGATCCCACCTGGGAGACCGGCCTGCAGCTCACCTGGTCGCTCTTCGACGGAGGTGCGGCCCGTAATGCAGCTCGTCAGGCGCGGGCTCAGGCAGAGATCCTACGAGCCCAACTCGATGGCCAGGTCCGACAGGTCGCCTTGGACGTGGCCACGGCTTATGCTCAGTTGCAGCAGTTGTGGCCCCAGATCGACCTGGCTCGCAAATCGCTGGATAAAGCCAAGGAGACTCTCGAGGTTGCTCAGCTTCGCTTTAAAGCGGGTCTCTCTTCTGGTATCGAGCTACTGACTGCGCAGGATACTCTGGCCAGCGCTCGCACATCCTTGGCCCAGGCCGAGGCCAACTATCGGTTGGCTCAGATCAATTGGCGTCGAGCCGTGTCGGCCGACTCCCCCGTGCAGATTCCGGGAAATTGGGTGCAAAAATGGGAACCGCTACCCGGCACCGAAAACGGCGCGAGATCGCCCGCCAAATCTCAAAAACAGAGGAAGAAACCGTGAGAATCAGAGCCCTGCTACTCGCCTCGGTCTTGGCAATTGTGCTGGGCGGTTGCGCGAGCAAGAAGATTGAGCCGTCTGCCGGCGGCGTCACTGCAGTCAAGGTGAAAGAGCTGGAGCGCGGGAAGCTGGCCAATGAGGTCGCCGCCGACGGCCAGGTGAAGGCCCTGAAGACCGCCACCGTCACCAGCGCCGTGAGCGGTCGAGTCGCCAGCGTCTCCGTGAAGGTCGGGGATCGGGTCGAAGCGGGACAGGCCCTGATTTACGTCGAGGACCCTCTGGCTCCCTCAAATCTGGCACGTTTGCAGGCCGCCGTTGATGGTGCTCGAGTCGAGGTGCAATCGGCCCGCATCACTACGGCTCAATCCGCCGAGCAAAAGACCTCCGACATCGAACAAGGAGAATCCGATGTCAAAGTCGCCACTATCGCCGTGGAGAAAGCCCAGGTCTCTTTGAAAGCAGCTCAGGCGGAGCTCAATCGGAAGCAAGACCTATTAACCAAGAAGGCGATCGCTGAGACCGATGTGGAGAAGGCTCGCCTGGTGAGAGACCAGTCTCAGGCAGATCTCAACAGCGCTCAGGTTAAGCTGGCAGCCGAGAAAGAAAGGCTGGCCGCCACTCGCGCCAATCTTTCCGTTGACCTTCAGCGCACACAGGAAGGGACCGCTCTGGCCTCTCTTCGCCAGGCCGAGGCTAATCTCGCTTCTGCGCTGGCGCAGCGGACTCAAGAGGTGGTGGTCAGTCCGATCACGGGGTTGGTGGCCCAGAGTAACGTACAGTTGGGCCAAGACCCGTCGAAGATGAGCGAGCCTCTGCTCACTATTATCGACGAGAGTAGTTTTCGCGTAGAGGCAAGGTTTGACGAGAGGTTTGCCAGACAGATTCGACCTGGTCTGCGGGCTCAAGCGCATCCCGTGGTCAACCCGGAGGAAACGATTCTTATGGAAGTCGAGCGTGTGACCCCACAATCCCAGGAAGCTTTGCTGGCCGTGGAGCTTCGACCGGTCGAGGGTCGGGGTCCGCGCCTGACGGTAGATACCTATGTGAGGGTTCGCCTGGACCTCGATATTCCGAGCGGTATCCTGGTTCCGCTTTCTGCGATTATCTGGGGCGTCGACGGCAAGCCGTCGGTGATGGTGGCCGAAGGGCAACACGCAAAGCAGCGCGAGATCGCGATTCTCAATCAGGATGAGAGCAAGGCTCTGGTGAGCGAGGAGAGCTTGAAGAGTGGGGAACTTTTGATTGTGGAAGGGCAGACCGGACTCGAAGATGGAGCGGAGATAAGGTACGTCGATGAGTAAGCTGTTTCGAAAAGATGCCCTGGAGTCGCTCTCTAGCCCCGAGCAGCTCAATACCTTGCTTCAGGTGACGAAACCGGTCGCCTGGTTGGCTCTCTTAGCTGCTCTGGTCCTCACTTTGTCGGCTGTCGTGTGGGGATTTATGGGAAGCCTGGCCGTCACTGTTACGGGTCCGGGAGTTTTGCTACCCGAGGGGGGTCTGAGAACCGTTCCCGCTCTGACTTCAGGAGTGATGACCGAGGTCATCTCTCGAACGGATCAGGTGGTCATGGACGAGGCCGTGGTGGCCCGCATGAAGCCGGCCGTTGTGGGCGGGGAGCAATCCAATTGGGTTGAGGTGTCCGCCGATAAGGGGGGTCGGGTACTCGCCCTGTTGGTCCGGAGCGGAGAGTTCGTGGAGCAAGGGCAGATCGTCGTCGTTTTGGCCGAACCGGGTGCGCCTATAGAGTGCCAGGCTTTCTTTGCCTTTGACCAGGGCGACAAGGTCACTCCTGGAATGCCCGTGCGGGTTATCCCCTCCAACGCTCGAGAGGACGTTTACGGAGCTTTGGAAGGGAAGGTGGTCAGTGTGGCCCCTTATCCCACCAGCCGTCCGGAAATGGAGGCTATTTTGGCCGACTCTCAGCTGGTCGATTTTTTCCTGAGCGGTGGTCGCTTTCAAGAGGCACCGTTGCGCATTCAGATCAGCCTGAAACGAGATCTCGACGACCCTTCCACCTATCTCTGGACGAGTGGGAAGGGGCCGAAGATGGGTCTTCGTCCCGGTACCTCCTGCGAGGTTGAGATCGTCACCGATTACGTTCGTCCGGTGGAACTCATCATGCCCAAGATACGAGACTTCTTCGACGCGGCGGTGGCCCCTCAATGAGCGAGGGGGAGCTTTCCCGGCCCGAGGGGCGTCAGCGCAAGCGGACTCCCACCGTTATCCAAATGGAGGCGGTGGAGTGTGGAGCAGCTGCCCTCTCTATCATCCTGCGTTACTACGGACGGTTCGAACCGTTGGAGAAGCTTCGCGTCGACTGCGGGGTCTCGCGCGACGGAAGTAAGGCGGGTAGCGTTCTCAAAGCGGCCCGAACCTACGGCATGGTTGCCAAGGGTTTTAAGAAGGACCTGAAAGGGCTCTTCAGCCTGAGATTACCGGTCATCGTCTTCTGGGAATTCAACCACTTTCTTGTTGTGGAGGGCTACGACCAGAAGAAAGTTTATCTGAGCGATCCCGCGGTAGGCCCCCGAACGGTAAGTTGGGAAGATTTCAACCGCTCCTACACGGGAGTGGCGCTGGAGATCTATCCGGGAGACGACTTCAAACCAGGTGGATCGCCTCGTTCGGTCTGGAAAGGCCTGGTGAAAAGAGCGCGAGGTTCCGTTGCCGGGATGAGCTACGTGGCGCTTGCCAGTCTGCTTTTGGTGGTGCCGGGCATCGTCGCTCCGGCCTTCCTCCAGGTCTTTATCGACCACATTTTGGGCGAGTCTCTTCGTACCTGGACCCCCTACCTGCTGGCAGCGATGCTCTGTACGGTCGTGGTTCAAATGAGCCTGACCTGGCTGCAGCAGGTCTTCTTAGCACGCCTCGGCACGAGTCTGACCGTGGGCACATCGGCGGGCTTTTTTTGGCATGTTTTGAATCTGCCCGCCCCCTTTTATAATCAGCGTTTCGCCGGCGACCTCGCCAATCGAGTCGAACTCAACGAGCGGGTGGCCGGCTTGCTGTCAGGCCAGCTGGCCACCGCCGGATTCAACCTGGTCATGATTGCCTTCTACCTTCCCGTCATGCTGATGTACGACGTCAGTCTGACCGGAGTGGCCGTGGTCCTGGCTCTGGTCAACGGCGTCGCTCTGGCCTCGGTGGCTCGCTCCCGTAAAGACATCAATCTCCGGCTCTCCCAGGAGCAAGGGAAGTTTATCGGGACGACGATCGACGGCCTGGTCAACATCGAGACCCTCAAGGCGTCAGGCCGAGAGGGGGACTTCTTCACCCGTTGGAGCGGGAGCCAGGCTAATCTGGTCAACTCCACTCAGCAACTCGGCTTGATCAGTCAGCTACTCTCATCCGTGCCTTCTTTCATCAGCCGCGCGGGAGGGCTGGTCGTTCTCATTCTGGGGGGGATGCGAGTGATGGACGGACAGATGACGCTGGGAATGCTGATGGCTTTCAAGACCCTTATGTCCCAATTTCTCGGACCTGTCAGCAGTCTGGTTTCCCTGGGCAGCAAGCTCCAGGAAGTGGAGAGCGATATCGCTCGACTGGATGACATTCTGGACAACCCCATGGAGGGGGTGGCCGACACTCCTGGACGCGAACCTCTGGAGGGAAAGGTCGAGCTCAAGAACATCACTTTCGGCTACGACCCTACCGCCCCGCCAATCTTGGAGAATTTCAATCTCAGCCTGGAGCCCGGACAGCGAGTGGCCCTGGTGGGCTCGACGGGCAGCGGCAAATCTACCATCGGACGGCTCATTTGCGGGCTCTTCAAACCGTGGTCCGGAGAGATTCTCTTCGACGGCCGACCTCTTGATTCTATCCACCCCGAAGTCATGGCCACTTCCATGGGCAAGGTCGACCAGGCGATTTTGCTTTTTGAGGGCACTCTGCGAGAGAATTTGACCCTTTGGGATCCGTTGGTGCCTCTGGAGTCTCTGAACCGGGCTGTGAACGATGCCGGAATCTCCCAAGTGGTCTCCCGCCGAGGCGGGATGGATGGGAAGGTAGAGGAGGGTGGAAAGAACTTTTCCGGAGGTGAACGTCAGCGCTTGGAAATCGCTCGAGCGCTGGCTCTGGACCCCAGTATTCTGATCCTCGACGAGGCTACCAGTGCGCTCGACCCTCTGGTGGAAAAACAGGTCGACGACCGTCTGAGGACTCGCGGCTGTACCTGTATCATCGTGGCCCATCGTCTGAGCACTATTCGTGATGCCGATGAGATCGTTGTTTTGGAGAAGGGTCGAGTGGTCGAGCGAGGGACCCATGAAGACCTGGTGGAGAAAAAAGGTTCCTACTGGCGACTGGTCAGTGCCGAGATGGAAGGTAAGGGTTCATGACGGATCCTTGGCAAGGACGCGAAGGCGTCGAGATGGTGCCCCTTGGGGCCAACAAGGCACAGCGACTGTCGGCAGACGAAGTCCTGGTAGTGGCTTCCGGTCTGGTTCATCTGTTTTGGCAGCCCGACCGAAACATTCGGAGAACCACCTACATCTCTCGCTCGGCGGGTGAGGCGTTCTTGGGACTGCGCGAGGAAGGGCTGGTCGTAGCCGGCTCTCCCGGCACTCAGGTAGCCCGGATGTCTCGGGAGACCTTTCTCCGCCAGAGTGAGGCTGCCGCTCTGCTGGCCGACTGGATCGGAGAAAGTGGGCGAATCCTGACCGAGCCGCTCGAGGAAGTGGTCAATATCGAGCCGGGACGTACCGTTACCCTCGAGCCCGGGCAGGAAGTGAGCGCTCAACACCCCCTCTTCCTCAGCTCTTCTCAAGCTCTGGAGTTCGATGGTCAGAAGATAGCCGGCTCCTTGCTGGCTCTGCCACCACTGCTGCGAGGGCGAGCCACGGTCGAAACCGAGGTCGAGGGCTTGAGCGTGGAGGAGGCTCTTCAGAGAGCCGACTTGTGGCAGGCCATAGACCGTTATCACGACTGGGTTTATCGCCGGTTGAAGGCAAGGGGTCTGGACGCTCACCACTATCACCAGGAGAAAGTCGCAGCTCACGAGGCGGCTCGAGACGTCGCTCTGAACCAGGGGATCGCGAGATTGTCCACGGCGCTCCCTGGCCGAGACGCTGCGCTGGTGGTGGGGATGTCGGCCACCGAGCCTCTCATGGCGGCCATCGAGATGGTGGCGAGAGCGACCGGCATCGAGTCTTTGCGTCCTCCCATCGCCGAATCGGAAAACAACGATCTGTTGACTCGGATTGCCCAAGCTTCGGGCTTTCGGACACGGACGGTCAAGCTACCGCCGAACTGGTGGAAGAGCGATGCCGGACCGTTGTTGGGCTCTAGAGACGGCAAGCCGGTAGCGCTGCTACCAGATAGAAGGCCCGGGCGCTACCGAATGGTGGACCCCGAAAGCGGGGAGTCGGTCAGAGTCACCAGTTCGGTGGCAAAGGCGGTCGACTTCGAAGCCTACGTCTTTTATCGGCCGATGCCCCACGACTGTGTCAACTTCACTCGCCTGTTAAAGTTTGCCTGGCGCGATGTCGGCAGAGACATCTTTCTGGTCTTTGTGGTCTGCATTCTGGGAGCTATCGTGGGTATGGCCATGCCGATTGGCCTGGGCTGGCTGGTAGGCACGGTGATACCCAGTGGACAGAGGACCGAGCTGATTGCCCTGGGGCTGGGCCTGGGTATGGCGACGGTGGTTTCAACCACTTCCAGTATTGCCCAGTCGATCGCTTCGTTGCGCATCGGCTCGCGGGTGGATGCCGTGGTGCAGGCGGCGATGACAGACCGATTGCTGGGTCTGCCGGCTCCTTTCTTTCGGCGTTACTCCAGTGGCGACTTGACCAATCGTCTGCTGGGTTTTCAGGCCCTCGTCAAGGCAACGACAGGATCGATGCTGACCGCCGTGCTGTCCACTCTGATGTCGACGACCAATCTGGCCTTGATGTTTTATTACGACTTCTGGTTGGCCCTGATAGGGGTGCTCGGGGTCTCGCTGTTGCTGATTTTCCTCATGACTTGTTCCTGGTTCGACCTTCACTACCAGAGGTCTCTGGCCCACATGCGGGGCGAAATAAGCGCGCTGGTCTTTCAGTTGATCGGAGGGGTGACGAAGCTCAAAGTGGCGGCTGCCCAGGCACGTGCTTTCGAGCGTTGGTCACGCACTTTTACGGCGCGAGTTCGAACCTCGTATCGGTCCAGCCTGATCCAATCCAACGTCAACTCCATCATGTCCGTCTACAACACGGCCAGTCTCATCATTTTTATCGGCTACCTGGCCCACTACAAATATACGGCACTCTCAACCTCCAACTTCCTGGCCTTGATCGCGGCCTACGGGTCTTTCGTCGGAGCCGTCAATAGCGCGGCCTCGTCGCTTACCTCCATGCTGACAACCGTGCCGTTGGCGGAGCGCTTCGCGCCTATTCTGGCAGAAGCCGGAGAGGTCGTCTCCGACCGTCCCAATCCGGGTGTTTTGAAAGGGCGGGTCGAGGTTTCTCACGTCTCCTTTCGCTACGGGCCCGATGAGCCTTTTACTCTCAAAGACGTCAGTCTCTACGCCGATCCGGGAGAGTTCATCGCCGTGGTCGGACCATCGGGCTCCGGTAAATCGACGTTGCTTCGCCAACTGCTAGGCTTTGATCACCCCACCCAGGGTCGAGTCCTGTACGACGGTCAAGACTTGGCGGGGGTCAACGTTCAGGCGGTACGCCGCCAGCTCGGCGTGGTGCTGCAAAACGGGCAGCTGATGCCCGGCTCCATCCTGGCCAACATCATCGGCTCATCCTTGCTATCCCTGGACGACGCCTGGCAAGCGGCCGAGGTCGCCGGTATAGCCGAAGACATCAGGGCTATGCCGATGGGGATGCAGACTTTCGTGGCCGAAGGCGGGGGGGCGTTCTCAGGAGGGCAAAAGCAGCGTCTTCTGATCGCTCGGGCGGTGGTGGCCAAGCCCCGACTGATTCTCCTGGATGAAGCGACCAGCGCCTTGGACAGCCGCACCCAGGAGCAAGTCAGCCGACAGCTCAATGAACTTCAAGCGACCCGGGTGGTCATCGCCCATCGACTTTCCACTATCGAAAAGGCCGACCGAATCTACGTCCTTAAGGACGGAGTGATTGAACAGGTGGGTACTTACGAGGAGCTGATGGCGGTGCCCGGCCACTTTCGAGACTTAGCCAAGCGGCAGCTTTTGTAGGGCCAACGACAGAGTTTCTCCCCGACTAAAATATCGGTCTAATTCTTGCAGGAACAAATTTTGACGACGAGAAATCTCGACGTCGAGGTATTTCCTCGTAGCAACAAAAGGAGATCGATTTATGACTAAATCAGTAAGAGAATTCTTGGCCAAAGTTCGCGGCGACGAGCAGCTCAAGAGTCGCTTTCAAAAGCTTTGGCAGGCAGGCGACCTGCCGGGACTCAAGGCCATGGGGGAAGAGCTTGGCTTTCATTTCACCCGCGAGGACTACGAGACCGCCGTGCAAGAGGACCTCGACAGGCTCAAGGACGAGGGACACCTGAGTGACGACGACCTGCAGGCGGTGGCCGGTGGAGCAAGCGGATCGGACGGTGTTGGGCTGAAGACGATTGGGCAGACCTGTAACCAGCTCACCGTCGGGGGTGCGACCTGTGGACCGAGCGCCGGTACACCTATGTGCTCCGAAGTCACCTGCGCCTAGTCCCTTGAACGCCACGACATCTACAGAAGCTACATGGCTGCTCGAGGTTGTGGCTGGGGCCTCGCGGCTGGAGGAACGCCTCCAGTCCGCGGGTCTGCAGCAGCACCGACCCGCCGAAGCTGGACTCCTGGCTCGATGGGAAGCCTTGCTCGGCAGCGCGGAGGGGCTTCGTGAGCGCCTGAGCCTATCCGGATGGAGTGGGCCTGACTTGCCTTGTGAAATAGACCTCGTGCGAGGAACGCGAGTCGAGGCGGACTCGGTACCGGCTTGGGCCAAGCGACTGGAAGGGTTGCTGGAAGCGGTCGAGGCACCGGGGGAAGGAGCGGATTTCGAGCCACTTCGGGATTCGAGCCTTCCTTTGCCTTTTGAAGAGATTCACTTGCGGTGGGCCGCGAGATGGCTCCGGGAGATGGAGTCGGCAGCAGGCTGGCATCGCTTTGGTGCCGCGGCCCGAAGAGTGTTGGCTCGATACACCGCCGGCCGACTAGCCGAGATTTCCGCTTCCGTCATGGTCGGTGAGTTCCGCCGCTATCTGGCGATGAACGATCCCCTCTCGGCTTTCGATCCCGAAGGATGCGAGGACAAGAACGACAACTATTTGGCTTATCTCTCCGACCTGCTCGGAGGGGGACTACGCGAGCTCTTGAGCCGCTACCCTGTCATGGCGCGACAATTTGCGGAAGAGTTCGATCGGCGGCTGGAGTTTGCTCGCGAACTGGCACGCCATTTGGAGAATGACGCTGACGAGCTGCGTCACTTTTTCGGTCTGGATCCGTCGGTAGTGGAGGATTTCAGCAGCGGTCTAGGGGATCTGCATCATACCGGCCGCATGGTCGTCAAGTTTACTTTCGGCGACGGGCAGAGCCTGATATACAAGCCTCGTAGTTTGGCAAAAGAGTCCGCCTTCATTGATTTTGCAGCCGTGTTCGCTCCCGAGCTTCAGCCGGCCAGGGTCGTCGATCGGGGGAGCTACGGGTGGATGGAGCACGTTTCACACCGTAGCTGCCCGGATGTCCCCTCGGTGCGCCGCTGTTATTACCGTATGGGTCTCTTGCTAGCCCTGGTCCACGGCGTGCGCGGGGACGATTGCCACTTCGAGAACCTCATAGTCGATGGAGACAGGCCTGTCCTGATCGATGGTGAGACCCTCGGTCACGGGCGCGCTTTGCGACGCGCCGACGACCATCCTCGACGTCGCATCGCCGACGAACTCGAGAATTCCGTTCTGTCCACGGGTTTTCTGCCGATTTGGGTTGCTTTAAACGAACACGGAGAGGCCTACGACGCCGGCGCCTTTGGTGCCACCGGCGGCTCACCGATGCCTCTGAAGACCCTCTATTGGCGAGCTATGAACACCGACGGAATGAGACCGGAGAGGCGTCCTCGAGAGACTCCTTTCGCTCTTAATACGGTCGTTCTAGAGGATCGAGTGCAGAGTCCCATGGATCACATTGGGCCGCTCTGTGAGGGGTTTGGCGCCGGCTATCGCCGGCTTATGGAGGGATGGGTCGAACATTGGTCGGACGGAGGTGCGCTGAATCGCCTGGTGACGGCTCCGACGCGCTTCATCCTCCGATCGACCCGGATTTACCACCAGTTGTTGGCTCGAGCACGCGATCCGAAGCTGCTCAAAGATGGTGCCGAGCACGACTTGTTTCTCGAACAGCTTGCCACGACCTATATTAAGGGCTGGACGACGGTCGAGGGCAAGGTCTGGTTAGACGAGCTGCGCGCTTTGCAAGACTTGGATGTACCCTATTTCGAGGTTCGAGGTGAGGAAACGGGACCCGGCTGCCAGAGTGGGCGCCAGGTAGTGGAGGAGCAGCTGCGTAGCCTCTCTCCGGAAGGGTTGGAGCGACAACTGGAGATCCTTCGGTTGGTCTACCGAAGGATGGACGCTTCGCCCGCCGAGCCGCGCACCAGGGTCACTCCCAAGGCGATAGACCAGGAAAATCTTTTCCAACGGGCCGCGCAGAGCATCGCCGACGTTATGCTTCACAGTGCGGTCCGCCACGAAGACGGGCACGGCGCCTGGTGGTCGGTAGCCCACGCTCCTCTCAAAGGACGGCTTCAGCCCATACCGACAGGACACGACCTGTACTCCGGCACGGCCGGGATCGCGCTCTTTCTCGCTCATTTCGAGGGAGGGCGTGAGCTGGCCAGGGAGACGGCGGCCGACTCCTGCCGGACCGTGTTGTCGGGCGACCTCTGCGGCGGCCGCGGCCTCTTCGATGGAGCGGCGGGGTCTCTTTATCTCCTATCTCATCTGGACACCGAGGACCATGAGTTGCAGGCCCTGCGGTCTCGGCTTCGAGAGGCTGTGGAACAGAGTGAACCGACGGCTTGGGATATCGGGGCAGGTGCGGCCGGGCGGCTCATGGCAGCCGCCGACTCCGGCTCCTCCGACTTTCTGACCGAAGAGATCAGGCGACTGGTGCAAGCCCAAAACTCTCAGGGAGGATGGGACGAAGCTCGCCACTCGGCCCTGGGAGGTTATGCCCATGGCAGCGCGGGTATCGCGGCGGCTTTGCTGCGCGCAGCGGCTCGTCTCGACGATGCGGACGCCTATCGGGCAGCCCGTCTCGGATTAGATTTTCAGAAGAGCCTGGCCCTGGGGTCGGGTCGCTGGAGCGACCTTCGCCCCGGAGGTGAGTCGAGTCTGTCCTGGTGCAACGGGAGTGCAGGCGTCGGTTTGGCCGCGCTGGAGGCCCATCTCGTGGGGCGTCCGGAGTGGGCTGAAGACCTCTTGGAGCCCGCCCTTCAGGCCATACTCTCAGAGTCCGCGCCTTCGGATACCTGCGCTTGTTGCGGGGCTATGGGAGGGATTGAACTTCTGCTGGAAGCGGGTCGGATACTCAGGCGTCCGGCACTTGTTAAGGCCGCTCGGCGCCGCGCTCGACCCTGGGCCGCCGCGGTCCTTTCCGGCGAATACCCATTAGCCCGAGGTTGCGGGACGCTCTACTGTCAGGGGCTTTTTCAGGGTCTCGCCGGTCTGGGTTGGGGATTTCTGCGCTTGGCCGATCCCGAGCGATACCGATCGGTGCTGGCGTGGAGGTAAGATGAACAGTTTGAAAACAAAAGTGAGGCTCGGAACGGTCAAGCGTCTGCTGGAACTGGCTCGGGCCCTACCTGAATTCGAAGAGAGCTTGGAATCCAATCTTCAAAGCTGGAATCTGGAGCTTTCGGCCGTGGAAGCGAAGGCTATCCTACAGGGCAACTCACCCCTGTTGGTCGACTTTCAAGAGCGTGAAAAAGAAAAGACACGACACCGCCTGAGCCTTCGCCAAGAATGCGTACCTCTTCATGCCGGCTTGCAAGCCTGGCGGAGTCGACAAGAGGCGCGTTGCCTTTCCGAGCTGGGAGGGCACCGCCACCAGGTGATTCTTCACTATCCGGCTGCTTTCGAACTGACCTCGGGTTGTTCGGTGGGATGTTGGTTCTGTGGGTTCGCGGCCCCCCCGTTGACGGGCAAATTCGGCGCGACCGAGAGCAACTTGTCGTTGTGGAGGGAGGTGCTTGAAGCTTTGCGAGATCGGGTCGGTCCGGGAGCGCGCCGCGCCTTTGGTTACTGGGCGACCGATCCTCTTGACCACCCTGACTACGAGGTCTTCTGTCGCCAGTTTTACGACGTCCTGGGCGGTTGGCCGCGCACCACCACGGCGCTTGGCGCAAGGGACGTCGAGCGCACTCGCGCGTTGCTGTCCGAATCTCGAGAAAGAGGCTGTCGCACCGACCGGCTGTCCGTGCTCAGCAAGGGGGATCTGAAGCGTCTCTATCAAGCTTTTCAGCCCGACGAGCTGCTGGATGTGGAGTTGATCATCCACCTGACCGGAAGCCATCTCCTGCGCTCCACCTCGGGTCGAGCCCGGGCGCGAGTCGAGCAGGGGAAAAGAGTGGCTCGGGACTTCCCGACTGTCGCCGAAGAAGCTGGTACGATCGCTTGCGTCTCGGGATTTCTGGTCGAGATGCCCCGGCGAAGAGTGCGCTTGATTTCGCCCTGTCGGGCGACGGATGAGCGCCCTCTCGGCTACCGAGTGGTCGCGGAAGCAAGCTTCCAAAGCGGCGAAGAGTTTCGGCAAGCGCTGGAGGAGCTGACCTCACCGGACAAATTAGAGATTGCTCCAGCCGACGACCGCATTCTGCGCTTTCGGAGCGACCTGGCCTTGGAGCCTCGAGGAGTCAAGAGCGCCTACAGGCTCCATCAAATCAGTGCCGGGCAAAGCTCCACCTCGGAGCCTCTCGACCTGGAGCCGCGTAGCCTCTCTCCGGCGTCCTATCTGAGTGGTGAAAGCTCCGAAGCGTTGGAGCTTCTACTGCATCGCCTGGCCAACGGGGGCATCTCCATGGGTGAGGCGATCGGCATTCTTCATCTCATGCACGATCAGAGCCCGAGGGTGACCGCGTCCAGGCTCGCGGAGCTATGGGGTCTTGGGTTGTTGGAGGAGTAGTCGAAAGATACATGGACCGAAATCGATTGCGCCACACCGGCCGTCGATTCGCCGACGGTGAATCCCCGCGCAAAGGAGTCCCGTCGGGGCGCAAGAAACCGCTCACCATGAGCTCCGCGACGCCTCTGTCTTGCCAAAGCGATAGAGACCTTCAGCCGGTCTTGTTTTCCGAGCCCGAGCGTTCCTACGCCCAGGAGCTTGCCGAGAGCAAGCGGTTCGTCGAGCGCTACCGAGGCGACGATCGTTTTCGAGAGCAGCTATCCGTTGATCCGAAAGCGACGCTTCAAGGCGCCGGTATAGGCCTGCCGATCGAAGAGTTGGGTCCGCTTTTTCAGGACGGCTGCCCACCCAGTCGGGTCTCTCGCCGTTCGCAAGCCTACTTGCAAGAGAAGATCGCCTATCGCGATAGAATGCGTAAGGACTTAAAGTTCGCCTCTCTCGGATTGGACAACTGGAGGAAGCGGCAGATCGAGCGTTGCCGCTGGCAGTTGGGCGCCGTGAACGCCGAGGCGATCGCGCATCCGCCCGCGGCCTTTGAACTCTCCAGAGGATGCTCGGTGGGATGCTGGTTTTGCGGCGTCTCGGCACCAAGATTGAGTGACATCTGGCACGCCGACCAGGCGAACCGCCAGTTGTGGCGAGAGACGCTCGAAGCTGTCCGGGAGATCTGTGGTCCGGGTGCGGGTTACTCCTTTCTCTACTGGGCCACCGACCCGCTGGACAACCCTGACTACGAACAGTTTTGCTTGGACTTTTACGATATCTTCGGCCAGTTTCCCCAAACCACAACGGCCCTGGCACTCAAAGACGTGGAGCGCACGCGCAATCTCTTGCAACTGTCCCAGAAGCACGGGTGCCCTATCAACCGCTTTTCCGTGCTCAGCAGAAAGCAGCTGCTGAGAATCCACGAGCAGTTTACACCTCTGGAGTTATTACGAGTGGAGCTCGTTTTACAGAATAAGGAGTCCTTGGGGGCCAAGTCGGCTGCCGGCAAAGCACTCTCCGAAATCGAGGGTGAGGACACTCATGCCACCACCATCGCTTGCGTGTCCGGCTTCTTGTTCAACATGCCGGACCGGCAGGTGCGCTGGGTGAGCCCTTGTCCTGCCTCGAGCGAGCATCCCGACGGCTACATCACCCACGACCAGGCCCGTTTTGAGACGGTGGACGAGCTTCGCAGCATCCTGAAACAGTGGGCCGCCGTTCCCGCTCGCCTCAGATTGACCGATGTTGTCCGGTGGAGGCAAGACCTTCGCTCCAAGCCGACCGAGGACGGATTTCGTTTACAAGACCATCGCCAGGGAGTGAATTTCGACACCAGTTGGTATCCCGCCGCGGAGCGGCTCGGAGAGCTGGTGGCGGAAGGATGCCATACGGTCGAGGAGATTTGCAACTACCTTGATGAGCCGGCGGAGCAGACGATACTAGCCCTCCAGCGATTTCACCAGTCAGCCTTTCTCGAGGAGATCTCGTGAGTATCATCTTACTTCATATGCCCTACGCCGCTGTCGAGCGGCCTTCGATCGGACTGGGAACCTTGCAGGCGTGTCTTCAACGCGAGGGTCTAGAGAGTGAAGTGATTTACGGCAATCTGCTCTATGCCCAACGCATCGGACTCAAACGCTACAAGCTGGTGGAGCTAACTCCTACCGACGTTTTTCTGGGAGAGTGGACGTTTTCCAGCGCCGCCTTTCCCGATTTTCACTCCGACACCGACCGATATTTCCAGGAGCTGGAACTCGACGTCATCGAAGCCATCCTGTGCGAGCGCGAGAAACTGCGGCCGGTTTTTCAGGAGATGCGCGACGATACACCCGCTTTTATCGATGAGATGGTGGAGCTCGTCCTCAGCAAGAATCCGCGGATTGTGGGAGCCGGTTCCACCTTTCAGCAGCACTGCGCTTCGCTTGCGATCTTGCGGCGGCTGAAGGAAGAACGACCCGACCTTATCACGGTGCTGGGAGGGGCCAACTGCGAAGGGGTGATGGGTCAGCTGAGTCACAGCCAGTTTCCGTGGGTCGATTACGTGGTCAGCGGTGAGGCCGATGAGATCGTCGCTCCATTCTTCCGCTCTTTGCTGGAAGGCACGGACGAAGAGCTGCCGGACAGCGTGCTCTCGCCGGACCGTCGCGGGGTCCTTCCCGGTCGTTCGAAGGTGGAGGAGATGGACCGCGTGCCGCTACCTCGTTACGACGACTACTTCCAGCAGCTCGAAAGGCTTGAGGTGGGCAGCCGTATCGAGCCGGGTCTGTTGGTAGAGAGCTCGCGTGGTTGCTGGTGGGGGGCTACCAAGCATTGCACCTTTTGCGGTCTGAACGGGACCGGCATGAACTTCCGCTCGAAATCGGCGGAGAACGCCCTCAGCGACTTTACCGAACTGGAGCGGAGGTACGGTGGTCGTCGCTTTGAGGTGGTCGACAATATTCTCGACATGCGCTATTTCCGGACCGTGCTGCCGCAGCTAGAAGAGCGCGACTACAGTATATTTTACGAGACGAAAGCCAATCTCAAGCGCGAACACGTCGCCACTTTGGCACGGGCCGGGGTCCGTTGGATCCAGCCCGGTATCGAGAGCATGCACGACGAAGTGCTGCGTCACATCGAAAAGGGCTCCACCGCCCTGATCAACGTGCAGCTTCTGAAATGGACACGCGAGTTCGGGGTACGGGTCAGCTGGAATTTTCTGGCCGGATTCCCCGGGGAAAAGGATGAATGGTACGCGGAGATGGCCGCCTGGCTACCTCTCATCGCCCACCTTCAACCGCCCCAAGAACAGAGTCCCGATCCTCTCTGGACCTGGCGGGTGACTCAGATACGTTATGAGCGCTTCAGCCCCTATCATGTCTCACCCGAAAAGTACGGATTGAGCCTCAAACCAAACCGCTACTACAGCTATATCTATCCGCTTGAGACCTCCCAACTACAAGACCTCGCCTACTTTTTTGAAGATGAAGCCGCGCTCGCGCTTCCGCGCACGGGGGAGCGACCCGACGAAGCCTCTCGGCCCGGACGCCGCGCGCTGGAGGAGTGGGTCGATCACTGGATCCGGATCTACTGGAAAGGGAACCCGCTCATCTTGAGTATGAGAGATGAGAACGAACGTCTTATGATCATCGACACTCGTCCCTGTGCTCTACAACGGGTCGTCTATCTAGAGGGTCGAGAGCGGGAAGTGTATCTTGAGTGCGACACCCCTAAAGCGCGCAAATCGTTTGCCGACCCGGAGGTGGTCGACAGCCTGGTGGAGCGCAAACTGATGCTGGAGCTGGACGGTAAGGTCCTGTCGCTGGCCGTGCGAGGCGATCTTCCGGCCATGCCGCGCAACATCGACTTCCCCGGTGGCTGTATGGACATCGATCCGGTGTACGTCACGCCTCGCAAAGAACTGTCGAAGTAGAGTCTTCAGACCCCTGGGCCCAACCTCAGGCCGCGACGAGACGGGCGACTTCCGCTGACAAGAGCTGGGTGCAGAGTTGCTGCACTCGAGGAGACAAGGGGGCCCAGACTTCACGTAGCGCCGACTCCCCGCCTAACTCCTCCACGTCACGCAATCCTAAAGAGCCGCTGTGGTCGGCCAAGAAGGAAGGCAGCGAGCCCGCCCGAGCAGCTTCGGCAAACTGTCCCAGCAGTTCGATGATGCGGGAAGCTCGCCACCAAAACGTCACCGTCATACTGGGCTCGAGAGAGCGCACGTAGTGCCACCAGTGGGCCGGGATGTAGAGCATATCGCCCGGTCCCACCTCGGTGGTGTGAAGAGTCGCTCCTTCGAAGAGGGGAAAGTCTTCGGTGCGATCGAGGCGGACCTGACTGCGCAGGTAGTCGCCCGGCTTCTGGGGAGCGGGATACATCCGAAAATCCTCGGCGGGAGAAACCAGCAGGATCTTCTTTTTTCCCATCAATTGGCACAACAGGTTCTGATTGCCGTCGAGGGGGGTGTGGTTGTCCTTATGAAACTCCAGACAGGTCCCGCCGGGACCCACCCAAACGTGGACGGCGGTTTTGCGATCGGACGGGAGATAAGGCGGCATCAGCAGAGCCTCTTCCATCCCCGGCAACCAATCCAGCGGCAGGGCGTCTAGATAAAGTCCGTCTCCGCTCTCGTCCCGGATTGATTGGAGATAGGAACTCACCAGCACTGTGCGAGAGCCGCTCAGGGCGTTGTTTCCGGAAAGCTCAAGGTGACCGTAAAGCTCTTCAAACCAGTCCAAGCTCCACCGCCCCCAACTGGGCCATTGGGGCACCAGGTCGGTGATGACGACAGGCTGACTCGCTCGCACGAACTCTTCGTCGAACCGCTCGGTCGAAGGAGCGGAAATGCGGGGAATCTCCACAAAAAGACAGTTTCGAAACCCGAAGGTGGGGTCCTCCCGAGCGCAAAAGCAGACCCGATGAGCAACGACCCTATCACGGGCCTGCGCGAACTGGCCGCCCGACAGGGCGAGATCGCCACCTTCGAGCGCGCCGGAAAACGCGTCTATCTGGTCTCCGATCCGGAGTATGTTCACCAGGTGCTCACTCACAGAGCCTTGAGCAAACGCCAGGGCAAAGAGCAAGCCACCTGCCTGCTGGGTAACGGCCTGATGACCAGTGAAGGCTCGCTCAACCATCGACAACGGAAGCTGCTGCGCCCGCTTTTTGCCAAGCGTTGGGAGAAGCTGTGGGTGCGACTCGTCGAAGAAGAGGTGGAGCGCCTGACCGCCGGTTGGCAGCCAGGCCGTCAGATCAGCACTTTAGCAGAGTTCGGCAAGCTGAGTCTGGCGGTAGCCTGTCGCGTGCTTCTGGGCGGCCGCTTCTCCGAAGAGTCACAGCTCCTTCAGGCCCTCGAGGAGGCTCTCGACAGCGGGGGAAGCGTGGATGCTCTGAGAGCGGTTCGAGCCGGTCTCGACCCTCTCTGCGATCGGCTTCTGGCTCGCGGTGAGGGCCCGTTGATCGAGCTTTTGCTGGCAGCTCCGCTGGACGAAGAGCTGCGGCGTGACGAGATCGTCACGATCATCATGGGCGCCCACGAGACGACGGCCTCGGCCATCGCTTGGGCCCTTCGCTTCCTGGCCCTGAACCCCGGAGAAACACCCGACCGGGCCGTAGTGGCGGAGGCCCTGCGTCTCTACCCTCCGGGATGGATCATCAGTCGAGAAGTGGATCGGACAGTGACGTTGGGTTCGCATCGACTGGAGGAGGGAGCTACCGTCGTCATGAGCCCGATGGTGACCCATTACCTTCCCGAGGTTTGGCCTCAGCCTCATCGCTTCCGGCCTGAACGATTTCGCGGTCGGACGCCGCCGAAAGGTTCCTACTTTCCCTTTGGGGGTGGCGACCGAATCTGCATCGGTGAACGTTTGGCCTGGGTGGTCAGCGAGACCGCCGTCGAAGTTATCTCTCGATCGTGGAGTCTGGAGCCTCTCGACCCGGGCCCGGTCCGGCTGCGCTACTTGGCGGCGCTGCGGCCGGCCTGCGGGCTTCCTGCCGTGATCCGTACTCAAACCCGGTAGGAAAGTCACCGGTGAAAGCACGAAGAGCGTCGTATGACCGAAACTGGTGACAGGAGACCATTTGATGGCCAGAGTCCGCAACGTCTTTGCTGAGGCGCGAGCGCGTTTTGAGGCCGGGGCGTTTACGCTATCCGACTTTGATGCTTTGGAGACGGCCGTAATAGGGCAGACGCCTCGCCAGCGGCTTCTCTATCTCTACGCCCAGCAACCCACGGTGCGGGCTTCCATCGTCGCGGCGACGCTCCAAGAGCCCGCCGGCTACGGTCCGGGGATCGGGCAGATCGATCCGCTGGCCCCGGAGATTCCTTACGCTAGTGTGATGGACGCCGTCAACGAGGGCTGGCGAGTGGTGCACTTCCCCGACCATCGGGGCCCCTACCAGGAGGGTCGCATCGACATGCTGGGTTATGAATTCGTCCTGGAGAAGTTTGAATGAGCCTGCTCAACGACGACCTCGTCCTCCATTTCATCAATCACGGCTCCATCATCTTTCGACCTCGTTTCCCCGACGGGTATCACGCTCGCATGCAGGAAGAGCTGGGAAAGCTGAAAGCCAACCCCGGCAACTACCTGCTAGACGAAGTTCCCGAGCTCAACGAAGTGGTGGAGCATCCCGACGTTCACTGTTTTCTTACCAGCCTTCTGGGGCCGTCGTACCAGCTCCATCCGCACCGCCACTTCTATCACAACCCCCCGGGCTCGAACTCCCAGGGCTGGCATGTCGACGCCGCCACCCCGGACCATATGCTCCGAGGGCTTATCCTGTTCTACTACCCCCAAGACGTCGATGTTCGTATGGGCCCCACCGTCCTCGTGCCCGGCTCTCACTTTCGAGACGCTCCGATGGACCGACTGGCTTGCTACGGCAATATCAGAGGGCAGAAGAACTACGTCGGGCCGGCCGGCACACTGGCAATCTTGCACCCGGACCTGTGGCATGCTCGCAGCCTGAATCGAAGTGACAAGTCCCGTTATATGGTGAAGTTCATGTTGACTCGGCCCGACGAGCCCACCGAGCCCACCTGGAATCACGATCCTGATAAGGCTCCGCGCCAGTTCTTGGATAACGTGCGTGAGTTTGTCGGCCCCATGAAGAGCTTCTGCACCGATTATCTCGCCGAATGGGAATGGCGGCGCCGTCTTTGGAACTGGATGCGAGGCGCGCCGGCCCAGGAGCCGAACCTGATGGATTTTCTGGTCTAGGCTAAATACACCCCTCGTGAGACTGTCCCGCCACCAGGCGAAACTTCGGCTGGGGACTGTCGGATGTCCATTTGGCAGTCGCCTTCATAAAGACCACGGAAAGCCCGCGGCGTCGGCTCCAGGTCGTGTTGGGAGCCGTTTCGTGAAGCACCAGACTGTGATGACAGATGCAGCTGCCGGCGGGGATGGGTACCATCACCTCTTCCGGACTGCCCGGTAGATCTCGCCAACCCTCGGGCATGCGGTGATAGCCTAAGGTGTCGTCGTGGGGCAACGGACCGTTCTTGTGGGAACCCTTGAGATAGCGAAGGCAGCCGTTCTCAGGGGTCGCGTCGTCGAGCGCGATCCACATCGTCAAGTGTTCCATCGGCTCGATGGGCCAGTAGGGGGAGTCCTGGTGGTACGGTTTGGCCGAACCGTATCGAGCCGGCTTACAAAGCATCTGATCGTTGAGAAGCTTCACGTCCGGGCCCAGAATGGCGGTGACCGTGGACAGAACTTTGGGATGCTCCAGCAATGTACCGAACAGCGAGTCGTGGATTACGAGATTGGAGATCTTGCGAACCACCAGAGCTCTGTCGATGTGAGCGAGCGGACCGTTGGCATGTTCGGGCTCAAGATGGATAAACTGTTGGGGAAAGGGGACGCTGCCGTTTAGGATCTCGTCGGTTCGCTGGTTGAGGGCCTCCACCAGAGTCGAGTCGAGGAGACCGTCGACCGGGACAAAACCGTCTTCCCAAAACCGCTGAACAATTGTGGATGTCTTCATGTCGGCGATTTCCGCGAGAGAACGGATGCCTCCTGCGGCAGAGCTTGGCACCAGAAGACGTACATGCCTAAAAACGTTTCCGGATGAGCTTTTTCATACTCGTCCCACGATTCCAAATCCGAGAGCGCCTCCACGCCGTAGCGAGCGACGAAGTTCGACCGAACCGACGCCCGCAGGGGGTCGAAACCCACAAAGCGCAGACGAGCTTTTTCCAGCCATCGAGCGATCCGCGGCAGGTCCGACTCGGTCTCGCGAGCGTGGACCACGAGATCTCGGAGGCCGCTCAAACTGTAAAAATCGGTGAGGCCGGTCAAGAACTTCAAGTCTTCCGGAGCCAACTCGCTCACCAGCAAGGCTCGCAGCTCCCGCAACTCCAATCCGGGATTTTCGCGCGCCAGCAAGCGGCTAGCTTCGAGCCCTCGACGAGCCCTTCGACTGTAAAAGCCGAGACGGATCCATCCTGCATCCTTGAGACGCTCGCGCAATGCCAACAATCCCGACAACGGGTCCTCGAGATGGTGCAGTACACCCACGCTTTCTATCGCCCCGAAAGAGCTGGGTAGCTGTGGGGGTGCGGCCGATAAATCCAGAAGGTCCGCCGGCAGAAACTCCACGTTGTCCACTCCCAGGCGGTCGCGTTGTCGAAGAGCGTAGCTGAGCGAAGAGCGGCTCACGTCGATACCCCAGACCCGAGTTGATGCAAAACGTCGAGCCGTGGTCATGGCGTGTCGACCCGTGCCACAGCCCGCGACCAGAATATCGCTGGGAGAGTCCGCCGTCTCTCCGGGAAAGAGGGTGGATATCACTTCGCCGAACGGACGAGGAGAGCCGCTGAATCCCAATGTTCTCCATCGTGGATAGGGATTTTCCAGGTACTGGCGGGCCACCGCGTCTTCCGTTTCCGGAGAGGGGAGACCGGCCAGGATTTCACGCTCCAGGGCGGGCTCTTCCAGGTGGCGCTGGAGAGTGAGCGGACCGGTCGCCGGTGTGGAGCGGACGAGCGGCCGATAGAGAGGGTAGGCAGGGTGGTCCGGCTCAGGGACTTCATCCGGCTCTTCCAGGAAGGCAAACTCGTAGGTGTAGTTGTGGGCCGCCAGGGCGTCGGCCAGGGGCGACGGGCCGGGGACCGCCTTGAACTCTCGCCGCCGGCGAGTCAACTCGCACTCCAGCTCGTAGTCGCAGACATGCCCTTCTTTGAGTAAATGGAGAAGAAGGTCTTCCGCCTCGGGCCAAAGGCGCAAGGCGGGCGGTATGAGCGAGAGCGCAAGCGGTGTGTCGAGATGCTCTCGTAAGATTTTCAAGATTCGCGCGTCGCGAGGAAACTCGTTAGCCTCCTGAATGGCTTCCAATAGCAAGAGTGAAGCCTCGTCGGACTCCTCGAGCAAAGGGAGGGCTCTCAAGATCGCCTGTTTGGCCTGTCCGCTCCAGAGTAGGAGCCGGAGCTCCCATAGACGGGCGGCAACGGAGTCCTGATCCTGGCGGACCAGGTCGAGTGCTTCTCCGTATCGGCTCTCTCCCGCCAATCGCGAGACTAGCAAGAGACGTGCTTGCAACCAGTCGGGACGCAGTTCGAACGCACGACGAGCAGCTCCGCATTCTCTCTGACAGCGGGCCAGGTTGAACCAGAGGTCGGCGTTGTCGGGCTGTTCCTCTATCAACTCTCCCAGAATGTGAGCAGCTTCCGCGTTTTCACCGCAGGCCAGCAAACAGACGGCTAAGGTGTTGCGGGTTGAGAAATCTGGCTGAAGAGCCACCGCGTGGCGGATCGATTGAAGGGCCTCTTCGGGCTCCTTTTGAGCTAGATGCAGAGCAGCCCGCAGATGAGCTGCCTCGGCAGGTTCAGACCGATTAATGAGGTCTGCCAACTCGTCCAGTCTTCCCTGCTGGAGAAGTTCGCGAGCGAGTTTCATAGCAGAACAGTATACTTCCGAAAGGGAAAGTTCCTCTCTGCTGCTAAACTCCGAATATGCTCACCGTCGAGATACCTTCTCTGATCTCTCCCGATAGCACCGCTACCGAGGAGCATCGCAGCGACGTCGCTCACTGCAAACGTTTTTGCGAGTATTGGGCGGCCCACCCGGAGTTTCGCGAAGCTTTGCCTAAGGATCCTTACGGTGTAGCTCAAGCCGCCGGGTTGAAGACCGATCCCCTTTCCATCCGGAGGCTGTGGGAGCTCGACCCGGAGCATCCGGCTTACCAGGCCGAACCCTCGCTCACCCTCCTGCGATATCGATCTTTCATGGCGGAGAAGCTTGCCTTTCGCGATACCATGCAGACCAAAGTCAAGTCTCCCCATCTCGGATACAGGGCCTGGAGGGAGCGCCAGATTCGCCGATGCTATGGTGAGCTGGGCAAAGCCAAGGGCGAGGGGTTGGTCCACGCCGGTCTGGCAGTGGAGCTGTGCGAAGGTTGTTCAGTGGGGTGTTGGTTCTGCGGGATCTCCGCTCTTAAGTTCAATGGAGTCTGGCCGTACAGCGACGAGAACGCCCGACTTTGGCGAGAGGTTCTGGATTCTCTGCACGAACAGATAGGCGATGCGGCGGGAGCCGGTTTCTGCTACTGGGCCACCGACCCGCTGGACAATCCCGATTACGAAAAGTTTTGCGGCGACTTCGCCGATCGTTTCAACACCTATCCCCAAACCACCACGGCCCAACCTATGCGTGACCCGGACCGCTTTCGCGAGCTTCACGCAACAGCTCGCCGGCGAGGCTGCCGAATCGATCGGTTCTCCGTTTTGAGCCGTGGGACACTGCGGAAAATTTTCGCCGAATACACGGCCGAAGAGCTGCTCTTCGTGGAGTTGGTGATGCAGATGGACGGCGCATGGGCAGGCAAAGCGTTCGCGGGGAAAGCTCGCAACAAGCCTGACAAATGGAAGAAGTCGACCGGTCAAGAGCTTCCCTTGGACGCCGCCACCTCCACCATCGCCTGCGTCTCGGGTATCTTGTTGCGTATGCCCGAGCAGACGTTTGAGCTCATTACTCCCTGCCGGGCCGACGAAAAGAATCCGAACGGCTACAAAATCCTGGCTCGTCATACGTTTGCCGACGCGGAGGAGTTTGACACACGCCTACGCGAGACACTCTCGTCCTTAAAGGAGCGCCTCCCCATGGACCAGGTCGTTCGGCTACGGGACGACCTGCGCCTGGAGACTTTGGACAACGGCTTCGCCGTCGTCAGCGACTACATTCGCCACACTTTCACCGACCAAATCTTCCCCGGCGTTCTGTCCCTAGCGCCATCCTTGGCGAAGGGCGAAAGCACGGCCATGCAGCTTGCTCTCGACCTGGAATCGTCGGTTCCGCTTCAGGACACGATGGCTTTTCTCCATCGCCTTTTTGCCCTCGGGTTACTGGAAGAAACGTATTGATCGTCTTAATGCAGATGCCTTACGCGGCGGTCGAGCACGCCTCCATCGGGCTGGGTATCCTGCAATCGGAAATTCGGGAACGGGGCCTGGCCTGCCGCTCGCTCTACCCCAATCTCGATTGGTACAGCGTGTTGGGAGCAAGCCTGTACAACTCGATCTCCGCCTCGCCGGCCCAAGATTTGGTGGGGGAGTGGACTTTCTCCGAGGCGGCCTTCGGACCGATACCTGACAACGAAGAGCGCTTCTTGAAGTTCGTCTGTGGGCGCTCCAGCATGGCCAGGAGAGCCTCCCCGATCGAAGAGCTGAGACAGGCCCGTGCTCTGGTTTCGGAGTTTCTCGACGGGGTGGTGGAGAAAGTGCTTTCTCTCAATCCTCAGATCGTTGGCTGCAGCAGCACCTTCGAGCAAAACTGCGCCTCTCTGGCCCTGCTGCGCCGCATCAAGGAGCGCGCTCCGAACGTCGTTACCGTGATGGGGGGAGCCAACTGCGAAGGGCCGATGGGAGTCACCCTGGTCCGCAACTTCCCCTGGCTCGACTATGTCGTTTCGGGAGACGGCGATAAGATTGCCGTCACCCTCTTTCAGAGCATCCTTTCCGGCAAGCCCGAGGAGCCTTACGGTGTCCTGTCGCGAAACCCGGAGAGCTGGAAAGGGCCGGAAGGAAGCACTCCGCGAGCCACTTTCACCGCTATGGATAAAGTGGCGGTCCCCTACTACGACGACTACTTCGATGCCCTCGAGCAAAGTGGATTGGACCTCTTGCCTGGACTCCTGGTGGAAACTTCCCGAGGCTGCTGGTGGGGGCAGAAGCATCACTGTACTTTCTGCGGTCTCAACGCCGGAGGGATGAACTATCGAAGCAAGTCCGGCGAACGGGTCCTTCAGGAGTTCGAGTTTCTGTCTTCGCGCTTCGGAGTCGACGGATTCGAAGTGGTCGACAACATCCTGGACCACTCCCACCTCAAGTCCATCATGCCCCAGCTGGCTGCTCGTCCCGATCCGTTTCGGATTTTCTACGAAACCAAGTCCAATCTCAAGCGCGAGCAGATGAAGCTGCTGGCCGAAGCCGGAGTGGTCTGGATCCAGCCCGGGATAGAGAATTTGCACGACGAAGTGCTGCGCCTGATGGACAAAGGAAGCACAGGCTTAATGAACGTGCAGCTCCTTAAGCACGCTCGTGAGTTTGGAGTCCGGGTGATCTGGAACTTCCTGGCCTGTTTCCCCGGCGAGAAAGACGAGTGGTACGTCGAGATGAACGACTGGATCCCGCTCTTACATCATCTCCAGCCTCCCGGTGGTGTAGTGCCGATACGTTACGACCGTTTCAGTCCTTACCACAGCAATCCCGACCGCTACGACATCCGGATCCAGACGGCGGGGGCGTATTCCGCGGTTTATCCCCTTCCCCCAGAAGAGCTTGCTCAACTAGCTTACTTCTTTGAAGACCGTCCCGAGCTTCCGCTCCGTGAAGATCGCCGAATGAGCACCCCCGGACGGTCCGCCTTGAAGAAGGCCCTGCCGGTCTGGACACGCGCCTTCTGGCAAGAATCGGCTATTCTGTCCGCAGTAGAGCGCCCCGAGGGGACACTGATTCTCGACACTCGCTCCATTGCGCCTGTCCGGCGTTCTCTGCTGACAGGACGCACTCGCGAACTCTTCATCGAGTGTGAAACCCCTCGGCGTTTTGCAGAGCCCGAGCCCGAACTTCTCGATCTGGTGGAGCGCAAACTGGTGTTGTGCATCGACCAGAGATACCTTAGCCTACCGGTGAGGGGAGAGCTGCCTTCCTTGCCTCGCGCCGAGGACTTCCCCGGCGGATACCATCCTCGACCCCACGATCGTAAACCCTATAAAAGAGTTGCCCATGTCTGACGTTGTCTTACTCCAAATGCCTTACGTCGCCGTCCAGCGGCCATCCATCGCTTTGAGCATCTTGAAGGCCGCCCTGGCGCAAGAAGATGTGAGCTGCCAGGTGTTCTATCCGAACATCTGGTGGGCCGAAGAGGTCGGCAACCCCCTGTACGAGGCGGTCGCGAGCACCCAGAACGACGATCTCTTGGGTGACTGGATCTTTGCCGGAGCGGCTTTCCCCGAGCACGACGGCGACTCACTCGAATACTTTTCGCTGGTCAACCTCGACGTCACCAAGGTGATGTTCGGGGATAAGGCGATCGAGGCGTTTGAAAGCTGTCGCGAACGAGCGCCGGCCTTCATCGACCGCTGCGCCAGACGAGTGCTCGAACTGTCACCCAAAATCGTTGGATGCACCAGCATGTTCGCTCAGAACTGCGCTTCGCTTGCCATGCTGCGGCGCATCAAAGAGCTCTCTCCGGAAACGATCACCATGATGGGCGGCGCCAACTGCGACTCCCCCATGGGGCAGGTGCTGCACCGAAACTTCACCTGGGTAGACTACGTCATGACCGGCGAAGCCGACCTGACTTTCGCTCCGTTCTGCGCCGCCCTGTTGGAAGGTCGAGAAGAAGTGCCCGCGGGGATGCTCGGGCCCGCCCACCGGGAGAGCGAAGCCGTGGTCGCGCGTGCCACCACCGTCAGAATGGATGACGTTCCCACTCCCGATTTCGACGACTATTTTCTGGCCCTCAACGACTCACCGCTCGGAGCCAATGTGATTCCGGGACTGGTGGTGGAATCTTCTCGGGGCTGTTGGTGGGGGCAGAAGCATCATTGTACCTTCTGCGGCCTCAACGGCAACGGAATGAGCTTCCGTTCGCGGTCAGCCGAGGCCGCTCAGGCCGAATTCGCGGCTGTGGCCGATCGTTACGGCATCTGTCAGTTTCTGGTCGCGGACAACATTATCGACACCCGGCATTTTCGCACACTTCTGCCTTTGCTGGAGGCCGACCCTCGCGACTACACTCTCTTCTACGAAACCAAATCCAACCTCAAACGCGAGCACATCGATCTACTCATGAACGCCGGTGTCATCTGGATTCAGCCGGGCTTCGAAAGCCTCCACGACGAGATCCTCACCATGATCGACAAGGGCACCACCGCCGCCATCAACGTGCAAACGCTCAAGTGGGCGCGGGAGAAAGGGATGCGTCTCTCCTGGAACATCCTCTCCGGCTTCCCCAATGAAAAGGATGAGTGGTACGCCGAGATGGCAGAGTGGATACCGGCCATCATCCACCTGCAGCCGCCCCAGGGCGTGCTCAAATTTCGCTACGACCGATACAGCCCTTACCATAGCCGGTCGCAAGACTTCGGAGTGAATCTGGTACCCAACCGACGCTACAGTTTCGTCTACCCGCTGCCTCTCGAAGAGCTGGCCGAACTCGCTTACTTCTTCGAGGATGAAAGGGATGTGACGGGCCCGGTCCAGTTGCCCGAGCAGGTGGAGGAGAAAAAGCAAGCCCTGCGCGCCCGAAACGCCAAGGACTATCAAGAGTATTACCGCTACTTGATGGCCACCGCCACCCGTCGTGGACAACGCGGCCAAGAGGGACCGGGCCGGGCCCACCTCACCGACCTCGTGGAAGAATGGATCCGTGTTTTCTGGCGAGACCTTCCCCCCATCCTCAGCGTGACCGATCACGGCACCAAACTCAGCTTCTTCGACACCCGACCCATCGCCGTCTCCCGCCAGTGGAGTTGCGACGGGTTGGCCCGTCGACTCTATCTAGCCTGCGACGTCGCTCGCACTTCCAAGGCCCTCAGCTCCGAACTGGATGTCCCCTGGGAAGAGCTCGAGCCGATCGCCCGCGAGCTGCACGAACGCAGGCTGATCCTGCCGCTTTCCGGGCGCTGGCTTTCCATCGGAGTGGAGGGAGAAATCCCGCCCGTGCCTCAGGCCACCGTCTTTCCGGGCGGCTATATGACGGCCCGGCCGCGGCCGGGGCATCCGGAGGATGCGCCTTGGAGGGTGCCGGAGGCGAGGCAGCGAGTGGAGTCGGGTAGATTCTGGCTACTCTAGGCGGTGATGGGACCCGGTCTTGGGATTCCATCTCATAAACGGAACCTCTCGCGCCTCGAAGAAGTGATGAGCGTCCGCCAGATAGGCATAATCCGGACTATCCTGAAGGAGCCACCAGTCCTGGCTCGCGTGCGGGTAGTGATGGGTCATATAGGCCGCAACGGCTTGATAAGCCCCCCAACCGGTGTGGCGAATCGGGGTCAGGTCGTTTGTATCTCGCCAGACCTCCATAAAGTGCGTTGCGTGGTTTCCGCCGAGAAAACGGAAATAGGCGGAGAAGTCTCGGACTTTCTCCTCCGTGACTCTGGCCGCTAACAGCACTTTGGCTTTCTCCAGACTCCTATCAATGTTCTCAGTAATCCAACGCTTCAGCTCGCTAACGCTCTCCTCGCTGCCCGGTATAATTCGCGGCGCGTTGTAACGTGCGACCCACAAGGAATCGAAGACATTCAAGCAGGCCACTCGGCGAAAAACGAGATGAGGCGTTAGGAACGCCTCCCGTTCGACGGATTCAAGACCGAGAGTCGTCAAGGAACTACCGTGGGCGTTGGCCAGGCAGAGATGAAGGGAGACCTCTTCACCGGCCATCTCTATGGTGTCCAGTCCGAAGAGCATGAACACTCGTCTTCCCTGATGGCTAACGCGGGCGCCCTGGAATTTGTATCCGAGTGACTCGGCCAGAGCAAGTCCGTCTTGATTCTGAATAGGAGCATAGCCTTGATGCACGAGAGCTATCGTTTCTTCGTTGTCTGAACGAACAAGCGCACAAAGGCCGGGGACCCTTCCGCGAGTGTGGTGCAGGGGTAGAGACTCGATGGTCCAGTCCGGGGGTTGCTTTTCCAAAGACTTTAGCAGATCTATCATGACAATCTCCTTCACCAACTGCTATTCGTTGTTTATTGAGATTCTCTTTTGACCGATGGAGCTAGTCGTTCTGGCCTTCTAAGGCAATCGCACCGCACCACCGCCCGACAGCCCGCTCGGCGGATCTGGACGAGTCACTAAACTTCCCGGTCCGGAATCGTCCTCGTCCACTATCGGCTTGCAGAATCTCTCTTCAAGCGACTTGGATGCGCAGACCAGATTACGCCCCCCACGTTTGGCTACATAAAGGGCATCGTCGACGCACTTGAGCAATTCCTCTGCGTCGCGTGCGTCCCTTGGATAGGTCGCGATACCAACCGACAGGGTGACGGGTTGGCAGTGCCCCTCTACTTGGAGCCGCAGTCGTTCCATTCTCGCTATCATCGCGGAAGTGCCTTCGCTATTCAGAACGAGGGCAAACTCGTCCCCGCCGATTCGCGCCGCGAATTCTCCCTCTTCGATCAGATTCGCCAATACTCTCGCCAGCCAAATCAGCAATTCGTCCCCTTTGGAGTGACCTTCTGCGTGGTTCAACGCTGAAAAATGATCCAGGTCCATCACGGCAAGTCCAACAGAAGAGCCATCGCGGACCGCTTCTTTGACTTTCTCGGAAAGATGCACTTGAAAAGCTGTGTGTGAGGGGAGCGCCGTGAGCGAGTCGTGTTCCATCACGAAGGGAGAGGCCCGACCAGATAGCGAGGTCAAGCGATAGAGGCGTCGTGCATTGCGCGAGTAAAGCTTCTCCAAATTGTCGGTGGTCTCCCCACTCAAGATTTCATCCAGCACGGTGCACCAATCTCGTAGGGTGCTATTGAGACGGCACACCGGCCAGTCGCCGCCCCAGGTCACGCGGTCCCAACCGAAGGCATCGATGACAGTCTCGATGTAGGGCTGTAGAACGCCTTTCGTCACCAGCCCCGGCGTACAGTAGCTCGGCAGCCCGGATATCTTACAGGCCACGTTGGGGCGCAAGGCAAGAGTACGGAGGCTTTCGGCCCAGGTCTGTAACCCATTCCCCGCGATGTCCGGCGAGCCGCAGTGGTCAAGTATGAACGACGTGTCGGGACAGGCATCGACGAGCTCCACGGCGATCGGCAACTGCCGTTGCTGCACGCAGAGGTCGAAGGTCAGGCGGCTTGAGGCGAGCAAAGCGACGTTGGAGCGGAAGGTTGAACTGGTGGACAAGTCGTCGGGCTTTGTGTGCAATACGCGCCGGATTCCCTTGAGCGCGGGATGAGCAATGAGGTCAAGATATTTCTCGAAGCCGTCGTCCTCCGGACGAGCCGAGGCGACGACGCCCAACAAAGGGCTGTTCGCGGCGCGGGCCATCTCGCAGAAGTAGCGGGCCTCGTCAGCGCCTTGCCCGGTATCGACATCGACCTCCATAAACAAGGACCCGGCTATTTCGCAACTCGCGGCCGCTGCCTGGTAGTCTTCGATTTCAAACGCCCCACTTAGCTCAGGGAAGTCAGTCGTCCAGGAGTAGTCGAAGCGATCTGGATAGAGCAAATGCAAGTGGGTGTCGATGCGCTCAGCGGGCTCTCTAGGAATTGGTTTGGCTGACATCAATGAGACTTGTCAATTCGAGGGAAGAATCCCCTTGCTCGGGGAGCCCTGCCGCTCTTGCCTCAATGGTGAACTACTTATTCGCCAAAGTCAGTTGAAACATCTTGGTAACAAAATCCGGAGCAAATCGGTTTCGCCGTCGATCCACGCGACGTATTGTCAGACTGCAAGCGAGGAGAAACTATGAATAGAATATCAAGTTGTGGTACCACCCACCAAGCAAACCTGGGGCGGGCCCGAAGTTACAATGAGTTTGCGGGGACACTTAAAGCAAGAGAGAAAGACAACCTGATGTGTGATCGGGTGGAGAAAGATAGAGAGTGGATTAGCGGTCAGATGGCCGATGTCGACGAAGCTGCGGCTCGCTTTCGACGGCTGAACGGAACCCGCGCTGATTTGGCTAAGGACGATCCGACCCGTGTCGTGCTGGATGGTGCCATGGCACGGAGCTTCCAAAGGGATCTGGCAATCAGAGTTTGGCACACGATCAACTGCAATCACGTTTCCCCCCGTGCCAGAATAAGCGGAGTAGCCAGCCTCGGTCCAGACGGTCAGACCACTTCCTTGGACTGCAGTAGAAGCATAGCAGGCCGCGAGAAAAGAATGGTCGGGAGCTTCAATGACGATCGCTTTAGCGTAGAGACTCGATACGAAGACGGTTTCGCTAAGGTCGACGGAAACCGAAATGGAGAAGTGGACTACCAGTACTACCAGATTAACTACCACGGCGGTATGTTCGGTGTGGCTGCAGAGCCGACTGTTTACCAAGGTGAGGGGCGACTTGCTCTTTGACTCAGAACACATGACGTTCTTGCCGAAGTGCCCTCGAGCATCTACCTTCTGGGCCCGATTTGCAACTTTGTGAAGCCACCATCAACAGTCTTGAGTTCGTAGTAGAGCAATTTTACAGCGGCGGTGTGACAGTGCGTTTCTGCTTTATTCGAGGATGAGCAATTCTTGCCGCGCTGATTTGAGCTTACTAGACGCTGGAGAGAAGGGCCGAATGTCACTCTAAGATGGTGAGCGTCCCCGTCGAGCCCGATAGGTATCCCATTACCTCTCGACCGTTCATTGTCTCTTTGTAGAGCGTGGTCGTTCCACGAGCACCTTCGGCCTCACCCTGGGTTACTGAGATTTCGAAGGCTCCGTCGGACGAGTCGGTCAGCGAGTTCGGTGCGAAGAGTTTGTCGGGTACATTCTTAGCCTGCCCAAGCGATATCGAAACGGAAGTCGCACCTTGCTCCGATGGATTGGTGACCTGCAGTAAGACCTCTCCGGATTCTCCTCGAGCTAGACCGGTCTGGAGGTCTTGCTTACCGTCAAAGTAGTCAGACACCCTCGTGTGAACACCAGTGGCCATCTTCATCTGTGAAACCGAGGTCGGTGCAAAGGCATCCTTCGGAGCGTTGTCCGAAGACACTTCGTAGCGAAATGAACCGTCCTTATTGTGCTTGGTAAAGAGCTTGGCCTTGCCCTGGCTCAGGTAGACTGTGGGCCGGTTTCCGACCTTGGGATTAATTGGTGCGTTCATAATTTCACCATAACAATCCGTTCTGTTACCCGGCTGTGTATCTTAAGGCGTCATGTTTCCATCAGGTAAAAGTCATTAATGGGGGACCAAAGCTGGTTGGAACGGGAGAGTACTCCGTGCCACGAGGAAACAGAACAGGCGACGGGCCGGATTCTGGCCTGGGCGAGGGAGTAGCAGGTCGGCTCCACGAGATTAAAACGGAACGGGGCCACATACACCGATCACCAGGCCGTTGGCAAACGGATAAGGTGACCCGTATCGGGCTAGCCGGACCTCCTCCTTACCCGCTTCTTCCCACAAATTGAGCTGCGACGTTCTCCGGCAATAAAACTGTTTTTCGAAAAGCGGAGGACCTTCGATGAGGCGCTTGTCGAGATAGAGGTTGTGGCCGAGCGGGACGGTCACCAGTAGGGTGCCGTCGTGGGCCAGGAGGCGCTTGAGGTTTGTCACGGCCTGGTCGACCTTTTCGATGTCTCGGGGGAGTTCGTCCCATCCGACGTGCTCCAGAGTCGAAATACTGATGATAAGTTGGAACGTTCGTGAAGGGGCGTAGTCGACCACGTCCTCATTGAGCACTCGACAAGACTCCTCGTACTTGTCTACAATCGTATGCCGGACCGGGAAATAATGGGAAAGGACATTTCCAACCTCCAGGATTTGGTCGGGTGAATACTCATCAGTTGCCATCTTTACAATGGGGACTTCGATAGCCCGCTCATGGACCCAAGTTTCGTTGTAAGGATGATGGAAATACCGCAGGGAGTGTCCTTGAAAAGTGAACCGAACAAGTCGCACCATCAGGCCCCTGCCCGTGGCCAGAATCGAGAGCCTGATTCGATGGTAGGTCTCTTGCCAGGGCCTGGGGAGACTGTCTACAACCCGATTGGCGAGCTTCCGTATACTTCCAATGACGACCATGCTGATGCCTCCGGTTTCTCGACTGGCAGTAAGGATTCCTGATGGCAGGAGATTAGGCTGATTTGTGACACCCAGAGGCATGCCTAGTTATCTCTGCGTGGCCCGAACCCTCGGTAAGATGGGAGGGGGAGAAGGTATGGCTTGCTACTTCTTGGAGGAGCTCCTGACTCGCGGTCGGGTCTGTGTACTGACCCCGGAGCCGGTTTCGTTGGAAGACCACGATCGGGTGTGGGGCACACGGTTGGCAGGGAGCGAGTTAGAGGTCAAGGTCTTGCATTCTCCGCTGCTGAGCTTACTTCGTCGCTTGAGAGTTCCCACTGTCAGACTCGAGATCCATCTCCTTTGCCGCGCCGCCAAGAAGCTCCGGAGCCGATTCACCTACTGCACGGTCATACCCGGAGAGTTGGACTTGGGGGCTCCTTGTCTTCAAGTCCTCTACTATCCGTTCCTCAGCATGGAACAGCTAAAGGGAGAGGTCCGCAGTTTAAAGCCGTTTTGGTGGCGACTTCTCGCGCACCTGAATATTTGGGCTTCCCAGTGGCTCCATCACTGGCAGGATTCGAGAATTTCCGAGAGTTTTATCGTCGTCATCTCGCGCTATATAGGAGCGCTTGTTCAAGACGTTTATCACAGCACTCATAACGAAGTCCTGTTTCCCCCTCCTGCCGCCCTGCCGGCCGTCGAGAGTAAGGACAGAAGAATGGCCGTTCTGGCCATCGGTCGGATCACGCGAGTCAAAGGGTGGACCGAGTTGGTGTCGTTGGTGGACAAGGTTCGAGCGAGAGGGCATGAATTGGGTCTGACCATCGTTGGATTCGTGGAGGACCCGGAGTACCATCGAGAGCTTGAACTCTTGAGGAAAACTCGAGCAGATTGGTTTCGTCTGAGGGCCGACACGTCCCGAGAGGAGTTGACGGCCGAGATCGCCGAGCACGAGTTCGGAATCCACATCATGGAAGGGGAGCACTACGGTATGGGTGTGGCGGAGATGATGCTGGGCGGTTGTCTGACGCTGGTTCACGATTCGGGCGGTCAGGTCGAGATCGTGACCGAACCGGAGCTTCGCTTTACCGATTTGGATGACGGTGCGGAGAAGCTCTCGCGGCTCTTGGATGACCCGGACGAGCGGGAGCGACTGAAGGCGTCTCAGTGTGCACGGCGCCGAGACTACTCTCTAGAAGCTTTTCGGGAGTCTTTTCACCGGTGCATGGATGCCTATGAAAACTGGTTGAATGTCAACAGCTAGATCGTAGTGAGTTTGTCTCGGCAAAGGACGAGGTCGCTAGAGGAGGGGCGAGTAGCTCTTCTGAAATTCATAGACTGGAGGTGTCGTGTCCAGAGAACTCTTCGAATTGATCGCGGGTTTCTCTATAATCCCGCTCTGCGCGATTTTTGCCTGTCTTCCCCGGCGGCCGAGCGAAACGGTCGGATTGCCTGGAGGCCTGTACACGGCTTTCACGTTGGAAGGGGGCGGGCGCATTCGAGTACTCGTGTCCTTCGGAAAGATTTCATTCTGGTGGAAGGGCCGTAGATTGCGGACAGTTTGCGACAGCGACTTGAACACGTTGGTTCGGCGACTGTTCTTGAGGTGTCGATCGGGAGTACCTTCGCTGGCTCGCGGAGAAGAGGGGGAGTTCGTTCTGAAATGGCAATTTCGCCAAGAGGACATCTACGACGGTCCCGAAGTGATTTACTATCGGCAAGGGGAGATCGAGACTCGGTTTCAGCCGGAAGCACGCCGACTACTTCTTATTATGCATCAGGACTCGACACCGATTCGTAGCGGACACCCTTGAAGCTTTCCGTTTGCGAAGGGTCATCGTAAAATATCTCACTCGCTTAAGCCTCGGTTGCTATCGAAGTCCGGTACCCGCTTTGTCGATTTTGGCCCTCAGTTTCTTGGTCGCGGTGATTTACGGCGCGGCAAACTTGAAACTGGAGCTGGCCTGGACCTATCTCTTTGATTCCGATGACCCGGTGGTGAGCCGATTTCTAGAGGCGCGGGACGAGTTTCCTTATCCGGGCGACATCGCCGTTCTCGTGGACCGTGGAACGGCCGAGAAGAGAGAGAAGTATATCGATTTAGTGGCCGCCGAAATGGCCAAAGAGCCTGAAGTCTTTCATCACGTCTTCTACCGTGTGGACCTCACCATACCGGGCTCCAGAGCCCTTTACTTTCTTGACGAAGAGCTTCTATCGACGCTGCACGAAAATCTTGGACAGAGCGAGCGACTGAGCCGCGGTGCCTTGGTGTCGGAATCCGCGGTGAAGGTGCAGTTGAAGCTGCTCAAAGACCTCAAGTCGGCGTTGCTTAGCAGGGGCCGCTCTACCCTGGTCCCGATCTGGAGAGTTTTCGCGGACGAAGAGTCCGGCCGGGTGATGGATACTCTGCTCCGTCTGCTGAACGGAGAGCGCTACGTCTACGCCACTTTGGCCGGCGACCAGATCCATGTTCTTGTCTTCAAGGGTGGGACTCGCGGGACCGCTCTGTCTTCTTCGGGTGGCGAGGTGGAGGCGGTGCGGGAGCTGCTGGATCGATTGAGCCCGGCCGCCTACGGGCTGCGAGTGAGAGTGACCGGCGTGCCGGTGATGCTGTACGACGAACGTCGCACTTGTGCCCAGGACAGTTTGCGGTCGGGAGCCATCAGTTTTGCGCTCATTCTGTTGGTCTTCACGGTGGGGTTCGGGGGATTGCGCAAGCCGCTCTACTCGCTGACGGCACTCGCCTGCGGACTTGGTTGGACCCTGGCCTACGCCGCTCTCACAGTGGGGCATCTCAACTTCATTACCGTCACTATGGTCAGTATGCTGATGGGTCTGGGGATCGACTTTGGTATCCACTTCCTGTTTCGATTTCAGGAGGAGTGCGAGACCACCGAGAACGGGGAGCAAGCGCTGATCAACACGGTGCAAACCACGGGAGTCGATACCCTGGTAGGGGCGACGGCCACCTCGGCTTCCTTTTTCGCCCTATGCGCCACCGAGTTTCGCGGAGTGTCCGACCTGGGAGTGCTGGCCGGTGGAGGTGTCTTGCTTTGTTTTTTCTCCACTCTTTCGGTTTTGCCGGCTCTTTTGAAGCTTGACCCCCGGATGGGTCGTGCACCACAGATGCTGGGACGAGTGGCGAGTGCGGAGGGATGGCTGGCAGGGCACGACAGGCTCATCACCATGCTCGGCGCGGCCGTTCTTCTGGTCGCTCTCTTGATGTCGACCCGAGTGGGCTTCACATATGACCTTCTTTCCTTGCAAGCTCAGGACATCGACAGCGTGCAGACCGAAAAGGCGATGTTACGGGAATACAACTCCACGGTCTTGAGTGGAGCCGTCTTGGTTTCGGGCGAAGAAGAAGCTCGCCGGATGACGGACAAGCTTCGACAGTTGGAAACAGTGGGACAGGTGAGTACGATCACCGATTTTCTGCCGGAGGTTTCGCCCCGTAAATCGGACCTCGTCAAGCAGGTGGTGGAGGACGTGAGCACCCTTCAAGTACCAACCCCGGTGGCTCTGGAGAGGGCCCGAGATCTCTTGTCCTTGCAGAACAGGCTGAAAGAGATTGAGGAGAGGACATCTCACATACCTAGAGACCCCACAGTCGTAGCCGCCGTGGATGAGCTGAAGCAGGTCATCCTGGAGATGAACCCGGGCCCCTTGCAGGACGGTCTCAAGAGCTTTCAGACAACCGTCCTGGGAGACTTCACGAAGGTGCTCTACTTGATGAAAGCCCAGAAAGCAGAACCCCTCCAGTTGGCCGATCTGCCCGAGGAGTTGGTCGTCCGCTATGTCAGTCCGGAGGGCACCTATCTGCTGAACGTCCAACCCTCGCTGGACATCTGGAAGCGGGACAACCTGGAGAGGTTCCTGGCTGAGGTGGAGAGCGTCGGAGTGACGCTAGTAGGGCACCCGGTTGTGCAAGGCCACATCCTGGAGTCGTTCGACGAAGCGTTTCGGGCCACTCCGTTCTACACTCTTCTAGGAGTGTTCAGCGTCATGCTGCTCTACATACGCAAACCCGGCCGAGTCCTACTGTCCTCCCTTCCCACAGTGATGGGTGTGGTTCTGATTTTCGGCGTGATGGGAGCTACCGGTCTTGATTTCAACGTGGTGAATTTCGTGGGTCTTCCTATCAGTGTGGGCATCGGTGCCGTCTACGGAGTGCACGCCTTGCACCGTCTCGAGGAGGACAGTATGAAGCCTCTCCTGTCGACCTCCACCGGCCAGGCCATCCTGCTGTCCGGTCTGACCACGATTGCGGGTTTCGCCAGTTTGATGACGGCTCGGCACGGCGGGCTGAGTTCCTTCGGGTTCGTGATCTCCGTCGGAGTGGTGGCCAATCTCATTGTTTCTCTGGTCTTGCTGCCGGCGATCTGCCGTTGGAGGTCGGCTTTTTCCTCCCAATCCTTAAGCCACGATAAAGACGTTTAAGGTCTTCTTAAAGACCCCATTTATCCAGGAACATGACCTCCGACGCAGTGTTGGAATAATCGAAACGGTCTTCACGGAGGTTAATTATGAAGAAATCAATTTTATTCTTGTTGGCGCTGCTGACTCTCCCCGCTTGGGCTGTCACGGTCACGGTCCACGGCAAAGCGCTGGCCACCGAGCCGGTGCTCACGGGGGGAAGAGTTTTGGTCCCGCTGCGAGCGGTGTTCCAAGCGCTTGAAGCTAAAGTGGACTATCGCAATTCCACCATCACAGCTACTCGCGATGGTCAAACGGTGGTTCTCAAGCCGAACTCTAGCGTCGCTCAGGTCAACGGTAAGACGGTGACTCTGGACGCTCCGGCCCGCTTGATGAGCGGTACGACCTATGTTCCTCTGAGATTCGTGGCTCAAGCGCTGGGTGAAGAGGTAGCCTGGCACGGCTCCACCCAAACAGTGGTGATCGGAGAAGGTGTGGCGCACGCACCTGCTCCCGGCAGCAGAGTGGCTCTCGACCCCATTCTCAAACGACTGGTCGTCGGCAATCAGGGCGGCGTACTCAAGGTGTGGGATGATTCGGCCTCCAGCGTCAGCTACTATCGTGGTCTTGACGACCGCTCGGTGGCCCCGTTATCGACCCAAGACCAGGACCAGATTTTGGGTACGCTGAGACTCTCAGGGCAGGTTGACGACGTTTCCCGACAGATCATCAACGAATATCAGACACTGCCTCGAAAGAAGGAAGCCCTGGCCCTCCTGGGGGTTCTGAACTCGTTGCCCTCGGACAGGATACGGACCGGTAGTGAAATCAGACGGTTTCTGGTGGAGCGTATGAGAGCCGACAGTTCCGTCCACAACCGTCGCCAGGCGACTCTCGCTCTAGCAGTCGGCTCAACGGTGGAGCCCGCGACAGTGGACGCGGTAGTGGATTTCTATCAAGGCAGTGAAAACCTCTGGGAGACTTTCCCGGTGCAACAGTTCTTTGAGTATCAGGCCGGTCGACTTCGTGCGCTGCCCAACTATCACGAGGTGCGCAACGATGCGTTGGCGGTAAACTCACTCTATCGAGAGAATATCGCCGGGTTTCTGAACGACTAACTTTCTTTCCCGAGTGACCTAGCGGAGGGGGAGCGCGAAGCTCCCCCTTTGCTATTGTGAACACAGCGACTTAATCTTGTAACACAACGTTCACAGCATGACCTCGATTTGGGTATCCTTTGCGGTCGACAGTTCTTATAGTATCGATATGGCACTAGGTTCACTCACTACTCTGATGCAGTCGCAAGTCAGATCTCCGCACTCCGCAGGCACGGCAGCGGCGCCGCCGCCGAGTGCATTGCCCCTGGTCGGCCCCGCTTCGCATGGTTTCGGACAAGGCAGCGGAGTCGACCCCACCTACCGACAGCAGAACGCTCTCCACACGATGCGGGGAGCCTGGCTCAGCAGCCTGGGTGGAGACCCGGACGCCACACCCCATTTCCAAGGACCCAACCTCGGTATGGCGTTTGGAGATCTGGGTGGTGGTGGCAGCCCGACAAGCATAGACACGCTCCGCCTGCACGCCGATCTCCAAACGGGAGTTCGTGGTCGCCTGGCCGAGCAGTTCGAGCCCAACGCGACCATCGGCATCATCGATGGCTTTGGAGGGTCCGGTCACGGCGAAGCTATGGAGCATCTCGTGCGCGGCCAGGGCTTTACGGACGGAGAGATTCAAAACATTGAAGCCCCCACGGTAGCCGGTACCTACAACATGGCCGAGCAGATGCTCCGCGATCCCAGTCTGCCGATGGACCAGCGCCTTCACGCCTACATCGAAGAGGGCCAGACCGCCTACCTGAATCGCACCGCCGGCGTTTTGAACGGTATCGCCGACGACCCGAACCACCAGCTTCAAACCATCACCGAATCGCGGGGTACCGGTCGCCAGAACAGCTACCAGAATCTGCACGGCCTGGCCCTCTCGGAGGGTGAGGGCGGAGCCCACCAAGTCACGCCTCTGGGTGAGGAAATGATGAGGTCCTTTGGTCTGACTCCCGGTACCGATGAGCAGACCATACGAGCGTTTCGCCAACAGCTGGCAGACCGGGTGGATGACGTGACCACCAACAGCGACCGCATCGCCGAGGCCCAACAAGGGTTGAGCCGGGCCGTGGACAGGTTGGGCGAGAGAGGCATCAGCTATGTGACCACCGCCGGCAACGAAGGCGGGCTGCAGCAAGACCTGGCTCAGCAAGGAGTGCAGGTTTCAGATCGCTGGGATGACGCTCTGACTGGGGTGCCGAACGCTCTGGTGGTGGGCGCGACCGATACGCGCGAAGGAAGAAACGAACAGGTCTACTTCTCTTCACGATATGACAACGTCGACATCCTGGCCCCAGGTGTGAACATCGATGTGGGTCAAGACCAGCCCAGGCACGGCACCTCGGTCGCCGCGCCTGTCGTGGCCGGTCGACTGGAGTCTCTCAGACGACAGAACCCCGGAAGTTCGCCTCAAGACCTACAAGAGCAGTTGATCAGAAGCGCCGGCCCGGTCGCCAATAGCGCCACGCCCGCATTGAATTAACGAGAGACTATGGCGCCGCCGTCACCGTGCCGTCGACAGTTCCGGTGACCAAACCGACTCCGGTGTTCAAGGTGGCCAGGTAGTCTTGCACCGCGGTGACGGCGGCCGCACCTGTATTGGCACCGGAATAACCCGGAAGTCTCAATGTGCAGCCTGGTCGTACCGAGAAATTGACGTCGGAGCCGGTAGCAGCGTCCAGAGAGTTGGACCGGATATCTAAGGTTGTGACTACCGAGTCGGTGGTACCGGCAACGGTTCCCACCGGGATAGCGAGTCCGGTCCGGCTGACCGGGTCCGCACTGCTCGCAAGGTCGTTGCTCACGATCACCCCGCTTGAGGTTGCGGTCCCCCGCGTCTCCACTTGACAGCCCACGAGAGTGCGTCTTACGAGATTGTTTTCCGCATGAAAGATACTGTCGGCGCTCTCTTGAGTAAGGAACAGTAGGCCGGTCGTACAGCCGATGGTGCTTTCGGTACCGAGCGTGTTGTCTCGCACCTCTCCCTCCAACGATCCGGTCGAGGTACCGCTGATGGAAATAGCGATTTCACCACCGTGGACGGAGTTGCCCTGAACAAGGTAGTTTAGTTCTCCTCGCGACTGAAGCACGATTCCATCGCGGGAAGCGATCGGTTCGGTGGAATTCCTCATGGTGTTGCCATCCCCGGGAGTCGGTCCTCCGATATGGGCCGTGACGGACGCTCCCTCGCTGGGGGCGATACGGATGTGGTCCCCCGCGCTATCTTGAAATTGGCAGCCTGAAATGTTGATCGTGGTCGTAGAACCGGCGTTGCTTGCGAATAAGATTGACTCGGAACTGCCTCCTCCCGTCATGTTGTCCGTAAAGGAAGAATCCGCCACGTCGACAGTGGGACTCCCTGTGGCGAGATTGTTTCGAATGTCCAGATGTCTTTGAAAAGAACGCTCAAAACTACAATCACTTACGCTCCAAAGCCCCACGGGGTTCGTACCAAAGATTGCAGCATCTGTTTCCACTTCATCTCCAACGTTGATGAAAGCACATCCCAGAACAAAGAGGTTGTCAACGTTTGTAGCATCCAGACCTCTTGAGGTGATATTCCGCAGCTCTCCGCTAGCTCCGATTCGGAGGCTCTGGAGAGTGATGTCATGACAATTTCTAAGGAGAATGCCGGTGCCGGAAATCTCTCGAATAGTTCCTCCGGAGCCGTCTTCGGCCCCTCCGCTCGTACCTGAGACCGTCAAAGCTCCCAGGGTGTCGGTCAGGGACACTCCCACGGCTCCGCCACTTGAACTCACGGACAGCAGTGAGGCCCCTGAGGTGCCGAAGCTCGTTGCTTGACAGAGTAGGGCCGGACCACCCCCGGCGTCGATTGTGCTGGTGGGCTCCTCGAATCTCAAACCGCCCCCGCCAACTTGGAGGCCGGACCTGTTGGAAACGCATTGGAGTTGCTGAAATGTTGCTACGCCTGTGTTGGCGGAAAGCAGATCGACGGCGAAGCTACCGTTCGCCATGCCCGAACTATCAACGGTCGTGTTCCCAAAGTCAAAATCGACATCGCTCAGACTCACCACAAGACCCGAACCGGCACAGCTTGTGGCTGTTGTCATTTGAGACTCGAAAACGGGCGAGCCGGTTCTGCGGTCCATGTCGGAGATGCTGAGCGCGGTGCTGGTCGAGTCGGTCGAAGTCAGGCTCGAGAAGGATATTCCGGAGCTAGCGAGGTCGGTGCCGGCGGAGACAAACGCCGGGCCTCCCTGGGCTCGCACGGTGTTCTCTGTTCCGGTCAACTGCCCGCCGCTCAAATTAATCCCGGAGCCCGAAGACGTTTCGAAACTGGAGGAGGAGAGGCTCAATACCGAAGATGGACTACCCGAATAGGAGAGAGCCGTGCTTTGTGATGAGCAACTTACGGAGGAGAGCACGATCTGACCGGTGGAATTCGTCAGTGCTATCGCCGGTCCGGTGGGGTTTTCGACTGTGACGTTGTCAATGCTGGCTCCTGAGATCGAGTTTGCGGACAAGGCCTCCGTCGCCGAGCTTCGGGCGATTGTCAGGTCTTGTATCGTATCGCCGCTTCCCAGTACCACTTGACCGGTCAAGCGGGGGTTACCGGATTGGCGACCTCGAAGCACGAGCGTTTGGGACAGACCTGGCGCCGCGAGGTTGACGTCGCCGGGATAGTCGGTGCCCGTATCCACGACCTCGATGATATTCACGTCGGAATCGCTGTCGGCTTCCGCCAGAGCTTGGGCCAAAGTTTGTAGGGGGCAGTTCGGAAGTCCGTTGCCACCCTCCGCGGGCGCCATCCCAAGGATGTTGTCTACTATCAGCGTGCGAGGACCGCTACCAAAACTGACTCCAAAGGGGAGCGTTCGGTCGGAGTCTAGCGATGCCGATTCCGCCACGATGACGAATCCGCTCGCCACTTTATCGAGACCGAGATTGGGAAAGGTTGCCAACCCCGAGACCGCTTCTCGGCTTAACTCTCCTGTCAGTTGGGCGACACCGCGAGCCCCTTCGGGAGCGACTGCAGAGTCGTCGAGCCTTAAGTTCACGGTAGTGGACGAGTTTTCCACTTGATTGCCGAACTGGTCCAGCACACGCACCTGCAGTTGGAAGGGGTTCGCCTGGAAAGGCTCTGTTGATTGGACGGTGGGGGTCGGACTTTTGTCGACTATAGCAAGTGCGGCCGCGTTTCCAGACTGTAAAGAGAATGGGCTGGAGTCGATTGGCGGTGGTGGGGTGGCTGACGATGCGGCCCTCAAGAAGTAGCCCTCCTGAGTAGATTCATAGTTCCCTTCTAGCCTTAAATCTTGGAATTGCAGGATACCGTCCACCGGTGTTAGGGTCAGGCTCGAGCCGGAAATTAAATCCAAATCGGGGGGCAGACCGTTTCCGTTTCTGAGCTCCAGGGTGACCGGCTCGGCAAAGTTTCGGAGCCGATTACCAAAAGGGTCCACTACTCTTAACTCCACGGAGAATTCGGTTTCGAGGAGCACGAGATCGGCAGGGGCTGTTTCAAACTGAAGTCTCGGTTGAGAACTGTCGGGGATGATATCGAGTGGAGAGGACACGGGGTTCGGGAAATCGTCATCCGTCGAAGAGGCGCTCAAGGTGTAGTTTCCTGCTACTTCCAGGCTGAGTTTGTCGAAGGACGCCTGGCCGCTAGCGTCGGTCAAGGATGTCGTGTTTCCCTGTAGCGTTCCGCTTCCCCCGGAGATGGAGAGGTTTATCTCCACGCCGGCTCGCGAAATGGGTGTTGAGTTCTCGTTTTGCAGTTCGACGGTCACCGTACCGAGATTATCCGGCCCGGCCTTGATGCTGCCGGTTGGCACCGAGACGAAGGCCAGCTTGTTGGTTCGGGAGAGTCCTTCGACGACATTCATCGGGGCAGATGTCACGCTAAGTTCATTGAGTCTGAAAACCAAGGTTCGTCCCGGACCCACGGAAGAAAAGACGAGTCCGCCAAAAGAGGCAAAACCGTTGGCGACGGGCTGGGACTTGGCGCCTAGAAGTTCCCCCGGAGCAGGGGACCCTTCCACCGTCATGTTGGAGGAGGTCGTGTTCTGAACCAAATTTCCGAATTGGTCCTCCACCGCCACAGTGACGGTCGGAATGCTCGAGCCGTAGACTATCTCGCTGGGAAGAGGCGTCCGAATGGTCAGCCTTGCAGCCGGGCCAGCCACGAATGTCACCGTGGCACTCCCCGGAAACTCTTTTCCACCAACAGTCGCCTTGACTGTTTTTCCACCGGCCACCGTGCTGGTGAGGACGGCACGCGTCACACCGTTGTCATCGGTAGGCGCGGGTTGCAGCAAGGAGTTTCCGGCACCGGTTGCTTCCAAGCCAATCGCGAGTCCCGAGACCGGGGAGCCCTGCTGGTCTCTGGCGGTGAAGGTCGCAACGATCTGGTCCGAGCCGTCTGCCACCGCTTCGAACTTGTTTACTGTCAGCGTTGACCGGCTGAGGTCCACCAGTATCGGTTCGCCTGTGGTGGCACTAGTGCCGTTCACCGGGAGCGAACCGGATGCACTCCCACCTCCGCCACAGCCCACTGTTAGCGAAGCAAAGACCACGATGAGCAGACGGGTCAGCGAATTAAGAGTATGGTTCATTTGGTCCCCAGATTTGAATTTGTGGGTGCAACTTCGCTCTCGGTAGATAAAGCCTTTCTGTTTGTGTGTGGTTTGGTTTGGTTCTGTTCCTTGACCTTGGATGTCTCCTGCCGGTGGCCCTCAGACAAGGGGGAGCCCAAGGCTCCCCCTTTGAACATTTCGGCATTAAATCCAGGAGAAATGTTATGGACAAAGCCGAACTTGACGCGATGAACGCTAAGGTTATCGAGGAATTCCGTGCCAACGAAGGCAAGGTTGGCCCACCCTTCGAGGGGGCGCCTGTGGTCCTGGTTCATCACAAAGGAGCCAAGAGCGGGAAGCCACGGATCAGTCCGCTGGTCTATTCTCGCGATGGAGACAGCTACGTGATTATCGCTTCGTTCGCGGGGGCGCCTAAGCATCCGGCATGGTTTCACAACCTCATGGAGCATCCCGAAACGCAGATCGAGGTCGGTACCGAGAAGATTCAAGTGAGGGCCAGACGAGTTGAGGGGGCAGAGCGGGCAAAGCTCTTCGAGGCCCAGGCTGAGATGATGCCGATTTTCCACGATTATCAGGCCAAGACCAGTCGAGAGATACCTGTCGTGGTGTTGGAGCCGATCGCCTGACTTTCTTCCCCCAGGTGGGGCAACGCGACAACAACTAGCGGTCTCCTAGAGTGGCGGAGCTTTCTTCGAGAAGAGGAGAAGCTCGGTGCCTTGTGAAGCAAGGGATACTAATTTTTGGGAGGACACCTTATGAAAAAGAAAATGATTGTCGGAGTGGTGGCCGCATCGTTGCTCGGGTTTGGTTGCCAGCCTTCGAGTACGCCCCCCGCGAGCACCTCAAGCCCAGCCGCGCAAGCGACCACGGCGGCGACGACCGCTCCGGACGCGACGGCCACACCTGAAACGACCGGTACACCGGAGGCTGCTCAGGGAGGCCTTCCTTACCAGTTTCCTAGCAATCCGCCGGCCGCCGAGCCGGGTACGTTCGTCTTCGTGCCCATGGCGTCCAGCTTGGAGCGGTTGACCAGCGGGAGCCAGAAAAAAGCTGACGATTTTCGGCCCCGGGAGCTGGTCAAGACCGGTCCCGAAACGTCGACCATCAAAGACAGGGAAGAGTATGAAGCTCCGAACTCACTCATATTCCCCTGCCAGCCCGACGCCAAGGTAGCCGTGGGAGACATCGTTCTGGGCAACCCCCAGTATGGCTCCATGGAGGTGGCGATCGTGACCGATGCCGCCGATCCCACCAAGCCGACGGTCCACTTCTTTAAGCCTGTCTACGGCGGCGCTAAGCCCGAGGGTGACCAGTTTGCAGGTCAACTTGAGGCGGGGAAGTTTCGGGTGATTTCGAGTGAACTGGATCCCGGAAGTCGCGCACTCTACCCCGAGGGTGAAGAAAAGGGCTACGGACTGGTCATTAAGACCGAGGGGGACCGGGTTTTGCTCGAAAAGTTCGGCGGGGAGCTGGCGGCTTTCGATAAGTCCGAGGTCACTCCGCTGCCGGTGAAACCGGGCGTCAAGGCGGGGGATAAAGTCCAGGCTCCCTTCGGTAAGGGAATGGACCCGGCCACCGTCACCAAGGTGGACGAGAAGATCGGGCGAGTTTCAGTGACTTTCGACGGTCGAGAGAGTCAGGGCGAGAGCGTCTTCTGTTTCACCCAAATTCTACCGGGTCAGTAGTTTAGACAGTTCGATAGTCAATTTTCCGAGCACCCGGGCTCTTTTTTGAGTTGTGGTGCTCGGATTTTTTGTTTACGAGAGGTTAACATTTGGGGCCCTCCGGACCACCATCATGCTAGTAACGGGAAGTAGGATAAGAGCGAAAGTTATCGGAACGTTTCGAAAAGACTCCCAGGGCGATTTCTTGCCGAGCACCACGGACACACCTCACTATCGGCAGCAGATGACGAAGGTGGCGAAGATAAGCCGTCTCCTGGAGGACACCCGGCGAGATGCCGATATCCTGAAGCAATCCGGCAACGGCCGCGCTTCCGGAGCCGCTATTCTCATTTCCGACCAAACTTTCGCCGAGACCGAAAACGTTTCTAAAAACACCCGTCTCCGCTACGATGCGAGTTCGGGTGAGGTCCGCTCTTACTCTGCCCGGATCCTGGGCCCGGGAGAACAGATCAAGCTTCGTTACGCCGCTCGACCTTTGATGCTGGAGCTGAACTCATCCAATCAGAGTAGCCAGGCCGGACTTGTCACTCGCCGCCTTCGCTTTGCCGAAGTGGGCGATAACCTCTACGAACTCTCCGAAGGCTAGACCCTAATCTTCGTAGGGATTCCAGCAAACGTGGAATCCGCAACTGAGAGCGTCCAGACTCGCCACTTCTTCCGGAGCAAGACGGAAGCCGAAGATATCCAGGTTTTCGGTCATCCTCTCCCGATTTGTGGTCTTCGGAATGACCGGTATGCGATGTTCGAGATTCCATCTCAACAAGATCTGGGCGGAAGTTCTTTGATACTTTTCCGCCAGGGCTAGAATCTTGGGATGGTTGAAGCGCTTACCTCTCACCAATGGACTGTAGGCTTGCATCTGGATATTGGCTTCCCGGCAGCGCTCCACCAATGTAGGACGATAAACGAACGGGTGAAACTCCACCTGATTCACAGCCGGTATCACCGAGCTTGTGCGAGCTAGCTTGTCCAGGTGTTGTTCGGTGTAGTTGCTGACTCCGATCGCTCGACAACGCCCTTCTTGCTGCAGTTGAACAAGAGCTCGCCAACTCTCTAGATGGAGTTCGTCCACCGGCCAATGAATCAGGTACAGGTCAATCACATCTACCTTGAGCAGCTTGACCGTCCTGTCGAAAGCTCGGAGGGTGCTGTCGTAGCCCTGATCATCCAGCCAGACCTTACTGGTGAGAAAGACCTCCGAGCGGGGGACTTCGGAGCGCTCCAGGCCGATCGCCACATCAGCCTCATTCGAATAGTAGGCGGCCGTGTCGATGAGTCTGTACCCTCGGCGAAGAGCGGATTCAACGGTGGCTTGAGTTCTTTCCCCCGGCGGTACTTGAAAGACGCCTAGCCCGATGGCGGGCATTCGTACACCGTTGTGCAACTCAAAGAATTCCAACGGAGCTACCTCTTCATAGGGAAAAGTTTCTTCAGTAAAACGGCGTCGGTCAGACCGCGTAGTTCTTTGTGAGCCGCGCATCCGCAACGGCCGTTGCTCGGCTCCGGACAGAGCAGGAGAGTGGCTCGGACGGTCATCAACTCCTTCATAGGCAAGAAAGCACCCTCGTGATGCACGCTTTCCTCGTCCGACGCCCCCCGTCGGCTCTCTTGATAGACGGCCAACCCCGCCGATTCACAAGAGTTGCAAGCGATCATCTGCAAGGACTCCTCGTCCCACCGAGCTCCGGGTGGCAATTCGAAAGATTGACAGATTTCCAGTTGTTCTTCTTCACAACGCGGGCATTTAAACATTAACCAGCTGCCACGGCCCCTTCGTTTTTGGCTTCTACCGTCTCGGCGGTGGAGTGAGGGCGCACCAGCCAAAACGACTTGACACTCTGCTTCCAGCTCGAGAGCAGCTCTTTGCCCCAGGAGCTTCCCGTCTTTTCGACATGGTTCTCCATCAACTCCAACAGCTCTTCACTATCGTCTACCGGCACGGCTTCCACGAGTTCGGGATTCAACTTACGACGGACCTCTCCATCGAGGTCGTAAAGGTAGGCTCGACCGCCCGTCATTCCGGCCCCAAAGTTGCGACCGACTCTGCCGAGAACGACCACCACTCCTCCGGTCATATACTCGCAGGCGTGTTCCCCTACGCCCTCCACCACGGCTCGCGCCCCACTGTTTCGCACGGCGAAGCGTTGGCCGGCTCTACCGGCGGCAAAGAGAGTTCCGCCGGTGGCTCCGTAGAGGACGGTGTTGCCCACGATAGCGTTCTCTTGAGACTTCAAGCTCGAATCCGATGGGCGAACAACGACCTCGCCGCCGCTCATGCCCTTGGCCACGTAGTCGTTGGCCGCTCCGGTCAGAGCGAGATGAAGTCCGCGAACGTTCCAGGCGCCGAAACTCTGACCGGCGGTTCCCTCGAAACCGATGCTGACGGTTCCGGAGGGGAGCCCTGACTCGCCCCATCCGGTGGCGATCCAGCCGGAAAGCTTCGCTCCGACGGCGCGGTCGATGTTGAAGACTTTGACCGGACCGATCTCCAAGTCTTCTTCTTTGTACTCGGCGATCACCTGATCGAGCAGAGCTCGGTTGAGATCTCGACCTCGTTGAGGAGGGTCGTTCCGCTCTCCCTGATAGCGTGTGACCGCATTGTCCCGGGGTCTCCATAGGAGAGGAGAAAGGTCTAGCCCTCCGGCTTCGGGACCCCAGACCACCTGTTCGAGTAGTTCGGTGCGGCCGATCACTTCTTTGAGGGAGGAGAAGCCCATGTCGGCCAGCAGCAGCCGCACTTCGTGGGCGACCCCCAGGAAGTAGGCCATCACCATTTCCGGGCTTCCGAAGTATTTCGCCCGTAGAGCCGGATCTTGAGAGGCGATCCCCACCGGGCATTTGTTGGTGTGGCAGGTCCGGGCCATCAGACAGCCTTCGGCGATGAGAGCGCTGGTACCGAAAGAGAACTGATCCGCCCCCAACAGAGCGCCGACCACGACGTCTCGGCCGGTCAAGAAACCGCCGTCCACCCGCAACCGCACCTTGCCGCGTAGCTTGTTGACCACAAGAATCTGTTGGACCTGGGCCAGTCCGATCTCCCAGGGCATACCCGCGAACTTCACGGAAGACAGGGGTGAAGCACCGGTGCCGCCTTCGGCTCCGCTGATGTGAACGACATCGGCAAACCCTTTGGCCACACCGGCGGCTACTGTGCCGACTCCGTCTTCGGAAACGAGTTTGACGGAAATCTCGGCTTGAGAGTTGACCTGTTTGAGGTCGAAGATAAGCTGAGCGAGATCCTCGATGCTGTAGATATCGTGGTGGGGTGGGGGAGAGATGAGAGCGACGCCGGGGTTGGTCATCCGAATCCGGGCGATCTCGTCGGTCACTTTATGGCCTGGAATCTGGCCGCCCTCACCGGGCTTGGATCCCTGAGCCATCTTGATCTGAATCTCTTCGGCACTGGCTAGGTAAGTGGCCGTTACCCCGAACCGGCCCGAGGCCACCTGCTTAATCTTACTGGCCCTTTCGGTACCGTAGCGGTCGGCAGCTTCGCCACCTTCACCGGAGTTGCTCGCTCCTCCCAGTCTGTTCATGGCGATGGCTAGAGTTTCGTGAGCTTCGGCACTCAGAGAGCCGTGACTCATGGCACCGGTGGAGAAGCGAGAGACGATGCTGCGGGCCGACTCCACCTCTTCCAGAGAGAGGGGAGGGCGGTGACAGGCGAAGTCCATGAGGTCTCGCAAGCCGATCGGCGGTGTCTTCTCTCGAGAGTACTCGAGGAAGCCGTCCGGACCCTCGGGCAACGCTTCGAAGGGGTTCTCGGCGTCGGCAAGAGCATCGACCGCTTTCATCAAAATTTTGTGTAGCTGCTTGGCCCTTGCCGGGCTAAAGCGATGGACCTCGCCGCCCTTTTTGGGCTTATAGAATCCGTAGCTGGAAAGTCGTTGGATGGTCTCTGAAGCGGCCTCCCCGTAGGCTTGATGGTGAAGTCTGGCCTGGGCGTCGGCCAGATCTTGAAGAGTGTGACCGCCCAGCAGGCCGGGAGTGCCTGGGAAATACTGCTTGACCAGCTCCTGGTCCAGACCCAGAGTCTCGAATACCTGAGCGCCGCGATAGCTCGAAAGGAGCGCGATGCCCATCTTGGCCATGATCTTCTGGAGGCCTTTCTCCACTGCTTTGATGAAATTCTGATGGGCTGTGGTGGGGTCCAGGCCCTCCACCTGTCGACCGCCTTCCTGAACCATTTTGGTGATCGTTTCCAGGGCCAGAAACGGATAGATGGCGTCGGCTCCGTAGCCCAAGAGGCAGGCGAAGTGGTGGACTTCTCGGGGCTCGCCGCTGGCCACGATGAGACTGGCCTTGAGTCGACAACCTTTCCGAGTCAGGTGTTGGTGGATGGCACTGACGGCTAAAAGGGAAGGGATAGGAGTGCGGAAAGAGTTCACTTCTCCGTCATAGAGAACGATCAGGGCCGCTCCCTGTTCGACCGCCTCTTCGGCTTCGCGACAGAGCGTGTCCAGAGACTCTTTCAAGGCTTTCTCGCCGCCATGGACGGGATAGAGAGTCCGCAAGACGATGGCTGGGTTCTGAACGGGGTTCAGGGTGTGAAGATATTCGAACGCCGCTCGACTGAGTATGGGGCCCGGAAGCTCGAAGAGGTGGGTGACTTCGGGCGATTCGATGAGGATGTTGGCTTGCCGGCCCAGCAGAGTGCGCAACGACATGACCATCTCTTCTCTCAAGGGGTCGATGGGCGGGTTGGTCACCTGGGCAAAGCGTTGGCGGAAAGAGTGGAAGAGAGGCCGGTTTTCTTTGGAGAGAACGGCGGGAGGGGTGTC
>Ga0208701_100067_pt1 | contig 53084 bp, 44 predicted proteins | sample DeeseametaMP1482_FD_184188 | JGI IMG/M metagenome (GOLD analysis project Ga0208701, IMG submission 184188) | Marine microbial communities from the Deep Pacific Ocean - MP1482 (SPAdes) | ecosystem: Environmental > Aquatic > Marine > Oceanic | place: South of Fiji, South Pacific Ocean | collected... | reverse complement strand
AACCTTCTGAAAGGAGCTCCTTGAGGACTTTTTGGAAGTAGCGTAGGGCTCGTCTGTTGTCCAGAAAAGGTTCGGCCACCACGGGGTGGCTTACGGCCAACCGGTCGGTTAGATCGAAAGTGTCCTGCAGGCCGAGCAGCTCCGAGGAGGCCTGGGCCAGCAGGGAGCGCAGATGATGCATCATCAAAGAGAGCGGGCCGAGCAAGGTGCAGCCGGCAGCTTCCGCCTTCTCTTTGGTCTCGTTTTCGATCCACTTGGCGCGGGTGGCCAGGACCGGGTCGTGAGTGGTCCAACCTTCCAGCGCATCCAGTTGTTGGGGAGCGCCGACCGCGAACAGTCGCTCCAGAAACAGCTCCGAGCTGAAGACGGGCGCTCCCTTGATCTTCAGGAGGTAGCGGTTTTCGTCCAAATTCAGATTGTCGGTCACTCGAATCTGGGGAAGCGGGAGTCCTAAAAGCTGGGCCAACTCGGCTCGCAAGTTTTCTATATGATCGAGCAGAGGGGCCCCGTGCTGTGGGTCGAGAAGTGGAAGCAACGCACGCCCGATTTCAAGCTGGATGCGCTCGGAGACGTAGGACGATTCGTAGCCGGCGTCTCCTTGCCCGTCGAAGTCGAGATAGACTTCACCCTCCGGCGTCCAGCCGTCGTTGAGAAGACGCATGAGCGCTTGTTGGATCTCGGAGCGAAGTGCGGGGTTGGAGCCGATATAGAGAAACGACTCGTCATCGTCGCGAGTGAGCTTGATGAAATGTTGGCGCCCCCTTTCTCCGCGCTTGAAAGGCAACAATCCGGGGAATTCATCCTCCAGCCGTAGCACGGAAAATTCGAGGCTAATGGTTTCGGGTCGATTTCTACTCAACGGCCGGTGTGCTCGCATCCTGCGGAGTGGCCGAACCGGCATCCGGTGTGGCGTCGCTTGAAGGGGCGCCGGAGACCTTCAAGACGATCACCTTGCCCTGAGCATCCGTTTTCAGATCGAGCTGATATTGAGCCTTCACGTGTTCCACCAGGGCGGGCGCCTCCAGCGTCTCACTCTTTCCGGCCAGTTTCACCGGACCGGACTCTCTTTTGGAAACCTCTTCGGGCGAGGCCCCTTCTTCCACCACCAACAGAGCTTTCAGGGGATCCTGGGGTGCGATCAAGAGGTAGGTGGCTCCTTGCACCTTGGCCAGCGTCGTGAGTTCCGCGCTTTGGGAGTAAAGCGGGGTCCCTTCAAGCTGCTCGACGACCTCGGGTAGGTCCTGGCCGGTGTACGTACCGACGGCCTCGGGAGTAGGACTGGGCACGGCACTTTCACCGCTACACCCGGCCACGGCGACAGCCAAACTCAGAGCGAGCAGAACCGATTTTGCTGAATGGAAGATCTTCATCGTCGTCGCTTTGCAGAATGGGGGCTTTTTCCCTTTGACAGACGCCTGCTGTAGCCAAAATATTATCGGCCGGGGTGTAACAGGTCGGGTCTGTCTACGAAGCGAACGATCGCGGGGTGGAAGGATTTCTCTCACTGACCGACGCGGCCGAAAAGCTCGGCAAGAGTCCCGGAGAGCTCGCGCGCGAGATCGCCGAGGGCAAAGTTGTCGCCGTGGTCAAAAATAATCGATCCTGGATCTCTCCGGGTGAAGTGAGACGATTAGGTCGAGGGAACGAGACTCCGAAAGAGAGCGCCCCCCCCGATCCACCGCCCGCCCAGGCCTCGCCGGAACCTCCACCGTCCCCCGAGCCGGCTCGGCCGATCGAGACCGAATCAGTCCCGGAAAAGGCGGAAGCGTCGCCTGTCGTGGAAGAAGCTCAAACTTCGGCAGTCGACGTCCGAGGGATCGAACGTCAGGCCCTCCAGGATCTTCAGAAGCGTTGCGACGGCTTGAGTCAGCGGATCGAAGAGCTGGAGAATACGAATCGGCGCATGAGAATGGGCCTGGAGGAGACCGAGGGAGCCCTGCGGCGCAGCCGGACCGCCAAGCAGAATTTGGAAAACGACGTCATCAGTCTGACCGAACAGCTCAAGAAAGCCCAGACTCGGTCGGCCGCTTTAGAGCGAGAGGTACAGCACCTGACTCACGAGCTAGAGAGATCGGAAGAGAAGTACTCCAACGATATGAGGCGCTTTCGGTCCAGCGATAGGGGAGCCCCCGACCCGGCCGTCCGCTCCGAGGTTTCCCCCGAAGAGTTGGACGCCTTGCGCCGGCAGATGCATGAAAAAGATCGGATCATCAGCCAGGAGTATCAGGAGCGAGCCGTCTTACGAGCTCAGTTGGAAGAGAAAAGTCAGAAGTTCTTTGAGCTGAAGGCTCGCTACGACAAAGAGAAGTCGGAGTGGTCGGAGATCCTGGCCCGAGAACTTCAGACTCACGGGCAGCTGAAGTCTCAGTTGGAAGAGCTGAACACAAAGACAAACCAGAAGGGGTGGAATCCGTTCCGTCGCGACCGCTAGAGGTTTCGCTCATGACTCCACTTGAGTATCTTTACGGCCGCCCCGAACGCGCGGTCCCCGCGCTTGGCCTGTTATTTTCTATCCTGGTAGGACTGGCATTTCAGTCGTTATTCTGGTTTGCCGGAACGGCCATCGTTTTGGGCGGAATCTGGTCTTATTGGTCGGCTCGATTGGTGATTCAAGACCAGCGTCTCGGGTCGATCCGCCTGGCCTGCCCGAAATCGCAGGTCTGGCTTACTTTCGACGACGGTCCGGGGCCCGACACTCTGGAGATAGTTGCGACTCTCAACAGCTTCGGATGTCCGGCCACCTTTTTCTTCATTGGAGAGCAAGTGGATCGTTATGTTCACCTGCCTGAGTTGAGAGAGGCGCTTCGGAAAGGCGGGCATTCGGTCGGGAACCATAGCTACAGCCATCCGAACTTTCTCTCTCTCTCCAAGCAAGCCGCTCTCGAGGAGGTGGAGCAAACCGAAGCTCTGCTCCAGGACGCTTTCCCCGGGATGGTCCTTCCGCTTTTCAGGCCCCCCTTCGGTTACCGCAAGGCCGAGACGTTTGAAGTGGCGGGTCAATTGGGACTGGAAGTCGTGGGGTGGAGTGTGAATAGCCTCGATTTCCTGGACGGTCCGCCGGAGCGGATGCTCCGACGCCTCCAGGCGGAGGTGAGTCCGGGTGACATCGTTCTGTTTCATGACGGGCGTAAGGACCGTGGAACGACGGCCGGGACGCTGCCCGGCCTTTTAGACTGGTTGAAGGCCCGGGGCTATCCAACCTATAATGGCCACTCTCAATGATCGCCGTAAATCGAGTCAAAAGGCTACCCCCGGAGGTGGCCGAGCGTATTGCCGCCGGAGAAGTGGTCGACCGGCCCAGCTCCATCGTGAAAGAGCTTTTGGAGAATAGTCTGGACGCCCAGGCGACCTTCGTGGAGGTCGAGATCGAGGACGGAGGACGCCAGCTGATCCGGGTGTCGGACGACGGTGTCGGTATGACCGCCGAGGATGCCGTGCTCTCTGTGGAGCGCCACGCCACGTCCAAACTCAGGAGTTGGGAAGACCTCGAAACTCTGCACTCCTTCGGCTTCCGAGGAGAAGCTCTCCCCAGTATCGCCGCGGTCTCACGCTTTGAGATGGTGACGACGGCCCGCGGCGAAAACGCCGGCACTCGAATCACCCAGGACGGGCCGGGGCAGCCCAAGCGTGAAGCGTCGGCCGGTCCTCCCGGCACCCGAGTGGATGTCCGGGACCTGTTCTGGAATACTCCCGCGCGCCGAAAGTTTTTGAAAAGCCCCACCTCGGAGGGGATGAAGATCACCGAGTTGGTGACCCGTTTTTCCATCCTTCATCCCCATATCGGATTCAAACTCGTCCTTAACGGCAAGGAGAAGCTGTTTATCCCCACCCAGTGGACTTTGGCACGGAGGTTGGCAAGCTTTTGGAAGCTGGAGGAGAAAGATTTGATGCCGCTGGAGCAGCAAGTAGGGGAGATCCTAGTGGAAGGAGTGATCGCCCGGCCGAGCTTTCATCGACGAAACCGGGCTGTTCAACTCATCGCCGTCAACAAGAGGCTCATTAAATCCCAGAGTCTGAGCCAGGCGTTTGCCGAAGGGTACGACCCCCTGGTGCCGCGCGGACGTCATCCTTACTGTTACGTCAATCTTCAGCTCGACCCGTCGGCCGTCGACGTCAATATTCATCCTACCAAGGCCGAGGTTCGATTTGCCGACTCTCGAGCTCCCTTTCGGGCCATCTATCGCTCCATCCGCAACTGCTTGGACGAGGAGAAGGTCGAGACTCTAAAAGAGAGCGGGTGGGAGTCGACGCTGGACGAACCCAGGCCGGCGGCCGAGCCCGCCGATATCTTTGCTCAATCGATACCGCCTGTGCTGGTTCAGGGGAAGGATTATAAGAAGGGGCAAGACTTCAAAAAGCCGGCCCGAGTGCCGGCAACCGATCGGGTGATGGAGATGTATCGTCCCCCCGAGCCGGTGGCCGCTCCCAAGATCGAGCCCCCGGTCGAAGAGAGCGATCAGGGAGAGCTGATGCCGCTGACGAAGCCCTCCATCCCGGAAGTCGAGTATCTCACCCGGTTGTACCGCTCCTATCTGGTGGTGAAAGTGGACGGTCAGTTGTGGGTGGTGGATCAACACGCGGCTCACGAACGCATTTCCTACGAGAGACTGCATCGTTTTCAGATAACCGGCCCCGATTCTCAGGGTCTGGTCGTGCCCTTCCCGCTCAATCTCAACGCTCAGGAGAAGCTCTATCTAGAAGAGCATCGGGAGCGGTTCCGTGAGGTCGGTTTCGAGTTTAGCGAGGAGGAAGAGGAGGTCAGTCTCTCGGCTGTTCCTCCCGGTCTTCCCGGCGCCAAGGTGGAGGCGTTTTTCGAGGAACTGCTGGCCGAGCTCTCCTCTCAGTTGCCCTCCGAGAAGGGTACGCCGGTCGCTCAGTATCGGGAAAAATTGAGAGCCATGATGGCCTGCAAGAGCAGTATCCGGGCTCGGGAGAACATCACTTCTCAGGAAGCCGTCCGTCTGATTCAGGACCTCATCCAGGCCGAACACTCGCCTTACTGTCCGCACGGTAGGCCCACTCGTATCCGCTTAGACGAAACGACTCTGGAGAGGCTCTTCCACCGGAGCTAGCTTGGGTCAAAAGCAAGTCATAGCGGTTCTCGGCCCCACGGCCAGTGGAAAGTCCAGTTTGGCCGAGCATCTAGCTGTCGTGTTTGGTGGAGAACTTCTCAATTCCGACGCCTCCGCCGTCTATCGCGAACTCTCGATCGGGGTCACCAAACCGGACGACGAAACAAGAGAACGGATTCCCCACCACCTGCTGGATCTCACGGACTTGGGGCAGGGCTTCACCTTAATGGACTACATCGAGCTGGCCAACGCGGCTATCGACGAGGTTTCATCGCGATCCCGCATTCCCATCGTGGTCGGCGGTAGCGGTTTGTACGCCCGGGCCGTCCTGGACGGGTTTCGACCTCCCCAGATCGAAGTTTCAACTGAGATTCGAGAGCAAGTACGGTCTATGGACCCGATCCAAGCGCTGGCCGAATTGCGAGTGCTCGACCATGGAGCGTACGAACGGATCGACCGACAGAACCCTCGCCGGGTCAGCAGGGCTTTGGAGTTGGCTGTTGCGGCCGGGGGACCGGTCGAACCCGCCCAGGCGAGGCCGCGACCCGATCTCGATATCCACCGCCTCATTCTGATGCCGGCCAGGGAACTGCTGAACGAGAGGATTCGTGGTCGCACTTTGCAGATGTGGGAGGGCTGGGTAAAGGAGGTCGATCTATTGGAGAAGAAGGGCTTGACGCAATGGCTGGATGTGCGTAAGCCCATCGGATACGACGCCGTCCTGGCCTACAGAAGAGATGAGATGAGTCGAGAGCAGGCGATAGAACAGATCGTCGGCCAGACCACGAAGCTCGCGAAAAAACAGAGAACCTGGCTGAAGAGGGAAAAGACTGGACCGAATCGACACTGGCTGGAGCTGAACCACACCGATGAGTGGTCGGAATTGCCGGATCGAGCCTCGCAGCTGATAAGAAAGTTTCTGAGCTAAGCGCTCGGGGAGGACAAGAGGAAAAGAGATGGCTCTAAATTTGCAGGACGCGTTTTTAGCTCAACTGAAGAAGGAAGGTGTCGGGGTCGTGATCTTCCTGGCTAAGGGCGTGCAGCTCAAAGGCAAGGTCAAGGGTTACGACCAGTTCACCATCATCCTGGAAGACACGGAAGGTCGTGTCCAAATGGTCTACAAGCACTCGGTGACGACCGTATCCCCCTCCCGACCCGTGTCCGACGACTTTCTTAAAGTCGCCTTCAAGGACAGTCCGGGTAAATCCGCGGCTCGTTGATTAAGCCTTTCGCTTTTCAGAAATGGGAAGCAACCGGGAACGACTTTTTCTTCATCGACTCCAAGGCAGAGTCGATCACCGCTGAAGACTTTAAAGTCGAGCAAATTCGCGCTATCTGTGACCGGAGCTCTGGCGACGGGGCGGATGGCGTTGTGCTTTATAGTCGGCAATCGCAGCGATCGGCCGATATGACGATCATCAACTCCGACGGTTCGCGCGGAGATATGTGCGGCAACGCTCTTCGCTGTCTGTCGAGGATTTTGGCCGAGGACGGCTCGAGTCGCCACCTCGTGAATCTCCCTCACCGGACGGTAGCGGTCGTGACAGAAGGCGAAACAAGTGGCTCGGTGGTGATGGGCTTGCCGGAACCGCAGGCAGAGCATTCGCTTTTTGGCAACCTTCCCGAACTCGACCAGATCATGGGAGGGAAAGGCTACCTCCTCTCCTTTGGTAACCCTCACTACGTGGTACCGCTCCCAAGTATACCTGAAGACTGGGAAGAGCGGGGCGCGCTCTGTCAGCCGGTCGCCCACAGGCTGCTTCAGACCGGCGGCATCAACTGTGGTTTTCTCCAGATGACCACCGAGGGTGACAGCAATCCGTTGCGTGTCTTTGAGAGGGGCGCGGGTGCCACCAAGAGTTGCGGGTCCGGGGCCTGTGCCGCCTCGGCCGTCCTGGAGCATCTGGGCATACAAGCGCCGCCCCACCGACTTGCCCTCACCGGCGGGGTCCTCACAATTTCACGGGAGGGCACGGAATTTGTACTCTCCGGCCCGGTCAGAAAAGAGTATGAAGGAGTCTGGACACAATGAACCTCTCTACGCGTCTACAGCACGTTCGCGAGGAGTTGACCGAACGAGAGCTCGACACGCTGCTGGTGAGCGAAGCCAAGAATAGACGTTATCTCAGTGGATTTTCCGGCAGTTCGGGGTGGCTCTTAGTGACCGCCGAGCGTCCGATTTTGATTACGGACGGCAGATACTGGGACCAGGTGGCGCGAGAATGTCCGGGGGTGGAGCTTTTTAAGTTCGTGGCTTCCGACCACGAGTCTCTCACCGGCGCTCTGATCGTGCTCCTGAAAGAGAAAGGTCTGCCCGCGGATGGTAGGTCCCTGGGGGTGGAGACCAACGGTATGACGCTTGCCTCCTTTCGCGACTTACGGAAAGGCCTGAAGGAGGAGGGTCTCGGCCTGGCTGAGGTGGAGGGGATCGTTCACAAGCTGAGGGAACGCAAAGACTCCGAAGAGATTACTCTGATGCGCAAGGCCGCTGAGATCGCCGATGAAGCTTTGAGTCACGCTCTGGCCGAGTTTAAACCCGGCGGGAAAGAAGTCGAACTCAAGGCTCTCATCGAGTATCAGATCCTTCTGCGTGGAGGGTCGGCCACTTCTTTCCCAACTATCGTGGCCTCAGGCCCCAACGGAAGCTACCCTCACGCCGGCGCTTCTCATCGAGCGATTCAGGAGGGCGAACTGGTGACCATCGATTTTGGAGCGCTGTACCAGGGTTACTGCTCCGATATGACCCGAACAGTCTGGTGGGGCCGCCTCAGCGAGCGAGACCGGACTATTCTGGGGGCCACCCGGGAAGCTCAAAGTCTAGCCCGACAAGCCGTCACCGCCGGGGTTGAGGCGCGAAGCCTGGATCTTCTAGCCAGGGAGCACTTGGAAAAGGCTGGACTGGGAGAATATTTTGTTCACTCTTTAGGTCACGGAGTCGGACTTGATATCCATGAGGCTCCCGGATTGCGAAAAACCAGCGAGGCGATCCTGGAAGCCGGGCAAGTGGTCACCGTTGAGCCGGGCGTTTATATACCGGGGGATACGGGCTGCCGAGTGGAGGACACCGTGGTGGTGACGGACGGCGAGCCCGATGTCCTGAATCGCTTTCCAAAGCAAAGCCTCGATGCGGTCGTACCTCCGAGGCTTGCTCCATAATCCTTTGCGGGCAGGGTAAGCCGAAATTCTCGCAGAACCGCCGGGGGTGAGATATAAGTTACGATGCTCAGAAGGGCGAGGGGAAGTGACGATCACCCCATCGCCTACCTGTAGTTCCCCGGCCGGATATACGGCTTCCGTTATCCTAGAGGAGAAGGCCACCGAGCGCGAAGTCGTTGTCGGGCCGGGCCTTGTTCAGGTGCGTGAAGAGGACGGATCGTACCGTCGCCTGGCTTTTACCCCGGGAAGCGTGGACACCAAGGAGATACAGTTCTTCCATGGTGGAAGGCCACGCTCCGTACAGTCGGTGGGAGGAGTCGGAGGAAGCGTCGAAGGTACACAGTCGGAGGGCGCGGTTGTCGCGCCGATGAACGGGCAGGTCGTGAAGGTGCCCGTTAGCCTGGGGGATAGTGTAGAAAGTGGAGACATAGTATTGATCCTGGAGGCGATGAAAATGGAGAACGAGGTCACGGCTCCTATAGCGGGCAAACTCGTCGAACTCTCCGTCGCCCCCGGCCAAACCGTTTCCCCGGGCCAACCCTTATTCCAAATTGAAGCAATCGAGTAGGGGCTAGCTTCGGTTGCTGAACAAGCTACTCAATAAGATTTTCAACAAAGACCGGGAGCCCAAGCCCAAGAAAGGCGGTCAAAGCGGGGGAGGGTCCGGTGGTCAGTCCGTGCCCGAAGAAAAGCCGCGGGCTCGGGATGAGTCGGTCGCTCCCGGCGAACAAAGAAATCTCGACATCCCCAACCGCCTCGACGTGGGAATGGCACTCAAGGCGGTGCCTGAGAACCTCAAGGGGAAGCCGCGAGCCTGGGACGTCGAGATCATGAAACTAGACCTGGAAGGCATCTGGGTCATGCGGATGAAGTCGGACGACGACCCGATCCCGGCGGAGAAAGGGAAGCTTCTCAGCCTTGTTTTGATGGAAGAGCAGAAAACCATCACCTACGACTGTCCCGTGATCCGAATAGAAGCGGGTCAGAGAGAACAAGTTCTGGTAGCTCCCCCCGTTAAGACTCTCCAGGAGGCGAGCCAACTCCGCAACCTGGGGGCGAGAAAGCACCTTCGGATCGATTTCCGTCTGCCGGCCGAAGTACGGCGTGTGACGGGCGGTACCAGCCTGGGTCCTCCCATCTCGGCCCATACCAAGGATATTTCGATGAGCGGGCTGGCGGTGGAGAGCGCAACTCAGTTTGAGAAAGGGGAGGAGATCGACATCCGTATCCTCTCCTGGAACTTCCCTTTGCAGGTGCGCGCTTTCGTTGTTCGCTGCATACCGTCAGACTCCAAGTTTACGGTAGCCGTGACGTTTCCCCCGGATATGTCGACCGTCTCATCCGATCTCATATCTCAGTTTATTCTGGAAAACCAGCGCAAGTAATCCTCCGAAGTCCTCACAAAGAGTTAACTTGGCGTACGAAAGAGATTCCAGATGCTCGCCCAATATCGTCGGATGGCATCAAAATGGAATAGTATATTCACCACACTCTTTGTTCTCACGCTCTCGTTCCTTGTGCTGCGAGAGCTCGACTATCACCAACAGACTCAGCGCGTGGCTCCTCCGGTCACCGTCTATGTGGCCGGGGCGGTCGAGCGCCCCGGCACGGTGTCGTTGCCGTCGGGGGCTCGTCGAATTCACGCTCTGACGGCAGCCGGCGGGTTGTTGGAAGGGAGCGAACCGGCGGATTTGGATTTGGCCAGGCCGCTCGTGGACGGGGAGACTCTCCTGGTCCCGGCCGCCTCGGTGGAGACTCCTTCCTCGCCCGAACCACAACCACAACCACAAGCATCTCCAACCACTTCCTCCAGGGTCAATCCCGTTTCACCAGGACAGGGCAAACTCGAGCTGAATACAGCCACCGCCGAGCAGCTTCAGCAGCTCCCCGGCGTCGGACCTGTCCTGGCCGAGAGAATCGTGGCGGCCAGAAACTCAAGACCTTCAGGCACTTTCGCCACGATAGAGGATCTGTCGACAATTCGAGGTATCAAAAGGAAAACCACGGCACGGCTAGCGCCGTACCTAGAGCTAGAGGCCTATGACCGATAATCTGAGCGTACACTCACCTGAGTCCGTCTTCCCCGGACCCGTAAGACACCGACCCGAACTCTTCATTACCGAGAAGGGTAGAATAGGAGTCTACTATCTCGTCGACCACCTCTTGCAGGCCGTCTGCTGGGGGTACGACCCGAAGAAGCCGGGCTCCCTTTCTATCGACGTCAAGACAGACGGCACGCTCATCCTGAAGCGAAAGTTCGAGGATCAGGCACCACTCTTTGAGGCTCTGCCGGAGCTCGACGGTAGTAGCAGCGGTTCCATGGCAAACGACCTCTTTCGTCGTTGCCTCCAGGCCATCAACAGCAAGAAGTTCGATCGAACCCAGCAGGTTCAGGGCAATCCCTATCTGCTGACTTTTCTGGCCATGACCGTCGGTCTCAGTAGCAGAGCCAAACTCAAGTTTACCGAAGGCGGCTCTTCTAGAGTTCAAAACTACAAGGAAGGGCTCAACGTCGATTCGGTGGCTCACTCCAAGGGCGAAAACTCGGCCATCGAACTGGAAGCCGTGCTCGACTCCGTGCTCCTCCAGGAGGAAGTGCGAGCCTATCCTTTCCGGATCAGAGTGCAAGAGTTAGCATGTTTGTTTCCGGGGCTCAAGATGGACATCCGCTACAAGGGCTTCGCGCCGCTGACTTACGACTGTCAAGAAGGCATGAAAAACCTGGTCGATTTCATCGTGCCGGAGGACGACCGCCTTCACCCCGACGCCTTCCGCTTTCAGGCAACAGACGGCGACACGACACTGGAAGTCGCTCTCTATCTGGTGATGTCCGAGATGGAGAAAATCAAAGCTTTCGCGGGGTTTGATGAAACCTATCACGGTGGCGTGCACGACGACTGCCTGCGCGATGTTCTCATCGATCTCTTTCAACGGTTGTTCAAGTTCGAGCTTCCGGACCGTCGTCAATCGCTGGATAACATCGCCTCTTCTCGTATGACCTATTTCGGCACCTTCGGTTCCACCGTTCCTTTTCAAAAAGAAAGTCGGGGCAACCAGTTTGTGAAGATTGTGCCCGGGGTGGCCGCCTGCGTCAGGATCGCCGATCCGAACTTGCAGTGGGAAAAGGGCAACCGCTCCCGGTTGGTGGGGCCGACGCTCTCCAAAACCATTCAGCCCGAATTGACAGTGGAGTTTCGTCGCTGGCTCTTGGAGCACGCTGATGTCTTCAATGAATGGAAGCTTCAGTGGGCGCCCAAGAAGCGCCGCCGCCGAGGAACCCCGCCACCGCAGAAGTGAAGTAAGTCTCCATGAGACCGTGGTTGAGCGACGCCTGGTCCCTCCTGGCACTGGCCTTCGGCCAGATAATCCTGACGGTGGTATTCATCGCCCTGGTTCCGTATGGCTATCTCACTCAGCGGGCTCGTACCGACACGGTGGTGCAATCGAAGCTAAAGGTGCTGGAAGAGTACGGCATAGAGCACCAGGGAGATGAGCTGACCTGGACCGACATACTCAAGGACCAGGGGACGGTGATTTCAGAGCTCCTGGAGATCCTGCCTTGCGGGTGGCTGGTGGGGGCCGGAATCGTTTTGATTTACCCCTTTCTCGGTTGGTGGGCGGGCCGTTGGCTCCATCATCCGCAGTTGGCCGGTTTGCTGATTTTAGGCTCGATAGGAACTCAGCAGAATATCGTTATGGTGCCTCGGAACGTGGAGTACATGAATGTGGCTCCCATCAGTCTGGGGTTGCCGGTGGTCATGGTACTCATTACCTTGGAATTTGTCTTACTTACCGCCGGTATTTTGGCCCAGCGTGGCCAGGCTCTAATGGAAAAGGAGAGACAGATATGAGTTATAAAGAAGTGGATCCCGATGAGGCAAAGCAGATGATGGAGTCGAACTCCGACCTCTTCCTCCTCGATGTACGGGAGCAGCACGAGTACGATCGGGCCCACATCGAAGGAGTGAAGCTCATCCCTCTCGGGGACTTGCCTGCCCGCCATCAAGAATTACCGAAAGACCGGCCGATACTTTGTATCTGTGCCGGCGGCGTGCGTTCCGAGAAAGCGACTCGTTTTCTTCTTTCCCAAGACTTCGACGACGTCACCAACATGGCCGAAGGAATGATGGGATGGCTGGGGCGCGGGTTGCCGGCCGAGGCAGGTTAGCTAGGCTCCCCCGAGCAGCTGTATGAGCGGCCAACCTAAGACGGTGAGAAGCGCCGCGACCGAGAGGCCTAAGCAAAGCATCAGTGCCGGCTCCATGCGAGCCCTGACGTTCTGCATTAGCGTTTCCGACTTCACTTCGTAAACCTCGGCCACCCGACTCAACATCGTTTCCAGCTTACCGCACTCTTCCCCGGCCGCGATCATACCGACCGCAAGGCGACTGACGTGCTTGCTCTCGCGGAGTGTGGTGGAGAGTTCCTCTCCTTGATCAAGTTTGAGAGAGAGGTCGAAGAGCTCCTCGGTGATAGCCTGGTTGCCCACGGCCGCGGCGGAGAGACGGAGCGATTTGGCCAGCCCCAGTCCGGAGCGATACATCACGGACATGGTTCGCATAAAGCGGGCGGTGTACAACACCCGATAAACTCCACCCAGTATCGGCATGGAGAGACGAAAGCGGTCAAAAAAGAGCCGGCTTCCTTCTCTGCGTGGGAGACTGTAGAAAAGGTAGATAGTGCCCGCCATCACGGCGAACATGGCCAATTTGTGGTTGCCCAGAGTGACCCCGAGACCTAGCAAAACTCGGGTAGCCATGGGGGCGTCGACCCCGAGGCTCTTGTAGATCCCCTCTAGATACGGGCTCCCGTAAGCGAAAAAGCAGAGAAAGCTTATCAGAGTGAATGCAAAGAGAAGCAGAGGATAAGACAGGGCCGACTTGGCTTTGGCCTGCAGCGCTTCGACAGCGGTCATGATCTCGGAGAGTCTTCTCATCATCTCCGGGAGGTTGCCCGAGTCCTCACCGGCTCTCGTCATGGCGACGTAGTAACTCGGAAAAACGGCGGAGTGTCGAGAGAGGGAGGAGGCCAGTGTTTGACCGGAGCCGAGATCTTCGGAGATGTCGCCGAGAATGCGGCGCATGGTGGCGTGCTCCGTGTCCTCCAAGAGGATGTCGATCGTTCGCTTTAGGGAGATACCGCCGTCGGCCATCGAGGCGATGGCCTGGCTAAAGCCGACCAGGTCTTCGAGTTGAACCGGAGCCAGAGTCGAGAGAATTTTAAGTTCGCTGGAAGCTTTGGACTCTTCTTCCAGTTTGTAGACGACTTTGTGGGTCGTTTCCAGTTCCTTTTCGGCCGACCCGAGATCCTCGGCTTGCAACTTTCCTTGCACGCGTTTTCCATCGTTGGTTTTGGCCGTGTATGAAAAGGTAGGCATAGTCTCACGTTCCCTTTAGGGACAAACCTTCCCTCCGTCAAAATGAGCCGGCCAACTGATAGATCGGCTGGAAGGCGGCCAGCAGGAGGAAGGCCACGATACTGCCCAGACCGCAAAGGATGACAGGCTCGACCAATTTGCCGATTGTCGCCAGACCCCGCGTCATCTCTTCGTCGTAGTAGTCCGTCATCTTACGCAACATAAACTCGATCTTGCCGCTCTCTTCCCCGACCTGAAACATCTCCAGAGCCATCCTGGGGAAGATCTTGTAGACGTTGAGAGAGCGGGCGAAATGGCGGCCTTGTTTGACGTCGCGAAGTTGGTGACTCACGGTGCGTCTGAGGATTTCCCGGTCCAGGCTGCGTTCTAAGAGATGGAGCGAGGCGCTAAGAGGAACGCCGCTGGAGAGCAGCGTCCCCATGGCCCGAAAGTATTGGCTCATCATGCGAAATTGAACCTGTTTGCCGTACCACGGAACGGCCAGTAAGATTCGCTCGAACCGGAACTTGCCCGAGCCGGTCTTGAGCCAGGCTTGAAAGAGGTAGCAGAAGGCAAGGAACGGCCCCAGAAAAGTGAAGAGACAGACCATGCCGTAGGTTTCGGTGAAATAGGCGAGATCCACCAGCAGTTGAGTGGTGGCGGGAAGCTCGACCTGCAGGTCGACGAACAGACCTACGAAACGGGGGATCATGAAGGTGAAGATAAAGAAGACCAGGGCTCCCGAGGCGGAGAAAAGGACGGTGGGGTAGATCAGGGCTGCCTTCAGTTTGCGGCTATAGGTATATTCTGTCTCGTAGTAGTCGGCGCACTCCGAGAGCGCCACGTCGAGGGTGCCGGTGTGTTCACCGATCCGGACGGAGCCGACCATGAAGTCGTTGAAGAATTCGGGTGCCTTGCGCATGGCCTGGGAAAGAGAGTAGCCGGTCTCCACGTCATGGCAGAGTCGCTCCAGCGCTTTTTTGTATCGGGCGGGCCCGGTCTTCGGTTGCAGCGACCGAAGAGAGCCGGCCAGGGGGATGCCGGCTGCCAGCATCACACCGAGTTGGCGAATGAAGAGGGCCAGCACCTGTCCTTTGACCGGCTGTATCAGGAGCCAGATCCAGTGCTTGGGCCTGACCGGCGAGACTTCGAGGATGGTCAGGTTTTGCTCGCGAAGCTTGGCCACGGCTTTCTCTTCCGTGCGAGCTTCGACCTCACCGGAGATTTTGCGACCCTTGCTATCGATCGCTAGAAACAGAAACTCTTTCATCTGGAGATCTCCGGCTTCACCACGAACTCTCTGATCTTTCCGCTACTCACCATGACGTCGAGCCCACTCGTGATCGCGCTGGCACCGGCGAAGTCCACATCCGTGTACTCCGAGGTGAGCTGCCCGGGCTCCACCGAGACTCCGGGCGCCAGGCCGTCGGGGGTGGCAAAGCCGGTCGCGCGAGTGGCGATGAGCGCCAGTCTTTGATTGACGAAATAGAGAGTGACGGGCGGCGCCGGAATTTCCCACAGTTCGATGCCGGAGGAGACCCGATGCTTTTCCGGAGCAGAAAGCCATTTTTGGGTCTCCGAAGGCTCCATTCCCAGATGGAAATCGCTCAGCCCAACTCCGGGTAGGACCCGGCCACGTTTGGTCTCCCCAACATCTTTCGTCCGGCTCAGAAAGCTCTCCAGAGCGGAAGCAGCCTCTCGCTCCAAACCGTTCACCGCTCCGGAGCCCTGATAGCCGCGTACCAATCGATAGATGGCGGCCGTGTCGGCGGCAAGATGGATTCCGGAGCCGGGGGCCTGGGGCAGACTATGAACATGGCAGCCGACCAACTCACCCCGGTCGTTGAAGAGGGGAGCACCTGTAGGCTTGTTGCTGGATAGTCCGCCGGTGACCATAAAGCCGGCGTTGCCAAATCCGATGCCCGCCCGGCAGTCGACAGCGCCGGTGCCTTTACCTTGACTGAGAAAGCTGACGATCCGCTCTCCTCGGGAAGGGGGGGCCGGAGCCAGGGGAATCTCTCGGAAGTTAGCTCCGTCAACTCTTATCAGGGCAATACCGAACTGCGGATCCTCACCTACCAGGGTCGCTTTCTCGAGCTTCCCATCGACCCACACTCGAGACAGAAATGCCGGAGATGCGTAGGCTGTCGATATCAGGGCCAGACCCGAAGGGCCGAGGCCAACCCCTATCTCATACTCTCCCTGGAGATTGGCCAGCACGAAGATGTTCTGCTGTACGGCGGCGGCCACCGAACTCATGCTGGTTGGCTCGGGACGGTCGTTGTTGATCGGGTAGAGCAACCGATGGAGTGAGTCTTTCTTGTCTTTCTTTCGGGGCCCACGTTTTTGTTTTTTTGTCTCCGTCTGGAGATACTCCGGTACGACCCCGAGGCTCGTCTCGGCTACTGTCGACTTGATGTTCTTCTTCTTTATCGGCTTCTGATTGAGGTCTTCCAGGCTCTCGATCTCTTTGATCTCGACCGGTTTGACTTCGCGTCGTTCCAGTTCGTCCGGGCGCCCGATTCGCGGCGCTTTGAACTTCGTCCCCGTAAAGGCGATCGGCCCGTCGGTTCGCTCTCCTTCATGCACCACTCCGCCTTCGGCCGCTCGGCGATCCAGGATGACGGAGGCCGGACCCAGTCGTTGGCCTAGAAAGAGCCAGGAACTGAAAACGAAGCCGACGACCGCCGTGATGATGGCAAAAGACAGAGCCTGCTGTTTGAGGTCGGCATCGAGGAATTCATCCTCCCGTGTGCTAAAGTCGATGAGTTCGTCGTCCACGAGAGTAACTTCTTCGTCGAGAAGCTGTTATCCCGGGGGTACTTCAAGACTATAGGAATATCCGGAAAGTGTGTGTTTCAGGAAGACGGGCGATGGATAAAAATCTCACCATGTTTAACGGTCGGCGGAAGTTTTAATTGAGCGATAAAATTGTCATTAAGGGTGCTAGAGAGCACAACCTCAAGAACGTGGATGTGGTCATCCCTCGAAACCAGATGGTCGTGATTACCGGGTTGTCGGGATCGGGGAAGTCGTCACTCGCCTTTGATACTCTTTACGCCGAAGGTCAGAGGCGGTACGTGGAGTCTCTCTCCAGCTACGCTCGTCAGTTCTTGGGCTTGATGGAGAAGCCGGACGTCGACTCCATCGAAGGTCTCTCTCCGGCTATCTCTATCGACCAGAAGGCCAGTTCGCGCAACCCCCGATCAACGGTTGGTACAGTGACCGAGATCTACGACTATTTGCGCTTGCTGTTCGCTCGCATCGGAGTGCCTCACGACCCCTATACGGGAGAGCCCATCCATAGCCAGACGGTGGACGAAATGGTGGATCGTATCCTGGCCATGGAGGAGGGCACCAAGCTGATGATCATGGCGCCGGTCGTGCGGGGTCGAAAAGGGGAGTACCGAAAGCTTTTCGACGAGTACCAGGCTATGGGATTCGCCCGAGTGCGGGTGGACGAAGAGATCTTCCGCTTGGACGGAGAGCCTATCGATCTCGAGCGATACGCCAAGCACACCATTGAAGTGATCGTCGACCGGGTCGTGGTGAGAGACTCCTCTCTATCTCGCATAACCGAGGCTGTGGAGAAGAGTCTGGAACTGGCCGAAGGGCTGGTGCGTGTGGCCGTCCTGGGGAAGGGTCAGGAAGTGGAAAGAGTGGAAGAGATGTCGTCCGCTCTCTCCATGTCGGACGGTACGGCCTTTCCGGAAGTTGAACCACGATTGTTCAGTTTCAACTCTCCCTTCGGGGCCTGTAGTGAGTGCAACGGGTTGGGGTTCAGCCCGGAATTCGACGAAGACCTGATCGTTCCGAATATGGCTCTTTCGCTGGCCGAGGGAGCGTTGGCCCCCTGGGGCAAGCCCAAACGGTCTATGCGCCATCACGCCAGGGCCACACGCTTCTGGAGACGCTGTGAGCGAGCGCTTGCCATGGAAGGCATCTCACTCAAGACGAAGTGGAAAGACCTCTCCGAGGGGGACCGGGAGATCATACTGCGCGGCACCCACGGCTATGCCGGGGCCATCCCCGCCTTGCAAAGGATGTACAACGAGTCGGAATCGGAGTACTTTCGCTCCGAGTTAGAGCGGTTCATGACTGAGAAGCCGTGTTCCGCCTGTTGTGGGGCCAGACTCCGCCCCGAAGCTCTCTCGGTGCGGATTCGCAACCTCTCGATCGCCGACTTCACCAGGCTCTCGGTGAAGAAGGCCCTTCGCTGGGTGGAACTCCTGGAGCTCGACGACAGGGAGACCACCATTGCCCAGCAGGTCTTCAAGGAACTCTCGGCTCGACTCGTGTTTCTCAATTCGGTCGGGCTGGACTACCTGACCTTAAACCGATCGGCCCGGACCCTCTCCGGCGGAGAAGCCCAGCGGATACGTCTGGCCACTCAGATCGGATCGGGTCTGGTGGGAGTGATGTATATTCTCGATGAGCCTAGCATCGGCTTGCACCAGAGAGACAACGCTCGACTGCTCAGTACTCTCAAGCACCTGCAGGAGCTGGGCAACACCCTGATCCTGGTGGAGCACGACGAAGACACTATCCGAGGGGCCGACCATATCATCGACATCGGACCCGGTGCGGGTATTCACGGTGGTGAAGTGGTGGCCCAGGGCCCGCCGGCAAAGATTGAAAAGAGCAAGAAGTCACTCACCGGCGACTATCTCTCACATCGCAAGACGATCGCCGTCCCTAAAGAGCGACGGATGCCGGGCGACGAGTGGATCTGGGTCAAAGGGGCCTCGGAGAACAACCTCAAGGGGGTCGATGCCGGCTTTCCGGTGGGCCTTTTCACCTGTGTCACCGGAGTGTCCGGTTCGGGAAAGAGCAGCCTGGTCGACGGCATCCTCCGCAAAGCGCTAGCCATGCACCTTCACGGCAGCAGAGATCGCCCCGGAGAGCACCAAGAAATCACCGGGCTCGAGGCCATCGACAAGGCGATCGTGATCGACCAAACGCCGATCGGTCGCACGCCGCGCTCCAATCCGGCCACTTATACCGGCCTTTTCGACCCCATCAGGCAGGTCTTTACCAAGACCCCGGAGGCTCGGATGCGTGGCTACAAACCCGGGCGCTTCTCTTTCAACGTCAAGGGAGGTCGCTGCGAAGCATGTCAGGGCCAGGGAATCCTCAAAATTGAGATGCACTTCTTGCCGGACGTGTACGTGCCGTGCGAAGTGTGCGACGGAAAAAGGTACAACCGGGAGACTCTGGAGGTGCGATACAAGGGTAAGACGATAGCCGATGTCCTGGAGATGACCATCGAAGAGTCTTTCGAGCTGTTCAAGAACATACCCCGTATCAAGAGGCGCCTCAAGACCTTGATCGACGTCGGGCTGGGCTATGTAAGCCTGGGCCAACCCGCCACCACCCTTTCCGGCGGGGAAGCCCAGCGGGTGAAGCTGGCCACGGAACTCTCCAAGGTGGCCACTGGTCGGACCGTCTATATTCTGGACGAGCCCACTACCGGCTTACACTTTCACGACGTGGCTCGGTTGTTAGAAGTTCTGGAGCGTTTGACGGGAGCGGGCAATACCGTGATAACTATCGAGCACAATCTGGACGTGATCAAGTGCGCCGACTGGCTGATCGATCTTGGCCCCGAGGGCGGAGACAACGGAGGGCGGTTGCTAGTAGCAGGCTCGCCGGAAGAGGTGGCCGTGTGCGACAAATCTCACACCGGTCGCTTCCTCGCTCCCATGCTCGGTGAGCCGGAGCCGCCGCGTGCCGCTAAAGCCAAGCAAAAGAAAAAGACCGCCTCCAAAAAGAAGCGGTCCGGCAAAAAGAAAAAGGCTACCGTCTGAGATAGGCCGAGAGGTCGCCGACGCCCTGTCGCACGACTTCCGGATTGTCTCCGGTGAAGTCCAGGATGGTGGAAGCCTCGGACCGCTGTTGGCCCAGACTGACCATCAGGTCGGCTCGAGGGAAAAGCTCTTCTATCTGATCGGGATCGCTCACCACTTCTTCGAGGGAGTCGATGGCCGACGTGTTGACGAGAGGACGACCGAGGCGGCGAACCAGTTCCAGGGTGAACTCCTGCTCGGGCACTCGGATACCTACCGTTCTTTGCTTGGAAATCATGAGCTTGGGCACCTGACGGGTGGCTTGCATAATGAATGTGAACGGCCCGGGAAGTAATTTCCTCATCATGGAGTGTGCCGAGTTTCCGACCTTCGCGTATTCGCTCACCATCTTCAAGTCCGAGCATATGAACGAGAGAGGCTTCCGCTTGGGGATCTTTTTCAAGCGATAGAGACGATCGAGAGCGTCCTTGTTTTCAAGGTCGCACCCCATGCCGTAAACCGTGTCCGTGGGGTAGACGAGAATACCACCGTTTTCCACGGTGTCCAGTGCTCTCAGCAGCGCCTCGTGAGGGTCGCTCAACAGGTCCAGTACTAACATTTCAGCCCGGTTCTGGTTTCGGGCTACGGTTCCTTGGTCACAGAGCAACATTCTGTTTACAAAAACGAAACGTCTAACTGTTACCTTGGTAGGGTGAGGAGCGGACTGTGAACGTAGAAACCAACAAGATACGATGCCAAGCGAGGAAATTTGCTCAGCATCAGCCATCCACGAAGTCTGCTTCGAAGGTCGTCAACCCCCATGACGACTTCGGTCCCCAGGGCTCCCATCACAACGACGATTTTTTCGAATACAACCAGAGCGACCTGACTCATGACCGCCGTGTGCCAGTCCTTATTACGTTTCCTGATGAAGCGCAAACCGGTTGCGAGTCGAGCCAGTCTTGCCCGCTTATTCCGCACGACGAGAAGATGGATCTACCGCTGGTCAACGGCCTGGCGACTTACATCGAGCCCGACAACCTTCAGTATCTGGCCGACTATCTTCCCGAGGGCACCAATCTTATCCTCAACAACCGGGTGAAGTATCCGGAAATACCCCAATTGATGTCGGACATGGACATGATCCCCCAGGGCGGTGTCGGGCGGGTGGAGCGTCTCCCCAACATCGAGAAAGTTTGGGAACGTGGCTTCACCGGCAAAGGGAAGAAGATCGTGGTCATCGATTCCGGAATTCACCCTCACGCCGACTTGAAAGACAAGGTCGTCGAGTGGGTCGATTTCTCCACCTCCAAGCACAAAAAGATGATGGACGACTACGGGCACGGCACTCACGTCGCCGGCGTTGCCGCGGGCAAGGGCACGAAGAGCAACGGTGAGATTTCCGGGATCGCTCCCGACGCCGACATTGTCGGGTTGCGAATCACCACCAAAGCGGAAGCGATCAGAGCGCTTCAGTGGTGCATTGAAAACAAAGAGCGTCTCGACCTGGATGTGGTCAACATGTCGCTGGGCGAAGAGGCCCGGCGCGGTCACGCCTTCGACCCCTGGTCGGTGGCGGTGAAGAAAGCGACCGAGGCGGGTCTGACCGTGGTCGTGGCTGCGGGCAACGAGGGTCCCGATCCTGGTAGCATTAGTACTCCCGGCATCTTCCCCGGTGCCATCACCGTGGGAGCCTACGACAGCAAAGGAACTCCCGAACTCGACGACGACACGGTCTGGCGCAAGTCCAGCCAGGGTCCGACCATCGACAACCTGCACAAACCGGATGTTCTGGCTCCGGGCGTGGCGATTTTCGGACCCTTGGCACCGAAGTCTCATCTGGACAACGAAGCTTTTCCTCATCGCGGAACCGACTATTTCGCTATCTCCGGCACGTCCCAGGCAACGCCTATGATCGCCGGTTTGGTCTCCATCTTGAAGCAGGCCAACCCCGCTCTGGGCACGGAAGATATTAAGAGTATTCTGAGAGAAGCAAGCGCCGAAGCGCCTATCCATCCAACTCTCGGAACCCCCGCTCCCGATGGAGCCGGTCTGGTGGACGCGGAAAAGGCTCTTGATCTGGCTTTGGCGCGCGGCGCCACGATGGTTGCCTAGTCGAGCTAGAGCGTTTTCAGGGCCTCTTCGATCTTCTGGGTACGGGGATGGTCCGGTCCGAACGTCTCTCGGCAGTTGAGTAAGGCCTGATCATACCATCGCTTGGCCTCTTCCTGGTCTCCCGATTCGGAATGCAATTTACCTAGATTGTATTGTGTTGCGCATAAGCCCGGGGCGTGCCGGCTGTCGTGGTTGGCCAGCCGGGTCCAGTACGCCTCGGAAGCAGTCAGAAGGCCGTGAGCGCGATGGAGGTTTCCGATCTCCACGTGGAGGCCGGCCAGATTATTGAGCATGAGAGCATAGTGTTCGCTCCGCCCGGAAGCGGTCTGACCAAGGAGAAAGACCGAGATAGCGGCCGCTTCAAGAGCGGAATGCGATTGGCCCATTTGCTGAAGGATGCGGCTCTTCACTCCGTAGGCCAGTCCCAACTCTTCTCCTTCGTGTCGACCGAACAGGTAGCTTTCAATGGTGCCGAGAGCCTGGGTGAAGCGCCCCTGCTCCGAGAGGGATAGGGCCTCCGATTTCACTTTCTCGAAAGGATCATGGCAGGACGGCTCTTTCCCCGCCGCTTTCATTCTCTGCTCGACCGGACCCAATCTCTCCACGAGCTGATTCGCCGTTTGGGTCAGTATCTCGCGATGAGCATCTTTAAACGCTCCGATTTTGACCCGGTTGTCGACATAGAGAAGCCCTAGTGTGAGCCCGCTGGGATGGCGCAGAGGAACGGTGAGAATCGATCGAAGGCCGGAAATGATGACCGATGTCCGATTCGTCAACCCGGGAGTGCTGACGGCATCGACAATGAGGAGAGACTTGCCTTCCCGCAGAGTCTGATCGATAACCTTGGTGGAGATATCCTCGTTGACGTAGAGGCCTGCCATCGAAAAACCGTGAGTTGCGTAGGGGGTTGGGAACTCCGTGTGCTCTCCGCTGCGTCCGCGATAGGCCACGAAAGCCCGCTCCGGTTTGACTTCGGCGACGGCGTTACTGAGGCCGGCCTCGAAAAGTGCGGCGAGGTGATCAAATGAGCTGAGGTCTAGCACTCGAGATTTATGCGCTAAACGATAGTTTATATCCTTTGAGAGGAGGTCCGTCCTTGTCTTTTTTACGGGGGAATGGAATAATTTATCGAGAAGAGATACTATAGGAAGCGTCAAAGATTGATAAAGACCCTCCGGAGGTTCCATGTATTGTCCGTCATGCGATAAATCATACGGTGCTGTTCACAGCCGATGCCCAGAATGCCACTCCTGGCTTAAGGTGTCCGCACCGTCCGGTGGCCGTAAGAATGCCAAGACCGGAACAGCGGCGGCCGCCTCTCCGCCTGCTCCGCCCGCTCGAGAGCAGTCAAGCGTCTCGACCATGGACAGGAGCGATGACGATCTGGGCTCTTCCTTCGGCGGAGACGACAACGGCGGTTGGGCCGACCCGGCACCCAGTTCCCCCTCCAGTAATTGGGGCGGTGGCGACGACGATTGGAATAGCGGCGGCCTCGGTGCAGCAGCCGCAGCCGCCCCAAGTTCGGAAGGCTGGGGCGGTAGTGCAGCGGCTTCTCCACAGCCCGGTTCGGGTTCTTCCTGGAGCGGCAAAGAGGGTTCTGAACCCTACGGCTGGGGCGGTGAGCCAGCCTCCCCTGCGGCCTCTGCCGCCGCGCCCGCCACTCCGGCCCGCTCCAACAACGGCGGCTGGGCCGATTCGGGCACTCAAGACGGTTGGGGTGGAGGTGCCGGAGCTAGTAGTCAAGGTCCCGCGGCCAAAGAGCAACAGGACGGATGGCTGGGCGGTGGGGGAGGACACGACCCCGGGCCTCGGGCCGGTGCGTCCAGTTCCTCGAGTTCGGGCTGGTTAGCCAACAGTGGAGGAGTAGATTCTGAAGCCTCACCCGGCCGCGGTTGGCTGGGCGACGGGCCCGCCGAGGATGCTCCTCGCAAGCAGTCGGGAGGCGGCGGATGGCTAGGAGACAGCTCCGATGCCGGTGGACCAAGTATGACCGAGATGGTCGACCACGCTATCAGTGTGGAGGAAGCCGACGACTTTGTCGATGACAGTTGGGTCGACGAGGAGATCCGGGATAACGAGTTTGACGACCTGGAGATTCCCGAGTATGCCCCGCCGGCGCCGGAGGTTGGGGGAGCTTTCCTTAAGATGCTCCTGGTAGCCGTCTTGGTGTTGCTGGTGGGTGGCGGTATCATGTTCGCCAAAAACGATTCGAAATCGCCCGAGGAGACGGCTCAGGAAGAGACGCTCAAGCAGCTTGAGTTTGGTCGGGCCACCGTGGCAGGCGGCAAGAAAGACCTGGAGGCCGGTAAGCCCGGTCTGGCCGTTCCGCAGTTTCAGGAAGCTCTGGTGGCTTTGTCCGACGGCAAAGCACCTCAGGACGAAATTTACGAGACGGAAGTTTTACTCGGTCGGGCTCTGATGGCCGACGGCGAGTACAAAGAGGCTTACAAGCACTGGGCCAGCTTGAAAGAGAGCGGCCAGGAAAAATACAAGGCCGAGGCACAGTCCGGTATCGATGAGACCAGCCGACAGCTTCGGATCGTGGCCAACGGCTACCTGGATGAAGCCAAGAAATATGCCGCCAAGAATGAGATAACGTCGGTGAAGCGATTGGGTCGCGACGCTCTCGACCTGTACGAAGAGTATGGCGGTAGCCGCGCACAGATGGGCGACGCTCACGGTGTCATAGGACGAGGACATCTGAACGGCCGAGAGTACGCGCCCGCCAAGGATGAGTTCAAACAGGCGGTGGCCCTGGCTCCCAGTCTGGGATATCAAAAGTATCTCAACCAGGCCAGTCAGGCTCTGGCACCTGCCCAGTATGTTCCTCCGGTCGAGACCTATCAACGTCAGCAGCCGGTGAGGCAGTCGAGCGGTCCCAAGCCTTCCTTCACTCTGGGTCAGCCGCAGTACCAGAAGAGTTCGGGTGGTCGTCGTGGTGGTGGGCGTCGAACCAGTAACTCCGGAAACGGCGGAGGTGGCAACGCGGCCCCGGCCCCGGCTGCACCAGCCAAGACGATGAAAGAGATTCCGATCTATCGCCCGACCCAACGCGCCGGCTCGAGTGGTGAACGCAAAGGGTCGAAAGGAGTTCTCAAGACCTACTAGCTTCACCGAAAAGGCGAGTGCGAGTAAAGAAGGCCCTGTTTCAGGGCCTTCTTTCGATCCGGCTAGGGGTCTAGCGTTGCAGGAAGCCAGAACCCCAAGCGCGATAGTGTCTCCAAGAGTTTTAATCGAGGATCGAAAGCGTTATGAAACAACCAACATTTCTCTGCCTGGCTAGCTACTACAAAGGAACCCCGTTTCTCAAAGCCTGTCACGAACTTGGCATCCGGACACTTCTGCTGACCTTGGAGTCGTTGAAAGACAAGGATTGGCCGTGGGAATGCGTGGATGAGCGCTTCTTCATGTCCGACCTGTACAAACAGCCGGATGTGACCCACGCCGTAAGCTATTTGGCCCGTGAGCGCCGGATCGATCGGATTGTTCCGCTCGACGATTTCGATGTCGAGACGGCCGCTTCACTCCGGGAGCATCTGAGATGTCCCGGAATGGGAGATACCACCGCCCGCTACTTTCGTGACAAGCTGGCTATGCGAGTGCAAGCGAAGGACTGTGGCATCAAAGTTCCTGACTTCGTCGGTATCCTGAACTACGAGCAAGTCAACGAATATGCCAACAGCGTTGCCCCGCCTTGGGTGCTCAAGCCTCGCTCGGAAGCCGGTGCGGTGGGGATCAAGAAGGTCCAATCCGCGGATGAGTTGTGGAAGTACATTCACGCTCTGGGCGACAAACAGAGCTACTACTTGGCGGAGAAGTACGTGAAAGGTGACGTTTTTCACGTGGATTCGGTCGTCTATGACAAGAAAGTTCTCTTTGGGCGGGCCCATCGCTACGGTGTTCCTCCTTTCGACGTGTGGAATCATGGCGGAGTCTTCTCGAGTCAGAGCTTGGACCTCAAATCGGACCTGAGCAAGCGGCTGCTCAAGCTTAACGAAAAGATGGTCGAGGCTATGGGGCTGGTCCGCGGTGTGACTCACACGGAATTTATTCAGGGCGAGGACGGCGAGCTTTACTTTCTTGAGAAAGCGGCACGAGTCGGGGGAGCGAACATCGATAAGCTCGTGGTGGCTTCTAGCGACATCGACCTTTGGAAAGAATGGGCCAGACTGGAGCTTGCCAACCTCAACAAAGAGCCTTACAAGACACCCAAAGCTCGCAAGGATAACGCGGGTCTGCTGGTCTGTCTAGCCAAGGACAAGGACCCTGACTTGAGCGGATTCGACGCTCCCGAGGTGGTGTGGAAAGAAGGCAAGGAGCATCACGCCGGCATTTTGGTCAGCGCGAAGAGTGCCGATCGGGTGGCCGAACTGGTGGAGCACTACACCAAGAAACTCCAGCAAGAGGTGTTGGCCGTGGCGCCTCCGACCGACGAGGTTGTTCACTAATTAGTACCCATGCTGCACTCTAACGTTTGTCTTGAGTCGATAGCCTATCACCTCCCTCAAGAGGTGATGAGTATGGAGGATACCTTCGAGCAGCTGGAGCCGCTTCTGGAGCGTCTACGCATTCCCTCGAGCGGCGTTCAGGCGGCCTCCGGGGTAGAGGAGAGGCGCTTTTGGCCCCGGGGGACGACGATCGCGGAAGTGGCCGCTCAGGCGGCCGCGAAAGCTCTCCAGGCGTCGGGTCTGGAGGCCTCCGACATCGGTTGTCTGATCAGCACTTCCGTGTGCAAAGACTATATCGAACCGTCGATGGCCAGTCTCGTCCACGGGCGGCTCGGATTGCCGCCGAAGTCGCTCAACTTCGATATAGGCAACGCCTGTTTGGCGTTTTTGAACGGCATGTCCGTTTTGGCTGACATGATCGAACAGGGGCGCTTCAAAGCCGCCCTGATCGTCGACGCCGAGTCGGCTCGTGACGTGATCGAGCAGACCATATCCCGACTTCTCTCCACCGAGACGAGTGTGGATGACTTCCGGGACAATTTTGCCGCTCTGACGCTGGGCTCGGGGGCCGTTGCAGCCGTCCTGACTCACGCCAGCATCTCAAAGACCGGGCACCGTGTGACCGGACACGTGGCCTTGGCCGATACCCGTCACTCCGACCTCTGCCTGGGTCAACCTACGGAGATGATCGTCCACGCTCGACCCCTGATGCAGGCCGGCGTGGACCTGGCAAAGCGGACCTGGACCGAAGCTGAGACCGAGTTTGGCTGGCGTCCGGACGATATCGATCTCTTCGTTTGCCATCAGGTGGGCAAACGTCACCATGAGTTCCTTTTTGAGAGCCTCGGTTTGGATGCCAATCGTGCTTATATCACCTATCCGTTTCTGGGCAATGTCGGACCTGCTTCCGTACCCCTCACTCTGGCATTGGCGCTGGAGCGAGGGCGATTGAATTCGGGTAATAAAGTGGCTCTCATGGGCATTGGTAGTGGGTTGAACTGCTCCATGATGGAGATCATGTGGTGAGTTCCTCAAAAACATACTCGGGACTCACCTCGAGCCCGTGGACCTGAGCTACGACTCCATATCTCATTTGGTGCGAGCCGTGCGAGTAGAGCCCGAGTTCGTCGATATAGAATTTTGCAGCGACTGTGGAGAGTTGGAGCAGACAGTCTCGGTGGCAAGGCAGAAGCAGGGGCGCGCGGCCGGCCGTTCCGGAATCGCGCTCGGAAGCTGGGTCCGTTCTCGTGTTCGGCGCCTGCTCGGTCACGAGGATAACCCTGAAACGCTCAGCCACGAAGAGAAGGCCTCCCTCACCTGTCAGGGTTTCCAGCAGCTTCGCCCTCGATTGAGGTTTGTTAACGGTCGTTGGGTTCGGGCTCATAAAGAACAACATCCCAGTGAGTACTTCGACCAACAACTTCGCTCTAACCCCATCGTTCAGGACTACGATATAGAGGTGTTGGTGCGAGTTCTGCTGGAGGTGTCGCGCTCGGATTCGGAGTTGCGCATAGAGGAGAAGGCGTTCCTACAGGAGATCGTTTCAGACGAAGCGACGATCGACAGGCTCTCCAAGGCCCCTCGCATCACGGTCGCGGAGTTGGCCGAGACCTCAACCGTACAGGTCAAGGAAACGATTCTTATGCTGGCCTGGGCCATGGCCTACGCCGACGGCCATTTGGATTATGAAGAGATGGTGCACTTGAACCAGCTCTGTCGAGGGTTTATGTTGCCGGAGAAGAGAGTTCGTGAGCTGCAGATGGCTTCTAAGCTCTTTCTGCTGGACCGACATTTTCAGAATCTCAAGGAATCCAAGACAGGTCGCGAGTTGAGGGATAGTTTTGAGGCCAAAGCGCAAGACTGGGGTCTCGACGACCAGCAGCTTCAGACTCTGAGAAGTTGGTATCCCGAAGAGCTGAGCGACCTCTAGTAGACTGATGCCGAACTTCCGAATCAGCCTTCGACCGCGGCAAAACAGAACAACCGTTCCCATGGTCACGTCCAAAGTTAACATGTTTTTTACAACTTTTACAAAATAGTCCCTAAAAATCGTGGACTAAATTTGATATGCTAAGGCTATCATTCCAGAGAAGGTGATTCGTTTGGCTACAATAGGATTTTTCCCACAAAGCAACTTCCAGGTATCAGCAGGATTCGGAGGTGTCGGTGGATTCGGTTCCCCCTCGGTAGGGGCCCCGCCGAGCTTTGCAGCTCAAGCCAGTTTCCTATCTCAAGTCCTGACCACCAGTTCCAGTCTGTTTTCCGGCTGGAGTAGCTTCGGTGGCGGTGGCTTTGGCGGAGGCGGCTCCTTCGGACCGTTCCCCAATCCCGGGTTTAATCTCAATTTTCAGAATCCCGGTTTCAATCGAAACTTTCAGAACCCCGGCTTCAACCGAAACTTTCAGAATCCGGGCTTTAACATGAACTTCGTGAACCCCGGCTTCAATAATCTGATTTTCGCACCCGGAATCAACTCGGCGTTTCCCCAACACCCCGGATTCACGACTACCGGTTTCGGCAATCCCGGTTTCGGCTTCGGCGCTTCAAACCCCGGATTCGGTGGCTTCGGAGACGCCAATCCCGGCTTCGGCGGCGGTGGTGTCGGTCATCCCGGCTTGGGGAACAATCCGCTGCCCATCCACCTTTTGATGGACGGCATCCCGCCCATCCCGATGTTCTAGAATACCAGAAAAAACTGCTTGACAAGGCAGGCCTCTTATCCTATCATCTGCAGGTCGAGGGGCTATAGCTCAGCTGGGAGAGCGCTTGCATGGCATGCAAGAGGTCGGCGGTTCGATCCCGCCTAGCTCCACCAAACTAACAAGAGAAAGGGAGATTTTGCTCCCTTTTTTCTTTTTTTTAAAAGGTTTGGCTCTCCAGGAGAGGAACTGAAGGTCACCCCAAGAAGGGGGTGCCACGAGCGAGTCAAAGCTGTTCTCGCTACTGCAATTTAGAAGGTCGGTTTACGAAATATGGCATTTCGCCCTTGTCGTTTCAGAAGTTCGGTACTAGGAGTGTTCCAGTGTGAGAAACACATGTTTCAGCACTCCTTTCCAGAGATCTACAATGAGCTCTATGAGTTCTGCTTGGTAAATGTTCCAGACCGATTCTGCTCCTATGTTGATTTCGGTTTCTCTCTCGAAGGCGAGCATCCGAGGATCTTCATTAACTGCACGCACCCCTATCAGTCTCGCCCTCTCGAGAGTTTTCGGGACTGCATCGAGGAGTGCGATTTCCACGATAAGGAAGGCGAGTCCCTGGGTTAGACCGGGCTCTGCTTTCTCAATTCTAGAAACTAAGACGAGTTAGCTTTATCCTTTGACGGTAACACGAGATCCAGCTTTAGCCCCTTTCGTTTCCCGAAGCGAGTACTTCGGATGTTTGGTCTTTGATCGAAAAAATAGCGATTATATCGCCTTTGACCACGAAGCCTCGGAGATATTTCAGGCCTCTCTGACCAAGAGCCTCGACGAGATCTATCAGTCGGTCGCCGATTCGACAACTCGACAGTCCTTCGATACCTTCATACAGCTTTGTTCTTCGATCGGCCTCTTTGAGAACGGAGTCTTTCAGGGCGCCTCCATCAACAACGCACAGGACGGCCTCAACCTTCTGACGGCCCCCATCGAGGTGCACCTTCAAGCCACCCGCTACTCTAACCTTGAGCAAAAGCATTGCTGGGCGGGATCGGGAGAGCCGCGTCCGCGCGAGTTGACGATTTTAGAAGTCAAGAATTTACTGGACCAGATGGCTGAGTTGGGTGTCTTTAAGCTCAGGCTCGACGGTGGAGAGCCGCTCGGTAGAAGTGATATCTTCGACATTATTTCCTACGCCAATTCCAAAGGCGTGAAAGTTTCTCTGGCCACAAACGCCACCATGGCGACCAAGGCCGTCGCCGGCAAGCTTGGTGAGTTGGATATCGCGGAGATTGAAGTCTGTCTCGATGCGTCCAGTGAGAAGAGTTACGATTATATCGCCGGAGTGAGGTCTTATCGGAAGGCTATGAGGGGAATCAAGAATCTCAAAGATTCTGTCGATGCTCCGCTCTATTTTATCTCCACTCTTCAGCGGGATAATTTGACCGAGATCCCCTCGCTGGTGAAGCAGGCGGAGAAGCACAACGTCGATCGCATCGTGTTCCAGGCCGTCGTTCCGGCCGGACGCGCGCGAGAGAATCCCAAGATTCTCCTGACCGTGGAAGAGATCAACAACGCCCTAGACCTGGCTCGACGTATCGGGCAGAGCAGTCGCATCAAGATCGAGACGCCCGGAAAGATTCCACCCCCCTACGGACAGAAGCGGCTTTTCGAGGGTTTCGGTTCCGAAGAGGGTCAGGTTTACTGTTTCGTTGCTTCCGACGGTACGGTCTCTCCGAGCGGTCTTCTCGTCGACACGATGCCTGCAGGTAATATTCGTGAGACTAGCCTGAAAGATATTTGGCAGAAGTCGACCGTGTTTAAGAATATACGGTCGGCTCCGGGCAACCCCGTCTGCAACAGCTGTGATTACTTCCGTTCGTGCCGCGGTGGTTCCAGGGCACGCACTTACGTGGCGCTCGGTTCGCTGACCGAGCCGGATCCCGTCTGCAGTATCGCTAACGAGGCTGTTCGTTGAGCTCTTTCGAACTGAGTCCTCGCACTTCGTCGAGACTCGAACTTCTGAACTGTCCCGGGTGTGACACTCCCCAGGAGGCCGGTAAGCTCTCACTTAACGAGGAGACAGTCTGCACTAAGTGTGGCGTGACTCTTCTGCTGGTGAGAATCGACGGCGTTCTTATGTTCCTTCGCGACGGCTGGACCTAGACTTCTGCGCAGAAGTTTAGAACCCGGCGTAGAGGAAGCTCTGTAGGACAACCATTGACGTTGTCGAAACCCGGTTGAGATGCTAGGCTCTCCGGCAAATCGACCCTTAATCTACTTCAGATGGCTGGTTTATGCGGTTTTTCTGATTTCAGCCATGGTGGTCCCCTATCTCGCCGGCGGCAAAGAAGTGAACGTCATTCGGTCTTTATGGGTAGCCGGAGCTCTCGCGGTCTTCTTGATTCTCTATCAACTCACCGAGTTGCCAAGCACCGATCGGCTCACTTTTCCCCGCTTAGGGCTCATGATGGGAGAGACCGCGCTCGCCATCCTCTTTGTCTCGCTCTTCGGTGGCGCGGCCGGACCGTTCGCCTGCATTTGTGTGGTGGCTCCGTTGTTGATTTCCATCGAACACCATTGGAAGTACGGGGTGGCAAGCGGCGCCGTCATCGCGGCGTTCTTACTCTTCCGAGGCGGTATGCTGCAACAGCAGATCGTTTTGGCCCAATTGGCTGTTGTTTTGCCTCTCGGTGCCCTGGCCCTGAAGCAGTCCGAGTTTGTCAGGCGGGGAATGAATGAGGAGCAGGACTTCACCAAGCTCGACAAGGCCTACCAGATCGCTCGGCGCGAGACCAGCAAGCGGCAAGAACACGAAGAGGAGTTGCATCGAGAGAAGCGCCGTTTCGAAGGTCTGGTCAATGTAGCTCAAGGTCTGGCTCAGGAGCGAGAACAGGAAAAGCTGCTTTCCAAGATCGTGGAGGTCGCGTGCGACCAGTTGACCGCACGGCACGCGGTCGTTCTTCTCTTGAGGGACGGCCAGCTCTCTGCTCGAGCCGAGGTCGGCCTCTCCGATCCCATGGTACGCACTCTCGAAAACTGCGTCGACGTTAAGCTTCTCAAGGAGATGTCCGACTCGGGACGTCCTCTCGTTTTTGGCTCGGACGATCCGGCTCTGGAAGACCCGGCCAACAAGCGCTTACTGCAGCGCTTCTCGCGTCTCATCGACCCCCAGGCAAAAAGAAGTGCCACGGAGATCCAAATCCGTCAGTTGGTCGGAGTACCTCTGGCAACAGCGCTCGACTCTCAGGCTTTTGGGCTTCTTCTTGTTTTTAATCACAACCTCGACAAAGGTTTTTCTACCGCAGAGGCTCGCTATCTCTCCGTTCTCTGTACCAATGCGGCTATCGCTCTCAAGAATATTCTCTTCACGGTCCAGCTGGAAAGGTCTCACTGGGAGCTCATTCAGGCGCTGGCACAAGCGATTGAGGCCAAGGATAGCTATACTTCCAACCACGTAGGACGCGTGAGAGATCTCTCGGTCGAGATCGCCAGGACGATCGGCTTGAATCGAGAGCACACCAGAGTTTTAGCCATAGCTGCGACTCTTCACGATGTGGGCAAGATATCGACGCCCGATAGGGTTCTTTTGAAGCCCGGACCGCTGACCGACGAAGAGTATGAAATTATGAAACAGCACGCCGCCAACGGTGCCCAAATTCTTAGGGGTATCCGCTCTTTGCCGGAGGGTGTCGAGCCTATGGTGCGCCATCACCACGAGCGGTTCGATGGTCGAGGCTATCCAGACGGCAAAGCGGGAAAAGAGATCCCCCTGGGCGCTCAGATTATCTCTATTGCCGATTGCTACGACGCGATGACTTACGACCGGCCTTATCGAAAGGGGTTTCCGAAGGCAGAGGCGCTCAAGAAGATGGAAATGGGGTGCGGCACCCAGTTCAATCCGAAGCTTCTTTGCGCATTTTTCGCGCTTCAGGGATATGTCCCGCGGACCGAACCCACCGCGATCGATACTTACAGCGCCATTATAAATAAGCTTCATCTAGGGGGCAGGGCAGGTGATTCTCGCGAGGCCATGGTAAATACGCCCCATCAGACAGGGGCGAACAGCCCTGGACCAGAACAAAAAGCAAAACCTCTGCTGATGGAGCGGAACTAGGACTCACGTGGCTTACGAATCTAACGTCCCAAAAGAAATTGTCGAGGCGTTCAACGCCGGAAAATCGTTTTTACTGGTTGCTCACATGGGGCTGGATGGAGACCATCTCGGTTCGATGCTCACCCTGGCGAGAGCCCTGCGCCAAGTAGGTAAAACCGTGCGCTGCTATCTGCCTGAAACGGTCCCCGACGCGTACGCGTTCCTGCCCGATCTCGATAAGCTCGATAAGACTCTCGGCGAAGACCTTCCCGACACTCTGGTGACCCTCGAGTGCCCGGATGTGCAGAGGCTGCCACAGGGGATCGACATACCCGCTTTTCAAGCCAAAGGGGTCAACGTCATCAATCTTGACCATCACCCGGATAATGAGAACTACGGTGACGTGCTCTGGATTGAGCCTGATGCGGCTGCTCTGGGCGAAATGATCTTCGACTTGCTGAAAGAGCTGCGAGTGAAGCTGGACCGGGAGATGGCGTTCGGTATCTACACAGCCATCCTGACCGATACCGGGTCCTTCCAGTATTCACGCGTGACGACCCACACTCATTTGCGACTGGCCGAAGTGATGAAGTTCGATCTGCCGACCGACGATATCTCACGACGGCTGTTCAAGGAGGCTCGGCCGAACGTCGTTCAGCTCCTCGGTTCCGTTCTTTCTCGCGTCCAGTTGACCGGTGACGGTCGGTTGGCTTACGCCGAGCTCCCACTCGCAGAGCTCCAAAAGCTTCAAGTGGATGACAGCGAGACCAGATTCTTCATCGACGATATCGACCGGGTCAAGGGACCGGAAGTGGTCGCCATTTTTCGGGAGATGTCGAACTCCCGAGTGAAAGTTAGTCTACGTTCTCGTCGAGCCGCCATCAATGGAGTTGCCGCCCAGTTCGGCGGAGGTGGTCATGCGAAAGCCGCCGGATGTGTGGTCACAGGCTCCTTGAGTTCGGTCCGGGATCAGGTCGTTTCGGCTGTGATCGATTCGTTGAACTGAAGACCAGTACCAGGCGTTTCTCGTGACTCCCACCTTCTCTATCACCACTCTTGGTTGTCGGGCTAATCAAGCTGATTCCGAGCGCCTCCGCGCGATTCTGGAGTCTGCAGGTTTTGAAGAGCGTCCGTTTGGTCAATCGGTGGACTGCGCTGTGGTCAATACATGCACCGTCACAGCCGAAGCCGACAGGAAGTCTCGACAGATGCTGCGCCGCGCTTTGCGAGTCATACCCGAAGGTGGGCAGGCTATAGCCACCGGCTGCGCCGTGGCTCAGCGGGGCGGTCTCAAGACTCTTCCCGGAGCAGCCCTTCGCCTGCCGCCTGAGAAGCGCGAAGAGATCCTATCTCTTCTGAACGTCGAAGCTTGCCCCGGAAGGGAGCCGGAGACCGCCGTTTCCACCAAGACCAGGGCACTCTTGAAGATTCAGGACGGGTGCGACCAATTTTGCACTTTCTGCATCGTTCCGTACGTGCGAGGACGAAGTAAGAGTGTTCCCGTGGGGAGAGTCGTAGAGCAAGCTCAAGAGTTTGAAAGAGAAGGGTATCAGGAGTTGGTGCTCACCGGAATCCACCTCTCGATCTGGGGCCACGACCTGGAGGGAGAACCGGACCTCTCGGATTTGGCAGAAGCTATCTTGCAGGGCACGGAGTCAATCCAGGTGCGCATCTCTTCGGTGGAGCCGGACCGCTTTCCGTTGCGGCTGATCGACTTGATGTCCAAAGAGCCGAGACTCTGTCCTTATCTCCATCTGGTCCTCCAACACGCGAGCGATTCGCTGTTGGAGCGAATGCACCGTGGGTACACCCTCGATCTCTACTCCAAAATTGTCGATCGTTTTTTTGAAAAGGTTCCCCTGGCGACTCTCTCCTCCGATATCATGATCGGTTTCCCGGGCGAGACCGACCACGACCACCGTGTGCTGGTGAAGTACCTACGGAGTACTCCTTATCATCATCTGCATGTTTTTCCCTATTCCCGAAGGCCGGGTACGGCCGCAGCCCGGTTTTCTGACCAAGTGGGTCCGGAGCTGAAAAAGGAACGTCGAGATCAGGTTCTCGATCTAGCGAACAAACTTAAAGTAAAAAGCCTCAAGAAGATGTACGGACGGCGAACGACCGCGATCTTCGAACGCGAATGGAAGCCGGGCTGGTACAAGGGCACGACCTACAACGGTATGAGCGTTGTGGCGAAGGCGGGACCCGCTGTCATAAACAAGCGAGTTCCTGTCGAGATCGTTCGTCGTGCCGGGAATGATCTGGTCGGCAAGGTGGAACGCTGCAGGAGTTACACCTGACCGCTTGAAGCGCCGACCTCGGAGGCCGCCGCCGCACGGACCTGCTCTTTCACCAGCGCCGATCGGTGGCTTCCCGAGCTATGAAGGGAGAGTGGTACTTCGGGTCTCGAATTCGAGAGCGAATTGAGCCCCGGCACCACTTAGAACATTGGCGAGATTTTTAGATAAGCTTAGAAAGCAAGGGCCGAAAGTGGCCCGGCCGAACAAGAGTGTTCTGACCGGCGCGCCCAGTGAGGCCAACTGGACCAAGTGTTTGTCCTGTGCCGCCGTGCTCAGGAAGAAGACACTCGAAGAAACGACCGGCGTCTGCCCCGAGTGTGGTCATCACCACAAAATCACAGCTTGGCAGAGACTCGATATGTTGTCCGATGCCGGCAGCTTTAAAGAGTGGGACCGCAACCTGGTCTCTGAGGACCCCCTGGGGTTTGGCCAGGAGTATCTTGATAAGTTGGCCAAGGACCGAGCCAAGACCAAGCTGACCGACGCCGTGCTTACCGGCTGCTGCACACTGGATGGTCGCGCTCTGGCTATCGGGATCATGGACTTCAGATTTCGAGGTGGTTCCATGGGCTCGGTCGTGGGGGAGAGGATCAGCCGTCTTCTGGAGAGAGCCGTGGAGCGTCGAATTCCGTCGGTCGTGGTGACCTCCTCCGGAGGTGCCCGTATGCAGGAGGGGATGCTCAGCCTGATGCAAATGGCTCGCACTTCCGCCGCGGTCCGCAAGGTGAATGAGGCCGGATTGCCATACATCACGATTCTTACCGATCCGACGACCGCGGGAGTCGCGGCCTCCTTCGCCTCACTTGGCGACGTGGTTTTGGCCGAACCTAAAGCGATTATCGGGTTTTCCGGTGCGCGGGTGATTGAGCAGACGATTCGTCAGAAGCTGCCACCGGGGTTTCAGACCTCTGAGTTCTATCTCAAGAAGGGGTTTATCGACCAGGTCGTTCCTCGGGCTGAGATGCGCCAGACTCTCTCTTTGATACTGAGTATGCTCTGCGCGGGGCTGGACGCCTCAAAGAATAAGCGTTCGGAAGGCGGTCAGCCTTCGTGAGTACCATTCTTGAGGTAGAGAAGCCGTTGCTTGAGCTGGAAGACAAAATTCGAGAGTTGCGTGAGGTCGATCTGACCGGTCAGGTCGACTTGAGCGCCGAGATTCGACAGCTTGAGCGCAAAGCCAAGCTACTCAAAGCCAGCATCTATGAAAACCTCTCGGGCTGGGACCGGGTCCAGATCGCCCGTCACGCTGCCAGGCCCACAACCATCGACTATCTGGAAAACATCTTCACCGATTTCACCGAGCTCCACGGAGACCGCTTGCTCGGAGACGATCCGGCCATCGTGGCCGGTCTTGCTCGGATCGAAGGAAGGGCCTGCATCGTCTTCGGGCACCAGAAGGGCAAGGAAACAAAAGAAAACCTTGCCAGAAATTTCGGAATGCCGAATCCCGAAGGCTTTCGCAAGGCGTGTCGTCTGATGAGGATGGCCGAGAGATTTGGACTGAGCATCGTCAGTTTCATCGACACTCCGGGCGCCTATCCGGGCATAGTGGCCGAAGAGAGAGGTCAGTTTGAAGCCATCGCCTCTTCCATCATGCTGATGACCGGTATCCGCGCACCTATCGTGACCGTCGTGATCGGTGAAGGAGGGTCCGGCGGAGCGCTCGGTATCGCGGTGGGAGACCGCGTCTTGATGCTGGAAAATTCCGTCTACTCGGTCATCTCTCCGGAAGGTTGCGCGACCATTCTGTGGCGAGATGTGACGAAAGCCAAGCAAGCCGCCAACAGTCTCGGCCTGACCAGCGAGAGGTTGAAAGAACTCAGTCTGGTCGATCAGATACTGCCGGAGCCGCTGGGCGGTGCGCACCGAGACCCCGGTGAGACCTACGAAACCGTCAAGAAAGCGATCACGCGGAATTTGAACGATTTGAGCCGATGTACGCCGACTCAGCTGATTGAGGAACGCTATCAGAAGTATCGGACGATGGGTCGGTTTCGCGAACTCGACGCATCGGACCTAGACTAGTAGGGCATGATGGAACGCAAAACTCGAATTGTCTGCACGATCGGTCCTGCCTCGAGCAGCTACGAAGGTCTGACCGAGTTGGTAAGTGCCGGCATGAACGTGGCCCGCCTGAACTTCAGCCACGGCGATCACGGCTCCCATAGGAAGACTTTTGAAACCATCCGGAAGGTCTCTCAAGAGACCGGCAAACGTGTTGGGATCTTGGCGGATCTTTGTGGTCCGAAGATCAGGCTTGGCTCGATGCAGCCGGACTCGGCCGTGAAAGTGGGGCAAACATTTTCCTTTCACACCCGAGAGGTGGATGGGGATAGCGACAAGGCGTTTGTGAGTTATCCGAACCTGGCTTCCGAGATCGAGATCGGACAACGCATTCTGGTCGACGACGGCAAGGTCGAGTTTCGGGTCAAGGACATCCAGCAAGACGTCGTGATCGCCGAAGCGTTGAACAACGGACAGCTGCTCAGCCGCAAAGGGGTGAACTTACCGGGAGTCCATCTTTCCGTTCCCTCCCTGACCGAGAAAGACCGAGACGACCTGGAGTTCGCGCTCGACCTCGGGGTCGATTTTGTCGCTCTTTCTTTCGTGCGCCGACCCGAAGACCTGGAAGAGACCCGCGATCAGATGCAGCGATGGGGGAGGGTGGTTCCTCTGATCGCCAAGATCGAAAAAACGGAAGCTCTGGACCAACTGTCTGCCATCATCAGAGTGGCCGACGGGATCATGATCGCCCGCGGAGACCTCGGAGTAGAGGCGCCTTTGGAGGATGTCCCTCTGATTCAGAAGCGCATTATCCAGAAATGTAAGGCAGCAGCCCGTCCGGTGATCACGGCGACCCAGATGCTGGAGTCGATGACCGAAGTCTACCGACCCACTCGAGCCGAGGTAAACGATGTTGCCAATGCTATCCTCGACGGGACCGACGCCGTCATGCTCTCGGCCGAGACTGCTTCAGGGAGATTCCCGACCGAGTCGGTGAAAGTCATGCATCGGGTCGCTATCAAGACCGAAACGGGTCTGGACTATCAACAGATTCACAACGTCAGGCCGCCGCGAGGTATGGCTCCGGAAGCGGTAGCGCTGGCCGCCTGCGAGATAGCGGAAGAAGTTCAGGCAAAGGCGATCCTGGCCTGTACGCGTACCGGACGAACGGTGAGGGCGCTCTCCGGATTTCGACCTCGTGCTCCTATCTTTGGAGTGGCCGCTGATGAGAAAGTGCTCCGGCAGTTCTCTCTAAACTGGGGAGTGATCCCGCTGATCATCGACGACTACGGCACGACCGACGACCTGGTCAGTCACGCGATGTTGTCAGCCATCGATTCAGGCCTGCTCAGGCCGGGTGAGAGGGTTGTGATCGTGGCGGGGACTCCGTTGGGACATCGAACGAATACCGTGATGGTCCGCACCTTAGTGAGTGACGGTCACTCCATTTAACCCACCTGGTGCGCGGGACCACCTCGCCTTCAGACCCCAGGCCGCTCCGCTGCATCAAGTGGGTTTAAGTTCCCCTTAGAGACTGCCTTTCGGGGAAGGATTCCGGCAAGAGTTGAAAAATCATCAAGAATGAGTCTTTCAAAGCACCGCAAGAAACGAAGAGGCCTCTCTCAGAGAGCACGCCATTCTCTTCTCTCCCTCGTCCTGGTCTGTGTTTTCACTGGATTCGGGTTCGCCATCGACAAGGTCTGTAGCGACCGTCAATCCCAGTTCGAAGCCAAGTTGGCCGAGTTGGACGAGGTGAAAGAGGAAGTCACCACGTTGGAGTCTGATAACGAAAGGCTCCGCGAGAAGGTTGCACTTTTGAAGACCGACGCCGGAGTTGAGGAGGTGGCTCGAGAGAAGCTCGGGTTGGTCAAACCGGGAGAGTTGGCCTTCTCGGTCGTGCCTCCGCCACCGCCTCAATTCATGGCCAATGACGATCTCGAAGCAAAATACGGCGAGAAGAAGATTCGAGAGGTCGATAAAGACCGGGGTACCGTGATCAGGATCTTACGCCACCTGTTCGGGCCGCAGAAGCCCGATGAAGTCGTAGAGCAGGTCTAGCCTTCTAGCGTTGACACGGAGGACCATAGCAAGCTAAACTACCCTCCATTGATTCCCACGCGGGAGTGGCGAAATCGGTAGACGCACAGGACTTAAAATCCTGGGGTGGCGACACCGTGCCGGTTCGAGTCCGGCCTTCCGTACCAAATGAATCAAACGAAAACGGTCACTCAAGCGAGGGCCGTTTTTTTTTGTCTATTCGGCTATCTGGATAAAAAGAGCGCCCCGAGCCGAAGCTCGAGGCGCTTTGCCGGGAATTGGGGGGGGAGGGGTATCCCGGCGTAATTGAACTACTTCGCTAGTACAATATTTCCTCCATCAAGAATCACTCTTTTGGGAAATTTGATGTTAACAATCGGCCATGACGCAAGACAGGACAATGAAAAACGCTCCGGTGAAGCCGGAGCGTTTGTCGGGTAAGACAGGGGGGGGAGGGTTGTACTACCCGACACCGCATCCTATCCTACTGAGATGAAGCGTCAAGTCTGTCCGGTCCTATAAAGTTTAGCCTTCTTCTGTCTGGAACTTCTCGATCTCGGCCTGAAATTTTTCTGCCTTCTCTTTTCGTAGTTCATCGATCTTGGCTGATTCGACTTTGCTCACGAAATAGCCGGGCGGCATGGCTTCGATCAGAGCTCGAACGTATTCCAGGTTCTCTGACGGCTCAATAGGACACACTTTAGGAATCGGACGACCGCGATTTCCGGTCTCGTAAGTGACGATACCGAGGCTGGTGAGATCCTGAACAGTGAGGCCGTCGGGGAGTTCGCCTTCCAAGCAGACAATTTCCATCTGCCCGCTTTCCGCCGAGTGAAGTCCAAGGCAAGTCACTATCTCGCTGGTACTGTCGGAGATCCAGACTTTCAAGCTGGGACCTCTGAGGTTGCCAGGTTGTGGGGTTTGAGCAACGAGAAGTTGTCGGATGTTTCCCCCAACCGATGGCTGGCTGCCACCACAGACTCAAAAAAACAAAAGATTCCGCCGATACAAAACGGATCTCGACGTCTCAATCCGATCCGGATCCAGGGCTGAGCGTAGCTCTTCCCTTCTCGTTGTTGGTCCACTCGCTTCTTATAGAGGTGCTCAAGCTCCGCCCAGCTGGACAGGTTTCCCAGTTCGCTTGGTGGGGGGCTTGGCTGATCGTTCTCGATTTCTAGTTGATGGGTCGACTCGATAGCGATTTCCGTGACCCAGTGTTGTCGGGACGCGGTGGCGGGCTCTCTCATGACACGACCGTTCCAGACCAGTCCGTCGTTGGGCTCTTCGGCAAAGAGATGTCGGGAATCTTCCGTCATCGCTTTCCACCACTCGCCGAAAGGTGCATAGCTCTCATCAGGTAGAACCAGCGTCTCTCTATGATGTTCGGCGAGCTGTACTTCACGGAGGGCGGCGTAGGCGAGAATAGGATCCTCGATCTCCGCTTTTTTGTCGAACTGACGAAAGAACGAGCGACCACCCTCGATGTAGCTCCAGGCGTTGAGGTCCATCAGGTTGAGAAGCAGGGCCGTGGGTTCGCAGAAAAACAGGTAGCGACTGGCGCACCGGGGGGGAAAAGAGATGGTTCGAAAGGGACTTCGCTGAGCCCAGCTCTCCGCGGGGCTAGCCGCTTCACCGGTGCTAACAACCACCCGGCGATGAACCTCTTCGGGATGGCGGCCTTCCGACAGCGCTTTTAGTAAAACTCGGAAGGTCCAGAAAAGCCTTTCCGAGGGGGTGTTGTGAAAGGCCAGTAGCAGGGAGATCTTGCGTCCGACTATCCATTTGGCCACGGCTTCCAGCGATTCCGCGTGCATCGAAGAGGAGAGTATCTGAATCTTACCGGCCGTTTGTTCCGGATGGAGTGGAGAGCAAAACGCCCGGACAGCTTTGAATAAGGTTTCGCAAAGGCCTTCGGTCAGAATGAGGACGGTGTCGGAATTAGCTTTGAGCTCCTGGGACAACTCAGCGATGGCGTCCCAGTCGGCCTTCTTGGCGGCGAAAAGCATTTCCGCCGAGCGCAGCGTCTTGGTCTTCTCATCGACCTTCTTTCCGAACGATTCCAGAGTGGAGCGGTGGCTATGAAGTATTTCGAGCCCCGACAACGCGGGGCTAAAAGAGAGCATGGATGGATTGGTCAACGTCTTAAAGCCTTGCCTTTGGTTCCGCCCTCAGCTTTCTTTTTGCCTCCCTTGACCCCCTCCTTGTAGGCTTCGAGCACGGGTTCGACGCGGCCCCTATCTACCAATTTCAAGAAGATCTCGACCAGTTCGGGATCAAACTGGGAGCTTTTGTTTTTGTCAAGTTCGTTGACGGCGGCTTCCACCGGCATCCCCTTTCGATAGGGACGGTCGCTGGTCATGGCGTCGAAGCAGTCGGCCACACAGAGAATCCTGGCAGAGAGCGGAATATCGGCGCCGGCCAGTCCGTGTGGGTAGCCGCGACCGTCGAACCGCTCGTGGTGATGGAGCATCGCCGGCAGAATTGTTTGAAACGCTTTGACGGGCTCCATGATCTCAACCCCGTATTCAGGGTGCTTTTTCATCTCGTCGAATTCAGCGTCGGTGAGCCGTCCCGGTTTGTGGAGAATGTGGTCGCGAATCCGGATCTTTCCGATGTCGTGAAGTAGTCCGGCATATCGAAGCCGCTCCAGCTCCTCGGGAGAAAGTTTGAGCTCTTCGGCAATCATGACGGCATAGGAGGTGACGCGTTCCGAGTGACCCTTGGTATAAGGGTCCCTCGCGTCGATGGAGTTTGCCATGGCGCTCACCGTGGAGAGGAACAGCGCTTGCAACTCGTCGTGGAGCGAGGCGTTTTCGATGGCCGCCGCGGCGATATTGGCGAGCTGGCTGGCCAGGTCTAAGTCCTGTTGGGTAAAGTCGCTGCCATCGGCTTTGGTACGGATATTCAGAACGCCCAGCACTTGCTGATTGGCCAAAAGAGGGACGCAGATGGAAGAATCCATGTCGTCTCCTTCGGAGCCTTTGATCAAGACCGGCTCGCCGGTGGCGGCGACCCGACCGGAAACTCGTTCCCCTAGTTTCACTTTGGTATTCTCCACGATGTCGGCGGAGAGACCGTGCGCGAGTCGAATGCGGAGTTCCTCACCCTTCTCATCCAGCAGCATGACGGAGGCCGTTTTGGCTTCCAGGAGGTCGAGCGTTTGGGTGAGGGCCGTCGGCAGAATTTCGTCGAGACTCAAAGAGGAGTTCAGGATGCGCCCCAGTTGATAGAGGGCCTCCAAATGACTCACCTGACTGGTCACCTGCTGATAGAGCTGGGCTATGTCGATAGCGGAGGCAGCGTGGGAGGCGAGAATACTCAAGATTTTCAGGTCTTCATCGGTGAAGTCTTCGCCGTCGGTTCGACCGCTGAGGTTGAGAACGCCGATACATCGGTCTTTACTCTTGAGGGGCACGCACATGGCCGATTCGAGCTCTTCTTGGGGATGCTTGCTGCTCTCGATATCTCGAACTCCCCGAGACAAGAGTCGGGGTTGACCTTCCTTGGCAACCCAGCCGGAGATGCCTTCGCCGAGATTGACCCGAGTCGTGGTAACAATTTGATCGTCTAAACCCTGAGCCACCAGCATCTTCAGTTCGGAACGGACTTCGTCCACCAACATCAAGCTGCCGTTTTCCGCACCCAGCAGCGAGATCGCTTCGTCCATCACCTTCTTGAGAACGTCTTCAAGCCTGAGCGATGTTCCCAAGGCGCTGCCCACTTCGTAAAGAGAGCGCAGGACCATGAGGTCTCGGGCTCTAGCTCGTCGCTCGTGGCACAAGTGGACGGCCAGATCGGCCAACGTCTCCAGGATCTCGGCGATGTAACCGAGATCGAGCGGTACGGGGGAGGGATGGGTGGTCAGGGCTTCCGCGATAATCTCGGTCGACACGTTCAGTGTCCGAGCCATTCCGGAAACGTACTCCGGGCCGAGGGGTTTTTCCGGAACCGGTCCGGCCAATACCCAACCCCGATCTTCGGTTTCGGCTCCGAAAGGATGAATCAGAAAGGTCAGTCCGTCGCTTCCTTCGATACGATGGAAGCCGTCTTTGTCGGGGATTGAGGGAAGGGGAAGGGACTCCCAGTCCGGCCCGGACTCCTCGTTCAAGTAAAGAGGCTGAAGATGATCGGCAGGGTGAGCTTCGATCACATGCTGTCCGGTGCGTTCGAAAAACAGGGCGAGAGAAAGATGAGAAGATAAGGCGAGGGCTCGCTGAACCCTACGTAGTGTACCTAAATCTCCGGCATCGAGAAGCTGTTCGGCCATAGTTTGTTTTTGTTCGCTCAAAGTCGACTGTCCACATTCGTCCCGACAATTGCAGAATAGCCCCGCCCCTCGAATAAGGTCCCTAACGGTTATCCTCTGGGATGCGGTTTCCCTGCTAAATCAAGCCTTCCTCCCGCCGGAACGGCTGAAAGCCTGGATCCTCCCGGTACTATTCGGCAAGCCGACGTGAACGGCCTTTGAAATCCTGGAGGAGTGGCACGATGGTTCGTGAACCGATCAAGGTGAACGAGATCGTTGAAGTATTGAGAAAAGTGCCCCTCTTTTCGGGGTTGCAAACCGAGGACCTTGAAACCCTGGCGTCCATCGTGACTCGGAAAGAGTTCGGCAAGAAGGAGACACTCTTTCACCAGGGTGACCCGGGCGACGAGTTTATGATTCTGGCGCAAGGTAGTGTGAAGGTCGAGCTGATGAACACCGAGGGTAAGGAATTGACCCTCACCATCTTGACTCCCTATCAGTTCCTGGGGGAGCTTGCTCTACTGGATGATGTCCCCCGGTCGGCGACTGTGATTTCGATGGAACAGTCCGCCTTGCTTTCCATCAATAAGCGCGATTTTGCTCGAATCCTGGAGTCATTCCCTCGTATGAGCGTACCTATGCTGAGGCAGCTGACCAGGCGAGTGCGCGTGCTGACCGATGACATCGCGTCGATGGCTTTTCTAGATTCTTACAGCCGTGTGACCAGAAAACTCTTGACTCTTGCCGATGAGATGGGAGAGCCCACAGCGGACGGCCACGTGCTCATCGATCGACCGCTGACCCACCAGCAGCTTGCGAATCTAGTGGGGACCACACGGGAGACCGTGACCAAAATTCTGAACGAGATGAAAGACAACGGCCTTCTCAGCATCCGGCGTCACAGGATCACGATCCTGGACTCCGAGGAGTTGCTGGCGAGGGCGGACCTCTCAGGAATCATGTAGAGGCTGGGAGACCAGCCCTTTCAGGTACTCCTCTTTAAGCTCCGCAAACCGGCCCTCTTCGAGCGATCTCCGAATCCTTCGAGTCAGACTCAGGAGAGCCGTGACGTTGTGGATGGAGCACAGAGTGCCGGCCAGAATCTCTTTGCTGGCAAAGAGAAAGTGAAGGTAGGCTCGGTGGAAGTTGGCGCAGGTGTAGCAGCGGCAATCCGGGTCGATAGGGGAGTAGTCGGTTCGATACCTGGCTTGCTTCAGGTTTAGCGTCCCCCGTCGGGTTCGATGGGGAAACTCCGGGCCGACCATCACGTTGGCGGTGCGAGCGAATCGCGTGGGGATGACGCAGTCGAAAGTGTCGATACCGCGCTCCACGCCTTCGAAAAGGTCTATCATCTCGCCGATTCCAAGCAGGTGGCGAGGAAGATGAGCCGGCAACTGGGGGACGGTCCAATCCAAGACCCGGTGAAAGTCTTCCTTGGTTTCTCCGAGCGAGCCTCCGATGGCCATGGCGTCCCAGGGCAACTTTGTCATGAAGTCGACCGCTTGTTGACGAAGATCTTGGTAGGCGCCACCTTGGAGAATCCCATACAGACTCTGATGGGGGTCCTTCGGAGCATCCAGGCACCGCTCCGCCCATCTGTGAGTTCGCTCCAAGGACTCGGCCGTGTAGTCGTAGCCGGCCAGAGGTGAAGTGCACTCGTCGAAGGCTAGAATCAAATCCGCTCCGAGGGTTCGCTGGATGGCGATGGAGCTTTCGGGGGTAAACCTATGAGTGCTCCCGTCGATGTAGGACCGAAAGGTGACGCCGTCGTTGTCCACCTTGACCAGCGACTCCCCGGATTTGTGTCGGGCCTGAGGCTGGACGTCTTTGCCGGGGAACACACCGCCCATCTTGCCCACTCCGTGCTCCTTGGCGGCACCCAGCGAAAACGCTTGGAATCCCCCGCTGTCGGTCATGATCGGACGATGCCAATTCATCATGGTGTGGAGTCCACCCATGGCGCGGACGGCCTCGGCTCCCGGCCGGAGGTAGAGATGGTAGGTGTTGGCGAGAAGCCCCTGGACGCCGATCTCGGCCAACTGCAAAGGGGTCATCGCTTTCACCGTGGCGCGCGTGCCGACGGGCAGAAACTCCGGAGTTTCGATGACCCCTCGAGAGGTCACGATGCGACCCCTTCGGGGACCGCCCGGTCGACGATCGGCTAACGGTGTGAGGTCTTCAAATGTACATGCCATGGGGGTGGCCGTGTTCTTTTCTCGGGTTCAAACTCCTTGACCCAACCGATGGAACCAGGACTCGTGGCCCCGGTGAGAGCACGGGGCTAGTGTAGGAAGTCCCATTTCCTTTGCGAAACAGCACTGATGACACTTCAGGAGTGGCTTGCACAGCTCGAGCAAGTAGGCGGATATGAGCTATACTTGCGGGAAGACGAAGCGCCACTGGCTCGACATGAAAACGGCCAGTTCGAGAAAATAGAACTGGGGGACGCGGGCCTTGCCGTGGATCCGAATAGGGTCAAAATGCGGCCGATATTCGCCGATCTCGAAGACGACTACAGCACGGCGCTCTTCACTTTCACCGACCCCACTCTTACCTCGGCCTACTCGGTCGAGATCTTTTCCAGTACCGGCCGGCCGGCTCTCACCGCCACCAGAGTGCCGCCTTCGCCGCCCTCTTTGGAAGAGCTCGATCTGGAGGAGCCGTATCAAAGGTTCTCAGCGTTTCGAAGCGGCCTCTTCCTCCTTACCGGCAATCGGGGCTCCGGACGGTCGTCGACGGCGGGAGCTTTTCTTCGTAACGTGCTGCAGTTTCGCCAAGCTCACGTGATCACGTTGCAAGACCGAATCAGCTTTCTCTACGAGGGGTTCAGTAGCCCGGTTTTTCAGCAAGAGCTCGGAACCGACTTCGACTCCTGGAGTGCCGGTTTCGGACTGATCAATCGACGGGCCCCTGAGATAATCTTGGTCGACGAGATCTATGGCAAGGAGGCGGCCGAAGCAGTAATGGCCTGGGCCATGGAAGGCAAGCTCGTTATCGCGACATTCATGGGAGGGGACGTGGTGAGTTCCTTAGAGCGTCTGCTGGCGCTTTTCCCTGAAAGAGAGCGCTCCAGCCGAGCCGAGGAGCTGAGTCTCACCCTGCGCGCCATCTCGGCACAGCGACTTGTGCCGGGTATGGACGGTCGCCGGCACGTCACGTTGGAGTTCTTGCAGAACGGCCCGGATATCGTACCGCTCGTGGCCTCTCGGCATTTCGAACAGTTACGAGACCGACTCGCGGTCTCCAAGGAGCGAGAGCGCCGTAGCTTTGGAGAGAGCTTAGCTCAGTTGGTCCGTGAGAACCGGATATCCAAGGAAATTGGACTCTCTCAAGCCCCTAGGGAAGAAGAGTTCATGCGAGCGCTGGAGGGGCGTCCCACTCGCACAGCCAGCTATCCATGGAACCTTCGTCTGCTGCTGCAGATGGCGCGGGAGACCAACGCTTCGGATATCCACCTCTCGGTCGATCGCCCACCGATCTTTCGAGTCCACGGCGAGCTGGAACGGCTCAATTTGCCACTCTTGGACTCCAGCTCCATCGAGAAGATGCTTCGTTCGGTGATGAAGTCGGCGCAGTGGGCGAATCTGCAAAAGAATCGAGAGTTCGACGGCTCTCTCTCACTTGACGACGGCACCCGGTTCCGCTTGAACGTTTTCTTTCAAAAGGAGAATCCGGCTGCGGCTTTGCGTTTGATCCCCCATCGCATTCCCGACCCCAACGCCCTGGGTATCCCGGATACCCTGCTTCGATTGGCTCACAGGCCTCAGGGGCTGCTTCTGGTGACCGGACCGACCGGTTCCGGCAAGACCACCACGGTGGCCTGTTTGGTTGATGCTATCAACCGGAGTCGCGCCTGTCATATCATCACCGTAGAAGACCCGATCGAGTATTATCACGAGAGCCTGGTCTCCACTATCGACCAGCGGCAGGTGGAGATCGACACGCTCAGCTTCCGGGCGGCGCTCAAGTATGCGCTTCGGCAAGACCCGGACGTCCTGGTGGTAGGGGAGATGCGAGATACGGAAACCATCGCTTCAGCGCTCACGGCCGCCGAGACCGGACACCTGGTACTCGCCACTCTTCATACCAACGACGCCTGCCAAACCGTGGATCGGATCGTGGATGTCTTTCCTCCACACCAGCAGAGTCAGGTTCGCCAGCAAGTGGCGGCGTCTCTCCTGGCGGTGGTCTCCCAGCGCCTGCTGCCACGAGCAGACACCGATGGTCGGGTGGCGGCCTTCGAAATGATGATCGCCACTCCGGCTATCCGAAACCTGATCCGAGAGGGCAAAACTCACCAGATTCTCAATGTGATAGCGACTTCTACCGGCACTGGTATGCAAACGCTTGAAAAGGCGCTGACCGAGCTCTACCGCGCGGGCTACGTCGCCTACGACGAAGTGGCCCGATATCTTACCGAAAAGACGACGACGACCGAAGCTCGATGAGTTTGAGCATTTCGGCTTTCTGAGCCTCCAGCCAGAGGCGACCGGGGCGGGGGCCGAAGACCGCGTAGCGGATCCGATCGTCCCGAGGAATGGCGGCCATGAGTTGGTCCAGGGTGGCTTGAGCGGTCACAAAGCTGCGGAAAGCACTTATGAAGAGGGGATCGCGCGATGCTTTGGGTAGATGATGGAGAGCCACACGCTCCAAGGCTTGTCGGTCGAATTCGAGGTCACGAAGCTGGAGGGATTCCACAAAACTGAGATGACAGGCTCGCACCAATTCGATTCCCCAAGCTTGAGTCGAATCCCAGCGGTCTGCCGCGGTTGCCAGCCACGGTACTCGCTGCCGATAGTCATCGGCGGCGAGCAGAGGGAGAAGTTGTAAAAGAGTGGCCCGATCGCCCTTTTCGAAACTCTCCACCCAGGGCTGGACCGAATTGCGACATCTGAGAGCCAGAGCGAGCAGGGCGCCATCCAAACACTCATCCTCCAAGCGCTCCAGGGCCAACTCGATCTCCGGCCAGAGGAAGGGATGGTTTCGGACGGCGCGGAGTAGACCCGGCCAGGAGAGGTCGTGGCTCCATTCGAGATAGAGTCGCTGCAGATGGGTGGGTCGTCTGGGCTTAGCTTTATCGTAGGTCAAAAAGTACCGCTCGGCCATCTCCTCCCACTGGTCCGCCGGTGCTTCCACGAGCGATTGGACCAGGCCGTGGGCGTACGATCTGACGTCTTGAAGACCAAGGCTGACGACCCTGTTCCGGCCCCTCAGGCCTTGCTCCAGGTTCTTGGCTCCACCATCGGTCAGAAGTTTGCGTCGACCCAGAAATCGAGCTAGTTCTAAAAGAAACGACTCCCTCTCACCTCCTATTGGAAATCTCCCAAAATGCGGCTTCAAGACCAGCGGGGGAGAGGGGCGTTTTCGACGTTTCCGATCTCTTTTCACAAGATCCCATTCTACACACTTCGGCATAGAGTGTACATTTGAGCAAAGTTCCTTTTGCACCGGAGGGTGCAATGATAAGTCGCTGAAACTTATCAGAGTGACCCCCGAACCGATGACATTCTTCGACTACCAGCAGGCACTTGAGCGACTGAGACGACGAGCTCACCAACGCAGAGCGGTCATGTTCAGAGGCTTGAACACCTCGATGGAAATGCCGCTCTTGGATGAGCAGGAGCTTCGAGACCGGGAACTCTGCCAGCGCTGGCAGGACCAGTACGGATTTTCTTCCGACGGCTACTAACAGGATCTCTATTCCGAGCGCTTGAACGACAACGCTGCCATGGTATCTAAAATCGCAGCACTAGCTATATTGGCCGTCGCGGCCTTCTTCTTCTTCAAAAAATCGGTCAGACTGTTCGCTTACGTCAAAGCGGCCAAGCCGATCGACCGATTCGACAACCCGATGGCTCGAATCAAAGCGGTTCTCATCTACGCGATCGGACAGAAGCGCCTCTTCCAAAAAGGTTACGGCGGTATCCTGCACTCCATGATCTTCTGGGGTTTCTGCGTTCTCAGTCTGGCGAACCTCACGCTGCTTATTCGGGGACCGGTGGGACGAGAATTCAACTTTCCGTTTTTGGCTCCCTACGAAGTCCTCGGCGCTCCCTATAACATGGTCAAAGAGTTCTTCATCTGCCTGGTCTGCGTGGGCGTCACGATGGCGTTCTTGCGCCGGCTCGTCATCAAGCCCCGGTTTCCCGAGCCGTCCATGGACGCTCTTTTCATTCTCAGCATGATCGGAAGCCTTATGTTGGTGGAGCTACTCTACGGAGCGGCCGAGGTCCAACAGTTCAACCGCTCCGGCGCCGAGTATTTCTCCTGGGCCTTTCCGGTAACCGGTATCATCGCGTCGTTGATGAACGACATACCTCAGGAGACGCTCACCACTCTGCAAAACGTTGCCTGGTGGGTCAACTACGTGCTGGTCCTGGCCTTTGGCGCCTACCTGCCCTATTCCAAGCACCTCCACGTCATCACCGGTATTCCCAACGTCTATTTTCAGAATCGTCGCCCCTATGGCGAGCTTCGCAAGCTGGAGCTCGAAGACGAAGAGAAGATGGAGTTCGGGGCTTCGCATCTGGGAGATTTTGACTGGAAGCGCTTCCACGACTGGTACAGCTGCACCGAGTGCGGTCGCTGTACTTCGATGTGTCCGGCTTTCAATAGCGGCAAGCCACTTCATCCCAAGAAGATTTCGGAGCAGCTCAGAGAGGAGTTGGTGGAACACGGCGGGGGAGAAGTGCTGGCACTGGCTATGCGCAACGGCGCTAAGCTTGAAGCCCAGGAGGACGGTTCACCACCCGAAGGCTTGCGACACCTCCAGAACAACCTCTCCGCTGTTTCCGAAGAAGCCCTCTTCTCGTGTACGACCTGTCGTGCCTGTGAGCAAGCTTGTCCCGTCTTCATCGAGTATGTCCAGGAGATCGTCGATATGCGCCGCCACCTGGTGCAGGTGGAAGGCCGCTTTCCGGAAGAGGTCCAGCGCGCATTCACCAACATGGAGAACAACTCCAACCCCTGGGGTATCGGATTCGCCACTCGTGGGGACTGGGCGAAAGAGTTCGATGTCCAACTGATGAGCGAAGACCCGGGTGAGCTGGACATGCTGTTCTGGGTAGGTTGCGCGGGCTCTTTCGATGACCGCAACAAGCAAGTTTCCGCGGCCTTGGTGAAGATCATGAAGGCAGCCGGACTCAAGTTCGCTATCCTCGGTCAAGAGGAAGGTTGCACCGGAGACTCCGCGCGTCGCATCGGAAACGAATATCTCTATCAAGTGCTGGCCGCCCAGAACGTGGAGGTCCTCAACGGCTATAACGTCAAGAAGATCGTGACCGCCTGCCCCCACTGCTTTAATACTATTAAGAACGAATATCACCAGTTTGGTGGCGAGTATGAAGTCCTCCATCATTCCGAGCTGATCGCCGACTTAATCGCGAAGAAGAAGATCACTCTCGATAAGGTGGACCCGGTTCTCGGCACCTTTCACGACAGCTGCTACCTTGGTCGATACAACGATATTTACGAGCAACCTCGGAAAGCGCTGGAAGCTGCCGGCATGAAGCTTCAAGAAATGGAGTTTTCCCGAGAGAAAGGTCGCTGCTGCGGCGCCGGCGGCGGTCGAATGTGGATGGACGAGCACGGCACCAAGGTCAATGACATGCGGCTCGACGACGCGTTGGCCTTGCCCGAACAGCCCAAAGTGATCGCGTCCTCTTGTCCCTTTTGTTTGACTATGATGTCCGATGCCGTGGGCGGTAAAGACATGAACGATCAGATTCAAACCAGGGACATTGCCGAGATCGTAGCCGATGCGTTAAAGGTCTAGCACCTAGTAAGTTTGGACTAAGGTTCAATAATGAATCACGTTCCCTAACCCCATTAAATGGACCTTCGGGGTTTAGAACTGATGTCCACGCGGTAAGAATACTCACGGTGTACGCAAGGGTTCCAACCCTTGAGCGCTGAAAATATTGGGGTGGACCGGTCTCTGAAAAATTGAGTGCCGGTCCCTTTGCAGTAGTTACGAGTATAGGGTATCAGTGGTGTCAAAGAGCAAGAAAGATTCAAAGAAGTCCAGCAAAAAGAAACTTTTTCTGATTGACGGCAACGGTCTAGCCTACCGGGCGTTTTACGCGGTAGTTCCGATTCACACGGAGAGCGGAGTTCCGATTAACGCTCTGGCCGGGTTCGTAAATATGGTTCTTCGTCTTTTGAAGACTCAAAAGCCCACCCATGTAGCGGTGGCGTTCGACAAGGGCATCCCGACGGAGCGAGTCAGTCCCTACCAGGATTACAACGCTCAGCGGGTCGAAATGCCGGAGGATCTGGCGCTCCAGCTCCCGATGATCGAAGACTTTGTGCGAGCATTGGGTGTTCCTGTCTTTCGAGTGCCCGGTCACGAAGCCGATGACTGTATCGGCACTCTGGCCAAGCAGGGAGCAGCCGCCGATATGGATGTTCTCATCCTTTCCGGCGACCTGGACCTCCTGCAGTTGGTAAGCCCCCAGATTAAGGTGCTGACGACCCGTCGCGGCATCTCGGATATGGTGATTTACGACGAGAAGGAAGTGAAGCGTCGCTTCAACCTTAAGCCTGAACAGTTGGCTGACCTGCGCGCCCTGGCCGGCGATTCATCGGACAACATCACGGGTGTACCCGGAATAGGTGAGGTCACCGCCAAAAAGTTGCTGGCCCAGCACGGCCGCCTGGAAGACCTGCTGCGAAACCTTTCCGCGCTGCCTGCCAAGTGGAGAAACCCTCTGACAGAGCATCGCGAAGAGGCCATTGAGTTTAAGACTCGAGCATCTATCCGCACCGATCTGGAGCTTGAAGTCCACTGGGATAAATGCGCTTTTGGAGGCATTCCCGTGGAGCGCGTGGGAGAGATTTACGCTCGCACCGAGTTGGACAAAGTCCTCGAAGCGCTACCGGAAGCCGGTGAGCCGGGGTCGCTCCCTTCGGAAGAGCCGATTGAAGTGGAGCTGGTCAAAGGTAAGAAAGCCAAGACCGCCGTCAAGAAATACCTGGCGAGCGTGAAAGAAGAGTTCGCCATGCTGTATCTCGGCGCGGTGGATGAACTGGTCGGAGTTGTCTTGGCCGCGGATGACGAGACTCCCATGGTAGCGAGTCTCGGTGAAGACGGCTTTGGTCTCAAGGATTTCGTCAAGCTTCTCGGTTCGGTGCTCTCGAACGAAAAGATTCGGGTGACGACTCACAATATTCGAGGTCTGATGATGACCGAAGAAGGCTCTTCACTCAGCGGAGCCGAGGCCGAGGTGCTTGATGTTGGCGTCGCTTCTCACCTTCTGAACGCTCGCGACGGCAACCCGTGGCTGGATGAGGTGGCCAAGTCGTTCGGCTACGACATTCCGGGTGAAGGCGAGCTACTCGGACACGGAGGCGGGTACAGAAAACTCTCCGACGTACCGCTGGAAGAGTTGGCCGACTGGTCTGCTCGACGCGCCGGGGCTCTCAACGCCCTGGGACGCGACCTGAAGGCCGAATTGGAGTCAAAAGACCTCTGGAAGCAATACAGAGAAGTGGAATTTCCGCTCATTTCCATCGTCTCTCGCATGGAACGAGAGGAGGTACCGGTCGACCTTGAGGTGATCGATACTTTCGTTGCCAAGATCGACGAACTGGTCAAAGAGTTGGAGCAAGAGGTCTACGAAGAAGCGAGCCTGGAGTTCGATATCGAAGACCAGAAAGAGTTGGCCGAGGTCCTTTTCGACAAGATGGCTTTGGCCGTGTCGGCTCGACCCAAGAACGGAGCCCTGATCGGCCTGGATATTTTGAACCAGATCGCCGAACAGAATCGGATCGGAGCTCTCCTGAGGGACCATCGAGAACTCAAGCGGCTCAAGGAGTCGTTTCTCAACGCCCG
>Ga0208701_100066_pt1 | contig 53140 bp, 48 predicted proteins | sample DeeseametaMP1482_FD_184188 | JGI IMG/M metagenome (GOLD analysis project Ga0208701, IMG submission 184188) | Marine microbial communities from the Deep Pacific Ocean - MP1482 (SPAdes) | ecosystem: Environmental > Aquatic > Marine > Oceanic | place: South of Fiji, South Pacific Ocean | collected... | reverse complement strand
CGGGCCCGGCGGGCGAGAGAGGACCGAAGAGCAGTTCGCCGAGCTGTTTGAGAAAGCAGGGTTGCGTTTGGATAGAGTGGTGCGCACGCCTTCGCCGTTAGCCATTATCGTAGGGAGGCCGCAAGAGTGAGTAGCGTCGACGTGGAATGCTTGATCGTCGGAGCCGGGCCGGTGGGGCTGACTCTGGCCTGTCAGCTCCAAAGATACGGCGTTTCTTTTCGAATCGTCGACAAACTGGACGGACCGGTCATCCGAACCAAAGCGGCGGCCATATGGAGCCGAACCTTTGAATTCCTATCCCAACTCGGTTTGGAGAAAGAGTTCCTCGAGGCCGGCCTTCACTGCTGCTCCGCCAATCTCTACTCCGAAGGGAAGAGGTTTCTCAAGCTCCATTTTGAGACGGTGGATAGCTTCTACAATTTCGTGCTGATGATACCTCAGCATGCCACCGAGCGGCTCTTCCGAGAAGAGTTGGCAAAAAAGGGTGTCGAGGTCCACTACAACTGTGGGTTGAGTTCCCTGGAGGATTTGGGAGAGAGAGTGACGGTCGGGCTTTCCAATGGCGAGACCCTGACCTGCCGCTGGTTGGTCGGCTGCGATGGAGCTCACTCCGCGGTGAGACGCGCCCTCGGTCTTCAGTTCGCGGGGGAGAAGCTCGACTCCAACTGGGTCGTGGCTGATCTCTACCTGGAGCAAGCGGCCATGGACGAAGAGATTATGATCGTGATGCACGACTCCGGTCCGACCGCTCTTTTTCCTCTCGGAGACATGTTCTATCGCGTGGTAGCTCAGGTGGACGAGATGGCGGAAGCGGGAGATTTCGAGAGCGCTGCCGGAGCACTCCGCCGGCTCTTCGCCGAGCGGGTGGCGGATCTCGCTACGATGGGTGAGATCAAGGACGCGGGCTATTTTGCAATCCACGAGCGTCAGGTGGAGAAGTACCAGAAAGGCCGGGTCTTTCTGGCCGGAGATGCAGCTCACGTCCACTCGCCCCTCGGAGGGCAAGGCATGAATACGGGGATGCATGATGCCTACAATCTAGGCTGGAAGCTGGGTCTTGTGAGCAAGGGTTTGGCCAGTGAGGCTCTGCTAGAAACTTACAACGAAGAGCGCTTCCCCATCGGAAAGAAGCTGGTGCAGGCAACCTCTTTCGGAACCAAAATGATCACCCAGCGACAGCCCCTTGTCGCCGCTCTCCGAAAGCAAGCCGCCAAGATACTGACTCAACTTCCCGTGGTTCAGCACAAGGCCAGAGACACGCTCACCGAAGTGAATATCCACTACCGCAGCGGACCGCTGTCCAAGGAGCCGGATTGTTTCCCCAGGGCCTGGAGGTTCAAGAAGGGCGTCCGTTCCGGCGAGCGAGCCCCGGACGCCGTGGTGACATCAAACGGTCGGGAAACACGCCTGATGTATCATCTCACCGGCTGCCGCTTCCATCTGTTGCTCTTCGGTGGCGAAGAGCAGGACTGCTGGAGCGCTTTTGCGGCCTGGGTCGAGCGGGTGCGAGAGAAGTACTCCGAGTTGGTTCAGATCGTTTGGATCGGGGTGGACGAGGCCTCGCCTCCGAGTGCGGAGGGTGAGCTTCATCTCATAGACCAGTCGGAGGAGCTGCATCATCTCTATGCCGCCACCGAACCTTCGGCCTATCTTCTTCGTCCGGACGCTTACGTGGCCTATCGGAGTCAATCGCTGAAGGCCGGGGAGTTGGATGACTACTTTAAGTCCTGGTCCTAATAGGCTCCGAGCACACGCTCGATTTCGGCCCGACTGGTCAGCCCGCTCCGGACTCGTTCCGAGGCGCTTTGAGCCAACGATACCATGCCGTTGGCGAGGGCGTGGTCCCGCATTTCGTTCAGTCTTGCTCGCTGAAGGATCATCTCCCTGAGGGTCTCGTCGACTTTCAGGACTTCCGGGATCGCTACTCTGCCCTGATAGCCGCTGCCAAGGCATTCGTGGCAGCCGACCGCCTCGGCGGCTTCGTCCGTCCGAGTAGCACAGTTCTTGCAAAGCACCCGTATCAAACGCTGATGGAGCACACCCACCAGAGCGGCGCTCAGCTGATAGCCTTCCACCCCTAGCTCCAACATTCTGGGCACCACCCCCACAGCATCTCGGGCATGAACGGTGGAGAACACGAGGTGACCGGTGAGACCGGCCTGCACGACGGCCTTGGCGGTCTCTCGATCTCGGATCTCGCCGACTAGAATCAATTCCGGGTCTTGTCGCAACATGGAGCGCAGGCCCTCGGCGAACGTCATCCCTTGGGCCGCTTTGACGGATGTCTGATGAAACCCCGGAACCACACATTCCACCGGGTCTTCCAGGGTGACAACGGAGCAGCGATAGGCGTCATCGTTCTTGAGTCTTTTCTTGCGTAGGCCGACCAGGCGGGCCATCAGCGAAAGGAGCGTCGTTGTCTTGCCGCTGCCGGCCGGGCCGGTAGCCAGGATGAGTCCCTGAGGTTGGTCGGCGAGGCGGACGATAGCCTCTTCCTCGGCCTCGCTGAATCCGAGCGCCTGCAGAGACTCCGGTTCTCCGAGTTGATGCAAGAGCCGCATAGCCACGTGCTCACCATGCACGGTGGGGGCGGTCGCCACGCGGACGTCGAAATCATCGAGTTGAAGCGCTCCGTCCTGGGGAGTGGAGCGCTTGTAGGAGACCAATTTGGCCATGTTTTTCAGGCCGGTGAGGAGTCGAGCGTAAGCTTCCGAACTCAGGTCCAGTTCGTGTCTCAGAACACCGTCGTAACGCAGCAGAACCTCAACCTTGTCCGGGCCGGGGCTCAGGTGCATATCGCTGGCTCCCCGAGCTCGGGCCAAGCGCAACAGATAGTCCACCACCGGACGAGCGTCGAACTTGTCCGGCGGAGTCAGAAGCTTTTGAAAGTCTTGCTGTTCGCGTTCGATCAGACTGGCAGTCCCAAGTTCCAACTGTAGTGATAGAACGACCACCAAAACGGTGCTAACAGTGCTGCCGTCATCGCCCCGACCAGGAGGACGGTCAAGGGCTGAAGGATCAGCATGAACGCCTCACATCGCTCCATGAGTCCTCGTTCCAGTTGCTCGGCCGAGTATAAGAGCGTGGCCGACAGGTCTTCTCTCGACTCGCCGGCGGTGACGGCCCAACGCAGTTGGGGATCGAGTATGTCTGTTTCCGAAAGTGCTTTGCTGAGCGTGTCGCCTTTCTTGATTCGGAGCGCCAGTTTCTCCAATTCCAATCTCAGTTCTTTGCTCCATGGAACGCTCTGGCAACGTTCGAGTGCGTCTGGAAGCGGTGTGCCTGCTTGGAGGAAGGCGGCCAGTGCGCGTGCCCAGACGGCCTGATCGGCGCGTTGGACGATGGCTCGGAATGCCGGAATTCTGAGTGCCACCGGGATCAGAGATTCCACCTTCCAGGACCCGAACAAGACGATGGCCGCCAGGATGAAGCAAACGATGCTTCCCAACTGGATGGCCGAAGCGAGATCGCTTGAAAGGGGACCCTCGTTGACGTATTTCAAGGGCAGAACGGTGCTACCTAACCCGAATCCGAGAAGCAGTCCGAGCTCCATGAGGAGAAAACTTATCAGGATAATCGGATAGTAAAGAACTTCCTGGACCTTGCGTCGCATACGGTCGGCGGTCTCAAGCCATGTCGACAGGGTGGTGAGAATGGCTCCCGCGTTGTGGGATCGCTCGGCGGCCTCGACCATACCGGAGAAGAACGGGGAGAAGATTTGCGGATATCGCCGCAGAGCGGGGCCGAGCTCGTCGCCTTCGGCAACGTGCCTGCCGACTTCCACCCATGGTTCTCGTCCTTGCCCGAGCGCTTTCACGGCGTCAGATAGGGGATAGTTGCGGCGTACCAGCAGTCCCAGGGTCTGTACGGCTTGTTTCAACTCTTGATTGCTGAGTTTCTTCATCCGAGGTTTCCTAGCAATTGGTAGAGTGGCACAAGAATGGCACCGATGAACAGAGAGATAACGACGACGACTCCGAGGAAGATAATGGGCTCGAAGAGGACGAGTCCCCGGTTCACGTTCAGAGCCAACTCCCGGTCCAAGAGTGCCCCGATTTCTTCAAGTCTCAAAGATTCGGTCTGTTCCCGCCGCTCGATAGCCCATAAGCCGAGTTCCGGAATGACGCCGGTCTTGGCGAGAGCCTGACTGAGCTTATCGCCGGATTCGAGCTGCTTGGGTACCACTTCAAGTCTCGATTTGAGAGGTGGGGAGCAACAGTCGAGGGCCAGCTCGGTGGCCTGGGCCAGTGGGAGACCTGCTGCTACAAGTTGACCCGTCGTGTTGAGATAGATGACCGCTTCTTGTCGAAGTAGCCATCTTCCGATCAGGGGTAGTTTGTAGAGGTACCAGCTTAACTTGCCGTGGCCCAAGACCAAATACCAAAGGCAGGCCAGCGGTCCGAAGAAGAGGAGCAGTCCGAGGGGTGACTGACCTAGTTCTGAGAGCAGGATGAGAGCTTTGGTCGGTGCGGGGAGGGTGACGTTCATGCTTTCGAATAAGCCGATGAATAGACCTGATCCGGCCACGCACATGGCCCACACGATGAGGCAGACGATAGTGAAGACCAGGCTAGGATAAAGAGTGGCCAAGAAGCATCGCGTCTTTCGACCGGCAATGTCTTCCAAAACCAGAGCCGCTCTCTCCATCCCCTCTGGAAGCCTTTCCGATTCCTCCGCAGTCGATGTCAGGCGGAGGAAGAGCGGAAGCAGAGCGCTCTCGTCTTTGATAGACTCGCTAAAGCTGGAGCCGGCGTGCATCTTGCCGACGGCGCGCTCCAGGACGGGACGGAGGCTGTCGTCGCGACTCTTTTCGAGCTTTTCCACCGCCTCGACGGCGGGATACCCGATTCTCAGTAGTCCGGCTAGATCCCGGGCGAATCGACTCTGCTCGATGAGGTGAACTCGTTTCATCCCAGATTCCCGATCATCAGATAAATTGGTAGGAACATGCTCAGAACGCAGAACCCCACGTACACACCGATCAGCAAGAGCACGAAGGTATCCATCTGAACACCGACTTTTCGAGTCCGTTCTCCCAATTCAGCGTGGGCGACCTCGGATGCGGTGAGCATGGCGTCGGGCAGATTCTCAAGCTCTTCACCCTGCCGCAGTAGCCATACCAGGTTCGGAGAGAAAAGCGACGAGGCTTGGGAGAACTGTTCGGTCACCGAGTCGGTTGAGAGGGCGGCTTTACTCAGGAAGTTTCGATAGACTTTGACTCGGCAAGTCCTGGCCGCGGCTTGCAGACATTCGCGTTGCGGCACTCCGAAGTTCAGGCCTGCTCCCACCAGGCGATAGGCGTGGCTCTGTCCCTCTAACCTCACAAGACCTCGGGCGCCCGGCACGTAGTAGAGGACGTCGAAGACAAACCCGAGGACCGCTTCGGACGACAGGGCGAGAAGAAGAATGAACGATAGGATGATGACTATCCAATCGAACTTTGTATAGCTAAAGAAGATATGGAGACCAATCATCAACTTTGTATAGAGGGGGAGTTGGAGGTTCATGCCCTTGAAGAGTTCGATGAATGTCGGGAGGATGTAAACCATAAGGAAGGCGTTGACACCAAGTATGATCGGTACCAAGACCTGCATTCTTAGGGCGCTGAGATAAGGTAGGTGGAGACTGGAGCGTTCCGCTTCCGCCAGGCTTTCCAGAAGTTCAGCCAACTGTTCCGGTCTTTCACAAAATTGAGCATAGGAGCCCCAGTGGCTGGGAATACCTTTCGTCTCCTGAAAGGCAATAGCGAGCGACTCTCCAGCCGAGACTTTAGAAGAAACGTCTTTCAGAGCTTGAGTCAGCAGACCGAACCTATTGGAGTATTGCTTGGAGCGAACCGCGACCAACTTGGCCAGCGCTTCGGCCGGGGGCACAGAAAGCTTTACCAGGTCGGCGAATTCCATCAAAAAGAGGGCTCGATCTTCTGATTCCGTTCGAGCCCTTGTCCAGTCGTAAATCTGCTGAGCGAAAATAGCCAGAAAGAGAACGTTGCCCAAGAAGCCCAGAAACCAGGGCGACTCGGTTTCGCCGGCAGCCAGGCCTATGCGAAGAACGATGTAAAGCACCCATCCCACTAGAGCGTACTTTGCCAGCCTTTGGGCCGTCATCGCTGCCCAGCCTTCCGGTTGACCGTATGGGACTGATTGGCCGCTACACCCTTGCTGACGACTGCCCCGTTAGGTCCCAAACGAACCTCGAAATACCCCTGCTGAAAGTCCGGGGACCGAAATGTCTGTCCTGATTTGAGCCGTCCTTTGGCCGCCTGAGTTTGGGCCCAATCGGCACCGGAAACCGCTAGCCAAACCGCTGCCTCGCGATGCTTGGCCACGGCGAGGCGATGGCGATTCATTTCAAGAGCCTGGCTGAGCGCTAGGAAGAGCGCAAAGGTGAAGAGGCAGAGCGCCATCACTCCGGGGAGACTAAATCCGCGACGCATATCCGGCCTCCTCGACGATAAACTGCTTCGACTCCGCGGTCTTGATGGCCGGGTCCTGAATAGAGAGAGTGGCAAAAGTGACTCCGTCTCTTCTAAAAAGAGAGAAGCGGTCTACATTTTCGGCTAGCACGGCCTGACCCAGACGGATTTTGCCGTCTTTCCAGACGAGTGTGGAGCCGTTGTTCCAGCTGACTCCGCGATTGTCGCGGGCGATCTGATACTTCGAGTCTTTTCGCAGGGCGCGTTTTATCTTCGCTTCCGCCCGGTCCAGCGTTGAGCGTAATGCCACCTGACCCTGAGCTTTGTGGTACGCGTGGACGATCGACTCGACCGTCGTCAAGATCGGGAAGATCAGGATCGCCAGGAGACCGATGCAGATGAGCACCTCGATCAGTGTGAACGCTTGTGAACGCCGGCTACTCATCGCGCACCTTGATCAACGGAAGCGATGCTCGGTAGGGTCCCGTGTATGCCTCACCGACTTCCAAAAGTTTCGTGTCGGAAGCCGCTTTGGTGGCTTTCAATTGGGCGTCCAGAAAACGGCCGCTCACCGTATTGCCGTTGGTCCCCCCATAGTAATCGACCACCACGAGTTGACCAGGCTTTCCACCGTTCACTTTGAGCTTGCCGTTCTCACCGAGCTTGAAGCCCGAGGTCGCGGACAGTTTGTCTCCCGTAGCGAGAGAAACCGATCTAACGGAGCGGACGGGACGGTGTGTAAGGAGCACGCTTCCGTCGGCCTCGAGAAAGTGAGCTTCTCCCTGATGAGGGAGAAAATAGCTATAGTAAACGATGGCCTTACCGGAGGACGAGCCTTTGAGAGAGACGATGCCCTTCAGCAGATCCACCTCGCCGATTTCCAGCTCTTGGGAGCCGTCGGGCGAATAAGCTTTGACCGAGCCTTTCACGAGATCCCCCTGATGCAGTTGGACCTTGCCTGCCGATGAAACGGTCACGACCTCCGGAGGAACGTTGGAAAAGCTCTCTTGTCTCAGAGTGGTCAGGTGAGCGGGTGCTTGCTGTAACGACTCGGCGTAAGCGCGTTCCCTAGTGACACCACGGAACTGAAACAGCGAATTGATCGCGATGGAGGCGACAATAGCAAGGATCGCGACCGCAATCATGAGTTCGATCAGCGTAAACGCTTTGTCAGAAAATCTCCCCACCGAGGGTGAGAATTCTTCTACTTCTCAGTACGACCCTCCAAGATCTTTAAGAAAGATCGATTCATATCGAATGAAGGGTGGTCGACTGTGATGATTCTCTTTGGGTCTATCTCGGCGACTCCCAACCGAGGTACTGGGTAAGCGGAATCGGACCCTGCCTCTTTGACGTCTGGCTTGCCATACGGTCCCGATGTCTCTTCATAATCGGCAAAAGCGTTCGAGGGTCGGAAGCGGAGCGGATAGTCATATTGGTCTGGTGCAGACGGTATCGGAGGGTAATGTTTGGGAGCAACTGCTTTACGAAGCCTTCCTCCCAAAAGCGGATCCACAGGTCGGTGTCTTCGCCGAAGCGCAGACGCTCGTCGAAGCCTTGGAGTGAAAGCAAGTCTTGCCTGTAATAGAGAGCGCTGGCCAGGCTGACTCCGTAGAAAGGCTCAGGGTTCAGGCGCGTCTTCATCGCTTCGGCTATCTCTCCGTCGGCGAAGGTCTCTACTTTGCCCTGCGCGATCCGGGCATCGGGGGACGATGCCAACGTGTCCAGCAGCAGCTGGAGTGTACCGTCGGGCCACAGGTCGTCGGAATCGAGAAAGGCTACAAATCGACCGCTGCACTCTCGAAGTCCCCGGTTGCGGGCGGATGCGGGCCCTTGGTTTTCCTGCTGTAGCAAGATGCAGTCCGGCACGGCGCTTTGGAGAATCTCGACGCTCCGGTCGGTGGAACCGTCGTCGACGACGATCAATTCGACCCCCGGGAACGCATTGGTACGGTAACTCTCTAGAGTTTCGGTCAAGTGCGCCTCGGCGTTGAATAGGGGCATAATGACGGAGATTTTGGTCATCGATTTCGTCTACACAGAACTAGGCTGGACCCATCCCAGATACTCCGCCATACCTTGGGATAGGCGAGGAGGCCGGCCTCGCATCCGATCGCGATGACGCTTGAGAATCGGGAGCAGATCGAGTGCATCGGAACGGGCTTCGGTGGTCATGTTGGTCTGATGGAGGCGATACCGAAGTGTCACCTCCGGTACGAGTTTTTTTCTCAACTCTTCTTCCCAGCACCGAAACCATAGGTCGGTGTCTTCGCCATACCGCAGAGCTTCGTCAAATCCGTTCAATCGCTCAAGATCTTCTCGTCGCCAGAGAGCGGCTCCCAGATTCAGTCCGTATTGAGGCTCCGACCTCCAGCGATGCTTGATGGAGTCGGCGATTTCTCCGTCGGCGAAAGTCTCGATCTTTCCCTGAGCGATATGAACGCCGCTGGTGGCCATGGCCTGGTAAAGGAGTTGGAGCGTGCCGTCCGGCCAGAGGTCGTCGGAGTCGAGAAAAGCGATGTACTTGCCTCTGGCTTCTCGCAGAGCCAGATTGCGGGCCCGAGCAGGTCCGCCGTTCTTCTGCTTGAGAAGTTGGCACTCGGGCATCAGGCTTTCTAAAATCCCCACGCTGCCGTCGGTGCACCCGTCGTCCACGACCAAGAGTTCGACCCCCGCGAAAGCGTTCCGTCGATAGCTTTCCAGAGTTTCGGCAAGGTGCACCTCGGCGTTGTAGAGGGGCATTATCACAGAGAGCAGGGTTATTTCGTCCGGCCCTCCAGGATCTTTAGAAAAGATCTGGTCTGAAGCTCGTCGTGGGTCAGTGTGGTGGCCGCCGTCACTTCCTCTTCGGTGACCGCTCCTGAATTGAGAGCCTTGAGGAAGAAGTTCAGAAGACCCTGACCGGTCGCGGCGTCGTCGAAGACGTCGCCGACCAGAGTGGCTTGGGCAGCCTTTTGAACGAAGTTCTTGAGCCGTTCACCGGCCGACTTCATACCGCTCAAGAAGAAGGCGTAGATGGCGGCGTAGCGAGTGGGAAGATGAGCGGGGTGAAGGTCCCAGCCCTGGTAGTAGCCCTTGATGAGGGAGCATTGGCAGTGGTGAAAATGCAGTTCCCAGGCGTTGCGAACGGTGTCCCGGTTTTCTTGCTCTTGCTCCGGCGTGAGGTCGCCCTTGTGCGGAGGGACGGGCAAGACGTTGGTGGCGCCGTCCGAGATCCACACTCCGGTACCGGCCAGAGCCACTTGCATCACCGAGCGAGCGAAGTCGCAGGCGTGGTGCAGCATGTCTTGATACTCGGCGGTGATTTGACAGTAAGCCGTGTAATCGTAGGTGCCGAAGTGAGCGCCGCGGCAACGACCGCGAAGCGAAGCGACCATTCTCTGCAGCGGAACGCTACCTTCGGAGTTGAAGATCGACTGGGGAGTCTCGATCATCAACTCCACCTGAAAGGTGCCTTGCTTCAGTCCCAGTTTGTCTTCCAGCTTCTCCAGCAGATCGGCGAGCGCGGAAGCTTGCTCGGGAACGGTGATTTTGGGAAGGGTGATATAAAACGGCTGGGGGATGTTGCCGCCGGTGGCTTCATTGAGAGCGGTCACGAAGATGTCCAGAGTTCGGATGCTGCGCGCTTTCAGCTCTTCGTTAAACGGCTTGAGACGGATGCCGATGAAGGGCGAGAGAGTCCCGTCTTTCACGCCTTGTGCCACTGCCTGGGCGGCTGCCGCGGCATGTCCGTCTTCCTCGTCGTCGGGGCGGTTGCCGTAGCCGTCTTCGAAGTCGATGCGAAAATCTTCCACCGGCTCGTTCTCAAGTTTGCTGACAACCCTGTCGTACAACTTCTGGGCGAACTCTTCGTCGTAGTCGTGGAGAGGGTCGATGGCGTCCAGAAAATCCATCGGTCCGTCGCTGAATTCTTTCAGAGTTTTGAGAGCGCTCTTACCCATCCGCGCGGTTCGGTCCGGCTTGAAGAGCTGGGCTCCACCATAAACCGTGTGCACCGGCTGGCGATCGGCTATCTCGCCGGGATAGATGGCGTTGTAGGCTCGGTTGGCAACCTTGAGATTCTCGAAGACCGGATTGAGATCGGCGTCCACGAGAGTGGTTTGGGTTTTGACGTTAGACATTCAGTTTCTCCAGATTTTTGACAAAGTCGACGGCCAGGTTTAAGGCCACTTTTCGGCGGAATTCGCCGGTAGAACGGACATCATCGATGGGGGAGATGCTCTCTCCGGCCAACTCACGAATCTCACTATCGGACAGAGCAGCTGCCTCGGTCAAAGTCTTGCCGATCAGCTTATGCTCAAGTTTGGTGCAACAGGCCACAACAGGTGCCACGGCTCCCAAGGTGATTCCGGCTTCGGCGATCTTGCCGTTTTCCACGGTCACCGAGCCGGCGAAACAGACTTTGCTGATGGCCTGAGCTTTGCGGGTGCCGACCTTGCGATAGCTGTGGAGACGGCCTTCTTTTCGCTTCAGACGAACGCCCTGAATCAGTTCTCCGGGTTTGAGTTCCATCTGCTTGTAGCCGGTCTGAAAGTCTCGAAAAGGCATAGAGCGAACGCCGTCTTTGGATATCAGGTCGATGGTCGCGTTGTAGGCCGCGAGCGCCGGAGGCGTATCCGCGGCGGGTGACCCGTTGCCGATGTTTCCACCGATGGTGCCACGATTCTGAATGGCACCGGCTCCGCTTTCAGCAGCCGCCTGGCAGAGCATCGGAAACTCTTCTTGTAAGACGGGATGGTAGCGGACATCGGTGTAGGTGGAGAGGGCTTTGATCTCGACCTCGTCGTCTGTCACGTTGATGCCGTGAAGCTCCTTGAAGTTATGCAGGGAGAGAAGGTTCTTGTACTGCTGGTGTCCGGCGTTGAAGACCACCATAAGGTCCGTACCACCGGCTAGAGGGCGATAGAAGTCCGGCTTGGAGGCTAGCATCTCCAGAGCTTCTTGCAGACTGTCGGGGGTGACGATGTCGAATTCGGGTACGACGGCTCTCATCGGGCCACCCCTTCCTCGCGGGCCACTTTGGCGGCGTCCTCCACGGCGTCGAAGATCTTCTTGTATCCGGTGCAGCGACAGAGGTTGCCGGCCAGGCCGTCCTGGATTTCTTCTAGAGTGGGCGAGGCGTTTCTTCTCAGCAAAGTGATCGCGGCGGTCAGCATCCCCGGAGTGCAGATGCCGCACTGGGCTCCGTTGTGCTCCAGAAACTTCTCCTGCAGAATCTTGCCCAGCGGGTCGTTGGAGAGCCACTCCACGGTCTGCACCTTGCGGCCTTCCATCTGGGCGACCGGCACCAGGCAGCTGTTGACCATCACGTCGTCTAAGAAGACGGAGCAGGTGCCGCATTCCCCTTCTCCGCAACCCTCCTTGGGTCCGGTCACTCCGAGGTCTTCCCGCAGCACGTCAAGTAGACGGCTGGCGGGATACGCCTCCACGCTTTGCTCTTTCCCGTTTACCTCGAAACGGTAAGTTTTCTTAACAGACACCTGCTGCCTCCAACTCTTTCATCAGGATCTCCGGAGTGGCCGGAATCTGGTTGACCTCCACGCCGGTGGCGTTTTCGATGGCGTTGATGATGGCCGGTGCGGGACCGTCGATGGGCAGCTCGCCCACGCCCTTGGCGCCCTGCGGACCGGCCGCGTACGGCTGCTCGGCGAAGAGCACCCGGATCACGGGGAGGTCGGCCGCGGTGGGCATAATGTAGTTCGTCATCTGATTGTTGATCATTCGGCCCTTGTTGTAGACCACGGCTTCATACAAAGCGTATCCGATGCCCTGGGCCACTCCGCCCTGGACCTGGCCTTCGGCCATAATCGGGTGCAGCACCTTACCCACTTCTTGCAGGGCCACGAAGTCGTGACATCGGGCTTCATAGGTACGAGTGTCGAGACTGACGTCGGCCACGTAGATGGCCCATCCGTAAGCTCCGTAAGCGTCGCCCACGTAGGTCTCGTCCGACCACTCGATGTTGGCCGGCTGCTCATACTCGGCGTAACGCCGGAGCTTGCCGTTTTTGGCCACGAAGTCTTTGATGGCTTGAGAGAATTCTTCCGGAGTGTAGTTGAGCCTGTCCAACCCGCACTCCACCTCGAGCGTCGCTCTCAGAGCGTGAGAAGCCGTCTGAACCAACTTGCCCACGACCATACAGGTTCGAGAGGCCACGGTCGGACCGGAGTTCGGAACGTCGTCGGTGTCGGGTCGGGCGACCTCGACCATATCGTAGGGCAGCGACAGGGCGTCGGCCACGATCTGGCTGAAGATCGTCTTGGCGCCCTGACCGATCTCGGTACTGGCGGCCAACACTCGAACTTTGCCATCGGCCGTACCCTCGACTCCGGCGATGGAAGCCATCTTCTTCTCTCCGCCACCGGTAAATCCGGAGCCGTGGAAGAAGGCCGCGATCCCCATTCCTCGTTTGACGGGATTGCCTTCGTTCTCTTTGGCGAACCGCTCCATCTTAGCGTGGTAGTCGGCCGCTTCTAGGGCCTGGTCCATCAGGTCCCTCATATCCACCCGGTCGGTCACGACCTGCTGGGTGGCGGTGAGGTCTCCCTCGCGGAAGAAGTTTCGGCGTCGAACCTCCTCGGAACTCAAGCCCACCGCTTTGGCCACTTTCTCCATATGCCGCTCGATAGCGAAGAACGACTGGGGGTTTCCGAAGCCGCGATAGGCACCGTGAGGCGGATAGTTTGTGGCTACGGCGCGTCCCAGAATGCGAGTGTGGTCGCAAGTGTACGGACCGGCTGCGTGGATGGAACCGCGCGAGAGAACCACCGGGCTCAGCGTCATATAGGCTCCACCGTCGAGGGCGAAATCGATGTCGATGAAGACGAACGTTCCGTCCTTGCGATGGCCTGTTCGAATTTTGGTACGGGACGGATGGCGCTTGGTGGTGGCGGCCATATCTTCTTCCCGGTCGTACACCAGCTTCACCGGCTTACCGGCTTTCATAGCAAGCAGGCAGGCGTGAGCAGCGATGATGGTCGGATAGTCTTCTTTGCCCCCGAAACCGCCGCCGGTGTCTGCCTGCACGACTCGCACTTTGTTCTTGGGGAGAGCGAAGACGGCTGCCAGAGCGGGGTGCACGTAGTACGGGCACTGCATCGAGCCGGTGACGGTCACCCCTTCGGTGGGGTCGTACTCCCCGATCATCCCGTTGTTTTCGATGTAGAGCTGTTCCGAGGCGCCGGTGAAATACTCACCCTCCACCACGATATCGGCCTCGCCCTGCACCGAATCCACGTCGCCTTTGACGATGCGAATGGTTTTGAAAATATTATCTTCGCCCCAGACCACGGGGGCCTTGTTCAGCGAGTCCTCGATGCACAGGCAAGGGGTCTCCTCGACGTACTCGATACGCACGTGGTTGCGCGCTTTGCGGACCATATTCTTGTCCGGGTGAGCGATCAGGACGATCGGCTCTTCAGGATGGTTGACTCTCTCCTTGGCCAGTACCGGTTGCTCTCCAACAAACATCTTGGTGGAGTTCTCTCCGGGAATATCGTCGGCGGTCACGATGGTGAACTCGTCCCAAGGGATGTCCCCTTCAAATGAGATGCTCTCGATCTTACCTCGGGCGACGGTGCTCCGAATCGTGGCACCGTGCAGCATATCCGGCATCACGATGTCGTCCACATAACGGGCCGCTCCGGTGACCTTTTCCCAACCTTCTTTTCGCGGAACAGACGTTCCGACGCACTTTTCTACCATTCGAAACGGTTTGTGCTTTGCGGTCAGGATCCTCCGTGGTAGGGAGTTGCTCGTTCCGGGCGGAACCACGATTGTGAACGTCCTGTGCCGGAGCTGTTAAATGGTTGTAAACACTGGCTACCGGACGCAATAGACCGGCTTCGTTGGGTACCGAGGTGATATGAACAGCAACCCCTACTTTCCCAATACGCACCCCTATCTCGCCTTCTTCGTCCACCGTTCCGGCATTCCACTTCTGCTCTACCTCTACTGTCTTGTTCTCGTCACCGACCCTGGTCGAGAAGTCTGGGCGCTTCTGTTTTCCGTTCCCGTGCTTATCCTCTTCGAGAGGGTGGTTGCCGCAAGGGCCATGAGCCAGCCTTTTTGGACGCTGGGAGTAGCCTTTTTGACGGCTCCGGCGGCGGCGCTGGTGAGCTCCCTGACCGAGTTGCAAGCCAGGGGGCTGAACGCGCTTGGGGACGCTCGCGGCCGGACCCTGCCGGCAATCGATTTCGAGCGGCGACTGGAGATGCTCTGGACCACGGAAAGCACTTGCGCTCTCTTGCTTGCTTTCTTGTTTTTGTGGGCGCTGGGGGCGACACTCCAAGACCACGTCCCGACCGCCCGGGCGGCTCTGAGGGCGGTAGAGAAGAGGGCGAGAGCCTTTCTGCTTCTCTCGTTGTTGGGATTCTCACTCGCTCTGGTGGTTGCTTCCTTGGCTCTAGCAGACTTGCGGGAGTCGACGAGGCACTCGAGTTGGGAAGTCTTGCCTGAGCGGGAAAAGATAAGCTTCAGCCATCCCCTTCTCCAAGGTCAGAGGTCCTACCAGGTGGTGGACCGATATCTCCCCCACCGCAAACCGGTGAAGCTCTCGAAAGCGGACCATCTGAGCATGCTCGGGTCGGTGGCCGACGACCTGTGGACCAAGCGGTTGCAGATATCGAGAAGTGAGACTCATCTGGTCTGGCTTCTGGCGCACAGTCTTTCCGAAGTCGAGCCAGGCGACCCCCGACCGGCTCGATTCGCCGCAGCGGCCCTCGCTCACAGTCGTCACTGGCGACTCGGCTGCACCGAGAAACTGACGGCCCAATTCAGGCTCCACACCCTCAGCTACCTGGCCTCGCCCAAGAGTTCTTCAGCCGAACTAACCGACTATCGCAAGTGGATTCCCTACCTGCAACTCCATGACGGAGGAGGTCGGGAAAGACAGGACCTCACCTTGGTGATGGGGCGCAAGCTCGAACTTTGGGGGCGTGAATGGGAGACTTCTCCGGCCGAACTCTACTACGCTCTGGACTATCTCCTCTTCCCTCCTCACGACCCCTTGGAGGCAGGACTCAATCCGGAGAGCGAAGCGCTCCAGGCCGTGCTGGCTATTCGAAGTCGGCAACTCAGCACGGGAGAGCTTCCGGCTCACTATCCGCTCTCTCGGGAAGTGGGTGACTATCGGCTCAACGACTTCGGTGGAGCCAGAATCGTCTTGCGGGAAATCGACCCGGTTTGCCGGCCTGGAGTGGTGGTGGAATTTGCTCCTCGTCAGCGGAGCAATTAGGACTCTACTCTCGTAGAAAGCCAGTAGATCACGACGGCAAAGGGAGATGCCAGGAGAAGAAGTATCGGGCCGTAGACGATCAAGTCGACGAGAAACCGACCCATCGGAGTGATGTCGGGGTTTAAGGTCGTGGCGAGGAAAGGCTCTACCATCAAGGGTTAGACCCTGCTTTCTTGTAGGAGTTTCTCGGTTTCCCGAACGGCTTCTTACTGGTCACGCTTGTGCTTTCGAGGTGGAGCTATATGGGTGAAGGAGCCCTCGGGAAGCCCGCGCGGGTGAGTGGGGGAGAAGGCGCGGGAGATTCCGTTGGTGGCTCAAGCTAGAGAGGTTGCGACGGGATGGGGTCCATCTCGATCTCCCGGTGTATCCGAGGTGGAGGCGATCGCCGGCGCGGGTGAATTGGTGCTCCCCAAGAGAGTGAACCCAATCCGTGGACCGAGGGCCCAGGCCGACCACCTGTGCGACTCTTTCGAGTTTGCGGCCGCGAGAGATTTAGTGGTAACAAGCTTTGGTTGCTTGAAATCCAGGCCTTTGTTCAGGGCGGCTGGCAGAAGAGGCTGTCGGTCTGACCCCCTGCGTCCTCTCCGTCGCGCCTCAGGAGAAGAGGTAGCCGCTGTCGTCGCGTTCGAATGAACCTGGGTGAGGTTTGGTCCATTCCAAGTAGTTATCGACGGTAAGGGGGAGGCTCTTGTGGTCACCGGGGATGGCGTATGAGGCCTTGGGGCGACGGCTGAGGAGCTTATCCGTTTCCTCGAGCCTTTCAGCCGGACTGAGGGTCAGGAGATCTTGTATCGATTGCAGCGTGTGCTCGGATTCAGGTTTTCTTGGGAGGCTCGGGCCAAGTCGGCCAGGCGCTAGTTGGCTGTTTGCAAGGCTGCGGGTAGCCTGGTCGTTTGAGTTGGGGACCCTGATCATGGTTGTGCTTCTCCCGATGTCTTTACCGTATTATCGACTATCGGTGTTGGATGGCTGTGTGATCAGAGATTGGGAATTGTTAAAACTTCTGAACCCTTTCCTGGAGTCGCCTACCAGGGCACGCCCTGTCCGTACAGCCACGACAACCTCTGAATATCGTAGGCTCGATTATGAAAGTGAGGGTTTTTGATCTTGTTTGCTGGAGCTTGAGAGGGCTGTTTGGAAAGAGTGGTCAGGCAGTCGATCGTCCTTTTCCCGCCCCAAGGAATGAGCTCCTGAGTATGAACGTGGAGACCGGCCTTCTCGGCCGATAGGGCAAACGATTCGGCGGTCACGCTGCGGGCTCTCCACTGGTCGTAGTCGAGGAGCCCGCGCTTCTTGAGTCGGTCTCTCCAAGACTTCGGTAGCTTGAGTGTTCGGTCGAAATAGCCGGAGTAGGCGGCCAGATTGGAGTGATGGAGAAAGGCGGTGCCGTTGGCGGTCAGTTTACCGGCCAGGTCCTTGAGATAGGTATCGATCCCCTCTTGCTCCACATAGACCAGGGTCTCCCAACTGAAAGCGAAGTCGATGCTCTCGTCCTCCAGAAAAGCCAGGGAGTCCCCGGGTCCGACTCGATAGGTGATCGAGTCTTCTCCGAATTTTCGCCGACAGGCGTTGATGCATTTTTCGGAGATGTCCACCAGGACCATCCGCTCACAATGTTCCAGCAGATAGGAAGTCCATCGACCGAAACCCGGCCCGATGTCGAGGATGGTCTCGGCTGGGAGATGGTGGCTGATGCGGGGCAAGAGACACCAATACCACTGCATGTCCGGTCCGCCCCACTTGGCCGACCATTCGTCGCCGCCGTAACGACTCCAGTCGTAGCTGTGGTTCCAGGTTTCGTAGTTCTGCTCGTGACTCGGCACCGCTAACTCTGCGGGGGAGCGAAGGGAGACTCGGCCACTAATTTCTTCACCTTCCAGAGTCCCAGAGCCCAGAAGACACCCATCATCGGAAGCACGGTCAGCGCGAGCATCGGCTTCCCACTCAAAAGGACATAGTCGTAGGCCCCGTGGGTGACGACGGCCACAGCGAGTCCCATTAAGTGAAATTTTGTCCTTGCCTCAGGCGGGGCGAACTTGGACCGTCCGATGTAGTAGCCCATGAACACACCGAAAAGAGCGTGGGCGGGCACCGACAGGATGGCTCGAACAATACCCACGCCAAAGCCTCCCCCCGCTACGTACAGAACGTTTTCGATGATCGCAAACCCCAGCGAGGCCGCCACGCAGTAAACGATCCCGTCATACGGTTCGTTGAATTCCGGGTCGTTGTAGACCGTGCGCCGAACCACGCCGTATTTGCAGACCTCTTCGACCAGAGCGGCCACAATGAAGGCGTTTAGGAAGACAGCCAGAGGAGACCCCGGCACCGCTATATCCTGGAACGCCGCCATCAGCATCAGTTCCACGATCACGGCCACCACACTCACAGCCGCTCCCCATCCCATGACCTTGAGCACTTTGTCTCGCGGTTCGGGCTCGTGGGCGTCCCGCTTGTAGAAGTAATACATCAGCAGGGCACCTGGGGCTACGGCTATGGCCAGGAGGGCATCGTTCATTTCGTTTCCTTTGACGTGGGTGAAAAATGACCCGCAGCGGGTTGTTTCATAGTGCTAGCGCGTCTTGGTCGACATCACTCGCTTTGCGGGCTGCTGCGAAGAGTTCCAAGGCCCACTGGAGGACACCGAAGTAGAAGCAGAACGCTCCTAAAGCTAAAGCAATGACGCCGATGGGAGGGATAATGCAAAGTGGAAGTCCGATGACAGTGAGACCGAGCCCCCACTTCAGATACGTCGAGCCGGCGCTGGCTCCATCTATGGTGGCCTCCCGTCGTATTCCAATCAGGAGAACAAAGAAGAAAAAGAGGTATAAGAGGACAGCAATGATTTCTCGTCCCCGAAACCATCCGTAGATCATTCCTACGAGGATAAATCCCATGGAGGTGACCGAGGAGGCAAGAGCGATTCGCGCCTTGGAGTCCACCGAGGTCATCGCCAGAGTCAGCCCCGAGAGAAAGCAGACGGCCGGGGAGAGCAAAAACAGGACCGCCGAAAGATTGGGTAGGCTTAAAGTGAGTGTAAAGAATCCGAGCAAAAGGAGAAACGGTATCAGACTAAGTCCAAAGGCGCCTGCAGCTTTGCCAAGCAGTTTCGTCCGATTGTTCATCCCAACTCTCCCTTCATTCCCATCACAGAGCGAGCGAATCGCGATCGACGTCGCTCGCCTTACGGGCCGGGGCGAACAGCTCGAAGGCCCACTTGACGATGCCACAGTAGAAGCAAACCATGCCCAAAAACGGGGTCACGACGGCAATGAAGCCCGCGACGCTTCGCGTCCAAGCCCAATAAGCATACTGCCAGCTTACTCCATGAGAAGCCGAAAGTCACTCTGAGGAAGTTATCGATGGCGTAGCGAATCAGGCTGCTAGTGGGATACTCCAGCTTTGAATCTTATATTCGAGAACTAGCAATCCAGGGTCGTCGTGATTCCGAAGGAGTCTTCACCGTCGATGTTTCTGCTCAAGCGGCCAAGCTTCGGGAGCTGTACGCCAGCCTGGAGGACCACTGGTTTCTAGCCTTTCTGCAGGCCGCCGCTTACGCCCGCGCGGAGAAGGTTGAAATGAACGTCGATCGAGACCGCCTGATGCTGGCTTGGTCGACGGATCGCCGACTGCCGCCACTCCAATCAAAGGAAAACCACGAGTATCTCGACTACCTCGAAAGGGCCGCGGCTATGTTGGAGGCTCAGAACTATCCCGCTCTCGCCGTCCTTCAATGGGAAACCTATGGCGAGGGGCAGTGCCTTCTGCGAGAATCGGGGACCCAACAATTGATAGAGCTTCCCGTGGGGGCCGGTCAGCTGGTCGCGCAGCAGTGTGGGAGAACAGCGACATCCCCTTTCCAGGTCGTAGTTGAGGTCAAGCAGCCACAGGTAGGTTGGCTCGCCTCCCACAAGAATCGCGTCGCTCTGCAGTGGAGGCTGGAAAAGCTTCTCAAGACAAGAGCCTGCCATTCCCCGGTTCAGGTTCACCTCGGTTGGGGTATCTGGGGTCAGGGTGATAGCTCCTCCGGCAAAGGTGAGTTGGCGGCCGAGTATCTGGTGGGGCCGGCCGATGGCGACGTGTTGGTGAAAGAGAGAGAGCCTGGAGGGTGTACCGTCTATTTGCAGGTGGCCGAGCGGTGGTCCGGACCGTTCGATGGTCATCAACGTGCCATGACCCGGTGGGACAACGTCCCGAATCCCTCCCCCTTCCCACCCTTCGCCTGCCACATCGGCTCTCCCCAGCCGGAAAACGGTCGTATCTCCGCGCTTCACTGGTCGATTGCCCAGCGAAACCGACCCGGGCTTATTCCCTTCACTCGGCGCGAGCCAGAGGACAGAAGCTCCACAGACTGGATGGTCGATAGTACGCTCCAGCTGCCCGAGCATCTCCACCTCAAGGGAGAGTGCTCTCCCTACGGCGTGCACGGCCTACCTTGTTATGCGGTCTTGACTTTGCCCCGAAAGCCCAGGGGGCCGGGAATCGTCCATCTCCTGCGTCGCGGAATCTTGCTCGAGAGCAGCGAAGAAGATCTGGGGATAGAGGGTGCTAATGTGTACGTCTCTTGCCCGATGCTGGAAACAGATGCCAGTGGGTTTGCCGTGGTGAAGAACGATGACTACGAGCACTTGTTGGAATTCTTGCGAGGGAGGCTGTTGCAGTTGGCATCCGATATGATCGTGCTAGGACGGAAGAAGAAGATTGACGTGCGAGCGCTGGTGAAGGCGGTGAAGCGAGGTTTGGCGGAGTGAGGGCTCTGGACGAAGCAAGCGGCGGATGGGTCTCTTTTCTATCCCGTGAGAGCGAGGTGCGCTATCACCCGAAAAGGCGGCAGATCGACTATCTGGAGAAAGGAGCCAGCGTCGTCAGCGGCACGTTTGAACTGATCAAGTCGCTGTCGTACTCGATCACCACGCGCGCAGAGATGTACGACGACTCGGTCCGCGACGGGACTTACCAAGTTACAGTCTTCATCTATACGACCGGCATTCAGCTTGGGGACAAGAAGCTTCAGTTCGTGCGAGAACACACTCAGTACGACCGGGGAATCACTCACGATTTATACGGTCGTCCTTTTCTCATGCAGCTCTCCGAGCACTCGGGAGTGCCGCTCAAGGAGAGCGGACTGGACCTGGCTCCAAATTACCTGCGGCATCCAGACTACCAAGACTCGGGGTGGGCACCCCCGTCCAAGGGGATTATTGGGTCTTTTCTGGAGTTTATCTTTGGGAGTGGATGATTTTTGCGGTCTCGTGATTTTCTAGCTATCTTGGCGCTTGTAGCCTGCGTAGCCCTCGTGCTTTCTCGGGGGTACGTTCCCGATTCTCTCAAGAGTAGAGACGGGTCTTCCGAAGAGTCAGGCGACTAACCCCTCTTCTTTCTTTTCCCCGCCAGCCCAAAAAAACCGAGAACCAACGGAAGAATAAATACATAAAGGGCGTAGCCCATCACTTCTTCTTTGAGACTCTTCCTGTTGCCATTGTTCTTTGCTGTGCCGATAGCGGATCGCCCCAACCAACCCTTGGTGTAAACGACGGGGATCCGGCTGCCTTTTCCGGCCATCGGGTAGCGGATTCTGGGAACGACATCTTTGTCGCGGTACTTTCGGCGTTTGCCGGACCAGCCCGGGGCTTGATAGGAGTAGTGAACGAGGAGGTCCACATCGTTCTTGACTTCCACCGTCTCCACTCGGCCGGTCGTCTCGACCCAGTCGCGTTTGAAGCTGATACCCATCGAGGTCAGTAGCAGGACAATAACGAGGCTGGTGAGGGCGCATCCCCAAGAGCTTTTCTTTTTTGAACGAGTAGCCATTCGCTACTTTGGTTCGAGGCGTGCTTGAGATTTCATTGCGAGGCTACGTGCTCTCCATCAAGTAAATGAACCCACTCGTGCCCAACACGAGCACGGTCACCAGCGGGAGACTCCCTGCCAGGGACGCCAGGATGTACGGCCCGAAAGAGATGTTCGTCAATCCCAGGGCGTAGTTGCACAGAGTGTTGGGAAAGACCGGCAATATTCTAATGACGAAGACACCCCGAGCACCATTTTTGTCGACGGTTTGGGAGAGTTTTTGAAACCAGACTCGATGTCCCAGCTTCTTGGAGACCGACTCTCGAAGATAAAACCTTGTTAGTAGAAAGCCCGAGCACTGGGCCAATCCCACTCCTAGTAAACTGACCAGGACGGCCAGGAGTGGGTTGTGAGCATAGGCCGTGCCTGCGATCCCTAAGACCAGAGGGGCGGGTAGGAGCAAGGCGAGCCAGACACCAATGACCAGTATGAGGATGATCGGACCCAGCATTCCGGCCTCGCTGACCCAAGCTTCCAGAGCGTTGAGGGCGGGGACGACCTGGCGGCGCATATGAAACAAAACATAGCCCGCGGCGGCCAGCAGACACCCCACGACGAGCCACTTTATTTTCGAGGGTCGGGCCCCCATATCGGCGTTCATTTGAGATCGTGACGTTCGACCGAAGACAGGGCTTGGCCTTTGCTTAGCCAGACACGTCGATCGGATGCGTGTCCTTGTCGACTGCTCGCACCACGACATGTACTGCCGGTCTCTCTTCTTTTCCACAAAACAGTCTGAGTGACTGGCCGCCTTCACACGGCGCGCTCAACACCTTGACCTTATGCTCCATATAAAGCGGACCTTTGAAAGCGATATCCACCCTCACCGGTCCCTCGGAACGCAACTCTTCCACCCGGTTGGTGGCCCTGGCCACACCCCACATCCCGTGCACGAGATCTCGCCGAAATCCAAAGAGCTTGGCCAGCAAGCGAGAGATATGAATCGGGTTGTAGTCACCGGTAATGGCGGCGTATCTCTTGCCGGCCCGTTTGGGGACGAGAAACTCATCCACCAGTTGCGCCTGCTCGTCTTCCCAGGGAAAGACGTCGGCCAGCGGACTGGGCGGCTCTTCGTCTCGGAGCTTCTTACGGACTAGGAAAGTGGTGATCTCCGACCATACCAACTCGCCGGCCGATTTTACCTGAGTTTCGAAGTCGATCTCGTAGCCTTGGGGTCGATAGCGGCACTGAAGGATTCGAGATTGAAGATCGAGTTGCTCTTGGGGCTGAACGGGTCGATAGCGGATGGCGTGGTTGCGAGCGTGGACGGCGCCCAGGAGACGGAGCGGAAACTCGGGCTCGGTCAGCATGACCAGATGCATGGGGCTGGCGATGACGTGGGGATAGTGAATCGGTAAGCCGGGCTCGTCGACGATTTCACAGCACTCTCGATATCTTTGAAGCAGTTCGGTGTCCACAGAGACTCCGGCCCAACGGGCGCTGAGGAGAGGGAAATCCTGGCCGCGCCGGATTCCGCCACGACGACCGAAGATGAACCTCGGATAAGCTTTCCAGAGAGAAGGGGGCGATGTGAAATCCAGGTGTAGAGCCATTTCGCGTGATTCCCAGTTCCTACACCAGGCCCTCTCTGGAGAAGTTGTTACATTCTGTTTACTTTCTGAGACGGTCGTCCACCGCTCTCCCATAGCAGCCCTCTAAGGTGTGCCTATGACGACGATTAGCAGCACATCTCACGACGATATCTCCATTCAGGCCCGACGCGCTCAGCTGGCAAGAGAAGCCAGGACCACCGATAAGACGGAGGAGAAGAAGTCTTCCACCGCAGGTGAAGCGGCGAGAAACGACGGCTACAAAGCTTCCGGCGAAAAGGACCAACCGAAGTCGAAAGGCTTTGGCGGTCTTCTCTCCGGACTAAAAGAGGCGTTTGGCAAGGACGACAAGGAGGAGCACACCAGCGGTGTTTTGGACCGACTTGCTGACAGGATCCGTGATGCTAAGGCGCCGCTGGCGGAGCGCCGCGAAGAAGACCCGACCATCGCCTTGATCGACGATTTCACCAAAGCCGAGAACGACACCACTCATGGGGAGTTGGTGGAGTCTGTTTTGGACGACAACACCGGAGTGAGCGATCGTGATGTTCAGCGCTACCAGGTGGGCAACAACGTGGACCTCGGACTTTTTGATAACGCTAACGAGAGAGACTTCGGTGAGTCGCTCGATAGCTACGTGGAGAGTTACAGCACGGAGGTCTTGAACGGCTCTTCCAAAGCCCTGGAAGATATTCTCTTCGACAAAGACAGCAAAGTTCGCACCGTCAACCAGTCGCTGGCCGCGCCGGAAGCGCGCATCGCCGAGAATATCTACGGCTCCATCCAAAACGACCCGGAGTTTCGCAACCGTTTCCTGGAGTACTCCGGGCTTCCCGAGGGAGCGACCGACCAACAGATCCTCCAAACTCTGGCCAACGAAGTGGCCGAGTCCAAGCGCACCAATGAAAATATTCAAGGCGCTCAAGTCCGCTACGACTATGTGTCTGGAGAGGCCCGCAAGAAGGGTATCACCAATGTGGTGGCAGCCGGTAATCACGGCGAATTCGCCGATACTCTGGCTCAAAACGGAGTAGTCGTCGACCAGGAGTTCTTCCGAAATCCGCTAGCCAACCACAACACTCTCAACGTGGGAGCCACCAACGCCCAGGGAGGAGCGGCCGTCTTCACGTCGCCCTACGCGGGTGCCGAGATCTCCGCCAACGGAGAGAACGTCTCAACCTACGAAGACGGTCAGCAGTTTACCAACAACGGAACGTCTTTCGCTGCTCCACAGGTGGCGGCGGCCGCAGCCGATCTGGCCATGCGGTATCCGAACCTCAACGCGGCTCAGATTGAGGAGCTACTCCTGGGGACGAGCACCAACACCGGTCAAAACCCATACGAAGTCGGCTATGGAACCCTCAACACGGACTACGCCAACCAGGTGGCCGAGCAGTACAGCTGGGCTGCAGCCTAGAAGTTTGGCTTCTAGAGCCTTGTACAGACCTGCAGTCTGGTTTGTAACAAGACCCTCACCTCCTCGGACGAGCTGTCGATAAGCTCCCGCAACGCCGATTCCTCTAGCAATCCGTGCTGGAGGAGTGCCGAGACGTACATGGTGTCCTTGGGCCTTCCCGCCGCGAGTTTGCTATAGGCGATATCGAGCGGATGCAAACACCAGCCCGTCACACCGTGGGTGTTTTCGTTGCTGACGGGGAGCAAGCGACTTTCCCACCCGTCGGGGAGGGTGGAATATGCTCTAGTTGGTGACGCCTCAGCTTGTCTTCCTCGCGTAGATGGCCCAGCGCTCTTGAGGACTCAGTATTCCCACGAAGGGAGAACTCTGACGCAGTCGAGCCGATTCCTGGTCGGTAGAGAGGAGTACGGTTCGTATCTGTTCCCACGGACCACGAAGAAGAGGTAGCCACTCTCTTGCGGCCGGACTGTCCTGATTTTCCGCCCACTCTCTCACTCGATTCAGAAGCTCGGGCTCTCTGTCTACCCGCTCAGCGACCGCCCGAGCGAGTCTCAGGCTACGCTCGTCTATCTCCTGATGGCTCTTCATAGAGCCATTCTATCTTGCAGTATCCTGGCCGTCTAGAAAGGTTTCAGCGGACGCACTGAGCGAGGCGCTGCATATCCTCTTCCTCGGAGGAAGGCTCGTTGATCCCCTGCCTCAAGAATGACCAGCATCGCTCCACCTTGTCGAGAGCCTGGTCCGAGCGTTCGCTCAAGCCTTTGAAGAGGGCGCCCACCTGGATGAGTTGGCGGTTTCTCTGGTAGTAGCGCATGACCCACTGGAAGCTTGAGATCATTCGTAGCTGTCGGGGAGAGAGAAACTGTTGTGAGGGGCGAGAGTGAGAGTTGAGGATGTCGATGGGTGGGTAGACGCCCATGCTTTCCATCTCGCCGGTGAGACAGATGCGGCCGTCGACCAGGTCCTCCAGATTCCGGGTCAGAGTGGTTGCCGGGCCACGAACCGTATAGATAGCCGTGATGCTGCCCTGAGGACGGGGACCCGCCCTTTCCACCAGACGGGAAAGTGGAACGCCCTCCAACGAGACGCGGGCCGGTTGCGGAATTTGCAGAGATAGCTCCAGATAGGACTCCTGCCAGGCTCTCAGGCAGTCGATGATCAAGAGCACTTCTTCACCCTGGTCGCGGAAGTATTCGGCGGCCGCCGTGGCCGCATAAACGCAGTGGTAGCGCTCACCCGCACCTCGGTCGGACGGAGCCGCGAAGATGGCAGACTTGGCGCGAGCTTGCGGCTCCAGTGAGGCCACGAGCTCCGCCAATCGGCGGCGAGAGGTGCCGACCAGACCGAAGACAACCACCGAGGCGGAGCTGTATCGGGCCATCATGGATAGCGTTTTGGACGTGAGTCCAGGAGAAGTGGTGCTTGACTGAAACGAAACTCTCTGCCCCGCCGCCAGAGGCATCAGAGTGTCGATGCAGCGAAGGCCGGTCTGAAATTTGCGTTTGAAGGAAAAGAGTGCGAGCCGTTGGCCGTTGGGGTGCATGGTGGGATAAAAGCTCTTCCCCTGAGCGGGGTTGGAGCCGTCCGCGGGGCAACCCATACCGTCCATGAGTTCACCTTTAAGGTGAGGTCCGGCGCTCAGGGAGATAGGGCGTCCGGTACCGTAAATGCCGTTGCCGCAGGCCAGGCCGTCAGGGTTGTCGAGGGCTATTGTCTGAATGTGAAACCCTTCGAAACCCTCCACCAGGCATCTCACCAAATTTCCGTCCGGCGTGCGCGCCAGCAGGAGCTCACCAATTCGGCAATTGGGCCCCCGTGAAACGACTCGCCTTCCCAAAACACTGATTACTCGTCCGCATTCCATACCTGTCCAAGACGCAAAAGAACTCGATTTATTTCCCTCCTCCCGGTTGAAAAGGAAAAAATGGAAAATTTCGTCCATTTTAAGAAACAAAGCGGCAAGTTGTGATATATTTTAAGCAATGGATCGAAAACGTACAAAGAGTCTTCCCGTTTTTCGATTGGTCTTCTCCGACCAGGAGCTGGAACGCCGGATACGCGATGTTCTCAGCTGCCCCGGACGCTCCGAACTGGAAGCCCTCTGTCAGGGCTGGAGCAACACCCAACGTCTTCAAGTGGTCTCTAAGCTGTTGTTGCAGCAAGAGCTGGAAAGCGCCCTTTCGCTTCTTTGTCTCTTCCCATGTCACGGCCGTCGAATGGCGGAGTTGAAACTGCAAGCTTTGATCGACCTGAAGCGGTATGAGGAAGCCGAAACGCAAGCCAGCCTGATGCTGACAGAAGACCCCGACTGCTCGGTGACCCGGGAGAAGCGGATGATGTGTCGTCGCAAACTTGGGCGAAAGATAGAAGAGTTGACCGACAAGCTGTTTTTACTTGAAAAGATCGGTGCCGATCCGCAGCGTCTGCATAACACCTATCTGATTCGAGGCTCGAAATTCTTGCGGGCCAAGCGCTTTGACGAGGCCGCCGCTGATATCAGGGCGGCCGAGCAGCATCTCCCCCAGTCGGCGGATTCCCTGGCTTTGCGAGGCAAGTTGGCCTATGAGTTCGGCGACTACCACGAAGCCGTCGGCTATCTCACTTGTTCGCTGGAGTATTCCGACTCGGCGAGAAGGTTCTCTCTGACCTCGGTGCTCACGGAGCGTTCCCTGTCCCAACAGAAAATGGGAAGATATCAGGTCGCGATGGCCGACCTGGATCGCGCCATGACTCTGGAAGTGAGCTCCGAGCTCAAAGCCTGGCTGCTGTGGATGCGGGCCAGTCTCCACCAGCGAATGGGCGAAAAGGATATGGCTTTAAAGGACCTCACCTGGGGTTTGGTGCTGGACCCGGGCAATGTTCATTTGCAGATACTTCACGCCAAACTGACCGGAAAGGGCTACGAACCGGAGGAGCCAGGGGAAAACGAGAACCCCTGGCAGAGCCAGTTTTCCATTGCTCTATCTCTCTTTACCCAGGGCGCTTACGACGACGCTCTGCGGGAGATTCATAAGCTGGAGGAGGCCCTGGGCCCCAGCTTGCAAACCCGTTTTTGGAAGGCCCAAATCTACCTTAGTAAAGGCGAGTTTCAAAAGGGGAGAGAGCTCCGAGATTCGATCGCCGGTGAAGCACTTGCCGGCGGCAAAGTGATGCTTTGGGCCTGGGCTCGCGACCTGGACTGGAGATGCCGCCTCGACGACCTCTGGAACGACAGCTAGTCGATCACTTCAAAGCTCTCTAGAAAACGCTGCTGCTCGGAGGTGTCGAAGTTGACCGAGGATACGACGTAGGTACGCTTGCCGGTCTGCACGATGAGCACTTCCACCGGCAGTCCGTCCCCCGTGACACCGTTCCATCGGAGAGCGTCGTAACTCTCGAAGCGGCGCTTGACGTCCGTGCCTTTGGTGAGGGCCGGATGTTCACGCTTCAGGATGGTGAGAGCCTCCGTCGGTTTCATGCTGCGGATAGCGTAAACCATGTTCCCTTTGAACTCACCGCTCTTGCCGGTGTGGTACATCCGCACGTTGCCCCAGCGGGTCTTTTCGGGCTTGTCCACCGTCACTTTCTTTCCAAAATCGGCTCGAAAGAGGTCGAAATTGGCGTTGTAGGTGGTGGCCAGGGCGGTGAGGGTCATAAGAAATATGAGGGGGAGAATTTTGAGATACAGTTTCATACCCGTCAGATTTGAAATCGACCCGAGTTTTGCCTGCTAGCCGAGCACTGGAGCGTGGCTTGTCGGAGCAAGGAAGTTCAAGGACTCGGCCGGAAACCGAGGGCATGAACACTCGAGCCCTGATCCTCTCCATCGTTTTCCTCCTACTCCTACCCGCAAGTGCCCGAGTTCGCGCTCAGTGCGACTGCCGCCACGCCAAATCTCAGCAGAGCTTTCCGTTGACCGTCGATTTCGTTTCCGGTGGGGAGTTGAACCGAATGACCAACCAAAGCCGTTTCCACCCCACCGGCGCTTACGGCGTTGTCTGGCTGGGGGAGGGTAAGAACACGGTGGTGGAATTCCAAGGGATGTTTTTTTCCAACCCGGTGAAGTCTACCGAGGTGACCAAGAAGACTCTGCAGGGCACCGACCTGGCCGGCGTCGGCTGGACGCTGACACCCAGAGAGTTTTCCGACGGAATGATCGAGGGGAAAGCCCTCGAGTCGTACTCAGGCCAGGGGAGCAGCCGGGCCGCCGCAAACCAGCCGAGAGAGTTGACGGACACCTACCCGAACGGTCAAGTGATCGAAGAAGTGAGAAACTACTACTACCCCAACGGACAACTCATGACCGACGTGGCCGGGTTTCGCTACGCCAACGGGAAGCCGCGAAGCATTCAGGGTAGAGACTACTATCCGAACGGGCAGCAGGTCTCCTCGCAAGGGCAGTTCTTCTATCCCACCGGCAAGAGGCTGACCCAGAGCGCGCCGGCGGGCTCGGGGGCGGACATCCAGTATCTCAACGACAAGGGCGAGAAGATCAGTCGAGCTCCGCAGTACGTTACCGTGGTCGATGACAAATGGACCTACTACTTTCCGGTCTACAACGGTCAGGTGAGTACCGACCAGTTTCAAGTCGATCTACGTTCGCCCGAGGGAGTGATAAGTATTCAGATTCAGGGCTCGATCGTCGTCAAAGCGTCCGTTCGATAGCGCTAGTAAACGGTAATCCTGCCGTCGTGAACCTCCACGTCGACGAAGCAATCCCGAAGCTCGGGATGCTCCACCAGATGTCGCGCCAGAGGCACCACGACCTCCTGTTCAATTGTGCGTTTCAGGGGTCTGGCCCCGTAGCGGGCGTCGTATCCGCGGTCGGCCAGATGCTCCAACGCCTGCTTCGACCAACGCAGAGTCACTCCCCGGCGGTCCAGACCCTCGCGCCCGCCGAGCGCTTTCAACTCGAGCGCGGCGATCTCCAGGATATGCTGGGGTTCGAGGGGATGAAAGCTGACCACCGAGTCGATGCGGTTGAAAAACTCCGGACGGAAGAAATTCATCACCTCGGCCTGATAGGACGGAGTCCCCTTTTGGGCCAGTCCCACCGGTCTGAGGGCTGAAACCCCGAGATTGGAGGTCATCACCAGGACGGTGCTCCTGAACGTCGTGACCCGACCCCAGGGGTCGGTGAGCCTGCCTTCGTCAAACACGCCGAGCAAGAGGTCGAACACGTCGGGGTGGGCCTTTTCCACCTCGTCTAAGAGCACCACGGAGAAGGGCTGCTGCCGGACCCTTCGGACCAGCTCGCCCGGCCGCTCTCGAGTGCCCATGAGGCGGTAGGCGGCGCCGGGGCCGCCGTACTCACTCATATCGAGGCGAACAAGGCGCTCGGAGACCGTACCGGCCCCGAAGAAGCACTTGGTCAGGGTCTTGGCCATCTCCGTTTTGCCCACTCCGGTAGGGCCGCAGAACAGCAGCACACCCAGAGGCTTCCGGGGATCGTTGAGCCCTGCTTTGAAGGTGCTGACAAGCTCCGTCACGGCCTGACAGGCCTGCTCTTGGCCGATGACTCGAGTGCGGAAGAAATCCAAGATTTCGGGCACGGGATACGGCTCTTCGTCTCGCAACAGATGGGCCGGGAGCCCGGTCTCCACGCTGAACTTGTCCACCACGTCGCGGCGGGTCGGGGTTTCTCCCTTCTTACTCTTTTTCTCGAACAGCTGAAAGAGAAAGGAGGAAGCCTTGCCGGGAAAAGACTGGTACGGCATGAAGCGTTTATGAAGACGGTAACACTCACCCACAATGGCCGGGTCGGCTTCGATTCGATGCTTTTTATTGAGCTGGCCCAGGACTTCGGCGAGCACGGCGTGAGCTTCCGGCGTCGTAAATTCGGGCAGCGGCATGATGCCGAAAAGATCGACAAACTCGGGCAGAAGACGGCGAGATCGATCGAGCTCCGCCGGAGTGGCCTCAGCGATCAACACTAACTCGCCGCGCTCGACGTACGGCATGAGAAACGCCGCGATGCTACTCTCCGGTCCTCGACCCCCAGTCTGAAGAATCTCCTGAAGACTCTCGAGACAGAGCACACCTTGGATGTCCGAGACCTCTTCAATCACTTGCTCCAGGCGCTCTTCCCACTCGCCCAGATACCTCATCCCGGCGATGATACGCGCCCCACGAGTCTGCCAAAAGCGGCGAGGGTGAGGGCGCTCGGTGCTCTTCTCCTGTCGTTCGATCTTGCGGATAGCCTCCAACAAGACGCTGGTCTTACCACTTCCTCGTTCGCCTACGAGAAGAACGTTCGAACCCTGACCCGACAGTCGTTTCACCAGTTCGGCCACCGATTGATCTCGACCGAAAGGCCGGCTGAAGCGGGATTTGAAAGTCTTGGTACCCATCGGTTCGGCTACTCGAGAGAGACTTGCCACGCAGGCCGACTGGTCGGTGGGGTTGGTCTCGCGGGGCGTTTTAGCGGTGACGGTCTCTAGAAAGATCTCCTCGGGGGGAAGAAGTCGACTGACCACTTTCGGAGGCTGGCCGGAGACGCGACGTTGCACGTAGTGCCGGACGAGGTCCCGGAGTTGGCCCTGGGTGTAAAAGAATTCGATGCCCAGACGGGGGATCGCCGCCGATTTCATTCCGTTGGAATGGGTGCAGTCGACCACCGTCACGTTGAGAGTGAGGTTTCGCTCGTATGGAAAGACCCGTCCGTTGAGTTGGAACTCGGGTCGAACCTTCACCTTGTAGGAGACCATCTTGCTGGAACTCACCGAGGGGGCTTCCGCCCAGGGGTTTTTGGTGTAGTACCAGGTGATGTACTGCTTAATCTGGCTGACGGCTTCCCTTGACGTTTTGGCGTAGCTTACCACCGGCACCAGGATTTCCACCGCGCCTTCCGCGTCGACCAGAGAGGCGGTGTAGAAGCCGGCCACGTCTTTCCAAACCAGGACGGGAAACTTGTGAACCTTCATTTCTCAACCCCCGCATCGCAAAGTTCACCGGGGACGAGAGGGAGAAGGACCAGGTAAGCCATTTCCAGCGGGGTGGGGTAGGCCGGCGTCATCCAACCGGTTCGGAGGTCGATAGTCCCGAGGTTTTCATCATACACCCGCACGACAGGAGGCTGCTCTAGCTCGCCTATCTCCACCAGCAGCAGTCCGGAGTCGGTGGAGAAGAGGTGAAATCCGCTTTCGGAGGCCATCACCTCGGCGGCAAGATTGCCGTGGATCGGGAGATCGCTCGTCTTCTTCTTATCCGTCCCCAGGTCCAAGTGCTCGAGGCTCTCGCGATAAAGGTCGCGGAGCAGCTTGGCGGAGGCCTTGGCTGCCGGATTATGGCGAAAAGTCAGACGAGCCTCTTTGGAGCTCCCTCTTTCCAGTCCGGCACACTCCGCCAAAAGCTCGCAAAGCTTTCCTTGGAACAGCCTGTCCTCGGTGCGGGTGGGTACGGTCTCCGAGACCTCCCGCAAAGCCACGCCGAGACTCTTCTGCTCCATCAAAGAATGCCAATCGCGGGTGTGGAGCAACCTGTGAGATAGGTCTGGACGACGTGTGGGTTGACCCGGTCGAGAGAGGTAGCTGCCGAGCTTGCTCGCGATGGCGCGAGCGCGTCTCAGCCCGTCCTGACACGAGTAGTACCAGATCTGTTCCTCGGAAAGCTCCTCTCCGATGAGGTCGTCGTTGATCTGGAGAGCGGACTCTTTGGAGCTGAGCCATCGCTCGACTCGCTCCAGAAAAGGCCCGTCTACCGTATCCGGGTCGACTCCCCTGGGTGGGGCTGCCAATAGCTCCTGTACGCTGACCTTGAGATCGGTATCGGCGGTGATGCTGATGACGGTCGGAGAGTGAGGCTTCATTTCACTCAGACGGGCCGACACGGGGGCGGAGATTTTCTTCTCCAGCGCACGCTTGAGCGCACGGGCGCCGAGCAGGGGATGATAGCCCAGATCCACGATCGCCTCCATGGCCTGAGGGGAAACCTCCAGAATGCACTGCCGCCGGACGAGCCCCTCCCGAGCCAGCACCTTGTTCAGCAGGCCGCGGGCGAGTTGAGAAGTGTCTTCCCGGCTCAGTCGAGCGAACGGAACCACTTTGTCCAGACGGTTGAAGAATTCGGGCGGAAAGAACGATTCCACCGCGCGATAGTAGGTCAGCCCTTCCTCGGCCTCCTTGGAGCGCAGCCCAATCGGTTTGGAGGCCTCGGCAACCCCGAGATTGGAGGTAAGGATGACGATGGTTTGGGTGAAGTCGACGGTGCGACCCCGGGCGTCGGTGAGGCGACCGTCTCCCAGCACTTGAAGGAGCAGGTTGAAAACTTCGTGATGAGCTTTTTCGATTTCGTCTAGGAGTATAACGCAGAAGGGACGGCGTCTGACGGCAGCGGTCAGGAGTCCGTCCGGCTGGTGGAAGGTACCCACCAGCCGGGTGGCCGAGTAGGGGCTCACATATTCATTCATATCGAAGCGCAAAAGCCTGTCTTCATCCCCGAAGAGATAACGGGCCAGCGCCTTGGCGCACTCGGTTTTCCCAACACCGGTAGGCCCCACGAACAGGAGGCTGGCGATGGGGCGAGTGGGGTCGGCCAATCTCGTCTTGGCCATCATCACGGCGTCGGTGGAAGCCTCCACGGCAGCTTCCTGACCTAACACCTGCTCTCGCAAAGATTCCAGTACTTTCCCTCGCTCCAGCTTGACCTGGTCGTCCAGCATCCTCAGAGACATACCGCTGCTGTGCTGGAAGTACTCCAGTACGCTCATGGCGTTGATGAATTGATATCGATTTCTGGCTGCGACCTTCCTCAAGAAAGAGGCACCCTTGCCCGGGAAGCTGGAGTCTCGCACGTATCGCTTCTGGATGTCCAGAGCCGAGATGACCGCTTCTAACTCAAACTGACAGCCGTGGGTCCGTTCGCTTTCTCGAACCTCTTCCAGGACCACCTCAAGCGTCTCGGCTGCCGTGGTCTCCTCCAGGCGAGTGACCGTGAAAAGGTCGGCGAATCCACGGTCTCGCTCTCTCAAAACGGCCAGTCCTTGTTCCGTGCATTCACCCAAGATCTGCACCTGCTTGCGTTGCAAGAACGGCTTGAGAACGTCGGCCACGCAGAGGTTCGAGTCTCTGGTCACGCCGGCACTGAACAGTCCGAGGAGGTCGCTGAAGACGAGGACGAGGTCTTTTTCGGAAGCGTGTTTGAGAATCGTCATCAGACGTGACTCCCACTGCCCCACATAAGACATTCCCGAGATAAGACGTTGAGGTGAGAGAAGCCAGAACCGCCGTTGAACGTTCCCTTTCTTCTCGCGATAGCGCCTCACCATCTCATGAATGAGCGCGGTCTTGCCCACTTTGCGCGGCCCCACTACGAGTTGGGGAGCCTTGGAAACCTTCAGCGTGCGCTCCAGCTTGTCGGCCTGGCGTTCGCGACAGAGGCAGCGGCCCAGTTCATGGGGGTAGAGATCGTCGAGGTTTCGGCCTACGTTCTCGAGCTCCAGCCAGCCGGCCTGGACCGGTCGACCGCCCAAGATCATCATCTGCTCTTTGCCGGTCTCGCTCGAAGGCTTGTCGGGCACTCGATAATGAAGCTCGACTTCGGTAATCCAGTGACTGTTGGTGAACTCGTCTCCCGCTCCGGTCCCCTGACCTCTTCCGAAATACTGGTCGAGTACCTCGGCGGAGCGCGCCCTCAGCTCAGCTCCGCGAGGAAGCTGAAACCACAGTTTGAGCTGAGGGAAAAAGGCGACCCTGGGCTCTTTGTCGGGCAGGACCACCACCAGAAACTCTCCCTTGATCGTGCGTTTCTTGTAGTGAAAAGTGAACCGGAAAGTCTTATCGTATAGGTTGGGGCAGTAGCCCAGATGAGCGAATTGCTCCAGGCGCCGTTCCTGAGAAACGGCGTTGAGTGTTTTGCGCAGGTCGGCCGCCAGACGGGAAAGCACTTTGTCCAACAACTTGCCGCCCACTTCGGGCTCTGTGTGGAACAGCGGACGGGCCAGGTAGAAAGGATCTGGACCGGCCTGCTGAGTGACCAGTACGGGGATCTCCAGCTTCACGAACAACCCTCCCTGGCCAGTCGCAGGAGTTCATCCTCGATCATGGGTTTGATAATGGGGCCCAGACCTTTGCCGGACCAGGATTTGTAGCGCTCCAGGTTCGGGTCTTCCACCACTCCCTTGTTGCGACTGTAGAGCCGTCGTTTCTGCCCGACCGGTGCCTTTCGGGTATGAAGATCCAGAGGAGGGGTGTACTTTGCCAGAGGCGAGGAGATGACCACCACCTCCAATTTTTGAGGAGTCGCATCTCCAAAGAGATGAAGCCCCGCTTCTCCCAGCATCAGGGGCAGGCAGTTCTTCCCTTTCAACTCGAAAGCGGCTCCGAATTCGTTTTTGCCGAGACTGCCGAGGGAAGGTACGGGCGTGCACCAAAGAGCGCGGTCTTCGGCTTCCTCACCGAACGGTACACGCAAGATTTCGTCGTCCTTATTTTCCTCCGTCTCCCGGACTCCGGGCTTCAGCGAATAGCAAGAAGACTTGAAATCGTTGTCCTCCCAGAATGACGAATAAGCCTGGGCTAGAGGGCGAAGATCGGCCGACTTCTCGGCGTAGATGATCACCGTGGCCTGGTCGGGGAGATCAAATCGGGAGCCGTAGAGAGAGATGGTGAGGTCGTCGAGAGCTTTCGCCTGCTCATCCAATTTGGCGGCAAGGGCAGAGTCGGGTGGCCGGAAACCTTGCAAAGAGAGAACTGCCTCCGTCTCCAGGGCCAAGCCTCGTTCAGTGGTCTCTTTGAGTTGATGGGCCAGTGCCTTGCGGATCTCAAGAGTGCCCAGTTGGGCTTCCAGATCTTCCGGCAAATGGCCGGTTCGAGCTTTTCTCCGCTCCAATCGAGTGAGCCGGTGGATGCGGTTGCGAAGTTCGTGGGCCAAACGGCTGGCATCGATCGTTTGAGCTTTTCGTCTTGCTCTCATGGCTTCACGAGCCAGATGAACGGTAGTCCGGTTGGCGCGTTTGTTCTGGGATCGCTCCTGGGTCCAGATGAGCTGGTCGTCCTGGAGCTGCACTTTCACTTTCAAGTCGCTCTTGCCGGCCACGCTGAGTAGCGGTGCCAGCGGCTCCAGCAGTTGTTTCTCCAGGGCACGTTTGAGAGGGCGTGCGCCGTAGCGGCGGTCGTATCCGGACTGAGCCAGGTGAGAAGCTACATCCGGTCCGATCTCCAAGTCCAGCCAGTCCGAACTGAGTCCGTCGCGGAGCTTCATTCGTTCGATCTCGCGCTCGGTCACCTGTTTGGCGATCTCCAGGTCCAGGGGGGCGAAAGGGATGAGGCGGTCGATGCGGTTGAAGAGTTCCGGTCTAAATGCCGCCTTTACAGCGCTGGTGAAGGTCTGTCGAGCGTGGTCCTTGTCTTCCTTGGAGCGGAAGCCCAGAGGCCCCTTGCTGAAACTGGCAGCGCCCAGATTGGATGTCATCACCACGACCGAGTTGGTGAAGTCGGCCACTCGACCGCCTTCGTCGGTGAGGCGACCCTCACCCAGTATCTGCAGAAGAAGGTCGAAGAAGGCGGGGTCGGCTTTCTCCAACTCGTCAAACAGGACCAGCCCGAACGGCTGCTCTCGCACTTTGGAAGTGAGGAGCCCTTGCCCACCCTCCTGGCCCCCCACCAGACGCTCGACCGAGACGGGGTCGGAAAATTCACTCATATCAAAACGAACCATGCGCTGCCGATCGCGAAAGAGAAAGCCACATAGCGTCCGGGCCATCTCCGTCTTACCGACCCCCGTCGGCCCGATGAAGAGAAGAGAGGCTATCGGTTTGCCGGGTGGAGAGAGAGCCGCCTTCACGGAAGCCAGGAGATCCACGACCAGAGAGACGGCTTCTCCCTGTCCCATGATGCGAGAGCGAAAGTGTTCTTCCGTGTCGCCTAGCTCCAGCGGGACGGAGTCATCGATCATGAAGGCCGGCATCCCGGTCTCTTCGGCGAAGGCTTGAGCTACCGTCGAGGGAGTGATGTCGTTACCGACCTCTTCCTGAAGCTCGCGTAGAAACCTCAGCGGTCGCCCCGGATAGGCCGAATAGGCGGCGTAACGTCGGTGGAGTCTTTCGGTGGTGCGCAGGGCGTCCTCGGCGATTTTCCCTCGGGTCACTGCGGAGAGGATGGCGACGACCTTTTCTTCCGACGGCTTTTTGAGTTCGAGCACCGCAAAGCTCTGGAGCAGATGAGGATGGTCCCGCTCCAGAATCTCTCGTTGTTTCGGTGTACATTCGACCACGGCTAGCAGGTCGCCCCGGTCCAGGTACGGTCGGAAGAATCCCGCCATACCTTCCGGAGTGGTGGAGTGACGAGCTACCTCGGCCAACTCGAAAAGGTTTCCCAACAGCATCACGGCACGGCTGCTGGAAGCCTCGGCAACCACTTTGCGGCACCGATCCTGCCAATCTCCGAACGAGTCCGCGCCCACCATCAGCCTGGCTCCGGTGGTTTCCCAGAACGAGGTGGAGCCGAGATGGTGGCGTCGCCTTTGACTCACCAACTCATAGCTGACCGCCGTCTTACCGACTCCGGAATCACCGACCAACAACACACTTCGGCCGCCCCGGCCCACCAGAAGGTCGGCCAGCATCTTGACCTCTTCATCCACTTCAAAAGCGCGAGGAAGGCCGAGCACATTCAGATGAGTGGCGACATCGGGAAGGATGGCGGTGGCTTTCGATTCCTCGGTCAGCGCCTCCAAGCGCTTCCTGGGCGATCGAGTCACCAGATCGACATAGCCGAGCTTCAGCGACATCTTGAGCCCGCGTTGCAGCCACATCATACTTCCGAGGGAGTTAGAGGCGCCTCTTCTTTGCAGTTCGTTGATGATGTTGCGGGGCAAAAGCTCCAAGACCGACTCCTCGGTGTCGCTCACCGTTTCGATGGAGAGGGCGGGAAGATAGACGTGATGGGTGCCCGGTTGTTGCCAGTAGATCGCTTGAAACTCCAGGGGCAATGGCTCCAGCCAGTACTTGTTTCGAGTAGGTGGCGAAAGGGCCACGTTTACCGTGCGGATCTCATACTCGGTGGGAGCCCGGCGTCCGTGGAGGTCGACCACGAGCAGGCTGTCCAGAAAGTCCGGCATGGAGTTGAGCAGGGCCGAGTGCGCTGAGTCGGCCGTATCGCCATACCGGCAGAGCTCGGGAAACAGAAGAGCCTCGGAGAAAAAGGTCTCGTTCTCCAACTCCGTCAGTATCGACACAACCTCAAAATCGTAGACTTCCACGGGTCAGTTTTTCCGTCAGGAGGCGCTTCGACCTTCATTAGGTCCTGTTGACATTCAGCCTCCCGAGCTACACGCAGAACACTTTTGTCCTCTGGCAGACGGATTTTTCGACTAGTACTGGACGTACTTGAGAAAAATCGGGCTGCCAGAGGGCGGAAGTGGGCTAGTGTGGCGAGAGGAGGTTGAATGTCAACAGGACCTGGTCGGGTCAGGAATTGGAGAAATCAGCCTCCCAAAAGCCCGAAGCCTCGGTGCCGAGACCGTTGACCTCCAGCCGTAGCACGCCCGTCTTAGGAATGTCGGTGGGGACCTCGGTAAGGAGAACAACACCCCGAAACTGAGAAAACTGGCCTTGTTGCACCGGGATGGGGGACTTCTCTCCCTCGGCCTTCACCACTCCCTCGTCGTCGAGCAGCACGACCCGGGCTTGGTATTTGCCTGCTTTGGCAACACGAAAATGCAGACTGACGGCGAGCTTTTCCCCGGCTTTCAAGCTCCTTCGGTCGGGCCCGAAAACCTGCTCTCCCTGAGTGATGTGAATTCGATAGATTTCTACACCTGACTGTGAAGGCTGCGACTGTCGAACCCAGTCTCCCGCCATTTCGGTGTCCCATTGGATTCCGCTCTGGGTATGGAGACTCTGAACTTCGGATTGTGAAAAATATTGATACCCGTACCCAACGACAACAACGGCCAATACAATAAGAAGCGCGCGAGGGGACCGGCTCTTGGTCAGGTCCTCTGTGGTCATCGGCTTATCTTGCTCTAGCATCTCGTGCTTCTTCTGCGGACGAGGGAAACGACCTTGACCTGGGGGCGAAGCGCCGACCTCCATACTTTGTCCACATTTGGCCACTAGTCTGAGTGAGGAGGCTTCGTGTGCGGCCTCCGTCAGGAGGGCTGCCAGTGCTTGATCAAGGGACTCTACTTTCGCAACGCTATCGCATCGGTGGCGTGCTCGGCCAGGGCGGGATGGGGGCCGTCTATCTCGCCGATGCGGAGGCGCTCGGGAGCAAGAAAGTGGCCGTGAAGGAGATGGTTCCGTGGGGGTTGCCACCGGGGGAGTTGGATCAGGCGGTCGCCCAGTTTAAGAAAGAAGCCGCCTTTCTGGCCGGTCTGGAGCATCCGAACGTGGTGCGGGTGACCGACTTCTTTGTGGAAGAGGGCAAGCACTATCTGGTCATGGACTACATCCAGGGGGAGACTCTACAAGAGAAGATGACAGGAAGAGGTCGGCCCTTCCACTGGTACGAGTTGTGCGGTTGGGTGGAGAGCCTGATGGACGTGCTCGAGTACCTCCACAATCAGAGCCCGCCGATCATTTTTCGCGACTTGAAGCCTTCGAATATCATGATATCTTCCGACGGTCGGCTGAACCTCATCGACTTCGGTATCGCCCGCTCGGCCTGTCAGGGCGAAAAGACCACAACCTTCCTCCGAGGCACGGGTACTCGAGGCTTTTCGCCTATTGAACAGTACGGAAATCAACAGGGTACTGACCATCGTTCCGATATCTACGCCCTGGGGGCAACGCTTTACTACTTGATGACGGCCACTCTACCCCCGGACGCGGTGGAGCGTGTCTCTCGTCGCGCGGTGGTCGTACCTCTCAGCAATCGATGCCCCGATTCGCCGCCGGAGCTCGATTCCGTAGTGGAGAAGGCGATGGCTCTGGCCGCGGAAGACCGGTATCAGAGTATCTGCGAGCTGCGTGTGGCACTTCATCCGCAGCCGCGTCCGCTCCCATGGAAGAGTGCTTCGGAGTCGCAAATTCCGGTCGAAAAGCACATCGAACTTCCACGGGTTGTGATTCGTTCTAGCGGGGGAGAAAGCTCCTCTTGGCGAGGTTGGGCTTCGGCCGCCGGCTGTTTGCTTTTCACGGGGGCTCTTTTGATGTCTTTTAGTCTCCGTTCTCAGGCGGCGGATCTCCACGGTGTGGCTCGTCAGATCGAGGTTGGCAGCCCATCGGCGGGTTTGCCAGCGACGTTCGACTCCCCACCGAAGAATCAAGAGGAGCTGAGTCCGAAACTTCCCTCGCCAAAGCTATCGGCTCCCGACTCAGAGCCACCGCCCGAGACACAACCGAAAAAGCTGACGGCCTCCGAGCCGTCAGCTCAAAAGGCCGTCGCGAAGAGAAGCGTGAACGCCACTTTGGCTCTCGACGCCTACCCCAAAGCGCGAGTCTCGAAAGGCGCACCCACTACTGGGCCGGAGAAGGAGAGGATCCCGATAGAAAAGCCTATCGTGGCAGCCCCTTCTGGGGCGGATGAGCCGGTCAAGAAGGTTCGAGAGCAAGAGCCGACCCTTCCTACCGGACCGGAACAGACCGGCCCAAGCGAGCCGGTCGTCCAGGCTCCCATTTACGTGATGCCACCCGAGGATTCGCAGGTTGGCATACAGAGTGGCTCCTCGGCTTCCACTGTCTATCAGACCTCGACCCAGTGGGCCTCCAGAGGGCAGACCGTGGATCCTACTCAAGCCGCGCCTCCTGGTGGACCCTCCCTCACCAACGTACCCGTAGCGACTGCCTTCCCTCCAGGACTTGCCGACAACGGACCGGCGGATGTCGCACTCAGCGCGGCGCCGGTGGAAATGAGTAAGAAGGGTGGGGGCAAGGACAAGTCCGGTTCGAATGACTCGAAGTCGCCGGCGCCCTCGAAAGCGCAAGCTAAGAAGAACAGCTCGAAAACGGTGGCTTCGAACTCTAGCCCTGGAACGGGAGGCGGCCAGAAGGCGGGGGGGCAGCCTAAGCCCAAGGGAGACGAGGGCGGTGCCAAGGGCTCTGCCGGGAATCCTCCGCCGCCTCCCAAGGGGAAGGGCGGCGGACGCTAAGTTGCTTGACGGCGCCCGTCCGGTAAGTCTCCTAGATACTGCGCGGACCGAGGCGTGGTTGTCCGTAAAGCTGCATTCCAAAAGGGGTCATATAGCCCAATGGTTGCGAGCTAGAAGGACTTTGAGATTTTTCGAACCTGTCGGCGGGTTGGGTAGGCTCTGTCTCCGTTTTCGATTTTACAGCATCGTAAGAATTATTGTTTTGAGTGTTGTTTGCCATGTATGCGGGGTAGTTGCCGCCAAACACGTTGATGGTGGGGTACATCGATGTCTCCTTTTGTGGGGTGTACCAAGAGTCTAATCCTTGGTTTGCCAACAAAGGTCCGATAGGAATCCCCTTTTGTTAAAATTCTGCTGTCGCTCGAGCGTCTACCACTAAGCTTTCCAACGAGCGGCTTCGCGCTCGGCATCTTGCGCCAGCGAGCCCGGCAGACTGAAGTAGTAATCGGGGTAGTCACGTCGTAACACTCGGCTCTGCAGACTGCTTTGGCAGATATGAATAGAGGAGGCCAAGCGTTTGTGCAACTGGGGATCGTGCTGCACATGCGGCGCCACTTCGCGGTAAAGTGAAATGAAGTCGTTGGCCACGAGCTGCTCGCTCTTGGTCTGCCCACCGTTCTTCGCGGGCGATCCGGGAGGTCCGGGGGCGGGTAAGGTGGGCCGTTCCGAGTCTTCGGGCCAACGCCCGCCGTACATCGCTTCAGCCACCACCGACTGGATCTGCTCTACACCGTGTAGGAACTCGTCCCGGTCGCTGGGGTGAGTGGGGACCAGGGCGAGATACTCGCCGGTTGCGCGGTTTAGGAAAGCCGCGGGTCTGAATTGGGTCGAATCTTGACCACTCCATTGCACGCTATCCACCGTGCCGAGAGTGTTGACTCCGGAGCTTGAGAATGTGGGGCGGGGTCTCGACAGGTGTGTGTTTTGAGTGATCTTCACTCCATGACCTTAGAGTAAAGCGGGGTGACGATTGGTTGCGAATTTGTAAAGCGTTCACAATGGGTCGCGCGGGACTTTGAAGACAGAGCTTCGAAGCGGACGGGACACCATGCGCGATATCATCCTTGCATCTCTTTTACTTTGTTTGCTCTTGCCGGCATCGGCCGAGCCGAACGTTCCGCGCCGGGCGATGATCCTGGTCTTCGACCAGATGAGGGCCGAATATATCGACCGGTTCGATCTCCCTAATTTCAAACGAGCTCAGAGAATGGGCCTGAATTTTGACAACGGCATCGTCGGTCACCTGGAGTCGAACACGATCATCAGCCACCCGGTCATCTCCTCCGGGCTCCTTCCCGGCCATTTTGCCTGGGGTTCCCAGATCGCTCAAGATATGCGCGGCCTGGTCGGTCCCAAAGGCATGTTCTACATGCCCGCGCGCCTCTCTCCGGATGAGTGGATGGCCATGCAGATGGAGGTGGTCGGCGATCTCTCGATCGTGGCGAGAGTCAAGGAGCGTCATCGCGGTCCGACTTTCGCGGTGGCTCAGAAAGACTACGCCGCCTTCAATTTCGGAGGTCCCTACACGGATTCCATCATCTGTTTGGGCGATGTTTTGAAATCCGGGCCTTTCCAGGGCTACCACCGGGTGAGTGGCTTTCAGGTGCCGGACTACATCGACCAGCCGGTGGGAAATCGCTTCTATCTGGAGGGCACCAACGATTGGGGCTCCGCTGAAGAGCGATACTCCTTGCACGGCTCCGGCTACGTGCCGGGGCTGGACCCGGAGCGCCCAGGCGGAGACCGGTGGGTGGGCGACGTGGTCGAGCAGATCATGGAACGAGAAGAGGATTGGTCCGTTATTCTCGCCTCATTCGGAGCGATCGACAAGGTCTCTCACGTGTTGGGCGAGCACGACGGTCCCACCGATGCGTCCTGGGCCGTGGAGAACGATATCGGACTGGAACGCACTCTGCGCTTGGCCGACAAGGAGCTGGGTCGCATTCTCACCAGGCTTGAGAGAGATGGCCTGCTGGAGGAGACGGTGCTCGTCATCACCGCCGACCACGGCGGACAGCGCAACTCCGTGTTTCATGGCCGCCTGGGCTCATCCAGCCACCGGGACGATTCCTATTTCGGTCGAGGGACTAATTTTGACTTTACCGGAGATCCCAATCCGGTCTTTCAGTCCCTCATCTCCGGCGGGAAGCTCCAAGCCATGGCGTTGGACACGGTCATCCTTCTTTGGAGCGACCAGATGAGCGAGAGCGAGAGGAGCGAATTCGCCACCGAGGTGAGTCGATTACCGGGAGTGGCCGAGGTCTACAGGAAGACCCCGGCGGGCGACTATCAACGCGCTTTTCGAAGCGACGAACTCAAAGGTCGCGAGTTGGCCTGGGCTCAAACTCACAATCAAGCTCTCGCGAACACCTTGTCGGGGCCCGGTGCTCCCGACTTCGTGGCACCACTTTTCGACAACAACGGATACGGTCTGATCGGCGCTCACGGTGGAGCCCAAGAATTAGTTCAGCGCATCCCCTACATCGTGCTTTCGCCGAATCTGGTGCGGAAGGGCAGTCGTTCCAAAGCTTGGGTTCGTCTGGTGGATGTGAACCCGATCGTGGGTGAGGCGATGGGGCTCCCCCCGCTCCCGAGGCTGGACGGAACATCGGAAGCCCTGAGACCTTTCCTCGACTAAGGAGATCAACATGCGACGACTTAAAAATCTATGTACCGTTCTCATTCTCTTCCTTTTACTCGCTGTCGCGGCACTCGCAAGACCGTGGGTGGTGGCCCACCGGGGCGGCTCGGCGCTCGGTCCGGAGAACAGTCTGGAACTCTTCCAGAAAGCTCTGGAGTTGGGAGTGGATGCCATCGAGTTAGATATCCATCAGAGCGCCGACGGTCATTTGATGGTCATCCACGATATCTCTCTCAAAAGGACCCACGGAGTGGATAAGCGAGTGGATGAGCTCGATCTGGCCGCGCTCCAAGGGTACGGAGTGCCGACCTTGCAGGAGGCGATCGATCTGGTGGACGGTCGCTGCGTGCTGGTGGTGGAGGTGAAGCACCCCAAAGGCTCGAGACATCAGGGCATCGAGAGACGCCTGGTGGATCTCCTGGCGGAGAATGAGTTGACCACCAGCGCGCTGGTGATCTCTTTCGACAGCGTCACGCTCAAGCGGGTCCACGAAATAGAACCGTCCATAAAGACGGGCTTTCTCTATCGGATTCCCACCGTGCTTGCCGACTCGGCCAAGAAAGAGATGGGAGTCAGTTATCTCTGTCCCCACTATTTGCTGGCCACCCCGTTGATGATCAAGAAGGCCCACGCCGACGGCTTGAAAGTGAACACCTGGACCGTAAACGAAGAAAAGGTCATGAAAAGACTGATGGAGTCGGAGTGCGACACCGTGACCACCGACCATCCTGATGTCCTAAAGAGAGTGCTTCAGGAGCCGATGCTTTTAAAATAGACTTTCTTTTCGCTGGGCGGGCTGAGAGTCGCCTCTTTCTTACGGACCCATACGTTGTCGCTTTCCGGATGCACGGTCAGCCCCGCACTCTGAATAATGGTTTCTTTGAGCTGGTCGAGGTCGGCTTCCGGAATGGAAAGATGAATATACATCCCGGCGTAGGCCTTGGAATCAACACGCTCGGAGTAGGAGCTAGCCACTTCGATGTTCGGACTCTCTTCGGTCTGAAGCCGAAGAACGGGATAGCTCTTGTTGGTCTTGGCGTTGAGTTGGCGACTCAGATGAAGCCCCTTGATGTCGTCCCAGGGGTACGTCCGGCTTTCCCCGGATTTGCCGTGAGTCACGATTCCTTCGGGCCCTGCTTCCACCACCGGCGTTCCGGCCGGGCCGCAGCCGACGATCAGAAGAACAAATCCCAGGATAGTGGCGCGGAGAATCGTGTGAGTCATGATAAACTAGCTTCCAGAATAAGACTCGGGAAACCTGTTGAATCTTAAATGGAATGGGTTTGGCTCATAGTATTCGCGGCGGGGCTGGCGCTGGCCGGTCGATCCTATCTCCGATCGGACGGCGCGGGCGAGTTGCCTCCGAAAAGGCCTCTGCTTTTGGTGCCGGTTTGCAGCCCGGGGGATCGGACTTCGCCTGCATTGCTGGAATGGGCCGCGGGCTGTCTTGCCGAGGAGTTGGGGGCGAAGGTGACTCTGGCCGAGCGTCCCGTTTATCTTCAGAAGGATGCCTTCCATCCACACACTCGCCAGGGTGACGCCGTCCATATCGTCAATCTCGTCGAGCCGCTCGTGACACCCGACAGGGCTGTTCTCGGAGTGACGGAGTACGACTTGCATTCTCCTATGCGGCGCGACTTGCCGTTTGCCATGGGAGCCAGAAAGGGCTGGGCAGGGTTGCTCTCCACCTATAGGATGGAAGACAGGGCCAATCCTGACAATACAAGGGTGAGGTTGCGGAAAATGCTGGTGCGTTACGGAGCGGAGTTGATGTGTGATGCACCTCGCAACGAAGACCCCACCAGTTTACTTTTCAACGGATTACAATCTCCTGAGCAGTTGGATGAGATGGGACTGTAGGGCCCAGGGTCATGACCCGAAAAGTGGAATCGGTTTTCCTATGCGTTCAGAGTGTCTGATAGAAGTTGAGGAGTCGGGGCAAGCCTGGGGTTGGGTGACCAGCAGAAATCCTGAGAGCGGCGTCCCGCGTCTATCGGGCGAGGTTCATCTGGCTCCCTCCGGCAGAGCGGAAGGTCCGGCGCTTCCATACTATTCGTTTCAGAAGGCTTTCCCTGAAGCTGAACGCACGCTCCGAGAGCAGTTGTCAAAGCTGGAAAAGGAGCATCGCGACGCGCTGAGGGCGGATTTTGTGTTTGCCGGACAGACGATTCACCTGACCGATATTCGCCCTCTCGTCTACGAGCCTGGAGGCGCGATCAAAGTTGCCGTGGATCTGGTAAACGAAGGCCTGGTCACAAAGGAGGACGCTCTGCAGCGTGTCCGGCCCGAAGACATCAGGCGGATACTCTTATCGAGTTTTTACCCGAGCAAAGTTCGTCAAGCTATCCGTCAGGAGCGTCTGGCGGCCACCGGCAAGGGAGTCTTCGGCGGTGTGATATCAGGGGTCGTCGCCCGAGACCCGGAGTCGGTGAAAGAGATGAGCAGAGGGGACAAGGCGGTTATCCTCGTGTGCTCTCGGCTGACTCAATCCGAACGGGATGCACTCCGGCTTGTCAACGGTCTGGTGGTGGGGGAGGAACCGGTCCTTTCCGCCCTCCAGTTCGAGCTACCGTGTGTGATCTCGAAGGCTGCGGTCGACTGCCTCGAGAGTGGGGAAACCGTTTCGGTGGATTCCGGTACGGGGCAGATTTTTCGAGGAGAGATCGAGCAGCTGCCCGGCGAGTTGAGTCGAGAAGCTCTGACCTTGTTGCAATGGGCTGATGAAGTACGGACGATAGAGGTTCGGGCCAACGTGTCCACACCCGAAGAGATGAGGATGGCGGTGGCTTTCGGAGCCGGCGGCGTGGGTTTGTGTCGTATCGAGTCTCTTTTCTTGAGTCCCGAACGCCTCCCGCTCTTTCAGACGACTCTCAGAGAAATCTGCGTGGAAGAGGTCGGAACGTCCGGGTCTCAGGAACGCTTGGAACAAGGCATTGAAGCGGATGTCAGGGCCATCTTGGAAGCTGGGTGTGTCTTGGGAGAAAGACCGGTCACCATCCGGCTTCTCGATGCACCGGTGGCCCAGATGATGGGGCTCTGGAAAGAGTCGGAGGGCTTGTCCCCGGACTACTTTCGCCCCCCCTTGTCGTCCTGGCTTGGCGAACTCAACCCAATGCAGGGTTTGCGTTGTGGTCGCCTGAGTGTGATGTACCCGAGGTTAATGGATTTACAGCTCCGCGCTCTCCTACGGGCCGGCCACCGAGTCCGCCTCGAGGGCGGTCCTGTCCGACTCCAGATTATGATGCCGGGAGTAACAGATGTCGGTGAACTCCGCTTCTTACGTGACCGGCTGGCAATCGTGGCCGAGGAGCTTGGTCTGGAAATACCTCAGGTAGGCACGATGTTGGAGTTACCACGGGCCTGTCTGACGGCTGACCGTTTAGCGGAAGTCGCAGATTTCATGTCCTTCGGGACAGGTGACCTCACGGAATCGACCTGTGGACTGTCGCGTTACGATTCCCAATTCAGCTTTTTGCCCGAGTATTTGAAGGAAGGTATCTTCAAGGAAGACCCCTTCCAGTCCATCGATCAGGCCGGAGTTGGCGCTCTGATGAATCTCGCAGTTGAAGCGGTACGTGAAAAGTTCCCAGCCGTGGAGCTGGGAACTTGCGGAGCGCAGGCTATCGATGACGCAAGCCTGCGGTTTTGTTGCCGTATCGGCCTGCGCTATGTCAGCGTACCCGCTCACCATCTACCGGTGGTGCGGTTGGCCGCGGCGCAAGCGGAATTGGCCTAGGCGAAAAACCCGCCGCCGCCACCACCGAAGTAGTTGAAGGGACTGGGTTGGGGCGAACCGTAGCCGCCGGGTTGTTGAAACTGATTGTACTGGTGGTGACCGCCGCCGCCTTGCTGAAACTGACTCATCATCATCATCATCATCTTCATCATGAACTGCATCATCATGTGCATGGGGTTTTGCTGCCCACCGCCAATCGGGGGATAGGTGGGTCGCGGTGGTACATATTTGGGTCCTGTTGCGGGTAACGCCATGGTGGCTCCTCCTGAATGGAATCTATGAACTTACTATACTAGAGAGAGGGAAAGAATTGTTCAAAAAACGCGGCGCAATGTGAACAACTTGTTAACATTGTGCTCACTTTAGACCTCCTTCGGCTAGCTTGTCGGCTGCCTGAACGGAAAGATCGACAGCGTACTCCAACAGGCGCGGATTGCCGTTTTGGGCTAGCTCCTGCAACAATCCCGCCGTCTCTCGCATGAGGTCCAGTCCCTCTGAGAGCTTGTCCAGACGGGGGTCGTCCTGCGGTATTCGCCCCATTTCCCGTTGCATCTCTGATGCCGACATTTCCAGATGCTCGGAGGCGGCGAAGACACTGTCGGCGTCGCTTCTGCTTTCGAGAAAGCTGAAGGCGGGCTCTAAGGCCGACCTGAATATGAGCGGGAGCCCCTCGGTTTGCGGAGAGAATTCGACGGGGTGAGAGGATGAGTCGCCTTCGGTTTCGGCTACCACCTCAGCCAAGCGGTTGGCCGAATTCTCCAGCGCTCCGGCAGCCTGCAGGAGTTCGTCGTAGCCGGTCCGCTCTTTCATGCAGCTCTCTATATCGTCGAGACCGGCCAGAACGGCATTCAGCTCGGCCACCACTATTCCGGAAGAATCGATAGGTAGGATGGTGCGCAAGTAGATACGGCACTGATCGATGACCGAGACCAGAAAATCGGTCTCAAGCTCTGCTCCCGTGCAAGAGCTCAGAGCCTGAAAGACCTGATTCACAGCCAAGATCGGAGTGGGTCCGTCCGTTGCTTCAGAACCGGGAGCTTCAGCCAGGAGACCGGCGAAATGGGAGGAGAGATTGACCAGGTCGTCCTCAATCTCAGGAAGATCCTCCCCGCTCTCGAGTGAGCTTCCCAAGGCTTTTATAAACTGGTCCAGATGAAAGACCATCTGAACCTGCTCGGGGCCTACCGTGCGGATGGTGAGTTCATTCCGCAACCATTGGGAGAAGTTCGGCGCATCAGAGAGGAGGGCGAGGAGTCTACCGTTGTCCTCTCCCTTTCGGACCGCGTCGTATTGGATGAGCAAGCGATTCAGATAGGGGAAGTGGGTAGGACCCGCAGACAGGGCGTCTCGGTGAGCCATCTGTGCGTTTCGGAGATCCTCCACCCTTTTCTGGGCCTCCACACCGGCTTCACCGAGTAGTGTCATATCTTCGGAGGCCGTAACGTCTCTCATGTAAGTCAGACATTCCAGGTAGCTATGGAGCGCTTGAGAGATATCGCTACGGATCTGTTGGGGCATCTCCGGATCGCCTTCGGTGGCTTCGACAAAGCCTCTGAGCTTGTCGTTCATGTCCTGGATGGTAGCGTCGATCGTTCGGACCAGTGCCGCTGATGGGAGTTCTCCTCTTAGGCAGGCTCGTATCTCGGCGAAGAATTCTTCTGTGCGTGGAGATGACATGGTGGGTGAGTTCGGTGATAGGGAAGGCGCGCCTCCTTATGCTAGAACCCATCATAGGCTGGAAAAATCCGGCGAAAGCCTTCACTCCCCAGACCGCCTTCCAGGATGGACCCACGGGGGTTGGCCGAGGTTTGAGCTTCCTGGATTTCGACCCGTCGTCGGGCTGCCAATCGAAGCCACTCTTTGACCGTTTCCACCTGGTCTGCGCGCTGACGACATCCGTCCACGAACTCGCCTGCCCTGCGGCGGTGATAAGAAGCGTCAAATTTCGGGTCCAGGATAAAATCGGCCAGTTGGGCCGTGGCCTCGTCGGTCGCCCGGCGAGATCGGAGCTGCGATTCCAGGTGCTCTCTGAGTTCGCTGGAGGTGCTCCAGTTCTCAGGGAGGAGTCTCATCAGACCGAGGCGCCCTTGAGAGTAAAGAGGAGTGGTGAAGTCGACCGCCAGCAGGTCCAGGAGGAGTTCTTCCTCGAGGAGGCCTCTTTCGAGGAGACTCTCCGTTCGAAGACGGTCGAACCGGGAGACCGTGGGCACGAGGAATGCGTGCTGAGTTTCTTCCAGTCCCGGTGTTTCATCCGCCGCGAAAGTGGAGCCCAGTTCCTTCAGGGCTTGTTGGTAGACCTTCGCAGGTACCTGGACGGGCTCGAGAGACCCCGAGAGTCTCGGGTCAACGAAAAACTCGGCCGGAATCTCAACATCGCTCCCTTCGACGATTCGGGTGAGGTAGGGCCGAGTATCACTGACCAGATTCATTTCCAGTGGGGCCAGTACCGATCGAAACCACTGCTTCGGGGTCTCGGGGGAATGCTCTTCAAGAGCCCGGACGTAGTTCCTTAGGCTGTCTCGGACCAATCCATCCAGATGGGACGCCGGCTCGGAGCTTTCCGCAATATCGGCGACTCGAGGAGAGTTAATCCATTTTCCGGTGGGCAGCGGCTCCTCGTTTCTCCAGTCGTTGTAGGGGAAACGCTCCTTCATCACCAGTCCACCCCCGGTGTGACATCCGGAACAGCGTAGGCGGGTGCCGAACATCGGAGTGTCGGTGGGACCCATATTGATCTCTTCGACGTCCGCGATCACATCCAGGGAGTTTCCCCGGTAGTGCCAGTCTGCCGTCTCGCCGTCTCCGATCAGCTCCCAGAAGTTGTGAAGGCCGGTCTTTCTGTCTTGAGTGATCACCTCGATCAAGAGTCGAACGTCGAACGACTCCTGCAGAACGAGATGACCCCGCGGGTCCGGCTCCACGAAGATTCCAAAGGTGAGTTCGGGACCGACGTCGCCGAAGACGGAGAAGCTGCCACCGCTGTGATTCAGAGCTCCCCGGTTGGCCACCATGTGAGTCTTGACTTCGTGGCCGGCGTCTTCCAAGACTTGAAGAAACTCGCTCGGCGTTTTGGGATCGCGGCTGAGAACAAGCTCGGTGATCAGATCCTCCTGAGCGCCGGCTATGCCGCACATGAGGAACGCTACCAAGACGATAAGTTTATGCATCAGACCCTTCCGGCTTCCTGAGCGTCGCGATAGACGTCCCGAAGCTCTTTGCAACGCGCTCCGTGAGCCCGTTCGATCGATTTGAGAGTGTCCATATCGAGTTGACTGCAGATAGTGGAATCGGCCTCGGCGTCCGTCTCCAAGTAGTCTCGGAGTTCCCATCTCACCAACGCCTCTACCGCAGTCTCTTTCTTGTCCAGCCCGGACCCCGCGACCTGCTCGATGCGGAGCCTCTGCTGCTCGAGTTCTTGCCGTCGCAACTCCATCAGCGACTCGACCTTTTCTCGCAACTCTCCCGTTCCCCAAAATCGATCTTTTCCGAAAGTGCGGTCGAGAAGAGCGTCGATCTGGTCTCGGGTGAAGTTGGTGATCTCCACGTTGTTGGAGCCTCCAAACAGGAAACGAATTCGGTGGTCCCACCACGCCATCTGGTGTTCTGCCAAAAACTCCAAGCCTGCCGCCACCCTCACGATAAGCTGACCTGTCGGAGATTCCGGATGCACCGAGCGGCCGAAGTCGTGGACGCAGAACTCCACGGTACGGTTGAGAGTCTGGGTAAGTTGCCGGTTGCTCAAACGCACTTCACTTTGCCGCAGGTCCAGTTGCTCTTCGGTAAGATCCAGCAAGACGGCATCGGCGAGGGCTTCCATCACGGCCGGAGACTGGTCTTTCAACCTCTCGATCAGCTCCAACTTGTCGTTCATATCGAGAGCGGAGAAGACCCCCAATAGATTTTCCGCGGAATGAAGAAAGCTCTCCTTTTGGCCGGTCTCGCGAAAGACTTTTCTAGTGACCACGGCACGAGCGTCGTGGTCGGGAAGACGGCGCACTTCGAGAACGCCACACTTCTTAGTCCTCAGCCAGCCTTCGTCGCCCGCCGGTTCAAACACCGTGGTGATGTGAAACCTCTCTTGAGGGCATTTCTTCCGCAGCTTGGCCATCAGCTTTCGGGCGGTCTTCAGAAGATACTCCGGCTTCGGCTCGCCTTTCACGAAGAACCGGGAGACAGCGACCTTGTCCATTCGTTGGGTCATCTCCCGGGGCACTTCCGCGTTGCCCGGAGCACGAGAAAAGTCGCCTTTCTTTAGGTATTCGGTCGGAGAATCGTAGGTACGGATTTCAGAGGGATGAGGCACCAGATGGTTGAGGATGTCGGAGCTCTCTCCAACGAAATAGTAGGAGAAGCCGTCTTCGGCCACGGTGCTGCGGAACTCGTCCAGATCGGCGAGTTGATGGGGAAACACGGTGTGCCGGTGAGGAGTAGTGAGCGGGGTGTTGAGCACGACCACGAGCTTGCCCGTGTGCCATTCGGCCAGTTTTTTCAGCGGCAGTTCACCGTAGAGGGAGACGTCCCAAATCTGAAACGAGAGCGATAAGGTCTCGAAGAGTTTTTGCCAGGCCTGGAACTCGGCGCGGCTGCTACCATGGTGGGTCACCAGTAGAACATCCGCCGGGCGTTGCTGGTGGGGGACGGCCACGCTGTACTGGGTGGGGTTCTGCTGGATGCAGCGAGGTTCGCCACCGCCCTGGGGCGTCAGTCTCAAGCTGGCGCATAAGGTTGATTTGCTGTACGGCTCGGCCTCCTCCCCGGCTTTCATGAGCACGCTGAGGGTGGCGCTTTCTCCGGCTTCCATTGGTTCGATTTCGGCAAAGGTATAGCTGCTTTTGAGGGAGAGCGGCCGTCCCTCGCTGTTCTGAACAGTCAGGTGGGCGTGATCGTCCGTCAAGACCAAGTCCACCAACACCTTGCGTCCCACCGGCGGAAAGACGTTGTTCGTCCGATTGACGACTTTCCATTGCTGCTTGAGCCACTGGCCTCTGACCAGCGAAGTAGAGGCGTTCACCGTTTCCAAGGCGACAGGGAAAGTGACGTCGACCACCTTCAAAAGCTCACAGTCGGGGTCGACTCGTTGCAGTCTTTCAAACCAGAGACGCGGAGTGAGCCGGATCTCGGTCTTCAGCACTTCGTGGATGGTGGGGAGGTTTCGTTCGGGAGCTTCGTCCAGGTCAAAAGTAAAATCGGGGAGGGTGGTTTGCCTTCCGCTTGCCACTGCGGGTAGGGGATGCGAATCCTTGCGCGGTTTGCCCAGTTGATCCGCGTGGAGAACGGCGGAAACGTAGGAGGGGGGACTGGGAGCGGGTCCGCTGTTTTTGATCACGGCTCCAATGACACGATTCTGTTTTTCGCCGAACTCGAGGACGTTGTTGCCGTCGCCCGAGACCACGGAGTAGTTGAGGCATCGCAGAGCGTATCGGTCGGAGTAAGAGCGACCGTCGATCAACAGCGAAAAGCGGCCGTCGGCGGCGGGCGAGCCCGCTTGACCGGGTGAGCCGCTAGAGCCCTCGGAGCCGGAACGACCGCGGCTTCCGCCGGAGTTCGAGCGGATGCGTGTCCGTGTCTTTCTCTTGCCCTCGGAGTCGGTGTACCACTCGGTTTCAGTCCAACTGTATGAGTCTCCACCCGCCCCGCCCGACCCTCCTGGACCGCCGGACCCGGGTTTGCCCGGCTCACCGGGTACACCGGCGGAGACGTCCCAGTCCACGGTCAAAAGAAGGTCGCTATCCTGGGAGCCCACGCTCAGTTTAATGGAGCCGCCCGCCCCCGCGTCTCCGCCGTCTCCGGCGTTTCCTCCTCGACCACCGTCGCCACCCCGTCCCCCGTCACTTCCCGAACTATGTCGAGTCGCATCTCGGCCGCGATATCCGGTGGCGCCGCTCTGTCCTCGTCCTCCGTCTCCGCCGTTCCCCCCGTCTCCGCCTCGGGCGCTCAGAGTGAGCTCCTCCGTGCTGTCGACCTGATAGGAAAGATCGAGCGGCTTGCTCCGGCAGACTCCCTGAAGCCTGGCTACTTTATCTCCGGCGAAGGTGAGAGTGGCCTCGATACTCTCCCCTCGTTCTCCCGCTCGACCCTCCCCTCCGGTGAGGCCGGACGCTCCGTCATCGCCGGCGCGAGCGGGACTGCCGGGGATGCTGCCGCCGTGATGACCGTCCTCGCCGTCAAGACCTCTGGCACTGACGGTCCGGATGCTCATTCTTTACGTCCCACTTTGTAGTGAAGGGGAAATACGATGGAGGCGGGTTTTCCGGGGTCGTGGGGCCAGACTTTTTCCAGATCGGCTCG
>Ga0208701_100061_pt1 | contig 54326 bp, 56 predicted proteins | sample DeeseametaMP1482_FD_184188 | JGI IMG/M metagenome (GOLD analysis project Ga0208701, IMG submission 184188) | Marine microbial communities from the Deep Pacific Ocean - MP1482 (SPAdes) | ecosystem: Environmental > Aquatic > Marine > Oceanic | place: South of Fiji, South Pacific Ocean | collected... | reverse complement strand
GCTGGGAGCCGACCCGATCTACGCGGTGGACCTGAAAGAGAGCAGGCGTCGTCGAGCGGCTGAACTGGGGGCGGTGGCGCTCTCCCCGGAGGAGGCCGTCGGCCTGGAATCGGCAAGCGTGATCGAGGCGGTAGGAAACCTCCCCGCGATGAAGCTCGCATTTGAGCGGACCGCCCCCGGTGGGACCCTGGCCTCGGTCGGCGTCCATACCAGCCAGGATTTCGCGTTTACTCCGGTCGATCTCTACGACCGCAACCTCACCTATCGGAGCGGTCGTTGCCCGGCCCGGGCGCTGGCCCCCGAACTGGTGCCGATGGCCCGTGCTCAGTCCGGACTGCTCAAGAGTCTTTTCACCCATCGATTTCCACTCTCGGCCGGAATCGAAGCTTACCGGCTGTTCGAGCGTGGCGAAGAGGATTGTCAGAAAGTATTACTAGCGCTCTGATGCGGGCAGGCTGTCTCTTTTCTCCTCCCGAACGGCTGTGTCCATGAGCAAGGAGAAGGCTTCCACATCGGAGGGAAGACTCGAAGAGCTACAAGAGGGCAGTCTGGCCGCCCCCAAAGATTCGGAGCTGAATCTCACTCTGGGCGAGGCGTTTTTGCGCGTCAACCGGGTGGACGAGGCGGCCGCTGCCTATCAGCGAGCCGTGGAGCTCGACCCGCGCTCCGATCTGAGAGCTCTTTACTGGGAGTGGTTGGGGCTGGTGCGAGAGATGGAGGGGCGCCTTGAGGAGGCTCTGGAAGCCTATTTCCAATGGTTGGATGCCGACCCGGTAGCCATCAGTCCGCTCGACCGTCTGGGCTCGCTTCTGGTCATACTGGGGCGCTGGACCGACCTGCGCTTGCTGGAGCAACAGTTCGAACGCCGTTCGGAGGTCTCCGGTCACCCTCGAGGCAAGGAATCTTTAGCTCTTTACACCTTCGTGATGGAACAGTTTGGCCAGCGCGATACGGAAGGGGCCAAGGAGGCGACGCTGGCCGCCCTGGAGGCCGACCCCGATTCGCCCGCGATGCGCTTTTTGTTGGGCCTCATTACCTATCAGGACGGCAGTTTGGAACTGGCCCGGGGCGAGTTTGAACGAGTGCTGGAGCTGGATGCCGACGGACTTTGGCACGAGCCCCGATTCGCTCTTGACTGGAACGGATCCAAGGCCCGAGTCATGGTGGCCAAGCTGGCTCGCCATCAGGGCGATATGGAGACCGCACTGAGGTTGCTGACCGAGACCGACGACCTGGATCGTTCCGACTCGGAGGGCCTGGTGGAAGTGGCCGAACTATTGGTGGAAAACGAGCGCTACGACGACCTTCTGAAGGTGCTGAGGAACGTGCCTGAAGGTCCTTCTCGACTCAAGAGACTGGAAGCCGAGGGACTCCTGGGCAAAGGACGTCTGCCGGAAGCGGACACGATTTTTGAGACTGAAGCTTCACTCTTTCGCGATCTGGATTGGGAGCATCGAGAGGACCAGGAGTCGGCTGCTCTCCATTCGCGACTCCTGGGGCTCTGGCGAGCTCGTCAGGAGGGCGAGAACATCGATGAGGAGCTGGCCGTCCTGCGGAAGGAGGCGGGCGACAGCGTGACAGCCGATCCGGTAGGAGCGGGAATAGTCTTGCTGCAACGTTTGAGCAAAGGCTCGCTCACCCTCAAGGGTGCCGAAGACGAGGTGCTCGACTTGTGCCGAAAACACCCGGACTGGGAGCATGTCTGGGACACCGCTCGCCAGGTCTATGAGCAGAGCGGGCAAACGCAGCGCGCGCAGATGGCCCGATTGGTGGTCAGTCGACTTCGCCACGGAGCCAACCCCGGCCCTACGGGAGCCTACACCAAGAAGGGCGCTAGCGGCACTCGGGTGCTGGTGGGGGTCATCACCGCCGGCGGTCCGTTGGTTTTGAAACTGGAGGCCGACTCGGGTCGAGAGGAGAGGGACCAGCTGTACGGATGGGGCCGCTCGGCTCTGTTGCCGGGGCTGGAATTGGCCAAGGGCGTCCTGGAGAGCCTGGCGGAAAATCGTACTCTGGCTCGCGACCTGGTGCCCGAACTCTCCTTTTTTCCGAAGAGCTTCCGCGTGATGGTCACGGCCGTTTCCGTGCCGGAAGAGGGGGATGCCGCGGCCACTCTCGCCTCCGGTGAGTTAGGGAGCATTCCCCTGGGCTTTCTGATCGCTCTGCTTTCGGTGGTCAAAGAGCCGCCGGGTCACGATATTCTGGTGATCGGACGGCTGGGATTGCGAGGCGATATCGACGGCGTACCGCACCTGGAGGAAACCCTTCTGGCCCTGCATCAAAGCGGCGCCCAGTGGGACCGGTTGGTGGTGGCCGAAGCCGGTGGCTTTCGGCTGTTGAGAGCCCCGGCCTGGCTCTGGCACGGGCGGCCGGTCACCCTGGTGGACTCGGCCGAACGGCTGGCGGCCTGGCAGCCTGAAACGGAGGCGAACTGGTGAGAAGGACCCCTGAATTCGAAGCCACTCTCGAACGAGCCAAGGAAGAGTGCCGGCTACTCGGTCACGGATTTGTGAGCAGCGAACATCTCTTGCTGGGTCTGCTCGGTTATCGAGAGGGAGCGGCCGCGAAGTTTTTACGAGAGCGAAAGTTGAGCCTGTCCAAGCTGCGTCAGGAAGTGGTCAACCAGGTCGGCAAGGGCGACGGCAGCTTCGCCCGGGAGAATCCACCTCCGTCGTTGAGGGCCCTGGGTATCGTCAGATTGGCCGAGGAGAGCGCGCGGATCGAAGGCTCGGAGGCCGACAGTCTGACTCTTCTCTGGGCTCTGCTGCGCGACCGGGAGTCCGATGCCAGCCAACTGCTCAGCAGACTGCAGGCCGATCTCAACAGCTGGGCCGCGGCGGTGGAAGAACGCATCGGAGAGCGCACTCGTCGACGCCCCCGAACCTTTTTCAGGAAAGGGGAGAGGCAGCGGTCTTTGCAGGCCGAGATGCGCCGGTGGAAAGAGAGAATGAAAGGCGCTCGCGACATGCTCAACGATCAGATGGTCGGTCAGTATGGCGCCGTCGACCGGGTGGTGTCCACGCTCACTCGCGCCTGGGCGGGCCTGGCCGAATCTCGGCGCCCTCTGGCATCCTTTCTTTTTCTAGGACCTCGAGGAGCGGGGAAAGCCACTCTGGCTCGGCTGCTCGCCCGACTTCTCTACGGCGATGAAGAGCGGCTGCTGAGACTCGATATGGAGGAGTTCGGAGGGGAGGAAGATGCCGATCGGCTAACCGGTTCCTCTACCGAGCCTCTCGGCTTGCTGACCAGTCTCGCTCTCGAATACCCTTACTCGATCTTCCTCCTGGAAAGCATCGAACGAGCCCATCCTCGAGCGCTCACCAAGATCACTCAGATTCTGGGTCGCGGCTTCGCGGTGGACGGACAGGGACAACGAGTTTCCTTTCGCGACCACGTGATCGTGATGTCGGTCAACATCGACAGCGAGTATATGGAGCGGACCAATCCCGTGGGCTTCAGGCAGGCTTCCAGAGGGCTTCGCGACGTGGACGAGATCGAGAAAGAGTTGCTTCCCGAGGTGGAGCGAGGCATGGGGCGAGAGATCACGGAGAAAGCCGATGAAGTGATCATCTTCTGTCCCTTAGAAGAGCCCGAATTCCGGCAGCTCCTGGAACGCTGGTCTCGGGAACTCGAAGATAAGGTGTGGCAGCGTCGCTCTCTCAGCGTGGAAGTCTCGCCCGAGGTCACTGAAGCGATCCTGGCCGAGTCGCACCCCACTCCGGACGCTTTGCGACGGGCGTTTCTGCGGAAAGTGGAAAACCGGCTGGCTGCCGATATGCTGAACGGCAAAGTGAAGGCCGGGGACAGCTATCGGTTGGACGTGGCCGGTGAGGATATCGTGCTCACCAAGAAATCCAAAGAAGACTAGGACCCTAGTCTGGGTTCTTTGCCCGTTTGTCGCTCGATTTTGGCTCCGGACGGTTGACCAGGAGCCCGCTGAGCGTGGGCACTCGCACTTTGCCTTGCTCGGCCAGGCGACAAAACAGGCCCGCGGCCGACATACCGACCGCCATGGCGAGCCCTACTTTTCCCATCGTCTCAAAGGCATCGCCGATATCGTTCCAGGTGACTTCTCGACGAATCTCCAGAGCCTGGGGCTGAGATCGTTCCATGCTTTCCGGGGTTTCATCAGATGCCTTCATCGTCTTTACTCTTCCTCTTCTTCCTCTTCGCTCTCGGGCTCGGGGCCGGGTGCGGGGCTGAAGACGAAGATAGAAGTGGGGTTTCGCAGAACGCTGTTCGGGTCGTCATCCATGTGAGTGAATTCGCGAACGATCGAACCGTCCGCACGGACCTCGAGGATGCGGTCGTTGCCGCTGTCGGCGATGAAGAACCGCTTGCCGGATTCGTCCACCGCCAGTCCACCGGGGCGACTCAATCGGAAACGGTGATCGTCTCGGAAATTGAGTTCTTTCATCCGCTTGCCTTCCATGTCTTGCATGGTCACGATACGCTGGCCGCTTTCATCCAAAAGTCTCAGAGTGCCGCCGATGGTCACCACGCTGGAGGGCCGAAATCGTGAGCCGGCGAGTCCTTCCCCCTCGAACATTTTCCAGCGACGCCGGTCTTTCTCTTTCCAAGTCTTAAAGATTCGACCACCGGGAGGGTCTTCGCCACAGCAGATGTAGAGAGCGCCTTCTTTGTCGATCCAGAGAGTGGTCGGTCTGGACATCAACTGCTTTTCGCCCTCGGTGGGTGGAGTGAGAACTTCCTTGATCTCGGCTCCTTCGACCACTTCTTCGACCAGCAGCACGCGGTCGGCTTTGGTGTCGGCGATGTACACGCCGGACTTGTCCACCGCTACTCCCATGGGCGAGGAGAGATCGTCAATTTCGGTCCAGCCCTGTTGGGAGGTCTGGTCCAATCGGATGACCCGGTTGTTGCCGCTGTCGGCCACGTAGAGCCGCCGCTTGAAGTCGACCCACACCTGAGCCGGACGGAGGAAACGTCCGAAGCCGAACCCGGGCATACCGACGGCCGTGAAACCTTCACCGTCCAGGCCTTGCATCACCACGATACGACCGTTGTCGGTGTCGGCGATATAGAGGATCGGCTCCTGACTGCCGGCCGGCTTCTCTTCGGTGGTTTCTTCCTTCTCATCCGGCCCAAACAGGGCTTCGATGCTCTCCTCCACGTTGGTGGTGGGTTCGGGATTCTTGGGATCCTGTTCGGGATTCTTTTCCTGGGCCAGGCCCAACGAAGTACAACACAGAAGCCCGATCAGTAACCAGGTTCTTGCCTTTGCGACGATTCCTATTCTCAAAATGATTCTACTCCTCGGCGGCAAGATTGGAGGCGGACATGTCAAACCCTTCCAGCCCGGCCCTTGTGAAGGTTATTCCTCAACAGGCCCTAACTTCATTGCCTATGAAGATAGCTTCTCAAACCTCCGTCATGGAAAAATTGCGACAGAGGGCGTCCGCTCGCCCCCGCACCATCTTTCTTCCCGAAGCCGACGACGACAGGACACTGGAGGCGGCCAGCATCCTCCACGGCCGAGGCCTGGCCCGAGTCGGACTGGTGGGCGACGAAGACAAGATCAACGCGCGGGTCGATCAGTTGGGCCTGGCCTGGGGAGACATCCCTATCGTGGATCCCGCCTACGACGACAACCGCAAGCGTTACGTCGAAGCCTATTTCCAACGTCGTCGCCACAAAGGTCTGACGATGGAGGAGGCCACAGCTCAGCTCAAGGACCCACTATACTACGCCAATATGATGGTAAGCTTGGGCGAGGCCGACGGGACCGTGGCGGGAGCCACCAACACAACGGCCCACACCGTCCGCTCGGCTCTTCACTGCCTCGGTCTCAAACGCGGTCTCCGCACGGTCTCCAGCTTCTTCCTGATGGAGAAGCCCGACACGCCCTTCGGCGAGGAAGGTGCTCTCCTGTTCGCCGACTGCGGCGTGGTGGTCGACCCCACCAGCGAGCAACTAGTGGAGATCGCCATGACCACCGCCGAAAGCTGTCGCCAGTTTCTCAAGACGGAGCCCCGGATCGCTCTTCTCAGCTTCTCCACCAAAGGCAGCGCCAAGCACAAAATGGTGGACAAAGTCACCAAGGCGCTGGAAACGCTTCAGGCACGGGCCCCCGAACTGGCGGTCGACGGAGAGTTGCAGTTGGATGCCGCTCTGATGCCGGAAGTCGCTTCCAAGAAAGCGCCTCGCTCCAAGGTCGCGGGTAAAGCCAACGTTCTTATCTTTCCCGATTTGCAAGCCGGAAACATCGGCTACAAGATCGCCGAGAGAATGGGTGGGTACACCGCCGTGGGTCCCATTCTCCAGGGCCTGGAGTCTCCTTCGAACGACCTCTCGCGAGGCTGCAAGGCGGCCGATATCGTCGACGCCGCCGTCATCACTTCCCTGCAAAGCTAAACAATAGGTTCCTCGCTCTCTCTCGTCGAAGTGACGAGGGTGAGGAGTGAGCAAGAGGCTAAATCGGACAAGGCGAAGGTGCGGGTCAATCAGGATCTCGTTCTGCGCTTCTATCGTGAGCTTGCCACCATGCTGGGCTCGGGGGTGCCGTTGGCTCAAACCATCGACTCTCTGGCGGAATTTTCCGAGGACCTCAGGATGCGAGAGGTTCTCTACGACATCCACCACATGATTTCTTCCGGCCGGACTCTCTCCAACGCCCTCTCTTTCTATCCTAAGACCTTTTCCGTGGTCGGGGTCTCCATGGTGAAGCTGGGGGAGTCGACCGGCCGAATGGTGGAGTCGCTGACCAAATTGTCGGTCTGGATGCAACGAGATCAGGAGGTGAGAAAGAAGGTCCAGGCAGCCCTGATCTATCCGGCATTTTCACTCGGCCTCACGGTGCTCATGACGTTGGGTCTCTTTCTCTTCGTTATTCCGGGCTTTCTCGACATGCTGGTACAGATGGGTGCCGATATCCCGCCGACCACCAGGTTTCTGGTCTTGGTCACCGATTTTCTAACAAGCCCGGTCGGGTGGACGGTCCTTCTGCTCTCGGTGGCGTTTGTCTACTATTCGTTCAAGGCTATTTTGGAAACACAGTCCTCCTGTTCACATTGCTGTACGAAGTTCCCGTCCTCGGTCCCACACTGCTGGCAGCCGCTTTGGCTCGATATGCGGCGGCCGCCGAAACGATGTTCAGTTGTGGAGTAGATATTTTCGCTGCCACCCGACTTTGCGCCCTGGCCAGCGGCAGCCCGATTCTTCTCCACGATGTCAAGAATCTCAGGCGCTCCCTCCAGCAAGGTGAATCTCTCGCCTCTCATATGCAGAGGCGTCCCGATATCTACCCGGGCTCCTTCGGACAGTTTGTGTTGGCCGGGGAGGAGGCGGCGCGGATGGAGCCGATGTTTCGCAGCATCAGGGAGTTTTACGATGGGGAAGTCTCCCATCGCTTGAAAGCGCTGACCTCGATGATCGAACCCATGATGATGACCGTCATCGCCTTGATCGTGGGGTTCATCGTTGTCTCACTTCTGCTGCCTCTTCACAGCTTCATCAGTCAGATCGGAACTTAGGGTCCTTAGAACCCGCCCAGGTCGTTGAAGTTGATCACTTTTCGGTAGAAAGGGTTGGGATCGTCGAAGTCTCCGTCGCCTGCATGGTCGTAACGTTCGTTGGTGGACAGATCGATTTCTGCTCGGAAAGAGCGTCGCGTTTCGGCCGAGCCTGCCGTCTCGCCGGACTCACCCACTGAGCTGACGACCAGCAGGAGATAGGGAGCCTGTCGGTAGCGCCCGTCTATAGTGACGGTGTAGGCCCCGATGCGGTTGCCTCCGTCTGTCACTTCCTCGGTATAAGACATGAACTGCTGGTCGGTTCCGAGCTGGGGAAAGGCAAGATCTCGTTCGATTTTGGCCAGCACATCTTCCATTCCGGCCAGGGCCAGCGCGCGGGACTGGGCCGCCCGGAGCGCTGCGCCCACCCGCTGATACTGAGTGGCGCGTTTGCCCAGAAAAGAGAGGCCGAGCACAAACAGCAACAGCACAATGAGCAGGCTGAGTATCAGCAGAAAACCTCGTTCTTTCAACGCTCGACCCACAGGGGCACCTCCGTGGCGACCTTGGAGAAGTAGCCCTTCACCTGGACGTTGAGCACCACCCGCACCGTGCGGTCGTCCACGAACTCGGCCGTAAGCCCCTGGAGGTTGTCGCAGACCCGTTCCTGACTGGTGGCTGTAGGTCCGTCGACCGTCCGCAGCAGCTCTTGGCTGGATATGGAGTAGGTGACAAGGAGCATGTCGGTCGGGTTGTACGGGTCCCAGGAACTCGGAGGGGTGGCGGGTGGCGGCGATGGCAGGCGAGTGGCAGAACTTGGATCGATCCGCCAGAAGGCAAGGGTGTCGGATACTCCGGCAGTCGCGGGCACCGTCACCTCAACGGCCGAACAGAGTTCGCTTCGGATCCGTTCGGCGCCCAGTTCGACGGCCTCCAAGAGAGTGTCGCGGCCGGCGCCCTGGCGCAACGACCTGGAGTAATCCCAAACCAGCGTGGCTGTCAGGCCTAAAACCACGAAGATGACGGCCATGGAAAGCATCATCTCCAGGAGACCGAACCCCCGGGCCTTCAGGGGGCGAGTGTCAGTACGGAAGAAGATCCTCGTCTCTCCTCTCCACCGTAAACGGCCGTCGCCACCACACGACATCGGCCCGAGTTCGGCGACGGACCCGAAGCGCTGGGTAGCTGATTTCGAAACTGTGCTGTTCGCCCGTCCCGAGCAGGGGTCACGGTGCCGCTGGCCGCGCCCGGAAAGACCGGCTCCACCGCCCAGGTAAAAAAGAGATCGTCGATCGGCCGGCCGCTTGAGTCGTATCCGGTCGCGTTGAGCTCGACCACGGTCCCGGCGTTGACGATACCGGGGATGGTACCGTCCACGACGACGGAGTTGGCGGCCCTCCACCCGATCGCCGGTGCTCTCAAGAGGCTCACCAGCCGCACGGAGTTGTCGTCCCAACTCACCTCCACGACGGCTTTTCGCAAAGAGGCCGGCATCAAGCGTTGGTCGGGCGCGTAACCGGTCTCTAACTCCGTCGAAGGGGAGGCGAGTTCGACCGGTTCGAGGGTGACGCTCATACTAAATTTCGAAAACTCCGGCTCCGGCCCACTCGGTGGCGAACTCCAATCGGTTTGGGTCCGGGCCCACTGTCTGAGTTCGTCCATCCGATTTTCCGCCAGGTAGGTCGCCACCGCCTTACTCTCCACCCAGGCGCTGTACTGCAAGGAGGCGTGAAAGAGTCTCGAGACGACCAGCAAAGCCGTGACCAACACGAAGCTCGCGATCACCGCTTCGGTCAGAGTATATCCCCGTCGACTTATTCCGACCACGAGGTCACAAAGTCTTCCGTGGCCGCCGGGATGGAAACCCGGCGTCGATCGGCGGACCCCAGCACCTTGGCCTGGTAGACGACCTGACCGTCGCTGTAGACCAGCCTTTCGCTGCTGGGAGACCAATGAAAGTCGACCACCCAGTCGCTGGTGTTGGAGATCTTCTTGGCTCCGGGTGTGCCGGTGCCGGGGATGTTGCCATCGATGGTGGTGACGTAGAGGTCCGTATCGATGAAAGCGATCATCGTACCGTCAGGCGAGAATCGGGGCGATTCGGGAAACACATTCGTCAAGAGAGTCTGCTGACCGGAGCCGTTCGGGTTCATCAGGCGTAGCTCTTCCGTGGAGATGGTCTCGTGGCCGTAGACGATCTTGGAGCCGTCGGGGCTGAAATCGGGATCGTAATTGTAAGTGTCGGCGCCGCCTCCCGAGGTGATGTTGGTCAATCCGGTGCCGTCCGAATTCACTATGAAAATGTTGCACCGGTCGGTGTTCCATTTCTCTCGATGGAAGGCGATCCTATTTCCGTTAGGACTCCAGGTGGGGTTGTAGTCTTCGACATCGGCCCCGGGATTGGTGAGTCGAGTCTTACCGCTTCCGTCGGCGTTGATCACCCAGATTTCGGCCGAGAAGTTGTTGTCGTCGGCGACCGAGTAGGCTATCCGTGTGCCGTCCGGCGACCAGGCCGGACCGATGTCGTTGTACCAGTAGTCCCAGGGCAGAAACGATTGATTGTCGCTCCAGGTAATGGTGTGCAGAGTCTTGAGACCGCTGCCGTCGCGGTTGACGACGTAGAGGGATTCGTAGACGCCGGGATCGTCCAGGTCTTCACCGTAGCAGGCGATCTGATTGCCGCCTTTAGACCAGGATGGGAAGAAGTTTTCGTGGGAGTCTCCAGGCGGAGTGGCAAGTCGCATGTTGACGCCGTCCGGATGGATGATCCCGATTTCGTAGGCCCCGTCGGGTTGGGAATGAGTGAAACAAATCAATCCGTCCTGGGCCAACTGGACCTTGCCGGTGGTGCCCAGCTGCCCTGACACGGAGCCGCCGTGGCCGTCGGTGACTTCGAAGGCGAGGGTGTACTCGGTGCCTTCGGGGGCGTTGACAGGGGGCGTCCAGACCCACTCCGAGACCCAGCACCCTAGTTCGGAATCCCACTCCATCCGGGTTGGCTCCTTGGAGGAAAAGGATCCGCTGCCGGCAGTCCACTTGCAAAGGGGCGGATGGCCGTCAGGCTCGGCTATTTGCAGGCGGAGTGTGAGGTAGCCCTCGGGGGGGATGACGGCGGCCGCCCCCGAGGGGAGATCGATGGGGAGTGGGTCCGAGGAGGCGCTCAGCAACACCGGATCCGCGTTGCCGTCCGCGGGGAGCGGGGGAGGAGGAGGAGCGCTGGTGGGGATTGAGTCCGGCCGGGAGGAAACGATTCCGTCCGGCACGCCCGGGACCATGCGGATCCCTCCGCCTGAACTCAGCTCGATAGTATGGACTGAGGAAACTTCGGCCGGACTGAAGTAGTTGAGATTGGTGGGATAGGAGCCCCCGGGGGCTCCCGAGCCGCTCGTGGCGAGGCCTTCGCTGACCAGAATGTGATATCGGCCTGCGTAGTTGGGAAGGCCGTTCGTGGTCAGGTGGCCGGAGGGCAAGAAGATAAAAAGGTAGTCTTGAGGGTGGGGTGCTTGCCAACTGCTCGGCTGGAAATCGGAGCCGTTGCCGTCGAACCGCACCGGATCACGACTGGTCGATTGGCCTGCGGTGACCGGCCATTGTCCCACGAAAGCGAAAGCGTTCTTGTAGTCTCCGTTGAACCGTCGACCACCGGTGATTTGGGGCTTGTCGTGACCTTCTAGTAGGTAGAAGCCCTGGAAGTGAGCGGTCGAGCCGTTGCCGGTGGCGAAAGCCACGGCCACGGGATGGCGCTTGGTGATGGCTAGTCGGCGGGCGGCCTTCAGCTCTTCCGTGAGTTCTTCGGCCAATCCCCGAGCTTCCGCGGTCTGGGTGGCGCTTCGGGTGTTCAAGAGCCCCATAACGATGATCAAACCTGCGATCACCAGGCCGACAATCATCTCGGGTAGGGAAAACCCATTGGAGCGCGTCCTCAACTTTCTTTGGACCTCCCGCGCCTTTGTCGTTTTTGCTCCTTGCGTTCCCTACGACGAAGTCGTCGTTGCTCACGAGTTTCAGCTCGAGATTGGGAGCTACTGACTTCCTGTTTCTTGATGGTGGCTCGCGGGTCGGCTGTCTGTTCGGGAGGTTCAAGGGGTAGCGTCGCCAAGTCCAGAGTCGGTTGTCCTGAATCCAGGGTTTGATTTGTGCGAACACGCCACCGGTTGGTCCCCTGGCTCAGGTCCAGGTCGAATCGATACTCGGGCTTCTCGGTGGGCAAGCTCAGAGAGATCTCAAAAGTGCCATCCTCCTGCGGGATCACCACGGTATCACGTTGATAGGCGATTTCAGGGATGGAGAGGTGGACTGTGACAGCCCTCGTCGGATCGACGTTTTGGAGGTAGGCGCTCTCTGCACCGTCGAGAGAGCCTTTGACGACGACTTCCGCGAGAGATTTCGTCGTCTCTTCCTGGGGGGCTTGAAGGCTCTCACCAAAGACCAGCCAGAGCAAAGTGAGGCTGACGATCAGCGACAGCAGTACAAGGGGTGGTCTTGCCTTTTCCTCGGCCCAAATTTGAGAGAGAACGTTCAATCGATAAAGCCCTATTGAATTATAGCACAGGTTTACTAGGCCTGGGACTTGATCGCAAGGGGGCTTCTTTGTTACTATGCACACGTGTGAATAAACCCGGGGGGAATTTTTTTCGAGAGATATTCACACGTGTGAAAGGTGTGCCGTATGCAGACTGTACAGATAAAACTTAATGGATTTCAGACGCTTCTCGGCTGGGAAGCAACGACCTCAAAGAGAGCTTGGTGGCCGGCGATGCTGTCCGACCTTTGGCGAGCCTTCGCAACCAGATTTTTTCGAGGATTCCCTACAGCTTGGGGCGGGCCTATCCCCTTTTAGGGGAGCTCAGCCAGTTTAGCGCAACGTCCGGTAAACAGGCCCCAGCGTTGCTCCCCGCCGAGCGCCCGTTTCAGCTTCTCGTTCCAAGCGGCGATCAAATCCTGCGTATCCGGGAGTTGCTGCAGATGAGCGAGATCATTCTTCAGAGTTTCAATGAAGCTGGAAGTGAGATCTTCTCCCACGACGTGTTCGAAGCCCGAACTCTCGAGTAGCTCCGTGTACTCCTGGACCGTATGCAGACAGTAGTGGTGTTGACTCACATAGTCGGCGAACGCTTTGCTCCGCGGCCCGTCGCGACAACAGTAGTCTGTGAAAAGGAGCTTCCCGCCAGGCTTGAGCGCCTGAAGGAGGTTTCTCAGGAGTCGCGGCTTGCGGTGGATATGGAGAAAAGCGTCGCGGGAGTAGACGGCATCGTATCGGGCATCGGCGCTCAATTCCAGGGCGTCCGCGAGTTCGAATTGGACCCTGTCTTGCAGGCCCAGCGAGCGGCAGTGCTCGTCGGCTCTGCCGAGCATGTTTCGGGAAAGATCGATTCCCTCGACCCGATACCCAAACTCTTTCGCCATCAAAAAGGCGCTTCCCCCGAGGCCACTACCGACGTCGAGAACAAGAGACTCCGGGGGCAGGGACAGCTTGCCGATAAACTCTCTCGCCAGTTCGGCACCGCCGGGACTAACGAAGCCTTTCCCCCACACCAGTTCGTAGCTTGCGATCCCCTGCGGCGTGTACTGGTTTTTATCCAGAAAGAGTGAGTCAGTCATTCTCGGAGAGCAACGAACGTTTGAGGTCAGACAAACCTTCTTGTCCGGACGGAAAGGACACACCCACCACGTAGAGGTTTTCGCCGACTTCCTCCACCCAACGCGGCTCACAAAGCAATCCGGCGTAGTCATCTTCGCCGGTCTGGATCAGCAGAGGCACCTTTTCTTTGAGAGGCTTGTTGCTCTTCACCAACAGTCGAGCCCCCTCTTCGGAGATATTGATAGTCTTCACCATGTCCCGATGCAGCAGAGCCGGTACCTGTTTCGATTGGCGTGCCTTGGAGCGTCGATCGTAGCTTGAGCCGTCCATGCTCTCGATATTACGTCTGTTTGCCCGAAAAAGCGAGGCGAATCGTAAATTTCATGATATTCTGAGCACGGCGGAGTCAAGTGTGTTGAGGAGTTGTTTGAGATGATCAACGATAAGAAGTTTTTGAGCCCAGGGCAGGCACCGGCTGCGCGTCATAGCTCGCCGGACCAATCCAAGGCGAGACTCACTGAAGGCGGAGTAAAAGAGCCGTCTGACGGATTCAGCAAAAGCAAGTTCTCGACAGGTTCGCTCGCTTCCCTGGCCGGGGTGGGTGCTGCGAGCGCTCTTATCGGTGGAGTCGGATTGTCTACTTTGGGGCTCGGAGCAGGGCTGAGCGCCTTCGCGGGCGTCGGTGCCATGGGCGGTATGTTGGGCGGAATCACGGGCGCCGTCATCGGCAAAGAGTTCGCTGCGGAACTCAAGAAGAATGCCGACGAAGTGGTGGCCAAGCAGCGCAGCCGCAACGCCGACGGACGGTTTCGAGCCAAGAGTGGGACGACTCGGTTGGATACGCTTCGAGAGACCTACGGGCCCAACTTCGCCGCCGGACTTCCCGGTAATATGCCTCTCCAAGTTTTGCGGGCGAGCACCGGTTTGTCCTTGACCCAGCTGGTCAAGAATCCTGATAAAATTGCCGAGAAGAAAGAAGAGCTGAGCTCTTGGGAACCCCCCAAACCCGCTCCCGGCGGACGTACTCGAAACGCCGACGGCACCATTCGCCGAAAGCGGTCGGACACCAAGATCGACACCCTTCGAAAAACTTACGGGATGGATTTCGCCGCGCAGCTCCCGGGCAACTGGCCTCTGGCTATCCTTCGAGAATCGACGGGGATGTCGCTGACCGAGTTGGTGAACAGTCCGAACGTCGTAAGGGAAGCTCTACCTGATATCACAACCGGGGCCGGAAATCTCAAAGCTGAGGACAAGCCTGGCTAGATGATCCGGTGGCTGACTCCTGAGGGAACGGTTGCTTACGAGATGCGGCCGGTGGATCCACGTTTCTCTTCTCTCAGGATGGCTCAGGCCGACCCCCAGCCCGTCATGACGGCCGGGGACCTGATGAGTGCGCCGGTGTTGACCGCCGACGTCGACTGGCGGCCGGACAAGGCGCTGCAGTACATGCGAGAGCGGGGGATATCGCACTTGCCGGTCCGTGCCGCCGACCGGCTGGTGGGGCTGGTCAGTGACCGAGATCTGCTCGTCGCCGCACCGGTTGACGCGACGTTGGAGTCGGTGATGGCAAAGCGTCTTCTCACCGCGAGGCCGGAGTCCAACCTCTGTGCGGTAGCTCGAACCATGCTGAATGAAAGGATCCATTGCGTGCTGATCGTCAGCGATGCATGCGAACTGCAAGGGGTCCTGACCAGCCTGGACCTTTTAGGGTGTATGACTCACCACGCTCCGTACGAAGTGTGGGGGTAGCGGGCGTGTTGAGTGTCAACAGGCCCCGGGCCTAGCCCTAGTTCAGGTGGTTGTACACTTCGTCGTTGTAGCCGACGATCAGGAGCTTGCCTTGACGCATGGACGGGGCCCGGAGGTTTCCGGAGCGCCCGATGGCGGTGGACAGAATCTCCTCCGTATCGGACTTCGGATCGAGTTCGAGAATCTTCTTTCCTCGAGTGACTATCACACGGCTGACTTCGTTCAGCCTGTCTCTCAATTCGCCGGCGTCGATAGGCTCTTTCTTACAGTTGACCGTCTCCACCGGAGTGAGGTTGTTTTGGTCCAAGAATTGCTCCGCTTTGATGCACGAGTTGCAGCTGTTTCGCTTGTAATACCAGTCGATCTGTTTCATGCCGTCGCCTTCCGGCAAGCGCGCTGAAATCCTATCGACGCCACAACCTCATAGCGGGATGACTCACTAGAAAATTCAGCAGGTCGGAAGAAGTCAACATCCCTACCGGCCGGCGTTTCTCGTCGATCACCACCAGGCTGTGGAAGCGTTGTTTAGCCAGAGCATGGGCTGCCTGTTCCAGTGATGTTTCGGGGCTTGCCGTCAGCACCTTGGAGGCCATGAACTGTCCCAATTCACCCTCTCGCCCCAGGAGATCACGGTCGGACACCAGCCCGATCAACGCCTGCTCGTCGTTGACCACCGGCAGGTGCTGAAATTCCGTCTTTCCAAACAGCTTCAGAGCCTCGGAGACCCGAGTCGAGGAGTTGACGGCGAGCACCTGGCGACTCATCAGGTCTTTCACGGTGGCGGTGGAGGAGTCCAAGGTATCAAGCCGTTCATGGACTCCAACGCTCTTCTCTACGGCGCCGATAGGTTCCCAATTCGGCACTTCGGTTCCGGCACGATGCTCCAGGGGGGCTCTAGGCTGGGCCACTACCTCCGAGTTGGGTGGTGGGATAGGAAGGCTGTAGTCCGGTTCGCGGCAGAAAACGCCATCCACCATCCACAAGATTCCCACCTAACGAAGTCTCATTCCCTGGATAGTCGGTCCGATAGCCGAGTAGTACTCATCGAGTTGGTCGGACGGAGCACTGGCGGTCACTCGGACTTCCCGTCCCGCGAGTTGACCGAGCCAAACAACTCCTTCCAGACCCTCCGGTCCGGTAAAGGGGTACGTGGCGGAGGCCCAGCCGACGGCTGGTTGAGTCTGGCGCCCCGCTTCGATGGTACTCCAGCCGTTTGACTCGAAGAGTCCGTTCTCTCCTAGTACTCCGCTCTCACCGGTCACCGAAATGTCGGGGTTGGGGAGAAAGATGTGGAGCTCTCCCGGGCCGCCTTGCACCGTCACCGCCGTCCCTTCGTGACTGCCGAATTCACCGGCTGTGTAGCCCGCCGGGAGATTGAGTTGAACGGATTGGAGGTCGGGTTGATTTGAGGCGGCTTCCAGCGCTTTCTTGGCGTTCTCCGGATGGGATTCTCCTAGCTCGACAGAGGCGGCCGCCTCTAGAGCTTTCTTTGGGTCTTCTGAATTCGACTCTCCCGACTCGTCCGAGGGGATCGGCTCCAAACTGACGACCTCGTCCTTGGCGTTTAAAGTTAGCAGAAACCTGCGCCCAACCCACTCCGGATTCGGGCCGGGAGGGCCTTCGCCGGGATTCGGGTCGACCAGAGGGACAGGAAGAACGATGGCCGGCTCCTCTTCGGTCAGATCGGAGTAGCGGAACTGGATCATCTTCCCGTCCTCGGACCGAAAAACAAAATCGGTTGCTCCCGTGTAGGTGGTGCAAGATTCGTAGACCGCCACCACCGAATGATATTCGTCTTCAGCCGCAATTTGTGGAGTGGGGGAGGCCGACCGGGCGGTTGCCGTCGACGGCGCGCTAGGGCTAGCCTGCGGGGTGCTCTTCGCCTTGCACCCTATAAGAGCGATTCCCAAAACCGCAATCCAGATAAGTTTTTTCATCTTCATCCTCCCGTGGCTGGCTTCGGCGACTTCCTCGGATCTCATTTGCCGTAACAACTGTCGCTGAACGGGCTGTCCCGAACGCTGAGGAGCTCTCCCCGAACCATCGACTCTAACCGGCTCAAGGTCGCACCCACGGGCGCGGAAAACCCCTCGCCCCAACCGAAATCTTCTCCCTCCAGACCGTAAACGACAACCGTTGCGGGAAGCCTGTCGCTCTGCTCCAGGAGTCGAAGCGCGTCGAAGAGCGACATCCCGTGACTCGATAGGCGGGGGCGCATGGACTCCCGCGGAACGTCCGGCCATACCCAGCGGTGAATCCTTCCTGGAGCCTCTCCCTCGACGGCATCCACGATAACGGCTCTTTCCAGGCCGTCCAGGGCAGCCATCAAACGGAGAGGATCTCCCTCGCAATATCGGCTGGGTAGATCGGGCAAACGTCTCAGGATCTCGGGGCCCACCCCGTCGTCACGGCGAAAGGCGTTACCCAGTCCGATCAGGATCATACCCGCTCTATCTCAAGCTTCAAGAAGTGAGTGGCGCAAGAGATACAGGGGTCGTAGTTGCGGATAGCCTGTTCACAACGGTGCTGCATCACTTCCTGTGTTTCGCTCAGCAGCGTGGGCAGGAGGCGTCTCAAGTCTTCCTCGATCTGGGCTTGATTTTGAGAGGTGGGAGGCACGATGTCGGCCTTCTCAATTAGTCCGTCCTCACCCACTTCATAACGGTGGTAGAGGATGCCTCGCGGTGCCTCGGTGCAGGCATGGCCGACTCCCTTTCGGTTCGGAGCGGTGAGGAAGGGAGCGGGCGGTTCTTCGTACTGTTCGATCAAAGTGAGCGCTTCGTCACAAGCGTGCAGGACCTCCAGTGCTCGGGCGATGATGCTCTTGAACGGATTGGTGATGGGCGGCTCGAAGCCGTGCCGGAGCGCAGTCTCGCGGGCCAGCGGAGTCAGCTTGTCAAAGGCCAGGTTGAAGCGGGCCAACGGGCCGACTTGATAGGTCGACCCATGGGGCAGGCGGCGACAGTGAAGAGCGTTGGAATGTTCGATATGCTCTTCCTGGAAGTGCTCGTAGAAATCTTCCACGGCGATATCCAACCCTTTGTTCGACACAATGCGACCGCGGTTCATCGGATACTCTTCGGGGTGGCTCAGGGCCACGTATTCGTAGTCGATCTCAAGCTCTGGAAAATCGAATCCCGCCACCCAACCCACCAGGGTCCGGGCCGTTTCTCTAGCTTCGGTCAATGGCCGGACCAGGGATTCCAGTTCGTCTTTTCGTGGAGCGCGATAGAAGCCCCCGACCCGCACGTTGATCGGGTGGACCTCCCGACCGCCCACGGTGTGGACGATGGCGTTTCCGGCTTTCTTCAGCTGGAGGCCGCGCTCCACCAACTCCGGATGCTCCTGAGCCAACTCCAAGACGCTGTGCTTTCCGAAAAAGTCCGGGGCGTGAAGCATCAGAACGTGAAGGGCGTGGCTTTCGATCCATTCTCCGCAATACAGCAACCGTCTCAATTTCCCATATTCGGGACCTGGAGTGAGACCGAGCGCCTGCTCCAGAGCGTGCACCGAACTCATCTGGTAAGCGACCGGACAGATCCCACAGATGCGGGCCGTGATATCCGGCACTTCCTGATAACCACGACCCTGCAAGAACGCTTCGAAAAACCGGGGCGGCTCAAAGATACGAAACCTCAGATCGAGGATCTCGTCGCCTCGCATCTTGACGTGGAGGGCTCCTTCGCCTTCCACTCGGGCCAAGGCCTCGACTTTGATGATACGAGTCTCACTCATGGCGGAGGCTGGCCTCTTTAAACTCCGGGGCGCCGGCGTTGAAGCTTCGGAAAAGGCGGAGAAGTTCGTTTTCGGTGAGCCCCTGGGCCCGCAGGCGATCACCGAGAGCTTCGGTGTTGGGAGTCTCCATCGGTCCGAAGCAACCGTAGCAGCCACGGTTGTAAGAAGGGCAGAGCACTCCGCACCCGGCCTGAGTAACAGGGCCGAGACAGGCCGTGCCGTGGGCCACCGACACACAGACCAGTCCCTTCTTCTTGCATTCCAGGCAGAGGCTGTGAGGCGGTATGATCGGTTTCCTACCGTTTAAGAAGGCGTTCATCAGCTCCAGCAGTTGACGCTTGTTCACCGGGCAGCCGCGAAGCTCGAAATCGACCTTCACGTAGTCTGAAACGGGATGCACCTCCCGCAGTGTTTCGATGTATTCGGGGTGGGCGTAGACGGTCTTGATGAATTCATCGACATCGGCGAAGTTTCGCAAAGCCTGGATTCCGCCAGCGGTGGCGCAGGCTCCGATGGTAGCCAGAAACTTCGACTGTTTGCGAACCGAACGGATCAACTTCTCCTCGTGGGGCGTGGAGATGCTGCCCTCCACCAGCGAAAGGTCGTACGGACCGGGAGCCTTGGCGCTGGTGGCCTCTAGGAAGTAGGCGATCTCGACTTCGCCCGCCAGGGCCAACAGTTCGTCTTCACAATCCAGGACCGAGAGTTGGCATCCGTCGCAAGAAGAAAACTTCCAGACGGCGAGCTTTGGTTTGCTCATAGCTCTCTCACCTCCAGATACGGTTGAAGCTCCGAGTAAGAAAAAACAGGTCCGTCCTTGCAGAGAAACTTGGGTCCGAACTGGCAGTGCCCGCAGTGGCCGATGGCGCATTTCATATTGCGCTCGGCGGAGATGTAGATGCGGTCGGCCGGGAGACCCCGCTTCTGAAGTTCTCTCACCGAAAACCTCATCATGATGTGTGGCCCGCAAACAAAAGCGATCGTCTCTTCGAGGTCGACCATCTGAAGAGCCGGTCGACACAGACTGGTCACCACGCCTACTCTCCCGTGCCATTCAGGGGCAGCAAGGTCCAACGTCACCATCACGTCGATGTCGGCGCGCCTCCACTCCCGAATCTCCTCTTGAAAGAGCAGCCTTTCCTCATTGCGTGCGCCGTACAGCACCACGACGTTGCCGAAATCCTCCCGTTTCGCAAGGACTTCGTAGACGACCGGTCTCAGGGGAGCCAATCCAAGGCCGCCCGCCATCAGCAGGAGGTCTCGACCGCGGGTTTTTTCCACCGGCCAACCGCGACCGAAAGGCCCTCTGAGTCCAAAACTTTCTCCCGGCTGAAGTTCGCATACGGCGTGACTCACCAGACCCACGTCTTGCACCGTGTGCACGACTTGCTCACTGCGTTCGGGGGCGCCGGAAATGGAGATGGGTATCTCTCCTTTGCCGAACACGTAGAGCATATTGAACTGGCCGGGTGCGAAATGAAAAGGGGCGCCGTCTTGTGACTCGGCAACGAGAGTGAACGTTTCGGGGTTGTCTTGCTCCCGTCTGGTGACCTTAAACAGTTGCGGAATCACGAGCGAGACTCCGTTGTAGAGTAAATATCGAGCAACTGGAGCCTGCTCTGAGACAGCCTCTCCACTACCGTTTGCAACACTTCGAAGGTGGTGCGGTAGGCGAAGAGGGGGTCCTGGGCCATGAGACGCCTCATCTCGGGGGCGTCCACGGCGATGGTTTTGCTTGACTCCAGAGCTCTCACATCGAATTGACAGCGATAGGGTGGGAAGAGCCAGGACCAGCCGACCGTGGCTCCGGCGCACTCGGTCTGCAGTCTCAGCATCTCTCCGCCTTGCATTCTGAGTTCGATGGACACCAAACCGGTGGTGAGGAGATAGAAGCGGTCGCAGACTTCGTTTTCCTTCAGCAGGTACTCGCCCGCTTCGAACGGCACACTTGAGCAAACCTGGCTCAGCTCTTTCACTTCCTCTCCGCTGTACTGGTTGGTGAACGGATGGCGCTTGAGCACATCTAAAAGGTCACTCATCCCGAATGGCCGCCGCTTCTTCGGTGATATCGATGCCCACCGGACACCAGGTGATGCAACGGCCGCAGCCCACACAGCCCGATTCGTCGAACTGGTCGTGCCAGGTGGAGAGCTTGTGGGTCATCCAGTGACGGTAGCGCGAGCGAGCGCTCAATCGATGGACCGTGCCGGATGTGTAGGTGAAGTCGGTGGTGAAACAAGAATCCCAGCTGCGCACTCGTTCAGTTTCGTGGCCCTTGAGATCGGTGACGTCGTTCACGGTAAAGCAGAAGCAAGTGGGGCAGACCATGGTGCAGTTGGAGCAGGTCAGGCAGCGGTCCGCCACTTCATCCCAGCGGGGATGGTCCATGTTGTTTCTGAGAAGCTCCGGCAGACCGTTCGTGTCCAGCCTGCGGCCCATCTCGGCGGCTGTGCGGTCGGCTTGAATTCCGGCTGCTGTCGTCTCTTCGGAGGTGGTGGGTCGGGTGGGAAGCTGGGCCAGGAGGCGTTTCCCCGCATCGGTGTTAGCGGTCGCCAGGAAGACCTGGTCCAACTCTGTGAGAGTCAGGTCGTCGCCACCTTGCAGTGTGGGCCCCGTCTTCATGGAGACGCAAAAGCAGGTGCCTCCGGCGCGGCTACAGTTGACTCCTATTAGGAAGACCGACTCGCGCCGCCTTTGATACCAGGGGTCGCGATGCTCCTGTCCGAGGAAGACGTTGTCCTGCACCTGGATGGCCGCCATCTCACAGCCTCTCACCCCTAAAAAAGCCCGCTTCTTCACCTCATCGGTCTGGTCGATCGTGAAGCTCTCGCCATCTTTTTTGGCTTTGAACATGCAGAGTTCGGGCGGGTGAAGATACTTCTTCCAACTCTGGGGACCCACGGTGTAGCCGAAGAATCGGTTTTTTTCGTCTGGGACAAGACGGTAGGTCGCGGCTTCCTGGGCTTCAATCCAGCCTCGGGGGAGATCGTCGGTGCTGGTCACGGTATCGTACACGATCGCTTCCTGACGCACTCGCGGCCCCACCACTTCGTATCCTTCCGCGATCAACGCGTCCAGCAACAGCTGGAGGTCGGTCTTTTGAAACGCTACCGGCATAGCCATGATGAAACCACAAACTCCCCTCTGTGCAGATGATCCCGATCAGGTCTACCGAAGGCTTTGACAAGCTCTTCGAGAATCTTGCGTGAGAATCTCAATTTTTCAGGGGGAATCCATGTCTACCGCCACTCAAATCAAACTCCGCTCGTTCTGCTGGATCGATCTGCCGACCGACAAGCCTGAAGTCGCCGCAAAGTTTTACACGGCTCTGTTCGGATGGGAAGCCCGGGAAGTGATGAACAACGACAAGGGCAACTACTCGATGTTCTTCAAGGACGGACACGATGTGGGTGGTTTCTACAGGCTGGAAGGTCGCCCCACCTGGTGGGCCTCCTACGTGCTGGTGGAAGATGTCGATGCCATGGTCAAGAAAGCCGGTGAGCTTTCGGGCAAGGTCTACATGCCGGTCACCGAAGTGATGCCCGGCGCTCGGATGGCGGTCGTCGCCGATCCCACCGGTGCGGCTCTGGCATTGTGGGAGTCGAAAGACGGAAGCAAGACGCTGCGAGACGTTCCCAACACTCTCTGTTGGAACGAACTCCTCACCCACGACACTCAGAAGTCCGGAGATTTCTACACCCAACTCTTAGGCTGGACCACCAAGTCCGACGGACCCGGCGGAGCCGGCTACACCGAATTTCTCAACGACGGCGTCTCCATCGCCGGCATGATGGCCTTCCCGCCCGACTCAGGCCAGATGCCGCCTTTCTGGATGCCCTACTTCATGGTCGAGGATGTCGACGCCATGGCGGCTCGGGCCAAAGAGCTCGGAGGCAAAGCCATGATCGAAGGGTTGGACGTCGAAGGGGTCGGTCGCATCGCCAATATTATGGACCCTGTGGGTGGGGGGTTCGGGATGGTGCAGTTTGCTGCTCAATAGCCGTCTTTGAATCTGAGCAGGCGGTGAGGGGTTTCTTGGTCGACTCCTAGAAGAGAAACAGACTCTAAGGCGGCATGGGGTCAATTCGGAGTACTGACGAGGCATTGAGATGAGTTTCTATTCCAGCCTAATACTCGAAGCTCTGGAGCAGCCACCGCAAAAGGTCGGCTACTTCGTGACCCATCGGCTCAAGCAACAGTTTCCGGATAAGGAGCTCTTTTGCGTGTCCTCCTGTTCCTTTCCACTCCCGACATACGCCAAGGAGACCGGCAACTGCGAAGTGACTTTGGCAGAAGAAGTCACGGCGGAATGGATTTGGAGTTGGAGATGTAAGGACCACCCTCTGACATGGAGCTTGCCGAATTGCCTGCACAAGGTGAAATGGGAGGGTCAATGCTTCGATGCTCTGCACCTAACTTGGCCGGACGGCGGTTTCGGTAAGAATAAGGTCTGCTGGTTGATAGGCGACTCCGCCGAGTCGGCTCGGAAGTTCCATCGCGAAGTCTGCACCTGGGGTTCCGAAGTCAGGGGAGAGGTCCTCGTGTTTCACGACGGGGACTGGGGCAAGGATAAAGAACTTTTCGAGTCGATCCAGAGTTCTCTTTCGGAGAACCTCATTCTATGCAAGAGATCGGAAGAATTTTAAAAGGCAAGACAACGGTCCTACTGGACCTCGATGGGACTTTGGTGGACAGCGTGAACGCTCACGCCGTCTCCTGGAAGAAGGTGCTATCAAGACACGGGCACGAGGTCGATCTCTCTTCCCTGGAGCGCTTGATCGGCATGGGGGAAGACAAGATGTTGAGGTCGGCCATAGGTGAGGTGAGTGAAGCCGAAGAGAAAGTTCTCACCGACGAACGCTCTTCACGCTTTCGGAAAAATGAGATTCGGGACGTGCGCCCGTTCGAACGAGCGCTGGAACTCATCAAGGCGCTTCGAGAGAACGGATTGACGGTGATGCTGGCTACCGCCGCATCCGCCGACGATAGGGATGCTCTGCTCAAACAGGGCGGGCTACAGGACGCTTTCGAAGAGTTCGTCTCTTCCGACCAGGTCGAGGGCTCCAAAACCGAGCCGGACCTCATCCAAACCATCCTGGAAAAACTCCACGTCGCCCCGGCCGAATGCATCCTGGTGGGCGACTCACCCTTCGACGCCGAGGCCGCCTCCCGAGCCGGTGTCGATTTTGTGGGAGTAGAATCAGGCGCCTATACCAGGGACGAACTCCCCTACACTGTGGCCGTCTTCCCAAGCGTCAATGAGTTTGCCCAGATGCTGACAAGGAGAATAGCATGGACTTAGACATTGCGGGCAAGGTCGCCCTTGTCACGGGCGGAGACTCCGGTATCGGGTTGGAGACCGCCAGACTTCTGCTCAAAGAGGAGGTCAAGGTTTGCCTTTCCGACCTCAAAGCCGAGGATCTGGAGAAGGCTGCGGAGGAGCTCAAGGGGCTGGGCGAGGTTTCCACTATCGCCGCCGATCTCACCAAGCCATCCGATGTCGATAAGATCGCTCAATTCATCGACAAGCGCTACGGGACTGTCCATATCCTCGTCAATAGCGCCGGCATCACGGGTCAGACCGGAGACTTCTTGGAGCTTGAGGACGAGGCTTGGGTGGAGACTTTCCAATCCAACCTGATGTCCGCAGTACGCTGCTGCCGAGCCTTCATTCCGATTATGAAGAAGGAGAAGTGGGGTCGCATCGTGCTGGTGGCCTCGGAGGACGCCGTCCAGCCTTATCCCGAGGAGATGCCCTACTGTGCGTCCAAGGCGGGCGTGCTCAACCTGGCCAAGAACCTTTCCAAAGCTTACGGCGGGGACGGCATTCTTACCAATTGCGTGTCCCCGGCCTACATCGAGACTCCGATGACCGACGCCATGATGGAGAAGAGGGCTAAGGAACTGGACATCAGCTTCGAGAAAGCGGTGGAGACCTTCCTGGAAGAGAAACGTCCTCACATCGAATTGAAACGCCGGGGCAAGCCTGAGGAAGTGGCCGCTGTGGTCGCCTTTCTTTGCTCCGAGCGAGCAAGCTTCGTTCTGGGCTCCACTTATCGCGTGGACGGTGGATCGGTGGCGGGGATTAGCATCTAGCTCTCGAACGAGAGCCCATGAAACTTACCCGCCGCTCTCTTCTCAAGTCAAGCGCCGCCTCGGCACTCATCATGTTGACCGGCTGCGGAAGCGACCTCTCCAATCCCCTGGGCTTGTCGGGCAGTCTGCCGGGCAGCGGCCCCATCACCAGAATCGCCGTTCACCCCGCCATCGGCATCGCCCGAGTGGGAAACAGCCCGGACGAGTTTTTCGTGGCCCCCGAGCTGCCCGGCACCCAACCCGATCCCGGAGGCTCTTTCAAAGACGCGGCCGGATTTCTCAAACGCCAGGCGGTGCGTTTTCGACTCTTCGGCTACGACGCCCAAGGACGGGTGGTCCGGGAGATCACCGGCGCCGAGGCCGACATCGAATGGACCGTCGAGCTGGCTAATCATAAGGCCGAATGGTACGACTTCGAAATGGCCATGGACATCCCCGAAGCGGTGTCGGTGGAGAAGCGCAATTCCGATGTCGCGGACCGGGCGAGCCTTCGGGTCGAACCGGGCCCGAGAACCGTCACATCCGACAACCCCACGGCCAGCTTCGATAGCGGTCAATTTCAAGACCAGCCGGTCTTTCTCGGCGAACTCCGGATGGAGCCGCAGGGTCAACTTCTCGTCCTGGGGGGACGCGGACGCTCCATTTCACCCACCGCCACCGACCTCGTCACCTTCGGTAATAACGACGGCTGGGTCGACGACATCTCCGACGGTCCGGTGACAGCGAAGGTCAGGATTGGCGAGCAGGTGTTCGAGGCTGAACCGGCCTGGGCGGTGGTAGCACCACCCAATTACGGTCCCGGCCTGGAGACTGACTTCAGGACGCTCTACGATGTGATAGGCCAGGTCATGCGAGACCTCGGTTTCGTGGACCAAAGCGAAGTCAGCTTCAACGCCGATATTCTTCCGCTCTTCACCAGAATGGCGGGCCTGGAGTGGGTCAACCAGGGAGTCTTCGAGCGCTACGGCTGGGGCTCACCCGAGCCTCTCGCCGACCCCGACTTTCTGGCTCGACTCAACGATCCCAGCCCCCAAAACGAAGCCTTTCGCAGAAGCTGGTTTGCTCGATTTCGCGATCCCCTCTTCGCCGACTTCCAGCTCGATCTCACCACCATCCCTCCCATCTACGGAGACGCCGTCGCCATCCCACCCGACAGTGCTCGCGACTACATCGCCGTGACCCAGTTTCAATACAACGCCCTCAGCCGCTGGGCGGCCGGGGATTTTGTCAGCGACTTCGATCCAAACCTCGGCGCCCTGCTGGAGTCGGTGGAACAGGTGCCGCTGCAGCTCTTGCCCGCCGCGCTCGATCGAGGCGCCTTGGAACCCTGTTTGGGCGACGCCTTTCATCCCGGATGCGAGGCCACCTGGCCGGTGCGAGTCAGCCACATGTGGAGCGGCCCCTATCGACTCAAACTCCGGACCGGACCAGAGCCCGATTTCGGCGACGTTCTGACCCCGGAAGTCGCGGTCGCCGCGGACGGGCCTCTGAACGGCAACCAGCCCGGTTCGGTCACCCGATGGATGGCCGTGCCCTGGCAAACCGACACGGTTAGCTGCCGTTCCGGATATGACCAGCGACTCGACCCTTACCTACCCACTTTCTGGGCCGCCCGAGTGCCGAATCACGTGCTCTCCGAAGACGACTATCAAACTGTGATGGATACCTCGTTGCCCTTGGCCGACCGGCAAGCGGCTTTCGCCAATCGGCAACCGTTTTTCCGGGGCCTCGGACCTTTGCGACAGCTCCAGATCCTCCAAGACATGGTGGACGGATGGTTTAAGCTCGGTCTCATCGCCACCCGTCCAGGCCCTGGAGATCCCGCTTTCCCACCGGTTATGAAGGTGGAGACAGAGCGTGACCTCCCCTGACTTTCTGGTCTTCGGATTGGGACCGGCGGGTTGTGCGGCCGCCATCTTCGCGGCCCGGGCCGGAGCCTCCGTGGCGCTCGCCGGGTTTCCCGTCGAGGGTCTGAAATTCGGCGAGCATCTGCCTTCCGAGGCCAACCCGCTGCTAGACGAGCTAGGGGTGCAGCCCTCAGCTGTGAGTTGCGCCGGGGTTGTCAACTGGTGGAACGGAGTAGAGTCTTCTCAAGACGCGCTCTTTCATCCGTTAGGGGAAGGGCGTTTCGTGGGCCGTCCCGCCTTCGAGGAGAGGCTTCTGGCTCAAGCCCGCGAGCTTGGAGTCACGGTTTGGGAAGGTTTCAGACTAGCTCGACGAGAGGGCTCGATGGTGACCCTTCAAGGATCCGAGACTGTCATGCTGCGGCCCGCATCGATCATCGACGCCACCGGTCGCTCGGCTGCCATCGCTCGCCATTTTGGTGCCGTGAGAAAGCGGTGGGATCGCCTGACCGCGTTGGGATTGAGAAACCCCTCGAATCATCCCGACCAACGGCTTCTGGTGGAGCCGGTTGCTGAAGGCTGGTGGTACACCTGTCCGCTCCCCGGGGAGGAGCGAAGTTTTGTCTTTCTCACCGACGCCGATCTGCCTCAGTTCGAGAAAGCCAGGACTCCCCAAGGCTGGAGGAAGCTGATGGGGCCCCGAATGAGCTCGATTTTCGGCCACAGGAAGCCGCAGACGCCAGCTGTGGCGACGGCCGGCTCCGCCAATCTCAAACCCTCGAAAGGGGAGGGATGGGTCGCTATCGGCGATGCGGCGATGTCGTTCGACCCTCTGGCGTCACGAGGGCTCCATCACGCCTTGGCAAGCGCCCGGGAGGCCGTTCTCGGGACTGACTCGCGGACCGGCGGCTTTGAGACATACTTAAAGCAGAAGCGCCGGTACTATGGATTGGAGCGCCGGTTTGAAGGGGAACTGTTCTGGGAGCGGCGCCGGTAAAGGCCATTTAGCAGGGTGCCGACCCCCTAGTTCGAAACAGGCGCCCTGGTTGAATCGACCAGACTCAATATTTACAAAGGAAAACTCCCATGCCAGTATCCGAAAAACAGGCCCAGTCCATCTGCACTCCCACCGAATGGAAGACCGTGGTCAATAGCTTCCCGCCCAAGGTTTCCGAACTCGGAGCGTCGGTGGCAAAAAAGAACGCCAATCGCGTTTCTCGCTTTTTAAGCAAGGCTGAAGCCGAGGGAGACTCCGAGCGAGCCGCCGTGATGAAAGAAGCCCTGGAAAGGCTACAGGCTCAGACCTCCGACTCCAAAGACCAGAGCGCCCGTCGCCAGAAGGAGAAAGAGTCTTATAAGAAGCGCCAGGAGCAAAGAGAGCATCGAGCCGACGTGCGAGAGAAACTCCAGCAGAAAGCCGAAGAAGAGAAGGCTGAGAAGGCCGGCGAAAGCGAGGATTCCGAGGATTCCGAGCCCGAAGAAGACGTCAAAGAGAAGAAAGCTAAAGGCGTGCGAGCACGGCTCAAGGCAGCCTCCAAGACCGGAGATAAATAAGCCCTGAAGCAATAGTGCTCTGGTTCTGCATTTAGAGTAAAATAGGGTCGCTTTATGGCCAAGCCTATCGGACTCCCAAATAGAGCAATCGGCTTCCCCAAGACGCTCTCTCCTGAGCTTCGCAAGAAAGTTGCGGAGAATCAGAAGGGCGCTCCGAAAGTCGCTCCCTCACAAACGCCCGGCGACTCGGCGGTCTTGTCCGATCAGGCGATTCGCAAGACGCCGCGCCCTGGTTCGGATATGGATCAGATGGTCCATGATCTCGAGCGGACCGGAGCCATCCCCAAGAAACCCGAGGTGGTGGCGGAGCGCCCGAAACCTCGCGAAGGCAGCGACATGGCCCAGATGTTGTCCGACATCGATTCGGCCAACACCGGCTTCAAGCACACTCAAGTGCAGGTGGGCACCAACGGGACTCTTGCTCTCTTGGAGGATTCCACCCCCGCTCTCAACCTCCCAAGCGCGAAAGCAAGCAAAGGAAGAACGGACGATGCTCTTTCCGGGACGGGCATCGCCATCGAAGGTGTGGAGCAGGCCGGCAACAACCTCGGTGCCGTAGCCGAGGTAGCCGGAGATGTCATGGATCAGGGCTCTCAGGTCGTCTCCCAGTCCGCCAAGGCCCTGGGAGCAACCGCGATGGATACGGCCATGCAGACGGCATCGTTTGCTTCCGGCGCTCTGGTCGTACCGTTGGTTTGGCGCGGCGCCAAGAAGCTGAAAGAGGGCGTCAAGGAAGGCGACCTCGACAAGAAGCTTGAGGGCGGCAACAGCATCGCCATCGGTGCGCGAAGCGGAGCCACCGCCGTCACTCTCGGAAGTGCGGTAGGGGAGGGCTCGAAGTTCCTCTCCGGCCTCATTGAGGTGGCTTCCGTGGCCGCTCCCTTCCTGGGTGTGGGCACGGCCGCCGTCGACGGTGTGCTGGGCGTTCGAGAGATTCGTAAGGGAAAAACGGCCGACGGGCTCCTGCGCATCGGCTTCGCCATGAGCGTGGGAACCGCCGCTGTGGGCGCGGGGCCTATCGCGACCGTCGCTACCGCGGGATTTCTGGTGGCGCGGGTGGGTCGGAAGATCGGGGAGATTCGAGCTCAGAAGAAAGCTCAAGAGGCCTGAACAACATATCGAAGTAGAGCTGCCTCACTTCGGCTCCCGCATCTCGAAAGGTCAGAAACCTCACGGCAAGGTCCGGATTTTCCAAGTCAAACTCAAGACCCCAAAGCGGCGACAGCGAGGTCGGCAACATAGCGTACCGGGCATCGCCCACCACCTCCGGATCGTCGGGATGAAAAACCAGAAAACCCTCGGAGAGCCGGCTGAATCGAACCAGCGAGCCAAACAGCGCCGTGCCCTGAATCGACGCGAACTCTTCTTCCACCCGTACCAACGGCTTCGACTCACCCTCCAGCACGGCGATCGGTCTCCAGAGTCCTGTTCTCACGGCATCGCTGTAGACGAGGTCGTCGTGCAGATAGGTAACCCTCCAAAGCAGTTGGTTGCCCAGGGTAGGCTTCACCACAAACCGGCTCACCTCGTCGTGACCGCGGCTCTCCCAGAGGGCCTGAGCGGCTCTCAGAGCTTGGTTTTGGCGATAGGCACCGTGGGCGAGCAAGACCCCGAGCCACCCCAGAGCAAGCCAAGCCCATAGTGTCCTTTTGCGAACGATAAAGAGGCCAACCAAGACCATCAGTCCGAAGGTGATAACGGGCTCCACTACGGGAGTCAGGTTCCAGGCTATCCGCGCCTCCGAAAACGGCCAAAGCAGCTGAGTCCCGTAGCTCGTGCAAGCGTCCAGCAAGCCGGCAGTGGCGTATCCGCTGAAGCAGGCCAGGTAAAGTCCCTTCCGCGAGATCTTGTTCCGCATCGGCCACCACAGGAGCATCGTGGCCAGCAAAGCGCCCACCGGGACAAACAGCAGCGAATGACTGAACTGGCGATGAAACTCCAATTGGTAGAGCGGATCGTCGGCACGACTCAGCAGAACATCGAGATCGGCCAGCAGCGCCGCCACAAAGCCCGAACAAGCCGCCGCTCTATGCCGTGAGGTAGCTGTGGCACCCGCGGCCGCTGCGCCCACCAATCCGTGTGTGAAAGGATCCATGAGGAAGGAAGCTCGCCGAAGTCAAGGACTCTGAACGATCCAGGCCCGCCCGTTTCGCCAGTAGCAGCCGTGTTCGAAGCTCGAGAAAAAGACGGGTACCAGCGGATGCATCACCCGCTCGACATCCGGGTCTACTTCGAGTGAGGTTTGCGCGGCGTAAGTGACCTGCTCGGTCCCATCAACCAGGACGTTGTACCACGGTTGGTTCTTATCCGGTTGGCTGCGATTGGAGAGATACCAGGACTCCTCGCCCCTAAATTCAAGGTCGTACTCAACCACCACACCGCGATACCCGTAGCGTTTGTGCTGCACCAGATCGCCGGGAGAGAAGCTCGGCATCTCAGAGACCGCGGATCCATCAAATGTGAGGTTCTGAAGGAGATAGTAATACAGGTCCATCTCACTCTTCTGAAACAGAAGACAGTGGCCGTTGATCAGATTTCTCAGTACTCTGGATAGAATGGAGTCGGCGGACGGAGTGGGCGAAGTGGAGCCGGTAAGGCGGTCCTCGAGCTTCTGCCCCACGCCTTCAGTCAGAGGTCTCCCGGCGTTGAAGCAGTCTACGTAGAATGTGCCCTCTCCGGTGGTTGCTCGGGCCAGGAAATGACCCGGATTATTACAGCCTTCCACCTGCCAGCCCAGTTTCCGGGAGGTCAGGATATAAATACAGGTGAGACTGATCGGGTTGCCCAGACCTGTTTTAATAACGTGGACGAGGTTGCTATTTCGGGGGTGGTAGTAGTTCTGCACGTTTCCCGACAAGCCGCGCTCTTGAAAAAGCTCTCGGGCCCACTCCAGCGGACCGGAGGCTTTTGAGCCATCGGTCAGTTGCTCCAGAAGGCGGGGTACGGTGTCGGTGTAGAGCGTGCCCGTCTGATAGGCGGCGATACAATCCAACCCGCGCTCAAGGCGCTTTTCGAAGGACGTTTCGCTTTGCCACTCCGGCCAGGCCGAGAGGAGTTGGGCGCGTGCCCCAGGTTCGACGAGTCGTTGAATCTTCTCCCGCATCGCGCCTTCGGCCGGAGGCTCCAGGGAGTCCAACTCTCGGGCAAGCTCCGGGCCCAGGCTCTGCAAGGCCCGGCCAACCTCTTGCTGGACGACGGGAGAATCGTCGTCGAGCAGTTGGAGCAGATGGGGCAGTTGTTCGCGACTTGCCATGTAACTGTTTTTGCCTGTTTGGGGGAGAGGGAAACCTAGGCTAGCCAACCGGCCAACCGAGGTCCAAGGTTCTTGACTCGCAGGGGCGAAGCCGCCGGCGTGCCCAAGCGTGTCCATCTGTATCTCAAAATCCTCGCTCTGCTCCTGTTACTTTTGTTGCCCGCCGGGGCCCAACAAACTGCTCCGGTGACCGTTCGGGTGAGCTTCCACCTCCTGGACTTCAACGGCATCAACACGGAAACCGAGACTTTCTCGATCAACGGCTACCTCTACCTAACCTGGCTCACGGCGGCGCGTCCGAAGGAGTGGCAACCGAAGATCCACATGGTCAACGCACAGGCCTTCGACGTGTTCTATTCGGACAGAACCTCGGAAGGGGAGGAGTCTACTCTCAAGATAGCTTTCCGCGCGACGCTGAACAGCCAGTTCACCTTTCATCGGTTCCCCTTCGACTCCAATCATCTCAAGATCTACGTCGAGCCTTCCGATGAGCGGGGCCTGGTGCGGCTCGATATCAGTACCAAGGAACTGACCGTGGACCCCCTGGTGTTCGACGCGCAGTGGCGCCTGGGCGGCGTCGAGGGTAGTCAGGTCGCCGCCGCCGAGGATTCTGTCGACGGCGCAGACCGGCTTATGATCGCCTTGGAAGTAAACCGGGTCCCGCGTTATCACGTCTGGTACTACTTTTTGCCGCTCCTCTTGATAACCGCGTCACCCTGGACGGTGTTCTGGTACCGGCCTCCGAATCCTCAGGTGACGGTGGTCTGCATGCTGGGTCTGGTGGCCTACAATATGGTGTTCGCGCAACACCTTCCCCAGCTAGGGTACCTCAGTCTATCCGACGCCTACTTCCTGACATGTCTGGTCGGCGTTTTCCTCACCACGATCTGCTGCGCCTTGGTGCTACGCCTGGAGAGTGCCGGGCAAGAGGAAAGGGCGAGCCAGTTCCGGCGGAGATGCGGTTGGGCGTTGCCGGTGCTTCAGGGGGTCAGCATTGCCGGCTTGCTGCTGTTGTGGTAGCAGACGGTTCCCGGCGGGCCGTGGGGCTGCGCTCGTTTCGGCTAGTTTCACTTTTCAGGGCGTGGTTCGTGGGATATTCACCCTAAACTCGATACCGTTCCAAAACCGAAAGCGCAGCCACCTTCGTACCCAGCTCCTCTGATTCCGACTTGAGACGGATCTCTTCAAGAGGTGGGTTCTCCAATTGGCAAAGCAAGCGAGAGGCTGCTCCCCGTATCTGCCAGCGCTCATCGCCGAGACAATCTACAAGCCTTTTCGGTTCACAGCGATGAAGAGCGGCGAGCGTTTCGGCGTCGGAGGCTTCCGAGCTTAGGAAGCGCTCTAGTTGATCATCGGCGTGGCCTTGGAAGATGGCGGCTGCTCGCACCAGGAAATCTTCATGTTCGAGGAGAGCAGCCGGCAGCTCGAGTTGATGTTCCACGGCAAGCGCTACGACGAACGGAGGAACCCGGGGGTCCTCCAGGAGTCGGTACAACTTCGCCTTCGAAAGATCGAGGTTGTGACGGGCCGTCAGGATCAGCAACCACTCTTGCTCACCAACGGCCAGATCCGCCCAGCGGCTCCAGAAAAGAAGAGCCTCGTCGGGCCGGCGTTCGGCTAACTGTCTCACTCTGAGGCGATGACGTCCCTTGAGCTCGGCCATCCAAAGGTCGAGGTTCTGCTCACTGAGTGGTGGCGGCTCAAACTCGGAGTCCAACAGTAGCGCGACCCGTAGTCGCTCGGCCGGTTCAAGGTTTTCCAATCGACGGCAAAGCCGAGCCGAGGCCAACGCTTGAGCCCTTTTCTCTCCCCACAGGAAGGGGCGAAAAAACTCGATATCCCTCTCCAGCTCGATTCGACTTGCCAGTCGAAGCGCTAAGGCGGGATCGGTGCATCGAGCGAACTCTTCCACCAAAAACTTGGTGGTGCGTTCGTCCTGATAACACATCAGACAGACGGTCAGAGCTTGCTTCACTCCGCCCGAGCTTTGGGGGATCAGGCGGAGAAGCAGATCCAGGAAGTCCTCTCCTTCGTGGGGTCCCAGGGAAATCGGCTTCTCAGGATGGCTGATGATGCTCTGGATGACCGCCATCTGGGCCATCGGGCCTCCCTTTGTGAGGACCTCGAAAAGGTCGGCCGCATTCCGGATTCGGACCTGCGTTTCTTCCATGTTCTAACCCCAAACGACTTCGGGCAGCCCCACTTGGGCGGTAGGACCATCGCTTGACATCCTGGTGAAAAAAGGCCCGAAAACGGTGGAAAGCGGGCGGCCTCCTTGGGGAAGGGGTTGCTGGGGGAAAATCCTGAACGGAAGTGGAGTGCTTCCTCCCAGCGAGATCATCCCCAAAAAATTGATCGTGGAGTGAATTTCAAACCTGAATTCAAAACCAACTGTGTGATCGTGGATCGTTTCGGCCCAGGTGAAGTTGGAGGTCGTGCTCCCGACGGGCCCCCTGATCAGTCGGAGCGTGCCCGGGGTCGGGTTGCCCTGACTCACCACGTCGTACGTCCCATCCGGGGTCGAGAACTTAATGATGCGAATGGTGATGGGAAAGATGAAGATAAAGCTCGGACCTTGACTGACCCGTAGGCCTACCGCGGCCATGACTTTGATGGCGGTGCCGACCTTTGGAATAGCCCGGAGAACGTTGACGTGAACATCGATGCTCGGTGTTAGCCGAATCCGATTATCGGATGCGTAACGATTGTTTCTCTCGTTGAACAGTCCCCACACCGCCCCGCTCGGGCCAACGGTCTGAGCGCCCCGAATCTCCTGAAGAGGGAGAACTCCTCCGGTCATGGCATTGAAAACGATCAGCGCTATGTTGATCAGATCGATATTGGGCGCGAACGACTGGTCGATGACGGTCTCCCACGATTGCGGACCTATTCCGCCCAGGGGTCCCCAGTCGTACCTGAAAGTTCCCTCTTCTAATCTGATGGTGGTGTCCAGAGTGGCACTTATACCGAAACCGGCACCGCCCTGGGTCCGGTCCAATCGCACTCGCAGGTCACCGGTCCCGTTGCTTCGAGTGACCCCGGCTACCTGATATTCGATACTGAAGCCGGCAAAGGAGAATTGAAAAAACTCCACCCACATATTGGCGTACAGTCTCCATCGGGCCAGCGGTACCGTGGTGTCGATGAGTTGATGTCTCGACGGTGCATTAGCCGACGCGCCCCCGCCGATTGTGCGGGGTGAAGCGGGGTTGTTGATGCTGGTACCCTGAGGGAAAAGTGGGAAGCCAAAACGGACCTGCGGCGCCGTTGCTCGTAGGTTTATCTCTTCAAATTCACCCATATCTTCTCCTAAATAGCCCTTCCTAGTAAGATCGAAGACTCTCCGCCCACGAAGTCCGCCACGCAGACCAGGTCGCCATGGCTGTTGATGCAGTGTGGCAGAGCTCCGAAAATGATCATCCCGAGCGCTCGCCCGTTGATCACGTCTCCCGAGGCCAGCACCGTGGAAAAAGACCGACCGTCATAGACCAGGATCTCCGTGCCCTGAGTCGTGAAGACTTGAATGAAGACGAGGCCGTTTGGTCCGAAAACCGGAGGAAACATGCTGATGATCCTGGCTCGTCGGGGGCTCAGGGAACCGCCTACGTTGAAATCTGCATCCAAGAGCTTCTTTCCACCCAACCAGAAGGCCGTCTTATCTCGATCTGTCTGCACGACTGCGCCGTAGTCCGAATCGCTCAATCGGGGCGCCATATAGACAGAGCCCTGAACGGCGTTGGAATCGCCGAGTCGTGGTGAGGCCACCAAGGTTTCCGGTTCCTCGCCGACCCGACCTCGGACGAGATAGGTCAGCTTTTCGCCATCTTCGAGGTCCTCTTCAAGCGGGGCGGCCGTGCCATGACAAAGGTAGTTACCTCCGGGACGCACGTCGAAGATGCCGAAAGTCCGGATGGCCGAAGACGTTCCGGGCAGAAGCTGCTCTCTGGAGAGCACCCGCTTGGTCTGCGATGCGCTCTGCTCAGGCAAGTAGAACAGCCCCTCACCCTCCAGATTTCCGTCGGCGTTGCGGTAAGGGCAGCAGAACATCAGGTCGCCGCTTCCGGATAGGCAGAGGTCCGGATGCATATCTCCATACAGTTGAGCTTCGTCCGAGAGCGACTGATATCCGCTGCAGAGACGCTCAAACGGGGCTCCCCCCTTTGAATACTGCACCGTCTTTCGCCCTTCCGGATCTTCGACCACGAAGACGCTGTCGTCGCTGTTGTTCAGATCCCCCGGGGAAATGATGTCCACCACGGTCCCGTCGGACAGAGTCTGTCCTTCTTCAATCACCGACTGGATGTCGGAAGTGTCGCCGAAAACGTCGTAGTCGATTCGGTACACTCCCATCTTTCCCGTTTCGTCGTTGGCGTGAAAGCAGATGTGTCGGCGATCGTTCACCACCACCGCGCCGATGAAGGGCGGACCATCGTCGCCTCCGGCTTGGGCTCGGATCGAGCTTCGATTGGGTAGCGTCGTGCCCGACGTCACGACGGGCGTAAATTGATAAGCGTTCGGTATGGAGGATGAGCTGAATCCCGAAAAGGCTCCGCTATCGCTACTACTTCCGCAACCGACTATCGTCGCCCCGGCTGCTAGCCCCAGCAGCCTCAAAAAATCCCGACGATTATGCATCGGATGACCCCACCTTCTGTTGAATGTGTTGGGATTATTCCCAGCACTCAGACGTTGGTCCTTTGGAAAAGGTTCCATTGCAGACCCGAATTCGACGGGAGGGTGAGCCCTCGATCGAAAGAACCCCCGGAACATGCCGCCCAAACGCAGTCTTCTCAGCCCAGGAAAGCGGGTCCGCATCGTGCAGAAACACGACCAGCGAACCGGCAAGCTCACCGAGGGTGTGATCGAAACGATCCTCACTCGCGCCGCCAGCCATCCGCACGGGATCAAGGTCCGACTCACCAGTGGTGAGGTGGGGCGGGTGCAGGCTGTGTGGGAAGGGTCTTAGTTCTCTAAGTAGCTTTTCCTCAGGGCCTCATAGCGGGCTCTGTTCAACCCCATGTCCGAGTACCCCAGGCGCGACTGCGATCGAAACTGCACTTCGCGTTTTGATTCGTCCAGCCAGAATTCGGCGTCGTCTCGAAAGCGCGCGGTCGGGGTGATGAAGACTACCCTGAGATAGCCACTCGATTCGTCTTGGACCTCGTAGTTGCCATAGGATTGGAGTGCCCTTTTGATGGCTTGCATTGTTTGAGCCGTATCCGCTTTGAAGGGGAAGGGGTCAACAAGTTTACCGGGATCCGTGGCCTGGGTGGAGACGCCGTTGGGTCTGGAGGAAAGGGGTTGAAACTTGCCTTTGGTGACGCCTAGTGTGGGCGCGTGGAGATTGGAATAGATTGTGAATGCCAGGGCGATGAGGGTTGTAGCTGCCAGGATGGTGAGGACGCGTTTTTTGGCCATCTAGTGAGCATGTTTCGCTGGAGTGACGAATCCTGGGTGGAGTAGGGCCCGATTCGGCGGCTTGGCCCAGTATCTCCCTCTAGAGGTATCCTGTGTCCAAAAAGCTCTGATAGTTGGCCGGGACCACGTAGCCGTTCATCGTTTGAGGTGCGGTGTTGGTGGAGGTTTTCGGCGCGAAGCGGGCTTCTAACTCGGCTGATTTGCCGGTCTTGGAAGCGGTCAGTTCTTCACCTCTGGCTCTTTGGTTTGCGGTGATCGTTTTCGCGTCGATCTTCGGAGGGGTGGAGAGCGGGGTCTGAAGCTGTTTGACCTGGGCTTGCAGGGTTGCGGGGTTGTAAAGACTGTTAAATGAGGCGAAGAGATTCATAGTGCATTGATCCTTTGTTGTTTGTGTTGTAACTCCATAAGGACGGGTGTGGGCTGAGAAGTTCCACGTCCCGGCAGTGTTTACAAATTGTTAACGATCGATCTCACAGGCGCCGTATCTCTGCGTACCAAGCCGCCGAAATCAACTGCTCAGTGAGCCTGATTCAGCCCCGCCTCCCAGGCAGTCGCGACCGAAAGGATAGGGCGTTCTTCTCTTCTTGGACGGGGGCGCGAGCATCGTCTTGTATTACGCTGAGACGTGAAAGGATCGGCTATGAAAAAATCGGACGATATCAAGAAGGAAGAGACTAAGAAAGAACCGCCGTCGTTGACGGAGACTTCGCCTGAGAGCGAGGATCTCGAGCCCATGCGCGTGTTTGCCTCGCAGTCGGTGTGGGGGCAGGATGAGTTGTTGGAGCAGATCGGGGAGATTGATCGGGCGAATCGGGTTTTGAGGAAGAAGGCGGGGGAGTAAAGAGCAAAGACCGTTTTGAAGACATGACCAGATGGTCAAAGGTTCCGTACTCTCAGAAGAGAATGAACTCCGCGAAATTGTACCGATCCTAAGGGGCCGGTGGTCATGGGAGTCACGATGCGGGAATTGCAGAAAACGATAACAAGGCTGCTTGTGATCTTGTTTTTCATCTCCGGTTGCGGAGGCGGTGGAGGTGGTACGACCTCCGGCGGAAGTGGGGGCGCATCCGGCATGATTTCCACCGGGGGCTCGACGGATGGGGATGGAACACCCGTGACCGTCAATGAGGTCGTCGTGACACCCTCGAACCTATCCCTGCCGAAGGGTCTCTCCCACCAGTATTCGGCGGAAGCCATTATGAGCGATGGTTCTAGGGTAAGCTTGACCAGCGGGGTGGTTTGGGAAGTGGCTGCCCCTGACGTAGCTAGCGTCTCCTCCGAGGGGATGGTAAAGGGACTAAAGAGTGGCCGGACCCAAGTTCGCGCGACAGTGCGCGGCGTGAGCGGTAGCTCGGAGCTTGTCGTGACCGACGCGGTCCTCCAAGGTCTACGGTTGAGCCCTTCCCAACCCCAGTCTCTGCCCAAGGGCGCACAGTGGACTTTACAGGCCATCGGCACTTTCAGCGACGGCTCGGAGTTTGATGTGACAGATCAGGCAAGTTGGTCTTCCGACCAATCTGGAGTTGCTTCGGTCACCGAAGGTTTAGTGGAGACCATCGGGGAGGGCGCGGTGCAAATCCGAGCGAGTCTTGAGAATCAAACGGCGGTTGTGACGTTGACTGTGACATCGGCAGAACTCGTGAGCATCAGGATAGAATCCACCAGCACGGAACTACCGATAGGTCTCAAACAAACCTTCCGCGCCTTGGGACTTTATACCGACAATTCTCTCATTGAACTAACCTCGGTCGACTGGTCGGGCACAGATGACAAAGTAGCTTTTGTTAACTCGCTAGGTGACTTGAGTACCGTCGCTCCTGGCGAGGTTACGATTTCTGCTTCGTACTCTGGAAAAGTGGGGACCCTGCAACTCACCGTCAACAACGTGAGCCTGCAGGAGTTGTATTTCAACGAAACCGACCTGGACCTCTACGACGGTTTGTCGGAGAGCCTGACCCTCTTTGGACGATTCAGCGATGGGAGCGTTCTCCCGATGAACGGTCAGGTTTCGTGGAGCAGCCTCGACGCCTCTATCGCTTCTGTGTCGGCAGCGGGGGTTGTAACCGGCCAAAAGGCCGGCCCGGCCCGAATACGCGCTCTCTCGTCCAACGGTATGGCTGAAGAGATTTGGGTAACTGTCACGAGTGCCACATTAAACCAGGTCGTTCTAACCGCTCCGGAGGGTCCACTGCCGGTGGGAGTTCGCGCTAAGATTGAGGCTCTGGGAATCTTTTCCGACGGAACATCGCGCGACGTGACCACCTCGCTACAGTGGATTCCCAGTGATGCAAACCTCGGTACCTTTGAAGGCAGCACCGGCTACCTGAACACTCGTGGCGCCGGAACACTTACGGTGAAGGTCATAGGTGGCCCACCACTTCGTCGGATTGAATCCACTCTCGAGATAGAGATCGCTTCGTTGGTGAGAGAGGAGCTTCTGATAAGCCCCGGCTCGCTTGAAATTCCCATCCGGGAAAACCAGCAGTTTCAGGCCTACGGGAGGTTTAGCGACAGCCGTACCTATGACGTGGGTCACCTGGTAAGCTGGTCTTACGTTGGAAGTAGCGCTTCAAGCATCGTCGCCACCGGAAGCAATAGAGGGCGATTCACGGCGGGCACTTCGGCGGGCGAGGGGACTGTGACAGCTACTCACACAGACACTTCAACTGCTTCCGCCGCGGTGTCCGTTGTGAGCGACGCCACCATCACCGAGGTCAGCATATCACCCGAGAGTCTCACCTTACCAAACAGGAATAGCTTTCCGGGAATCCTGTCGGCCACTGTTGCCTATTCCAACGGTTTCCAAACCCGAGCCACCCGTGGAGATTATAGGGGAACTTCGGGAATCGTCGATGCGTTCGGGTCGAGCGGCGTCGGCAACGTCACCGCGCGCGGTGTAGGAAACGGTACGATCAGCTTCACCTATGACACCATTGTCGATTCGATCCCCGTGACCGTGACCGACGCTTCTCTGCAGTCCTTGAGTCTATCTCCCAAGAGCCTCACGCTTCCCTCCGGTTTGGTCAGCCATATCTTCTGCACAGGTAGCTACTCTGACCTTTCAAGGCGAGATATCACGGACACGCTGACCTGGAGCAGTTCCGACACCCGAGTTGCGACGGTGGAAGCCGGTGGGCGTTTGACCACGCGAGAAGACGGCGTCGCCACCATCACCGCCCTGGACCAGGCATCAGGCGTGACCGCGTCTCTCGACGTGACAGTGGTTCGGAAAGAGCTGAGTTCTCTCCGATTTGATGAGGGACCCAACTACCTCAGGGTAGGCACAAACCGGGCTTTCAAGGTGGAAGGTGTTTTCCACGACGGCACTGTTTACGATTTGACCGACTCGGTGGATTGGAACTCCAGCAATCCCTCGGTGGCCGACATCTCCCCGGCTGGAACCAATCGGGGGCAGATAACGTCGAGCGCTCTCGGACAAGCGACTATATCCGTGCTTGAGCCGAACTCCGGACAAGAGGCGGAGCTTACGGTCGAACTCGTATCCAGTGTGAAGTTGGGTGAGACTCTGTTTACCGATACGGTCCAAGAGATGCAAAACTCTCCCGACGGAGAACGTCTCTATGTCCTCACCGGTACCGACCTGGACGTTTATCGAGCCAGTGATATGCAGTTGCTGCAGCGAGTCGACGTTGACGGAGGGGTAGGGATGGACGTTTCCTCTGACGGAACATCGGTGTTGATCGCCCAATATAGTCAGTTTTTACTCACCGCCGTCGACACCCAGACCTATACCAAGTCCACCTTCTCGCTCCCAACTAACTGGAGGCCTCGAGACGTGTCCTTCGGCAACAACGGCTACGCCTACATTTTGCTGGACGGACTTCGACCCACTTCTATCAATCTGACCACTCGCGAGCTGAAAAGCGCGACGAATGGGTCCTCCCTTTCGTTTGCTCGCTATATGCACTACGACCCCACGACCTCTAAACTGATTACCGGAGACTTTGGCTCCTCTCCCTCACGGGTCAACCGCTATTCTGTTAACGGACCCGACCTGGTCTGGGAAGCAGAACAATGGGGTGGCTCCAACGGTCGAGCGCTCACTCTCCATCCGCTGGGTGGAAGCTTCGTGTTCAGCACCGCCACCGGAAACGACATCCCAGGATACTTGCTCTACAACATTCTACTTCAGCCGGTCCTGAACATGGATCAGCCGATTTCGGAAATGTCTCTAGGAGCCTATCCGTTGGACTCGGCCTTCTCGCCTCTCGGCTCGGTGTTGTACGCCATCAATTCCAATGTCTACGACCAGACGGTTCATCTCTACTGTCCCAGGACAGGTCGGGACCTGGGACGTGTGTTGCCCGAGACCAACTTTTCACTTTTCGATTTCCAGAAGGTGGAGATTTCCGGAGACGGCTCACGGATGTATCTCTACGTGACCGAGGATACCTCACCGGGGACCGGACCCGGCAGCATAATCTTGTTGCGTCTTCGAATTTAGCGAGCCCGACGGCGAGCGGTCTTCTTGGGAGAAACGAGATTGGGGGCCAATGCTTTCCTCGGTCGAAGTTTTAGATAGGGCCGTCGTCCGTCTCCACCAGCTCAAACTCCAGATCCAGGCCGAAGATGTCGGCGAGTTGCTCATCCGGTAGTTGATCATCATCGGATACTGAGGCGAAGCTGAGATCGGCCGCGATAAGCTCTTCGGGCTTAACGCCGCGCAACAAGAAGAGAAGTTCCGGCTCATTGTCCAACCGGTTTCCCACGCCGTACAAAACGGCCGCTACATGCTTGCACATGGTGGCCCAATCGGGGCAGCTACAGGATAACTCGATCTCCTTGGGGCGAGGGAACAGCCCATGATTTCGATCGGAAACGATCGTCATCACTTCTTTGGAAAACTTGCCTTGAAGCAGCTCCAGCAAAGAGCCGATTCGGCCTCCGCACTTCTGCTTGACCTCGGTCCAAGCGGACTCCGGCAGGGCTTTAATATCAACCTCGACCTGGTAGAGTGAAGACCCGGACACCATAGCCTTTACCAGGCCTTCCTGAATCTCCAGATGACACACCGAACCGTTGCGGGCGTAGGTCCGACCTCGGGGAAGACGGTTGGCGTAGTCGGAGAACGATTCCAGATGTTTGCACCAGCCTTTGCCCCAAAAGCTCTTGGCGATGGTCCTGCCCGAAATCTCCACCGGCTGAACAACGATGCCCTTCTTCCGCAGCTTGTCCAGCTCTCGCTGAGCGTTAGCGCGGCGTTCGCCCACCGAAACGTATCGTCCCCAAAAGGCCATCTTGGGCTACACCTGCGCTCGGTTCACATCGAGTCTCACCAGGTCCATGAGCTCGTCGTTGGAGAGTTCGGTGAGGTTGACCTCGGATTCACCGGATAGGATCTCGTCTGCAAGCTTCTGCTTGGCGGAGATCATCTCGTCGATCCGTTCTTCCAAGGTCCCCCGTGTGACAAACTTATGAACCAGCACATTCTTCTTCTGCCCGATTCGAAAGGCTCGGTCGGTGGCCTGATTCTCCACCGCGGGGTTCCACCATCGGTCGAAGTGGACGACGTGAGACGCTCTGGTGAGGTTGAGCCCCGTTCCTCCGGCCTTCAACGAGAGTATGAAGAACGGCGGACCGTCGGGAGCTTGAAACTCCTCCACCAATCGACTTCTCTTCTTTACCGCCGTCCCTCCGTGCAACACCAATCCGGGGCGGCCGAAGACTTCCGCCAGATAGTCGCTCAGAGAGTCGATGAGTTCTCGGAACTGAGTGAAGACAAGAACCTGTTCCTGGCGATCGGCAATCTCCGAACAGATCTCTCCCAGACGTTGAAATTTTCCGCTTTTCGAGGGAGAGAAATCCCCCGTTCCGGTGGCTTGGGAAGGATGGTTGCACACCTGTTTGAGCCTCATCAGCGATTGGAGCACGATGCCCCTTCGGGCCATTCCGTCGCTCTCTTCGAGATCTTTTTGCATTCTTTCCAAGGTCTTTTGGTAGAGAGCGACCTGGCTTTTGGTGAGGGTGCAGAAACTTTTGGTTTCGACCTTTTCAGGGAGATCGGAAACGACTTTGGGATCGGTCTTAAGTCGGCGCAGGATGTACGGTCCCACCAACCGGCGCAGAGGTGCGAACTGATTTTCCGAACGCGACTGAAGCGAACTGACGAACGACTTGAAAACCTTCGAAGAGCCGAGAAGCCCGGGATTCAGAAAATCGAAGAGAGACCACAAGTCTCCCAACCTGTTTTCCACCGGAGTGCCCGTGAGAGCCACCCGGGCTCGACCCTCGACCTTCTTCACCGCTTTGGTCTGGCGAGCGGAGGGGTTTTTGATGGCCTGGGCCTCGTCGAGGATGACCAGATTCCAAGAGACCTTTTCAAACCACTCTTGCCGAAAAACCATGGAGTAAGTTGTCACCACCAGGTCCACTCCGCTCAGCTTGCTCGGGAAGTCCGCCAGCTCGCCTTTCGTCATCTCCGAGGGATGAGCAAACGCCACTCCTAGAGTGGGGGCAAATCGGTCTGATTCGGCTTTCCAGTTCCCCAGGAGCGAGGCCGGCACGACTAAAAGCGAGGGGTCGCGTCGACCTTCTTCTTTTTCGCTGAGCAAGAGTGCCAGGACCTGGATGGTTTTTCCCAACCCCATATCGTCGGCAAGACAGGCACCCAGGCCCAATCGAGTGAGAAAGCGCAACCAGTTCAGGCCGGTTTGCTGGTATGGACGAAGGGTGGCTTGCAGATCGTTGACCGGAGTGGAAGCTAAGCTTGCCGGGCTTCGCAGGCCGTCGAGGAGTGCCCTCATGGCGTCCCCCGCCTCCAAGTGAACCCACTCACGCTCCGCTTCCTCGGCCTCCCCTTTGAGGTCCGCCGAGGCACCGGCCAGCAGCCGCATTCCCTCCACGAAAGAGACCTCTCCCCGGCGTTCCAAGGTTTCCCAATGCTCCATGGCCTGGCGCAAACGCTCCTGGTCCACCTCGACCCATTGACCTTTGAGAAAGACCAAACCGTCCTGGGCGTTCATCAGGGCTTCCAGCTCCTGGGCGGTGAGAGATGCGCCGTCGAGTGCCACCTCCACCTTGAAATCCAGGAGAGAGTCGGCTCCCACACTGCCTTTCTGCTCTCCTATAGTCACCGCGACCTGGGCGCGCGCTCGCTTCTTCCACCAGTTTGGCAGCTTCACGGTGAGCCCGCTCTCTTCCAGCTGGGGAGCACTCCGCAGAAACGTATAGGCCCGCTCCACCGACCAGGCGGTAGCCTGATAGACAGCGCCCGACTTCACCATATCCGCGACCCACTCGCAGCGTTCGGAAGCTTGCTGAACGGGAGTCAGAAGCTTCACCAAAGCCGCTTTGTTTCGTGCACCCGCGTACTGCTCCAACGCCTTTCTCAGAGGGAGATGCTTGAGCTTGCCGGTGGAGCCAAATCCGGTGGAATAGGTCGCTAAAAAGGCAAACGGTCGTTCCGGGTTCTGTTTGTTCTCAGCCAGATGAAAGCAGACCCGCCCCACCTGATTCCATTTGGGCGCATGCCGCTCTAAAAAATCGGATAAGAGAGCGGTTTCGGATACCTGCTCCTTGACCCACTCGTCCAGCGCCGTCCACAAGAGATGCAGAACCTCGGAGGATAGATACTCGCCGCCCTCCATCGGTGGCGCCGAAAGCACCAGCACATCTCGCTCGGCCGGGGTCAGATAGCCGACGTCCAAACTTTCGGCCTGGGCCGGGAGATGGCAGAGGCGGGTTAGGTAGCGCTCCGCGACGGCTTGCCAGTATTTGCGGGTAGGCTCGGCTTGGTTGCGTTTCTCCGCGGCTAGCCGGAACCAGGCTTCTCGCCAATCTCCGTCCGAGCCGTTCCAGCGTAATGTGGCGTTGGGAGTGAGACGGATCGACTGCTCAGTTCTTGGGTTCGTGATTGTAGCCGGCACGGGTTGCGGCTTTGTCTCCTGTGAGGTGGGTTCCTACCTGGGCAGGTGAGGTGGAACCGACTCTGTCTTGCCCCGGTTCCTGCCTCCGAACTTTCGGCGTTCGGTTCATGTTCGATTCGTTACGGGTTAGACTGCCCTCGCAGGAGCATACGTCCGAAAGGAAATCCCCACATGACCAGTACGCCTACCACCGCCCTATTCCGGACTTGCACGGACTACGAAGGGCTCATCGAACATCCCCAGGAGTGCGTCCGTTCCTGGGCCTTGGAGCGTATCCGGCGCCAGTATCCCTGGCGGTATACCGAGCTTGTCCCCAAAATGTTGGAAGATTCGGCAACCCGTGTCCAGCTTCGTGGGCTTGGAGAGTTAACGACAGAACAGGCCGAGAACCATAGCGAACGCCTCACGCGTTTGGCGGAGTCTCTTCCGCCGGAGAATCGCTGGGTGGCGCTCCGGCTGCTCGCTTCGATAGGGGATGAGTCGGTATGTGAAGGTGCGCTGCAGATAATTCGGCGATCCACTGAAACAATCGATATGGAGAGCTATCAAGCCTGTCTGGTCTTGAAGGAGACCAGCCTGTCCGGCTCCCAGATTTTGGAGCTGCTGGATTCGCTCAAGCTGGATGAAGAGTTTGAGGTTCGTCTCCTTAAGATAGCGTTGAGTAGGCCCGAGGTGGGTTCGGTTCGTCCGGTGCTTCTGCGCCGCAAGTGGAAGGAGAGAGAACTAGTCGATTTGTTGAGTGCCTGTCTCGATGGGGAAGCCCGAGGCCTGGTCGATCAAGTGGCGGGCTCTCATTTCTCTTCCCCGGAGGAGTTCAAACAGCGACTTGAGCTCTGGCTGGACCAGCCTCTACCTTCCGAAGTGGTCGCTCAGCTGGACAGCTGGCCCGAGCCCGCGGAGGTGAAAGGCGTGCTGAGAACGCTAGGTCAAACGATGCCGAGTTCGGAGGACCGTTCAGGCCGACCGGGAGGTTTTCTGAGTCGCAGCCGTCGCCGTCGAGAAGTTATGGAGGTCTTTTGTGATTATCCCGCTGAAAGTTCGGACGAGGTTCTGACTCTCTTGACGGTCGGTGTCATCGTGGCGACGCTTTCGCATCTGGACACCGACGACGAGACGGCCCGGAGCCCGCAGGGTTGGCTCAAGCTTTTGAAGGACTCTCCTTTCACTGCCGGTCCCCATTTGGAAAAGGAGTTGGCGGCCACCCCAGAGGTCGTTCCCGAGCTTTTGAAAATTGTCTCCGAAGGCAATTTTTGGGCTCGCCGCCGGGCCCTGTCGACGCTGGAAGAGTGCCTGAGTCGAGGTCCGCTGGAACTGGAGCTTGCTCCACTCGTTTCAGTGCTAGCCGACCCCGACGAAGACTACAACTCTGCCCTGGCGTCGAAGATCTTGCAGTCTCAAGGTGCACGAGCCATAGAGTGTGCCGCCGATCTTCTCAAGCTAGAAGACGACTTTGTGCCCGGTCGTGCCATGGGGGTCCTGGGGGAAATACCGGCTCAAGAGTCTTTCGATATTCTTGTCTCGGTACCTGAAGCGGATACCAGTTGGTTCTACGCGATGAAAGCCTTGGCCCACCCCGAGAGCTACGCGGTGGTGTCGGAGAGAGCCTCGACTCACTGGGACCCGGATGAGGTCGAGGTCCTGCAAACACTTGCCTGGCTCACAATGGAAGAACCTGAAGAGCTGGTCGCCGAACTTGAGTCCGGTCGGCCGGAGAACCCTTTCGAAAATTGGTTTTCCGGCTTGGTGTCACGAGGGTCCGCGCCCGGCCCGGAGCGTCGGGCGGAACCTAAAGCCGCTCACGAGTGGGTGTCTCAGCCGGAGACGACGACATTCGTGAGAGAACGCCCCAAGATAGGACGAAACGATCCCTGTTGGTGCGGGAGTGGGAAGAAATATAAGAAATGCCATCTGAAGCTGGAAGAGTAGGGGAGAGACCGAACAATGTTGCCATTTAAGAATCCACCGCCTAATTCAACGTTTAGGCTGAAGAAGAAAAAGAAGCGCCGAGCCAAAGTGCCGAAGAGTGGTGGTTTCGACCACGGAGAGGAATCGAATGCGAGCGATAAGCATCTGCTGGCAACCATGACCAAGGAGCCTTTCCAACCGGTGAGGCTCTACTACTCGGCTCCCAACATCTCAGCCGTCAAGGCCAAACTCCGAAGCCTCAAATGCATGTCCGAAGTGCCGGACCAAAATTGCTGGGAATGGATCTTAGAAGCCGAGGCCGCGTCGCTGCGCTTTGGCGTAGGCGGATATGACGATGTACCTCCGGCTCGGCGCCCCATCGTAATTGGACGCATCAGATTCCCAAGCTCCCGCGAAATGACTCTGCAGACTAACTCGATAGATCGAGCGATCGAAGGAGCTCGATTCTTCGGGCCCCGCCTCGGACCCAAGGTCGAGGCTTTAAGGGTAAGGGTTGTGAACCGATTCTTCGCAGCCGAGGAGGGCACTCCGAAGGACCTCGTGACCATGCTCGACCGAGACGTCACGGTGATCGACCCCCGGCTGGTCGAGGCTGAACTCCAGAATGTCCGGTCGCTCCAGGAGTTGGAAGAGTACTATGAGGAAAGGTCCCGGAGTGAGAACGACGTGCCCATGGTGGAAGACTTCCCTTTGTGCCCCGAAGAGGAGAGCCCTGATTTTCAGCACCTTGCCACCACGCTAAAGCTCCGTTTCGCTCGGTCGTTCGAGCACTGGCAGGGCAACACTCACCTCACCCTGGCGGCGATCATTCGGCGCACGGTCGAGGGACAACTGTCTTGACTCATGGGCGAGTACAGCTACTACGAATTTCAATCCTCGGACAAACCGCTGACTGTCAAGGAACAGAAGGCCTTGCGGGAGATCAGCAGTCGGGCTGAGATTAGCTCCCATCGGTTTCAAAACGAGTACGATTACGGTGAACTGAAAGCCGACCCGAGTGAATTGCTGGCCCGCTACTTCGACGTGGCGTTTTTCATGCAGTTCTGGAGTGACTGGTATTTTGCCATCAAGCTGCCGAATACTTCGCATATCAAGGCCTTGGAGTTCTATATCGACGGGGAGTTGGTGACTTTGACTCAAGGCAGGGACGGTCATATACTGCGAACTTACCTGTACAACCCGGTCGACTACTGTGATTCCGTGGACCACTACTTGTCTGCCTTGATGCCGATTCGAGATGAGATTATCAGGGGTGATATGAGGGCGCCCTACTTGGGATGGCTTCGCTCGCTCGAGGAGGGTGAATACGACGAGGACTCCATGGAACCGCCTCTGCCCGCGGGCTTGCAAAATCTCACTCCGGCCCAACAGCAATATAAGAAGTTTTTAAATCTGAGCAACGATTTGCTGGAGTACGCTGCGCAGTCGAGCCCCCCACTTCAGCCCCAACGAGAGATCCAGCCCTCGGAATGGCTTCCTACTCTCGAAGAGTGGGAAAAGGACGAACTACTCCTGTCGGTGCTGGAAGAAGGTGCGGCCAGAGTGCGCTTGCGATATTTGGAGTGGTCGCGAGCAGGATGCCACGAGCCGGCGACCAGCACTACGGGACGAACAGTTGCTGGTCTGTTGCAGGAAGCCGAGGAGTTCGCCGAGCGGCGCTACCGTGAGCGAGTCGAACGGGAGCGCGTATTGCGAGAGGAGAAGGCGGCCGAGGCCGCTCGCAGACGGAAGAAGCACCTGGATGACGTTCGAGCCCGATCTTCTGAGTGGTGGGAGAAGGTGTTGGTTGAGATCGAGGAGCGCAATAAACTAGCCTACGATAGGGCCGTCAAGATCTTGGGCGACCTGCGCGACGCGGTCTCGGAGGAGGAATTCGCGGAAAAGGTGGGCGAGATTCGACACAAGCACGGGAAGAAGGTCAATCTGATGGATAGGATGAGGAGGGCGGGGCTGTAGGCCAGTAAGCCATCTCATCTTCCTCAAGCATCTGCAATCCGATGACCCATTCGTAGCCGTCCTCCAGGGCGAGGTGCGGGAATTCTCTGTAAAAGGCTTCAATCTCCGCTTCAGTTAAGTCGCCTTGAGGGCTTCTCTTAATCCGTTTCTGCTTGCCGTTGACAAAAATCCACTCGTATTCAGCTTGGCGTTTCTTCTTCGCCTGTCTCTCGGCTTTTGTAAGCTTACGTTTCTTTCTGGCCATGACGCTCTTCTTTCGAATGACCGGGGAAATGACCCTACTCATTCCGCGGCGTATCTCCGACGAAGGCAGATCACGGTTGAAGTGTGCAAGCGAAGCGCTACGAAGTTTCACGGATCACACTTCAACTGTGATCTAAGCTCAAATCTGCCCGCAGCAGGTCTCTCGTCTTCATGTCGAAGAGTCGCGAGATGGGTAGAAAGCGAAAAAGAAATCGCCGCTGTGCCAGGTGCGGGTCAAAGAAGAACCTGACCCGCCACCACATCGTACCCAGGCGGGAGAGCGGGCCTTCGGTTAGTGAGAATCTGCAGACTCTCTGCCGTCCTTGCCACGACTTTTGGCATCGTTGTGAGGGACGGGAGTACCGACTCTCCTTCGACGATTGGCTGATAGGGGGCGAGACGGGGCTGACAGCATTCCGCAAAAGCAAGATGCTGAGAGTGGTGATGACGGGACGTCTCACCGGACAGAGCTTCCGCGTCATCGCTGAGCGGCTGAACAAACTCAAGCTCCTTTCTCCACGTGGTCTGGTATGGACTGAGCACAACCTCTCCGGCTGGGTTAGACGGCACGCAGAGGAACTTAGCCCAAAGAGAGAATTCGAGCTGGCTCGCTGGCCGATCTTCTCTGAGGCTATTTCGGAGGGCGTTTGGAGATGGTACTTCTTTCTGGAGCCGCTGGGTATCTGCCATCTGCGCGGTACTCGGAAGGTGTTGGACAAGTACAACTTTTCTCGTTATTTCCGCGTCGTTGGCAAGGTCTTGAATAACATCCGACCTGCCCACGGCTTGCACGTCTATCACGGCCAAGTTGATCTTTTGGCAGAGCAGGTCACGCCCCCCGAAGTTCACCCCGGTCCGGTGAAGCAGGCTGTCGCTTTTCTGTGTGAGGGGCAGTTGCGCAAAGGTCGACGTACGGGCCGGTCCTACGACCTGGCCGGTCCGATACGCCGGATGCCTGATTCTTGGGCAGAACATGACGGTTGGGCTTGGGTGAGTTGGGAGAGAGTTGAGCCTATTTTGGTGGAGAAGGCGCAGCGGAAGTATAGGCGTTGTCGAGACCGCCGGTAGTTCGGCGGAGAGGCCGTCAGAGCAGACCGTCTCCCCGCACGCAAGCTAGTTCGAGCGCTGCTTCTCTAAAAACTTGTCCCAGGATGTCCCGTCTCTGAAAGCTCGTCCATCCTCCGGATCATCGTAGAAATTAGCTACGCTCAATCCGTTGGTTGGCGTGTGCGACAGGGGATGGTGAGCGAGCACGAGTTCTTCCAGAGCGTAGATCGCTTCGGTGGCCACTTCGCAAACAGGCTCAGGCTTTTCTTCCGTCGTAAAGTTTTCCATCACACTTTGCAGGTCCTGGAAATGGTACACGGCCGAGTTCCCGAAGGCGTTCGTGTCGACTCCGTGTGCGGCCGCGGTCTCCAAGAGTGTTTCCGTCCAGTAAAGCGCATTCGACACACCACCGAGATCGAGTATGCTCGTCCCCGACTCGCCGGCATCAGCTTCGAAAAGCTGGCCGGCCAGTGCATCTGCGTCGGAGTCGGGCTTCTTGAGCAGTTCGGAAAACCGCTCCTCGTAGTCCCAACTCCTCATTCGACCTTGAGAGGCCACCATCAGATCCGCGGTGTTTTCAAACTCCGCGGCAGCTTCAATGCAGGCCATCCAATGTCCGTCCAGGGCGAGAACGTCGAGTTCTCTACCGCCGAGACCCTCCTCAAGCCCCTTCCGAACTTCGGTCAACGGCATAAGCCCGTCTTTCTTGTCGACAATCATGCCGTTGTTTCCACCGGCAAATCCTGAAATGACCAGGCAGGTTCGTTCGCTGGGGTAGTTTTCCATGCCCCAACGGATGAAGTCCGCCAGCTGTTCCGGCTCGTTCTGACGTCCTTCAACCGTATCGACCGGCTCGACCAAATAGTAGTCTCCGGGAAACGGTCTGATCACTCTGCGGTCAAGAATGTCCTCGTTGTAGTCCCTGTGTCCTTGGGTCAGGATAGTGACTCGGTCGCTTGCTGGGAGCTTCTGCATTTCCAAAGTATCGAGATGGTGTTCGCCGTGTTTATCAAAACAACCGTTCCCCTGGTAGACCAGGACCGTCCAATCTCTTTTGGCTGGGGATTTGATATTCATATTCGTACCTCGCTTTCCTGAGTTCAGATTAGCAAGCCGTTGTAGAACAAGGTGTTGAGGGGATGTCATTTTTTGCTGAAAGAATGCTGAATGTTGGACGCTCGCAAAGGGTTGGTGCGGGCTCATTTGAAGGGTCAACCCTGCCCAGGTGAAAACCTTAACTTTGGAGGATTCTGCTATGGTTAAGTTCGGGCGAGTGGCACCCCAGTTCGGGGTCAAGGACATTCAGAAAGCAATCGACTTTTGGGTTGAAGCGTTGGGATTCGAGGTCACCTTCACCAACGGAAATCCGGTCTGTTTCAGCGTACTCAAGAAAGACGATTCGGAGATCCACATCAAGCTCGACCCCGAGCGGGCCGGGAAAGGCCATTGCCACATTCTGGTCGAGGGATTGGATGATTTCTTCAAAGCCTATCAAGCGACAGGTCACAAGGTGATCCAGCCCCCCAAACTCCAATCCTGGGGGATGAAAGACGCTGTGCTGGCTGACTCGGACGGAAATACCGTTGAGGTGGCGGAGCGGATCGTCTCTCCGTTGTCGTAGTGCCCCACTATCCGGGTCCGCGAACACGGCACTCCCGACGGTCCCGATGTAGAAGAAAAGAAATGTGCCTTTCCAGAGGTTCCTCAGGAACGTCTCTCAGCAAAAATCGCGACCGCGGGACTCAGTAGAAGAAACAGGAACAGACTGTAAACATAGAGAGTGGACCAAACGGCGCTGGTAGAGCGGCTGAAGTGATCGCCTGGGAGGACGACCAGCTGAACGATACCGAGGGCCACTACGAGTAGAAATGCGTGCGGTTATCGGATTAGTGGTAGTCACAGAGTCTGCGCTCTGAACTCTCCAGGACGCGTCGTATCGCCGCGAGCGGTCGGTCGTCGGCGGGTATCACTTCCAGCGCGGATTTCTCGTTCAGTCGGAAATCAACATTCTCGGCAATGTCGGCCGGCCACGGACCCGGCGCCACTTGGACAGCGACAACGTGAATTTGAAGACCTTCTTCGCGTAGAGTAAAGACCTCCTTGGTTGTCTGTTCGAAGCGGAGGCGTCCGTTCGTCCATAAGTTGAAAACCACGAGACAAGCTTCCGTTGCATTAAGTTCACGAGCTAAATTTCGGGCTCGATCGTAACTTTCGATCACGAGTCTACCATCGTGTCCGCATCCGTCGAAGAGTGTCGTCTCGATGGCCTGATAGGGGATATAGTGATACTTGAGCGAGGAGTCGATGCGTAACTGGGAGACGTGGAACTGGCGCGGAGAGAGCTCCAGGCCCTCTCGTATGAGAAAACGAAACAGGTGATTGTCGAAATACGAGATCGATAGAGTGTGCCCGCTGTCATGGTAGGCCTGACACGGCTCCCACAGTTCCTCTTCGCACCACTCAACCAGGCGTTTATACTTGACCAGAGCTTGTAGCAATTCGGACGTCATGAATCGTCAATTCGTTTGAGGCTGGGTGTCTCCTGGGCTTCCGGAGCAGGGCCAATTCACTCCGTCGGTGTTCAAGATTCGACAACATCCTCGAAACACTCCTTTAACGAGTTCGCAATCTAGCGTTGAAGATTGCCCCGGAGAATGGGCGTATGTACGAAACAACCTTTCATTCAGCCCTTCGGGATGCCCGAGCCTCCGCCGACCTTACCCTGAAACAAGTGGAGGAGCTTAGCGGAGTCGCGGCCCGACGAGTAACGCGCCTGGAACGCGGAGTAGCTCTGCCCTGTAAACAGGAGCGAGAAGCTTTGGCTGGAGTGCTCACCACCCACATGTTCGACCTTCGCAACGCCCCAGCGCGACCGGCACGACTCTATCAGAAGCTCCGACACCGCGGCATGAGAGCAGTGGAGGCTCCCAAACCGTTCTTTCCGCCCAGCGATCGTGCCAGCAAGTCTCGACTAAACACAGCCTGGAGTCGTTTTCCAAAAGAGATGAACAAGATTATGAAAATCCTGAAGCAGCGCTCCGACTTTGCAGAGTTGAATTGCTTTGCCGAGGATGTGGCGCTCGACTCCGCCGACGAGTGTCTGTATTTTTCCACGCTTCTGGCCCTGGGCGGAGAGCCCGCAATGAGAGCGCCGTATAGTCTTGCTCCTCGGCTGGAGCACGAGGTCGTTTGTCCGCTGACCCGCGAGCCAGTAGGGTTTCGTCCTTTTCCGTGCCTAGTGAAGAGCGACGGCATTTACATTCCGCAGGTGGCGTTCGTCACTCCACGGCCTTTTGTCGTTGATTTTCTGCGTCATCACGACGGGAGGTGGAGCTATGTGGAGATCGATGGGAATGGGCATGATTCTCGCTATGACGCTGAAAAGGAGCGGGCGCTTGGGATGCCGGTGAAACGGCTTGTTGGGGATGAGATTTTGCGGTGGGTTCGGGGGGAGTTGAGGCGGGTGGGGTAGGGTGATGGAAGTTGCGATTCGGGCCTGGGTACAGAATGTTAAACGTTGTGGGTTTGGAGGCTGTGGGGCTTGGGGCCCACGTGGTGGTCGGGGCTGCGAGCAGTCGTGAGCCCTGAACCCGCAGATCACGGTTGAAGTATGATCCGTGATCACACTTCAACTGTGATCTAGCCCTCCGGCCCGCGCCCGGCCAGTCCCGAATCCGCAGATCGTGGTTCAAGCGTGTTCTAGCGCTTGGCGAATAGCATTTCGAGCGTCGGATCGCCGAGAATCGGGCAAAAATGAAAGCGGCGGAGCGTCCGAAGACGCTCCGCCTGGAGAAACCCCTCTGTTCGCTAGCTTGAACCACTGCTGCCGAACAATGCCACCAATCCTCCCGCCCAGCGACCATCCGGACTGCGTCGCTCCTCAGTTACATATACCCGATATGCGCCCTCGTCGCTCCTTGCCGGAGGGCCGCTGGGCGAGAGTCTCGATGACATTGCTCAGCAGCAGTGGCTCAGCAAGTATGCTATGATAGCGACGGCCATCGCTGCTGCAGCAACAGCAACTATGACCGCCAGAGGAGAGCAGTCGATTCTACGTATCAAGCGCATCGGACTGCCTCCTTTCTTCTTATTCTCATATGTCTCCACGTGAGTCTTGGGTAGCTAGGCTTCCCAAAGTTATGCCGCTGCGCTCCTACGGCGAGGTTTGGGGTCTTCGATGGGTGTTGACATGCGTGCCTGGGTACAAAATGTTAAAAGTTGTGGGCTTGGGGCTGTGGGGCTTGGGGCCCACGCTCTGGTCGGGGCTGCGAGCATTCGCGAGCCTCGAACCCGCAGATCACGGTTGAAGTATGATCAGTGATCACGGTTCAAGTGTGATCCAGCCCCTTCACAGCCCGCGCCCAGCCCAGCCTCGAACCCGCAGATCACGGTTGAAGTATGATCTGTGATCGCGCTTCAAGTGTGATCTAGCCTCTCCACCCCGCGCCCATCCCAGCCTCGAACCCGCAGATCACAGTTGAAGTATGATCAGTGATCACACTTCAACTGTGATCCAGCCTCCCAGCCGACCCGCAAACCCCGCTGCTCAACCCCCAACCCCCC
>Ga0208701_100060_pt1 | contig 54885 bp, 50 predicted proteins | sample DeeseametaMP1482_FD_184188 | JGI IMG/M metagenome (GOLD analysis project Ga0208701, IMG submission 184188) | Marine microbial communities from the Deep Pacific Ocean - MP1482 (SPAdes) | ecosystem: Environmental > Aquatic > Marine > Oceanic | place: South of Fiji, South Pacific Ocean | collected... | reverse complement strand
CGCCGGACTCGAGCCGCTTAACCCCGCTCTCAAAGGCACCCCACCCACCTCCCACGGCGGCGATGTCGAGCAAGGTGGATGGTGGTACTGGTGGCACTGGTACGAACACGAAAACCTCCGCGACGAGCGGGTCGAAGCGTTTGCCTCGCTGGTCTACCCCGGGGTCTACACTTACACCTACACGGCGCTCGCCACTACTCCCGGCGAATACGTCCTTCCGCCCCTCAAGGCCGAAGAGATGTACTCACCCGAAGTGTACGGTCGCACGGCCACCGGGCGGTTTGTGGTGAAATAGCGACGGCCCGCAACCCCAAATGTAAGAGAGCGCTTGTCCCAGGCGCTCTCTTGCATTCTCAGGCAAATCGTTACATCCCGAGCCTTCTATCGGAGTCTCATCGGACCCCTGGGCGATAAAATATGACGGGACGTTTACACTCTGTTTACATTTCCTTGAGACCGTTCGAATCGACTCGGAATCTCCAGTCGTATTATCAGGACATAGAAAACAAACAAACCTCGAAGGAGAAACAACAAATGTTCAACTCACGTGCTTATAAAATCAACGCTACCATCAACAACCTGGTTCAAGAGTTCAAAATCGGTTTCCAGTCCGGATACGAAGCCGGCCGCAAGCGTGGGGAAAACCTCAGGACCGCCAAGTTCTGGTAACACTCGGCAAATCAAATCTTTCAAAAGCAAGAACGGCACCCGGTGAGGTGCCGTTTTTTCTTCTGGTGTGAGTTGGCCGATCACAGATGTGATCGATCAGCTCATCATCAGTTGAACAAGCTTGCCTTGCAGTTTGTCGGAAGACTTTCTCTGGTTGACGTAGGTCTCTCGTTCCATCTCCGAGGTCTTGGTGTTGGTCTCAGCCTGAATCTGAAAATTTTGGGCCGACGTCTTGGTTCGTTCCGCCCCCATTTGAGCATAGGTCTGAGCAACTTGGTTCTGTGCAGAGACAGCTTCCTGCATCCTGCTGGCATTCTGCTGGGTCCGAAAGTTCGAGAAGGAACTCATCTGAGATATCGCCTGCTCGGCTCCTTGCATCGCCTGCATTCCGCCTCCCGCCATGGCTTGCATACCCCCTCCGGCCATCGCGCTCATGCCTGCTCCGCCTATACCTGCTGCTGAATTTATCATTTTTACTCCTGCCAGTTGCTGTCGTCTTGGGCTCATACTAGACTCTTGCACTGAACCGAGAGAGGAATTATTCGCTTATTTCTGGGAATCTGTTAACCTCCCGGAAACAAACGCGAGATATATCGAATTTTCATCGGAGCTTCGCACGCTATTCTCTGGATATAGGTTATTGAGCGTAGTGAATAAAGAGCGGCCCACAAGCGCCGCTCTTTTCTTTTTGCCAAACCATCGTCTTTAGAGCAGTACCCTAAAACCTCAGGCAAGACTCTCCAGGGCCTCGCAGTAGACCTCGCGGTCTTTTTCCGAAAACGTAACGAGGCGGACTTCGTCGAACGCCTTCGGATGGTCTCGACAGTATTCAAAGATCGTTTCCCAGGCGATCCGGCTCGCGGTCTTGATGGGGAAGCGATAGGCGCCCGTGCTCAACGAAGGGAAAGCGATGGTCCGATTCCCGTTGGCCGCGGCCAGAGCGTGGATGACTTGCTTGGCCATCAGATTTCCCGCGGTGGTCGCCACGGCCTGACCGGTCGGGCAACCCCCCTGACCTCGGGAGCATCTTACCCTATCCGTGCCGGCTTTTCGATTACACGTGCTGATCGAACCGAGGGACTCTCTTGTTCGAAAACCCTGGCAAAGGCTGTGTTTCTCCAAATATCGAAGACCTCACAATGAAGATGAAGCGTCCCAAAATCTCGATTCTCGGTTTGCTCGGCCTGGTAGGTCTGCTCGCCTGTATTTGGATCGGAATAAATCTTGGCCCTGAGGGATACGTCACCGAGGCGGAGCGGGAGATGGCCCGAGAGCAGGTGAGGAGACTTTTCAAAGACTTGCGACAAGGAATGTCTCATGACGAAGTAAGAGCCTTGGCCTCTCCTCTGGACCGCCTCCATTTGCCGGACAAGGATAAGGAATTTTGGCGCATCCCCACTCGTCCAAGCAGTATCCTTTCAATCGAATGGGTCGTCTCCATGGAATTCGACGAAGACGGCAAACTCCTCGGCGCGATTGTCGGCACCTATGACAATGCCGCCGCACCGCCACCCGAACCCTCACCGGAGCCGATCGGAAACTTCACGTTCTACTGATAGTGGAGATGCCGGCCTCGAGTTTCAAGCAAACTTTTACAAGACCACCCCTCCATCGGAGTCTCATCGGAGCCTCCCACGCTATTCTCTGGACATAGGTTATTGAGCGTAGTGAATAAAGAGCGGCTACCAAGCGCCGCTCTTTTCCTTTTCTCAATTAACATTCTCTTCACATTTTCCCAGACCCATTCGAATCGACTCGGAACCGCCGATCATAAGATAAGGGCATAGAAACAAACCTCGAAGGAGAAACAACAAATGTTCAACTCACGTGCTTATAAAATCAACGCTACCATCAACAACCTGGTCCAAGAGTTCAAAATCGGATTCCAGTCTGGCTACGAAGCCGGCCGCAAGCGCGGGGAAAACCTCCGAACGGCCAAGTTCTGGTAGTATCCGTCTACATAAAATGTTTTGAGAAACGGCACTCGGTGAGGTGCCGTTTCTTGTTGCCTACCTTATCCTCACCGGCTTTTAGGGTCAGGAATCTGTTCAAAGTCCTACGCCCGGGTATGACTCACAAAGAGGTTAGAGTTCTTGCCACTCCTCTTGCTTGGCACGACTATAATCAAAGGTCCTGAGGCCACCAGGTTTGGAATGGCGCGATGTCTTGCAACAATTTGTCACTACTGACCAGATGCTCAACTCCCTCGTGCTCCATGACCGCCAAAAGCGCCGCATCATTGGCCAAGAGGCCATAGTTCATGGAAAACCAGGTCACCCGCTCAAGAGCAGCGACAGGAGTGTCGATCAGTTTTAAGCCGAGCTTTCCGAGTGCTTGGAAGTCGCGATAGGAACGTTAAGCTTGCGAACCGAATCCGGCTTAGTGGACATTTTCTTCGCAGGTGAACCGGACTTGGTGATCCCAACGGCCACTGCCTCTAACATCATAAGGCGGTGTAGCAACTCCAGCCCTATGTGAGTCGGCATCAAAGCAGTCAGGTCGCCGTCCCGCGCTCTCTGTAGGAAACGGGAACATTCGCTCGACCGACCGGTGAAGTGGTAGAGCACGATATTGGCATCCACAGCGACCCGCGTACCGGCGGGCAACTCACCAAGTTTCATAGAGATCATTTTCGACGATACTCTCGAAAGCTTCGTCGGACACTTGATACGCTCCAAACGACTCAGCCACAAAGTCCGTGCCACCATCACCGACCAGAAATGCTCTGAGAGCCTCCTCGAAGACTTCGTTGACGCGAAGTCCGTTCTTCTTGGCGTAGCGAACAACTTTCTCGTAAAGCGTGGGCTCGAGGGTTGTACCAACTTTAATCTTCATACTTCAAGGCTACCTCCACCGACACCAATCGTCAAGAAAGAAGATTCTATTTCTAGAAGAAAGTGAAGAGCTGAGCACTCCGGCTTGGCTCTTCTGTTTTGCCATAGAAACACAGTCCTCACCCAAGATGCCGTGCAGGATCGAGCCTCCCCTCAAAAAACCTCTGACAATGGCAATCGAAGAACACCGAGCAAAGAACTTCACTCACCACGAGATCCGTGCCCGCGGAGCCGTCGGAAATCTGGCCGAGGGGGCCGAAAACCGCACTCACGGAGTTAGAACGCGGATGATCGCGTGGCCGGGGAACGGTTATATCACGGAAGCCGTTCACGTTCTCACTCTTTCCCCGGGAGAGTCCTCCACCCACTACACCTACGACCTGGCCGAAGAAGCGATGCTCTGCTTTCAGGGTTCGGGAGAGGCGCTGGTGCGTGGCCAGTGGGTGACGATCAAGCCCGGAGACCTGGCCTACTTCCCCGAGGGGGTCGAGCACGCGGTGAGAAACCCCGCGGACTCCGAGCGCGATCTGATTCTGGTCACCCAAATCTCGCCTCCTCAACTCGACCTCTACGTCGATGGCGGTTTTTATCATAAGCAATTGGGCGTGATGAACTTCGAGGCTATTCGAAAAGCCACTTTCAACGCCCATCCGGCTCAGCTTTCCAAAACTTTAGAGATGGGCTACCACGACACTCACCCAGAGGTGCGACCGTGGTCGCTGACACCCGAGGAAGTCCGAAGCGGCGGAGCGCTCTTCAACGTCTACAGTGGAGCCGAGTTCAGCGGCATCGGAGTGGGCCCCATGCGGCTTGTACTGTGGCCTGGAGCGGGCACGCAGCGTTGCGGCTTCAACTACACCTACGTGGCCGCGGACGTACCGGACGTCGCGCACTATCATCCGGCTTCGGACGAGTGCCTCATCCTGTGGGCGGGCCGAGCCCAGGCTTTCGTGGGCGACCGCTGGATCGACTTGGAACCGCTGGACGTAGTCCTGGCGCCCTGCGGCGTGATGCACGGTCACCGAAGTCATCAGCCCACGTTTTTTGGCGGCTTTGCCTCACCCCCACAGCACGACCTACTAGTCAATACGCCGTATTACTCCGACGGGAAAGTGAAGCCGGCACCCTACGTCCAGATCCGAGGAGAAGATTGCGTTGGGTACGACGGGTTCAAGCCGGGTGACGTCTCGACGTAACCCAAGGTTTAGTTGATGAGTCTACGGAATAGAAGTCGAGCGTCTTCTACTAAGGGAATATGCGAAAGTTCCAGGCTCAATTTAAGAACATTCTGTATCTCTTGCTGGCACTGGCTGCTGTCGCCATCGTCGTATCAGGCAATCTTCAACTGGGTGACGACGGCTCCGAGGAGTGTCTCCAACATCTCAAGGACACGGCAACGCAAATCGAAGTGTTTTCCATCGATTACCAAGGTCGGATACCGAATGATTGGAGCGAAATTATTCCTGACTATCTCAGAGAGAAGCCCAAGTGCCCAATTGACGATCGAAGCCATTATTCTTTGAGCCGGAGCAAAGCCGAGCTAGAAGATATCCCCGAAAGCTTCCAATACTACAAGATTAGTTGTGACTCGCCCCGACATCGCAGGGTTCTGACCTATGACAACATCCAGGGTGAGGGATAACGCAAACTGACCTGGCCTATTCCCCCGGACCAGCGGGCCGAACCGATACAACTTCAACATCCCAAGTCAGCTCCATACCCGCAAGTGGATGATTGGCATCGAGAGTCACTTCATCCCCACTCTTACGAATCACCCTGGCCTGAAACTGTCCGCCTTGAGGGTTCGGAACACCCACGAGGTCACCGATAGCCGGGGCCTTCTTGCCGAACTTGGCAAGCGGCACTCCAAACACCATTCTCGGTTCGTACTCCCCGTAGCCGTCAGCCTTCGATACCCGCACCGAGCCCTTCCAGCCTACCGATTTGCCATCCAGCTCTCTCTCCAAGCCCCGCACGAGCTTGCCCCGTCCGTGGCGGTACTCAAGAGGTCCGTCCTTCGAACTGTCGATGACAGTACCGGAGTCATCTTTCAGGGTGTAGTTGAAGCCGACAATGTGGTCTTGAGCGATTTGCATGCCCGGCTTTTCTATAGAGTCGGGTGGAAATGCCTGCAAATGAAAAAAGACGCCGACTCCTAAGAATCAACGTCTTTCCGTACATTTCCGCACGAGGCGAAATGTTGTTTGGCCGCCACCGCTCCTGCACCAAACTCCCGTGGTCCGCATCTACCGGTGTTTGGACGACGTTTGCTACCGTTGCCGGCAACCCCGTTCTTCCAAACTTCGCTCCCATCACTGGGGCCGAAGATTCTGCGTCGGGCCTCGCTTCGAATGCCTTCAGACGAAACGCTGCGCTTTACTCTGGTCTGTAAGCTACCCCTGCTCCATTTTTCACGCTCTCGCGTCGCGGTTGTTCAACGCTTCGGCATCCGAAGAATTACAGTTGCCTTATCGCTGCCCCCTAGTCCAAGAACCCGAAGATTCTTTTTCCAGTCGACCTCTCGGTCGGTTCCCTAGCAGTTCCGCCCCCGCCTTTTCGCCTGCACGCTCGCTCACGCAAGTGCCTGGCTCGGTCCGAGTTACCACTGCGACTTCACAACTTTCGCAGTTTCTTCAGCTGACTGTGTCCAGCTCTCCATTTTTGGCTTTCCAGTTGGCTCTGGGCGATTCTCAGGTCTGGTCGCAACCCCTCAGCTCTATTTACGCCGGTTCTCACCGTGCATGCGGCGTTTGCTAAGCTCCGCTTCTCGGGCGGCTAACCCCGAAACACCTGTCGCACTTACCCGGTGGAGCGCTTCTGCTGTCATTTCCTACAGCTTCCGTCGTACCGACAGCCTCTCACAGCTGCCTACTATCTCTCACGAGACTCCGTCCAGGCTCAGGGCCCGATCTTTCTTTTTAGCGGTTAAGACATCCGCGCCTCGGTCTGGTCTCCCAGGCTACCCTGTGCTCTCTTCTTACCGCTTCACAGTCGGTTGGGGCTCCCTTGCGGGTTGCACAGTTCCTTTTTCGTACATCGTCACTTGCACTTTCCAGTCTCCGAGCTACCGGATACGCCTCTGGACGGCGGCGCCTTCAGGTCGGCGCGACCCACTCAACATTTGTGATTGTGATTCTACAGGGCGTTTTGAGCGATCCCTTGCTCGGCTTATGAGTTCCGAACATCTGCGGCTAGTTCTTTTGGCGGCTCTCCCGAGTTACCTCGGTCGCCCTTTCTCCTCGCGGCTTCCAATCGAGACTTCCACAGTCTCTCCTCGGGTTTTGTATCCGAGGCGCTACCAGGTACTTGTAGGTGCTCCGCTGTCCGTTTCCAGACTTGGGAGACCTCGAAGGTTTGTACCCAACCTCTAACTGCTTTAGCCGTTACCCGCTGAGGGAGTTAGTCCTCGCCGCCTCTCTCGCTTGGCGGGGCGACTCCGTGACTGGAGTAAATGCAAACTACCACCCTCGTATGAGACTGTCAACACCCTTTGAAAATTCGAATTTCGATTTGGCCGGAGTGTAACATCGCGTTCAGGTTTTGTTCGATGTTCGTTTCGAAAGCGGCACACGTCCGGAGTCTGGTCTCGACGGGCTACCCTTCGTCGGGAGAAGTACCTCGTTTCTCTGTGGGTCCATTCAAAGCACTCTCTATCCACGCTTGAGATCAGACTGTCATCCACCACCTTGAGCAGCTCAGCACCATACCTCTGCTCGTCCGCATATTGAGAGACCGGCAGACAACTCACAAAATGCTCCTGAGTCCCCCGTCTGACATAGGTGATGACAAGCTGGTCCCCAGCATTACCAGGAGTACTGTAGGGAAGTTCAAAAGCGCCGGTGCACTCGAGTTCTCGCATGAAATCCGCGGGCCGGTGCAATCATCAACCAGCCCTGCTCGATATAGACAGGGAACGTCCCATCCACTCGGCTTTTCGCAACTCGCCCAGCCTCGACATCAAACTGCTGTTGAGAAAGCCCGCTGATGACCACAACATCCCCCGCTATTGCGAACGCACCTGTTCAACAAAACTTTACAAGCCTAGCCGCCCATCGGAGTCTCATCGGACCCCTCTCCCTTATTCTCAGTTCATAGGTTATTGAGCGTAGTGAATAAAGAGCGGCCGCAGCGCCGCTCTTTTCTTTTTGCTCCTCCCACTTTCATCGACATCTAAAGATCGGTTGCGATAAGTACTTCTGCCCATCGACTGGCGTCTTCAGCCAAATCCTTGAACTGACCGCTCTGCTTGGCGATGCCTTCGACACGACTTTCGTCAAAGGGCCTCTCCACCAAAGGCTCTGGGTCAAAGTCAAAATTTATGTGGCCAAAGTCGGATGGAAGGCTGAGCGGCACCGAGAGAGTCCCCAGAGCTAGAGCTCCAAAGATCATTCCCGGCGGTCCCGCCATCGTACCTATCGCAGCACCGGCTAATGTCATTCCGCCTTGTATGAGAACAGTTCTCGCTGTTTTCCCCACGCCTCGCCAGTACTCACTTCGTGATTCTCTCTTGAGTTCCTGAACCCGCTGCCTCTCAGACTCCTCAAAGGTGTGACGTACCTGGTCGGACTCTTGGTCCAGATCAATGCTCTCGTCACGAAAGACTTGGGCCAACTGTTCTATCGATAGCTCGCCCTTCGCTGTGTCTCTATTCTTCTGCCACGATTCGGAAACGGCACTCGTCGAATTGCTCAAGCCCCGTATTCTCTCAAGGAGAGTTATTCGATTCTCATCGCCTCCATAGGGGTGTTCGATGGAAAGCTTAGACCCGGAAAGGATATCAGACTCGAGTGTGTTTAGCGCAACTTGAAGTCTCTGGATGGGTGGACCGCTTGCGACAGATGGCGGAAGATTGTCCTCAAAAACGGCAGGTCCCGGAGCGAAGCTCTGCTTTTTCGACAGGTCATCCGTGAGATAAGTTATTGTGCCTTTACCGTGATTGACTACAACCCTATCCGTGACGTAATTCACCCTCTCCCTGAACTTTAAAGGGGGCATGTACATCCCCATCCCTCCGACGCCCAGTGACCGAGGCTCGCGGCTCTCGTCATGGAGCTCATAGACGGTTGTGCTTGGAGACCTGAAGGATCCTCGCTTGCTCTCTTCTTTTATATTCAGAACCTGATAATGATACTGCCGATCGCCGTCAGGGACCGTCAACTGGCCGCTCTCCACCCCTCCCAGCACCGCGACTCCATCGTCCGGTGTAGGCTCAGGAGTCAGTCGAGCCGGATCGAACCTCAAATTTCCCGCAACCTTCAGCGGGTTGCCTTCCTTAATCTTGACGACTCCCGTATCGGGTTCCGAATCGTTTGTTTGATCAAGAGCCGCTGCTACCTTAACCCTACTGGTGATTTCCGTGTTCAGCCGCATCAATTTCTCATAGAGTAGGACGCTGGTTTCGGCTTGTCTTTGAGAATGGATATCCTCGGTCAAGCCGGCCTCCGGCGCTTGAATTTTGCCTTCCCTTATCTTGAAAGTGATTTTATGGTTAAGTTTTGCGTGACTTGGGTCTAGCTTCATGGTGAATCCTCCGTTGGTACAAAGAATAGAGCACGTTCTGCCTCCGCACTGTGACATTTGGTACTCACTTGTGCACACAGAGGAGCGAGACGAGCCCGGGCCAAATCCAAGACCGGTGCACATCCTCTCCTTAGACCCCGAGCCTTTCCATCACATTCCTTACCTGATGGTCGCAGAGAGAGGCCGACAGTGCGGAGCGACACTCCCAATCTACCGTGGCCGAGTCGACTCCCTCCCCCAACCTCTCCGGGCTATTGTCTGCGCCTCGGACTTGCAAGGCCGCGAGAGCATCGGAGGACGGCTCTTGGGGCATCTCACTGCCGAGGAACTCTCCAAAATTCTGGGACAATACCTGCCCCAAATGCGGCGCCAGAATGCAGCTGGTCCAAGACGACGGCCCTCAACTCTGTTTCGACTGACACTCCGAACTCGAAGAGCTCCCAGCATAGTCCAAAAGGACTGCCTAAACCCCATAGGAGTTCATCCCGACCGAGTGAATATCGAGCGTTATGAATTTGAGTGTCACTCACAGAATCAACTGGATCATTGCTCTTCTTCTTTTCACGTCCGGTTCGGCGCTGGGTCTTGAGCCGGGCTTTCTCACAGGAAAAGTCACCGACTCTTCCGGCAAGCCGCTCCCCAACGTCACCGTCTTTGCCGACAACACTCTTCTCTACAACACCAACGCCACCGGCGTGACCGACGCCAACGGAAACTACCGGATCAATGTGAGCCGTCCGGTGGGAACCTGGCACGCGACAGCACAACTCAAAAGGCAAATCCAGGGAAAGACCTACACCTTCGACCTGCATCCCAACGACGACAACCCTTTCGCCGGCAATCAGGGCGCTGTCCGAAATTTCACCTGGAAACTTCACGGTCAACGACCCGATGGCGGTCGCTACTACGGATCTTCGGTCATCGCCTATGGGGCGTTGGACAACCCCTTCTACATCGACACCTCGAATGTGGAGTTGTTGCTGGAGCCGGTCACTCCGTTGGCCGATGGAAGTGTCGGTAAACCGATCGTATCCCGCTTACAGTCCACCGCCGACGGAAGCGCGGTCGTCGACGTGCCGCTTGCACGATATAAAGTGAGCGCCCGCTACCTCGATCCCGAACAGGGCCAAATTCCGCTGTGGGTCCGTCTCAGAAATGAGGGCGATTATCAACCGTCACTCACTACGGATTTCAAAACGGTTATGTCGTCGATCCATCATATTGAAGTGGAAGTGAGAACTCCCTAGGAACGCGACTTCACTTGACTCCCCCACCCCAAAAATGTAATGTAGCCGGGTTCGCGCGGGCCCCTGAATTTGGCCCGCGACACGACGAAAGCTGGATTAGACAATGGACGTGAGAGATAGAGCTCTGCTGGACCTGCAGAGCGTACTGGACGTAAAACCCCCCACTAAGCCCCGATTCGACCCTCAAGAAGCTAGCTACCTGGAGTTTAAATCCAGGGTCGGCAAACTGCTCAAGGAATCCCTGGGCGACGATTATCAAGATTTTTTGCAGAAGATATTCCTGAATTTTCTGCCCCCGCTTTTGCGTGCCGCCGGAGAACACGAAAACCTGCACAAGGTAGAGTGCGAAGAAGAGATCAAACAGATCGACGAAGTGTTCGACCGAGATCTGCACCACCTGAGTCACTCACCGATGGTGTTCCCGCTCAATCGCCAGGTCTTTCGAAGCGTGGCACCGGCCTCCCCCTCGCTCGACCTGGGCGTCGGACCCGGTCAGAACTCGTCTTACACCATGCACGGTCGCAAGCTGGACGTGGGCTCCGACATCATGGTCAGCAACCTGATCAAAGCCAGGGCCCGTAAATCACACGAAAACTTCGCCGCACTCGACATGGGCAACGTGCCGTTCGCGGACAATACGTTTCAACGAGTGTACGCTCTGAACTGCCTTTACCACGTGCAGCTGGGCCGCAAGAAAGCCTTAGAAGAGATCTCGCGAGTGCTGGCACCGGGCGGGCAAGTCGCTATCACCGACGTGAGCCCCTATCTCAACGATTTCAAGCCTCTGCGCGGTTTCTTCGAAAGCATGGGCTTCACCAAGCTTTCCGAAGAGTTCAGTCGCTACTTCCTGGCGGGCTTCGGTGCCGACGGCACGCCCGGCTCCGAGGAGTTCTACACCGACGCCTTGCTGGAGCTGGGATTCGAAAACATTCATATCCGCTACATCATGTCGCCTAGACTTTCGCGTCTGTCCTACCTCTTCTACGACTGGCAAGCACTCTTCAACATGGATGCTCAGGCCGGCCTGAAAGACGGTCCGGACAAAGAGCATCTGATGAAAGTCTACCGGGCCACTCTCAATAAAGTGGTGGCGCCGCTGCTTAGACTGGATGAAGAGATCTGCAGCCGAGAAAAGCGCGGAGGGTACATCTTCGTGACCGCTCAAAAACGTGGTACCTCGAAGCCGACTCCTAAGTTCGACTGGAGAGAACACCTGATCTGTCCCGTCTCGAAGGCGCCACTGGTAGAGAAAGACGGACACTTCCACTGCGAGAAGTCGGATATGACCTATCCCGTGGTCGACGGTATCCCGTTGCTCACCGATTTCTATTCGGCTAACGTGGAGCTGGCCGAAGCGGTCAACGCAGCGGCCACTTCTTCCAACGGCAAAGCCAAGAAGACCGCCTCAAAAAACTAAAGACTCAAGACGAAAAGAAGGCCCGGCTTACTCAGTCGGGCTTTTTTTCGTGACCAGGTCTGTACGCTCGCGAGCCGTACGTTGAAAACCAAGGCTCATCCAATAGGCTGCGGCGGTCGATACCACGGAGAAAGCGGCCAGGACCAAGAAGACTTCGGACCAGCCCAGTTCGTCGGAGATCTTTCCGGCGCCCCAAACCGAGAGGGCTCCCCCGATGTAGCCGATACCGTCGATGATCCCGGTGCAGCTGCCGGCTCCCTTGGAGCCCGCGATATCCAGCGTCAGACAGCCGGAACTCATGGAGTAGGGACCAAGCAAGAAGAATCCGCAGGCGCCGGTGAGCCAGAGAATGAGATCGTGATTGGGTTTGTCGCCCGCGACCGAGTATGCGATGCCCAATAAAGAAAGCGTCAAGGCTGCCAGCATGATCCACATGGCTTTGGCCCGATCGCCGTTCTTGGCGTAGTGGTCGGTGTACCAACCCAGAGCGATGGTGCCGATGCAGCCCAAGAGCGGAAAGAGCGCCGACTTCAAGATAGCGGCCGAATTCCCCAATCCGAGGTCGACGAAAAACTTGGGCATCCAAAAGATAAAGATCGACCTCAACAGAGTGGTAAAGAAGCTGTAGACCAAAAGCAGTCTGAACAGCTCCACGCTGAGGAGCTTCTTAATGATCTCCGAGACGGCGACCGACTCTTCATCGTTGTCGTCCCCCGTGGAAAGCGCCGTCCTCGCACTCATCCCCCCGAAGTTCGTGCCGGGTACCACATCTCGGGGAGAGCCTTTGGAGCAAAAGAAAGACCAAACCCAAATAGCGGTTAGTACCAGAGCGGGATAGACGAAAAGTCCGCGCCATCCCACGCCCTGAGCGACCAGAAATCCGGCGAAAAGGTTCGCCACCACCCCGCCGAACTGAAAACTGATGCTCACCACGCCCATGATAGTGCCGTTTCTTGAAGGCTCATACCAGGCGCCCAATGTCTTGGCCAAACCGCCCCAGCCCATGGAGAGAAAATAGCGACAGAGACACCAGATGACCGTGAAGTAGACCAGACTCGAGCCAATCGAGAAGAGCAGATTGAAGACGACGGCGCCCGCCATCCCCAAGAGAAAGATCGGTCTTCCGCCGACCTTGTCGCCCAGCGGCCCGTTGATGAACTTGCCGGTGGCGTAAGCCAACTCCGAATAGAAAGCGAGCAAGCCCAGTTCGGAATTGGTGTAGCCGAAGCGGTCGCTCAACAACGGAAAGGCGGCCGACAGGTTCGCTCTGCAAAGATAGTAGCCGATATACCCGATCAGCATGACCAGGAAGGTCGAGGTCCGCCATCGTCTCAACCGGATGATATCGGGATCCTGGGGCATCATCAGTCGAGTATGATCCTGGGCTCCAGGATGAAGGTGCGAAGCCCGTCTTTGGGACTCAGTACCAACTCAAAAGGCACGGGTCCAGCCACATTCGGCGGCACCACCTGCACCTCCAAAACGCTCGTACTCTTGGGCTCGACTTTCAGCTCGAACTCCTGGAAATCTCGAGGGAGTGGCTCTCCCTCCACCATGCCGGTCAATCCCAAACGTCCTTGGAGCTCCAGGCTGACTTCGGTAGGGTTGCGGCATTCCAGCTCCACTGTTTGCACGAGACCCCCGTAAAGAAGCTCACCTGCGTTGTGCCATCGAACCTCAAGGTCCTGAAAAGCCTCCAGTTGGCGGGTTTCGCAGAGGAACTCCCCCACTTGCTGTTGCTTGGGGCCGTCGCCGGAAAAGAGCTTCACCCGATAGAGCCCGGGGTTGTGAGGACTGACGAAGTGCATCCAGCCGTCTTTGGCTGTTTGGGTAAACCCCTCCTCATAGCTCACCAACCGGTCGTTGGCGATGTCGTAAAATCCGTAGGACAAGAGCCCTCCAGGAAGCTCTCCTTGGTAGCTCAATCTACGATACTCCTCGGTCCCGAAGTTGGTGATCGGCTTTATCTCGGAGAGTGCAAGAGAAGCCGGCGAACCCTGCTCAAGCTCAGGTTCGGGAAAGGAACTTTGGTTCACTCGAAAGACGCGACGATCGCCCGAATTGGCCGGCACGTCGACCACCAACTCAAGCTCATCTGTATCCGCGATCGTCGGCATCCCGGTAGAGTCCTTCACGAAGAGCCAGCGCAAATCCCAGTTTCGCAAAAGATCGGTATCGCCGGTAGCCCAGAAGGCGATGGCCGGCGCGCTCTTGCGAAACGGCTTGGTGCCGACACGGGCGACTTGCAAAGGAAAGGCGTGACCCACCGTCAGCGCTCCGGCGAGCCCCACAAAGGCCGACTCGTGTAGGAGTTGGTCCGGACCATCAGACCGGCGGCTCATCAGAAAGCGATCGTCCTTTTTCACCATCTCGGCCATCTTGAGCCCGGCCGTGACATCCTCGTCCATCATTCCGAGCACCGGGTGATAACGCATCCAGGTTCGGGTAGAGGGCAGGAGCAAACCCTGCGCGACGGAGGGCAGTTGGCCGGTCCTTCGCTCCACCTGCACCCAGGTCGGATAGCAGTTCAAGAATATCAGCAGCCCCGCGCCGAGGTAGGAAAGAATGCTGTCCGACACCGTGACCTGTTTCTTATCCATGCCAAACGGTGGGTCTTTGATGGAAGACAGCCACTCCCCGAGAGCCACTCCAAGCGCACCGGCGAATCCCCAGCTGGCCGCGTACTCCCATCGAAAGACCTCGACCTCCCAGATGCCGAAATCGATCACGGCTGGGATCAGATAAGCGGCGAATCCGTATCCCCAGAAGAGAAAACCCAGTCTGTTGTTGGTCCGCCAAAGTAGGAAAAAGACCAGCGGCGAGAGGTACAAACTCAGCCAGTGAATCCGCCATACCACGGGGCTAAAGATGGAGACGTAACCCGGTTCTTGAGGCGAGATATCAAAAGCCTGAAACCACGGAAAAGTGTGATAAGCGAGTGATACCTCATCTCCCGCGCGAGCCAGCTTTATCTGAAAAAGCTTCTCTTTGGGGAAATGGACGGAAACTTCCAGATTCTGAGCCTGGGTGGACTCGTCTATCTGGACTTCTTGCGAGTCCTGACCGCTGATGATCTTGGAAAAGAGCTCCCCGAAGAGACCACCCTGGAGGACCAGCAAAACAAGACTCACACCCACGATCACACCGGTGATAGCAAGTTGTCGCTTTTTCAACTCTCTCTTCAGGGTGACGATCGCGGCAAAAACCAGCAGAGCCAGGCTCAAGGCCACAAAGTTGGTCTCATAAGACCAGGAGAGACCGGCAAACAAGACTCCCGTCCCCACCACTTGCCCCCAGGAGACGTCGTCGAAGAGCACTCTCACGAAGAGAAAAAGCAGCAGCGCCGTGTGCACTTGCGCGATCGGATTGTTGTTGCCCACGGTGTCCAGCCAGCCGCCTCGTCCGGCTGCGTTCACTCCCATGAAGACGAACAAACTGGCCAGAACGGCCGCCTGTTGAGAACGTCCATAGCGAAGGCCCGCAATGAAGATGAGCCAGAAAGCGTTGACCTGGAAGAAAGCGGTGACCGGAGCCTGCACGGCATAAATATTCACGCCGCTGAACCAACTGAACATCACCATGCAGAGATCGCGAGCGTAGTGCCCTCCGTAGAAGAGGTCCGGGAACACCGGGTTGCGGATAGGGAAGTTCCCTTTCAGGAGCTGTGCTTGCATGGGAGCGTGAAGCCAAAAATCGTCGTCCGGATTCAGGAAGAGAATGCTGACACTGGTGAAATAGACGAGACCCGTCATGAAGATCAGGTAGAGATAAGTCCAAGGAGACAGACAGAGCGGCTCCCCCTGGGTTTTTGTGCCGAAAAACCAGCAGACCACTCCCAACAGTGCGACCGCGACAACAGAACCAAACATGGCCTGGGTGAACGTGCCCCCGGCTCGGAGTATCAGATTGGCGCTCATGGCCGTCAGCAAAGAACCGGTGGTCAGACCCACCGGCACCACGTAAAGCCAATGCTCCAGGGCAAAAAGCCTGCGCGCCATGGCCAATCCCGCCAGACAGGGTAAAAGTAAGACTGAGACCAGCGCCGTCACGATTCTGGGTCCTTAAACGGATAGTCAAGCGGAAGCTCGACCCTCCAACTCCGCACCTCGAACGGAGAGGAGAGAGGGACCGGCTGAAAACTCCCGTCGGCACGGGTCAAACGAATTCCCAGAGAATAATCCAACGGATGGATGCTGGTGCGCAGATAAGCGGTGACCGGCACGGTCTCTCCCGACTCCAAAACCTCCAGGTTGACCGGAGCGACCGGAAAATCGATAGGGCGCAACGGTTGTCGATGGGGAAAACCGGGAGCGAACCGCACTCCTCGATAGAGACTTAAATCGAGAGGAAACGAGGTCGGATTCTTCAGCACAAACCGGAAGGGCACGAGAGAAGCCGCCGGCACTTCGTGAGGCTGGCCGCTCTCAAGCTCGGCCACGAGTACCGAATCGATGGAGAGCGGCCGGCCCAGTTTTCCCTCAATCCGAATCGCCACTCTTTCCTCCTCTTCCCAGCCAGGAGATGCCGGTTCCGGCACGGCTTCCGGCTTCTCTCCTCTTAACATCACCCAGGGCGCTTGAACGCCTCGTAGCGTTTTCGGGTCGCCGGTGAACAAGCGAAGAGCACAGCCCTTCGAAATCGCCACCCCATCGTTTTCGCGATACCAGCCGACCAACGGGCGATCGACGGACACGGCCATAAGCGCCGCGACCCTGGGGTCCGGTAGCTCGCCGGTGAGGTAGATAAAGTCGTCGTTGATGACTCGGAGCTCGGGAATCGCCTGAAAATCCTGTTCGTCCACGCCGAAAGCGGGTCCGCGCCAGCGCATCCAGGACGAGAGAGAGTGAGGAACAGCGAGACTGGGATAGCTCACCTTTTCTTGCTGCCCCCCGATAAGAATGACATCGTTGAAGGCCGTTTCCGCGCCATCCAGGCCGAACCAAACGGAGAAAATAGTGATAACCGTGAGAAACCCTTTCCTGGGCAATCCCAGCCCACGGCGATCCAGAGTCCAGCCTCCGACCTCGGTCTCGTGCCAAAGCCGCCTCAGATGAGCCCCGCCCTCCAGCGCCAGAGCCGTCCATCCGAAGAGTCCGGAGCTACCCCAAACAAGCTCCACCACACAAAGCGCGCGGGCGGGTTCCGTCACCGGTTTTTTAAGATGTGAAAAGTAGAGCCCCAGGGCCACGAGAAGACCGGGTGAGAAGTCCATCAGATAGAGGTGAACTCCGATCCCCAAGGCGCCGATCGCGATGAGTGCGGTCCGCCCTCTTGCCAACCCCAGCACCAGAGCTAAGCTCAGCGGCCAGCAGACAAGAAACAAGGCAGCCAAAAGCGGAGCGGCCAGCATCTTGGAATTCGGACTCTCTTGCCTTAGCAAGAAAAATGCGCCTAGCCCCCACAGGTGCATCAAGCACTGCTCCGGCGCGCCGAAGACCAGCCAACCCGTCTCGGTGACCCCAAGCAAGAAGATTCCGCTCAGCACCCAGGCCGTGCGTCCTTCCGGGGCGATCGTTCGAGCCAGAGCAAACGCTCCCAAAACGACCGCCAACTGAGCCAGTCCGCAAAGCAGAAGCACTCCCAGCCAGGGGTCGGGTCCGAAGAGAGAGGCGGCTGCCATCAACGGGGGTCTGAGACCGGGTGTGCGCGAGGTGAGGTCCCAAACCAGGAACTCAAAGCTGGGAAACAGTTGCACCGACCCTACGGCGAAAAGCCAGGCCGCGATCGTCAAAAGCGCCAATAAAAACGGAACGACTTTGCCGGGCTCCGGATAGATCGACTCCGTACCGCCTGACTTGGAACCCAGGAATCCCGCTCCTATCAAGCAAGCAAAGGTGACGGTTAGATTGACGGAAGGCTGAAGAAAAAGGTCTCCCAAGCAGAAAAATGAGGTTGCCAAACCGAGCCCCAAGGCCGGAGAAAGAAGCGCACGATAGCTTTTCCGTTGAAAGAAAAACCCCGAGAGGCTCCAACCCGCCCCCAGACTGCACAGGAGCGCTATCCCCGCCGCCCATACGAACATGGTGCGCAGTTCCAGACGGTTTCAAGCGGTCCTGCGAGTAGAGTCTCTACACCAGAAAACCGACTCCCGGTCAGGACGCTTCGGCTCTCGGTCTTCAGAATCGGAAATCCAACTCGGAGGGCACGATAGTCTGCCAACTCCTGGCCGCCGCCTTCACCTTCGCCAGTAGCTTCTTCCGAAATCCGGGGTGAGCGTTCAAGGTGTTCGCCACGAAACCGGGACCGGAATATTTGACTGTGCCGCTGAGCGGCAGATGAGAGGTCGTGGCGACCAGGGTATCCCAGCCTCCCAAGCTCTTCCCTTCGAGTTCACGGAGAGCAAGAACGCGGGCACCCGCTGTCTTTCCAATCGAATCCAACAGGGTGACCACCCACTCGCGCTTGGCTTGAAACTCCGGTGTTTCCCGTAGGTTCAGTCCCCCCAAGTCAGCCGCGCAGTCTCTGCAATCGACAAAAAGGTTGAGCGTGAACGGCATCCTCGGCCGCAACTCCGTCCTCTTTACGATGACACCGTCTTTAACCCAGTAGACCCGGCTTGCTCGAAGCTCCTCCTCGGGCTCGGGTGAGGGTCGGAGAATCTTGTGGTTCAGGGTGTAGTTGTAGGTGAGGTTCCAAAAAGCCGAGGCCGGTATCTTTCGGTCCGGATAGACGGTCATGAAGTACGGGAGAAACGCGCCGCCCTCGTACGGCGCGTAGTCCCACAGAAGCGGCTGCACAAAGAAGCTCGCCTCATCCAGGTGTTCATAGGATAACGAACGGCCGTCCACAGTCAGATGAAACGGCGCTATAAAAGCACGCGTACCGAGAGTATGAATCTCACCGGTACGGTGGGTGATGGCTCCGGCTTCCCTGCGCCAGAACTCACCGGTTTTGACGGAGACCTCCAGGACCACCAGGGTACCCGAGGAGACTCCGAGATAGTTTGTGTCTTTCTTGGTTGATAGCTTCGCGCCATCCCACAGGAGATATTCTTTGCAGTCCGCCCGGCGCAGCGTCAGTCCGAACATACGATCCTTGATACCGCCGAGAGCCCGCAGAGCCGTGACCAGATGGTCGGGTCCCGGCTCGGGAAGGGTGGTGATCGAGTCCAGGCCTTTCTGGAGCTGGATGACCGAAATCTCGGCAGGCACGTGCATCTTGAGAACACTGACGCGCCGCCCCACCTTGACCTCCAGTTGGTCGGCTCCCAGGCAGGTGGCGGCTTGGACGACCTTAAGTACCCAGTAGGATGGGTCGGGCAGTTGGCTGTGGGCCAGTTTCTCCAACGCCTTATCCGCGGCGATGGTAAACTCGCCGGTGGAGTCGATAGCACCGACCTCCTGCTCTTTCAGAAAAGAGTCAAGGTCTTTCAAGATCGACAGATCCTATGCTGAAGCGTGAGCTTTAAACTGCTCGTAGATCTCTTCCACCACCTCGGGGTTGGCCAGAGTGGAAATGTCGCCCAGCTTGTCGCCGTCGCCCTCCACGATCTTACGTAGAATCCGGCGCATGACCTTACCTGAACGGGTTTTGGGCAGACCGGGTGCAAAGTGGATTCGGTCCAGCCCCGCGTGGGCACCGATCGCTTCGCGACAAGCCTGCCGCATCGCTTTCTCCACCTCTTCGGAGGGCTCGTAGCCGGGTTGGAGCACAGCGTAGACGTACACCCCCTGTCCTTTAATATCATGGGGAAAGCCAACGACCGCGGCTTCAGCCACCGCGTCGACATTGACCAGAGCGCTCTCGAATTCCGCCGTACCCATTCGGTGGCCGGAGACGTTCAAGACGTCGTCCACTCGGCCGGTGATCCAGTGATAGCCGAGGGAGTCGCGGCGACAGCCGTCACCGGTGAAATAGTAGCCGGGATAGGTGGAAAAATAGGTGGCGACGTAGCGGTCGTGGTCTTCCCAGACCGTTCGAGCCTGACCGGGCCAGGGGTGAGCCATGCAGAGTTTCCCCTGACCGGGGCCACGAATGACGTGGGCGTCTCCATCGAGCAAGACCGGGAAGATTCCCGGAAGAGGCAAGGTCGCGGAGCCTGGCGCCGTCTCGGTGACCGGAGCGATAGGAGTCAGGCAAATCCCACCCGTCTCCGTCTGCCACCAGGTATCCACGATATTGCAGCGGCCCTCTCCTACCACATCGTAGTACCAACGCCAGGCATCGGGATTGATCGGCTCGCCCACGGTACCCAGCACCCGAAGCGACGAACGGTCGTGCCCTTTCACAAACTGGTCGCCTTGAGCCGCCAGGGCTCGAATAGCGGTAGGTGCGGTGTAAAAGATCGTTACTTTGTGTTGCTCTACCAGATTCCAGTAGCGCCCGGCGTCCGGGTAGAGCGGGGTCGACTCAAACATGAGAGTGGTCGCGCCGTTGGCCAGCGGTCCGTACACAATGTAGCTGTGCCCGGTGACCCAGCCGACGTCGGCAACGCAAGCGTAAACATCCTCTTCGCGCAGATCGAAAACGATCTCGTGAGTGTAGCTGGTGTAGGTAAGATAGCCGGCCGTCGTATGGACCAGCCCTTTCGGCTTTCCAGTCGAGCCGGAGGTGTAGAGGATGAAAAGTGGGTCTTCGGCGGCACATTCCACCGCCTCGCAGCTGTCCGAAACACCGGAGACAGCGTCGTGCCACCAAACATCGCGTCCCTCTTCAAACTCCACCTCGGTATCGGTGCGCTTGAACACCACCACGTGTTTCACCACGTGCTCGTCGGTCAGAGCCTGATCGACCACGGTCTTGAGAGCCAGCGGCTTCCCTCCTCGGCGCCCTTCGTTTTGGGTGATCACGATCTTGGCGCCGCAGTCTCTCACGCGGTCCCGCAAAGCTTCGGCCGAAAAACCGCCGAACACCACGGAGTGGATGGCTCCCAGACGAGCACAGGCCAGCATCGCGATGGCCGCTTCAGGTACCATGCCCATATAGATGATGGCGCGCTCTCCTTTTTGCAGCCCCAACTCGCGCAAAGCGTTGGCAAACCTGCAAACCTCGGAGTGCAGCTCTCTATAGGTGAGCGTCTTGGAGTGACCGGGCTCGTCCGCCTCCCAAATGATTGCCGTCTTCTCGGCTCTCTCTTTGAGATGCTCGTCGAGACAAGTCTCGGTGAGGTTCAACGTCCCGTCGGAAAACCAGGAGATCGGCTCCTCGGCCACCCCGTGGTAATCCCCGGCAAGCCCCAGCGTGGGCTCCTTTTTCCATTTCACCCGGGCCTTCGCTTGTTCTAGCCAGTATTGGTCAGGGTCGGCAGCGGCACGCAAGTAGTGCTCCCGGTACTGGTCGGGGGTCTGAATGGGAGAGGTGCTCCCTTGCTTCACGCGATCGGGTACAGAAAAAAGTTGAGTCATCGATCCTCCTTAGTACGCTCCTTCCACCCGCGCCGAGAATCCCTCCTTCTTCGGAGACTCAGACTAAAAACCGATTTCCGATTCGTGAGTTTGATATAAAATACCGGAGCCCGGCGTCCGGATTTTCTCTGAGCGGGAATAAAGCGAAACGGGCACAAACAAGAGAACGATAGGTCAAAAAACAACCGATGAGCTCCCTTGCCGTAGAATTTAAAGACGTTAGAAAAACCTACCGAACCAAGAGTCGTACCGTAGAGGCCCTGAAAGGGATCAATCTGCGGATTCCGGAGAATCAGATCTACGGATTCGCCGGACCGAACGGTGCCGGTAAGTCTACCTCCATCAAAATACTGGTCGGACTGCTCCGTCCCGATCACGGCGAAGTTCGAATCTTCAACCATCCCGGAGGCTCCAATCAGGCCAAGCGGCTCATCGGTTTCTTGCCTGAAGTCACACTCTATCATGAGTTCATGGGAGCGCTGGAACTCCTTCGAATTCACGCCGATATCGCAGGCGTCCCCAAATCCGAGCGAGACGACCGTTGTCACGCCGCGCTGGCCAAGGTGGGCCTGGACGACCGAGCCAAGTCCAGGCTCAAAGAGTTTTCCAAGGGCATGAAACAGCGCTTCGGTATTGCTCAGGCTCTGGTTGGAGACCCGAAACTGCTGGTCTTCGACGAACTCACTTCGGGGCTGGACCCTCGGGCTCAAGCCTCTCTCTTGGAACTCCTCGTCGATCTCAAATCTCAGGGAATGACTGTTTTCTTCTCCTCCCACCACTTGCGAGAGATCGAAAAGATCTGCGATTCAGTGACCATTCTCCACAACGGTGTTCTCCAATGCGCCGGACCGCTGGACTCGGTACTGGAAGACGAAGAGTCCGGCACCAGGCTGACCCTGGAAGAGCTGTTCAACAAAGTGACGATGCCGGAGAAAGAAGAGGTCAAAGCATGAGGGCGGTCCTCAGTCTCGCTCGTCTCTACTTTTTGGGTGCCATGCGCAGGCAAGCCCACCTGGCCACACTCTTTTTGGCCGTTATTCTGCTCATGCTGCCCTCCTACATCAACGCTTTCAGCCTCGGCCTCGACGCCTTTGAACGGGTAGCCAAGGACTTCGGCCTCACTCTCATCGGCTATTTCGGCGTAGGGATGGGGATCGTGCTCGCCTCCTCCTCCATCCCTAAAGACCTGGAGACACGCAGCCTCTACCCGATCCTGGCCCGTCCGATCAACCGCTGGCAATACATCCTGAGTCACTTTTTGGCGACCGCCGCCTTGCTCTTTCTGAGCTTCCTATTCCTTGGTCTGGCCCTGATGGTGTCCATTTCGGCGCTCACTCGCACGGTCGAAGCCTCACTGCTCATTGCCGTCTTCTCGAGCTACCTCCAAGCCCTGATTGTGGCCTCCTTCTGTACCGCCTTTTCCACCGTGGCGAGCCCCGCTTTGGCCGGGACCGTGGGCGTCTTCGTCTTTCTTATCGGGAGCCTGCCGGGAGCTTTTATTCGGTTTTTCCTGGTGGAGGACCGCAACAATCAGTTCGCCGCCGGAGCCGCCACGATGCTGAAGTCGATTGTGCCGAACCTATCCATCTACTCTTTGAAAGACCCGATCGTCCACGAGCTGCCGTTCAACCATCTCTATCTCGTGGCCATCACACTCTACGCCTTGGTATGGGTTGCCTGCGCCATTGCCGGGGCCGGAATCATGTTTGGAAGAAGAGATTTGTGAGAAGAGTCGTTCTCCTCATCCTCCTGTTATCAGTGGCGGTCTGGGGCGAACCGACCGTGGAGATAGAAGTTCTGAAAGAAGGTCGAGGCCCCCAACTGCAGGTCGGACAGGAAGCGCAGGTCGGGTATTCGCTGACCCTGGAGTCGGGGAAGATCATCGATCAGGCCACCGCTATCAAGCCTTTCGCGTTTGAAGTCGGCTCCAATACCGTGATTCGCGGCTTTTCTCAGGCCGTCACCGGGATGAAAGTCGGTGAGAGGAGACGTGTGGTGGTTCCACCCGAGCTTGGCTACGGAGACAAGGCCGCCGGACCGATCCCGGCAAACTCCAAACTTCTTTTTCAGATCGAACTCTATGGAATCGGACCCGCGGAGCACGATCACGATGCCGCTGGACACGACGGACACGACCACGAGCACGAGACCGCCGGCCACGAAGGGCACGACCACGAGCAAGAAGCAGCCGGACACGAAGGGCACGACCACGACGACGAGACCGCCGAACACGAAGGGCACGACCATAGCTACGAGCCTGCCGGACACGAAGGGCACGACCATAGCTACGAGCCTGCCGGACACGAAGGGCACAACCACGGTGTCGACCTGACCGAAGCCTTCCAGGACGAAGATTTCCTGGCCAAAAGAAACGCCCGAGACATCACCAGACCGGCCATGTACGAGTATCTTCTCAGAGAGTTCTACACCAAGCCCTGGAGAGCCAAGGACGGCTACAAGAAGGTCGGCCTCTCCACTCTCCACGTTTTCGGAGTCCTGATTCTACTCATCGCGTTCTCCGTCGCGGCCACACGGAAAGGCTACCTTTCCAAATGAAAAAAGTGCTGATAGGATGCTGGTTTCTAGCGGTGCTCATGGGGACTGTGAGCGACTTTTGGTACGAGCGTCACTTCCTCCCACCGGCGGAGACGCGTGGGCGTCAGAGCGCCCTGATCGAGGTTGTGGGAGAGTTTAAGACGATTTTGGCCCGCTATCTCTATTACAAGATGGAGATCTATCACGAGGTGCTCGAAGAGCAAGGGATGGACAAAGAGAAGGACGCCGAGGTCATGCCTCTCCTTCGAATGATGACGTTGCTCGACCCCTCCATGACCGACACCTACGACCAGATCGTATGGGACCTCTACGCCAATCAGGGCGATCTTGAAACAGCCCGGGAAGTGCTCGACGAGGGGATCGAAAGGAATCCGAAAGACTACCCTTTGCGATTTCGCCGGGCTCTTATCTTCTATCAAGAGAAGCAGTACAAGGAGTGCAAGGAAGCCGCCATCGAAGCGATCGCTCTCGCACCCGGCCCGGTCACTTCCGCCGACTGCTTGCGGCTCATCTACTGGTCGGCCGATCATCTCAAGGAGCGAGAAGTGCAGCGTCGAGCACTCCACGATCTTCTTAAACTCCGCCCCAACGACAAGCTCTGGTTGAGAGAGAAACAGCGTTTGGAGAATTTATAACGCTATTCCAATAGCATTTTCCGGGTCACCCATATATAGTGGGGCGGAAAGTAGGCAACGATGTTCGGCAAGATCTTCGGTGGACCGACGGTCCAACTGATTGAATACCAGGGGGGGAACCTACTCTTCCGCTCCAAGAAAGAATTGAAGCCCGGCGAGGAGCTGGACCTGAAAGTAGCAGGTCGCGGCGGCAAGCCCGCTCGGGTCAAAGGGGTGTTGGCGGCTTGCCGGCCCGTCGCCTCCGGTGGATATGTCTGTACCGCCCGCATCGAGGATCTGGCACATCACCGCGAACTCACTCGACTGGACGCGTTCAGCCCCGAAGTGGATCCCGACATCCGCCAGCATCCACGGAAAGCCAGAGAAGTGGAGATCGACTGCCCCGATCTGCAAGCAACCACGGTCGACGTTAGCGCCGGCGGCGTGCAAGTGAAGACCAAGACTCCACTGCGAATCAGCCAGATCTTACGCATCCATCTGATGCCCGGTCTCACCTGTCAGGCTAAGGTCACCTGGGTGAGCGGAGAAAGAGCTGGACTGGAGTTTTGCATCGAAGATGATGCCGCGACTCAAGTCTTGCTGGAAAGGTTTGCCAGCGGCCGAATCATCCCCACGGCCGACAAGCCGGCACCGGCCAAGCAATCCGTGATGCCGCCTCCGGACTACGAATCAGTCTAGATTTTAGCCCCCTCGGCCCTGTTACCAATGGTCCCCCGCAAGGCGGGCATCTGAACCCCCAGGCAAGCCGCTCTCAACACGACATAGCCGACGAAGCTTACCCACAGTCCCTGGTTCAGATAGAACGGGGTGAGGATAAGTGAAAGGCCGAGAAATCCGGCGAAGGAAGCGATACTGGCGTTTCTCATGGCTTTGGTTCGAGTGGTACCGATAAAGATGCCGTCCAACTGGAAGGCGCCCACGGAAAGCAAGATATACACAGCCGCGTAGGGCAAGAATTGGTCCGAGGCTTGGCGAACCTCGGCCAAATCGGTGAGGGCGCGGACGGCCGCCCCACCACCCAAGGCCACACTCATCGATAGGAGCATCGCGGAGATTACGGCCAGCTCCCATGTTAGTCGCACCGCCCGGTCGAACAGGCCGCGATCCTTTTGCCCCTGCGCTCGTCCCACAAGTGACTCGGTGGCGAAGGCGAAACCGTCTAGCACAAAAGCACTGAAGGACACCAGTTGAAGTAAGACGTGATTGGCAGCCAGGGTGGTATCGCCGAAACGAGCCCCCTGATTGGTAAACCAGGCGAACCCGGCAAGCAGAAACAGAGTTCGGATTAGGATATCCAACTGGGCTCCGAAAAGCCCTCTCAGCGCTTCTGTGTCAAAGAGTTCCTTCCAATCCAGCCTGGTTGCGGCTCGACCCTTGAAGAGCAGCCAAAGCATCGCACCTCCCGCCAAAAGACCCACCCATTCAGCGACCGCCGTACCCAGAGCGATACCCCGGACTCCCAGACCCAGATAGCCCGCTAAATATACGTCCAGCGCGATGTTGAGCCCGTTGATCAAAACCTGCAACGCGAGCAGCATGCGAGAGCGCTCCAAGCCGATCAGGGTACCGGTAATGGCATAGGTTGCGAGCGCCGCGGGAGCACCCCAGATGCGATATTGGAAATAAACCTGAGCCTGCGCCTCCACTTCCGCCGAGCCGTCAAGCAGCCAAAACGCCGCCCCGTGGATCGGCGCTTGCAGCAGAAGCAAGCCTATTCCAAACGTGGCTCCGAGGCAAAGCGCCCTTCCCAGGCAAAGTCTGACCGCGTTCTCTTCTCCGGCGCCGTCCGCCTGAGCCACGAACCCGGTCGTGGTCATGCGTAGAAACCCGAAGCTCCAGTAGACGAAGGAAAAGATCAAGGAGCCGAGCGCGATAGCGCCCAGAGCCTCCACCGAACCGGTACGACCGATGACTGCCGTGTCCGCTAAGCCGAGAAGTGGGGCCGAAGCGTTGGCCAAGACGATCGGCCAGACCGTGGCCAGGACGGAACGTCGGGTAATCTTTTTGGCAGGTTCACTCAGAAGAGAAAGCTGAACGCCTCTCGCAAGACTTGTCGGCCGTTTCTCAGCACTATCGGCCCGTGAGCCAACACAATCCGGTCAAATTCCCAGTCCAAGATGACCTCCACCGTAGCGCGAGCCGCCTTCTTATCCGTGAAACTTATCCTGATCTCCGGCATCACGACGTGCTTCTTGTACTGTCCCACCAGCCAGGCAAATCCCCGAACGGGTGCGGAAAACTCCTCGTCCACGCACCACATCAGATCGGTGAGAATGAGTGTGCCGGAAGGCTGGTGTAAGAAGATTTGTTCGTCCAACCAGGGGTGACCCTTCAAGCGCAAGACCTGGATATCGCCCTCCCACTCCTCCGGGCAATCGTCACCAAGGACTTGCCCGTGAGCAAGATCGGGACGCTTCTTCGGGAGCGCGGTGGAGAGAAACAATTTGGCCTCCGGATAGAGTTCCAAAATCTGACCGACCAGCATGTGGTGCATTCGGTTGGGGCAGACAGCGTAGGATACCGGACCGAGTTCGTCCATCTGATGGCGAATCTGCGTTCCCGGGTCGTAAGGAGAGTGCAACCAGAGTTTACCCGCGGCCGTCCTCACGACCGTCATCCGCGTGCCCATGGAGACACCCAGGAATCTAAGCGGCCTCCAGGCAGTCCAGATGTTCGGCCCGAGCGCGTCCCATCGGACTTCCAACGTCTCTCCGCTGGTGCTACACATACCGGCAACTTCCCAGAGGTCGGAAATTCACCTCTGCCCGACAAAAAAGTGATAGACTGGCGCTATGTGGTATATCCAAGCGCTGGGTGCCGCCATCAGCCTGGCGGTCCTCCGCGAGCTGGCTTCTCGGGACACCGAACCTCCTCTCTTGATGGGCGAGAGAACGGAGAATTGGAGCTTTCAAGACATCTCGCGTTGCCGCACCCTGTGGTTGGATAGCCTGCTCTACGGACAGGTCTCGAAGAGCCCCGAACACCCCGAGATCTATCTCCACCTTCTCGCGGAATCGGCCTTCGCCGCTGCCTGGTCGGCCCTCGATTTTTGGGACGTGAATCCCGCCCATAAAAGCCGTCTCGAAGCAAATCTGAGCGAGACCGCCCAGTTTCTGGAGACACTGAAACCAGATAGAGAACGTCCGGGAGTCATTCAGCTCCGGGAGCGGCTTCGCAAGATTTCTCCAAGCGGCGAAAAGAAAACGGAAGTCTGGGCCTACTTGATCGGGCACTGGCTTGAGACAACGTGCGGAGTGAAGCCCCTCTCAGCACTAGAAGAGCTCAAAGAGCTAGGATGGGCCCTCGCCTCCTTCGGGCTGAACTACTGGACTCGGGGCCCTGTCTTCTACCGGAAAGACGGGCGCGAACACCGGTTGATCCAACCGTTTTCTCAGGCCGACGCCTTTGATCTCTACGGGCCGTTCGACCCCGTCCCCAAGCCTTCATCGGAGCCCTCCGGCGAGCGACTTGCCGTGGCCTCTCTAGTCACCACGAAAGGCCTCAAATCCCCACCTGTCTGGAACCTTGAAGCGCTGCTGGGAGGCATCCCTGGCGTCCTCCTGACTCGCACCGGACACGTCCACCGGCAGTTCGCGGGAGCCGACCTGCCCGAGTGGTTCGAAGGCGTGGAACTCGTCTATCAGCCCGGAGTGGAAAGCCTCAAAGAGATTCTCAAAACCTTTTGGCACAGTTTCAGCACCTCCGGAGACCTCATCTTCTACACCGACGAATCTCAGAAGCATCGCTGCCTGGAAGCCTGGAACGAATTCAGGGCCTCTACGCCCACCTGGGCTATCCCTCACGGATTGGAGCTTCGACCCTGCAACTGGTTTGAGCCCGCCGAGCCGAAGCACCAAAAGACGGCCCTTCAGAGCGTTTCTCTTTTGCGAAATGCGCTGCAACGATTAGACCTTCGGAAAAGCCATCTCGCCACCAAAGTCAACGCCTTCGCCGGTGGATACGGACAGGACGAGGATGTGGTGGTCACCGCCGCGCGCTACGGCTTGGAGGATGGACTAACTCTTGCCTTGAGAAGCATTCGCTACTTTTCGGAGCCCGTTCAGTCCCCGTGATACAAGTCGGACAGCCCCTGAGGGTCACGCAGGAGAAAGCTTCTCCCCGACTTATCCAGGAGACCCTCGTCTCTTAGACCACGAACCGCTCGACTGACCGACTCACGGTTGGTGCAAAGCAATCCCGTGAGCAACTGGTAGTTGACGGTGGAAGAAAGAACGATCCCGTCCTTTGCTGCCTTCCCTTCGGTCTCGGCGAGTTGCAAAAGTACACCGCCCAAGCGCTGTACCAACGTCTTCGAACCCAGGTCTTCGATCTTCTGGTCGGACTCGCGGAGGCGTTGGCTAAGGATACCGAGGAGAGATTTCAGGGCCTCGTTGTTGTCGCCCAGGAAGGTGATAAAAGAGCTGCGGGCCAGAGACAGGCCCTTCACCATTTCCAACGCATAAACCGTGGCCGAGCGGGGGGCCCCGTCCAGTAGAGCGAGCTCTCCTATCACCGCCCCCGGGCCCCTCAGCGCCAGCGTCACCGGGGTGCCGTCGAGGATCTCTTTCTCCACCCGCACCTGTCCCGAGGCGATCACAAAAAGGGCGTCTCCCGGATCCCCTTGATGGAAGATCGCTTCGTCCTTTTGATAGGTGCGCTCCACAAAGGAAGTGGCGAGTTGGTCCATCAACTCGTCGGAGAGGTTGGAAAGTAGTCTGGTGGAGGCGAGGGCTTCGCGAACCCAATCCGGTGAACTCATAGCGATAGCTTCTTGTCCGGAGCGGAAATCCTGCAGAGCTGCAGGTCCTGCACCCGGTCGTGGGAATCGACCTCTGTGAATGTTTATGAGACCGTCGGCGGGGAGCCGTTTTTCGTCGAGTTGGTGGAAAAGTTTTATCAAGGGGTGGAGCAAGACCCCTTGCTCAGACCGATGTACCCCGAAGAAGATCTGACCGCTGCGAAACGGCGCCTCCACCTCTTCCTCACGCAGTATTTCGGCGGCCCTCAGACGTACAGCCAGGAGCGCGGCCATCCGAGACTCCGTATGCGACATATGCCGTTCAAAATCGACCAGGCAGCCCGAGACGCTTGGATGACCCACATGTTGGCTGCCCTCAAGTCGGTGGATGCCCAGGAAGAAGCCAAGATCGTCATGTTGGACTATTTCGACCAGGTGGCCACTTTTATGATGAACCGCTAGGCAGAATTCGTCACAATCCAAATGACCCAAGCCTCTTTTCTTATAGAGAATTTACAATTCCTACATTTACACAATAGGCAAAGACTGATAAAATAGACTGGTTATGTAATCCCGACGACCCTTGAAACGAGGTGCCGCTATGAAGAACTTTGCCAGGAAACTACTACTGGGAGTGGCCCTCATCTTCGGGGTCGGTATCATCGAAATCTGGTTGATGGAAGGCGTCTCTTTCGCCGATGCGCTCTTCTCCACTCTCACGCTCTTCCTCACCGGCGATCCCGGCAGCCTGAAATTCGAACAGCTGTCATCCGCCACCAAGATTTACTCCTCCGTCATCATCGTCACAGGCACACTGGCCATCGCCGGTACGGTCGGCATCGTGGCCGACTACATGCTCAGCACCCGCATTCAGAAAATCATGGGAAAGAAGGCGAAAAAAATGAAAGACCATATCATTCTGGCCGGACTCGGCCAAACCGGATTCAGCATTTTCGAAGAGCTTCAGCACTTCGGCGATAACGTGACCGTCTTGGAGAAAATGGAAAACGAATTCACCGCCCGTCTTCAGCGCAACGGCGTACCGGTGCTTCTCGGCGATCTGGGCTCACCGGAGATTCTGGAAGATGCCAATATCGCCGAGGCCAAGTCGCTGATCGTCGCCACCGACGATGACCTGGTCAATGTGGAGTTGGCCGTCAACGCCAAAGAGTTGCGTCCGGACATCAATATTGTTCTCAAGATGTTCGATCAGCGCCTGGCCAACAAGCTGCAGGGTGCCTTCGGTATCCGAGCCGCTTTTTCAGCCACGGCTCTGGCCGCTCCGGCATTTGCCGCCGCATCTCACTGCGACACGGTGTTGGACTCGATCCATCTAGGCGAGCATCTGTTGGTGACCGCTGAGATCGAAGTCGGCTCCAAGAGCAGCTTGCTCCGCTACAACTTCCTGAAGCTACAGCGCGAAATAGAAATGACGGTTCTGCGCTATGAGCAGATCGGACACAAGCCGCTAATGCATCCGACCAACCTGTGCAACATCCACGCAGGCGACAAGATCACGGTGATCTGCACTCTGCCAAACCTGGAGAAGCTGCACGAACTGAACAAGCCGTTGAGTCAAACCAACAAAGTCGCTTGAACCGAACCCCGCGAAGACGCGGGGTTCTCTTTTTAGGGCCTGCTGAATGCTGAGCCCTAATCAGGAAGCTTTGCTCGCACCAGGTTTCCGTCTGGTTCGGCGAGGAGAAGTTTGAGGCAGTGCTCCCTATTCAAGGGCGTCATCCATTCGGAGCGACTCTGGGGCTCTTCCCGGCTCCAAGGACCGGTGAGGGCAACAGCGCTCAGCTCGTCGCCGACGCCCAAAAAGTAGATGAAATAAACTCTGTCATCTTCCCAGCTTTTGCGGACCAGATCCGGTGGCCCGACTTTCAACAAAAACTCCCTCATCGGCGCCGCGAGCTCGATATCGTTCAGAATAGAGCATCGTTCATCAAACGAAACTTTGAGATAGAGAGGCTTTCCTGCAGAATCATCTGGCCAATAGTAGAGCAGGTAAGGCTGAAAGTCAGTCCATCTGCCCAGGATAGCCAGGCCGGCTTTAGCCTCCATAGCGGCCGGAGACCATTCGGCATTCAGCTCGCTACAGAAGTGAGCCCCGGAGCTGGTCGTCGGCTCGAGAACAGCGTGGTTTTGTTCCATGATACGTTCCACCAAAGACAGAGACTCGGGACAGACCAGGAGGCCCGCACCCCAAACCGCGGATCGGAAGTGAGCAACCCGGCGAGGATAGACGGGATCGCCAAACGAACTCGTCTCTTCCTTTCCCGTAATCCTGTGGGGGCGGGACGGTCCAAGGGCCTGCTCGAGCCTCGCCAACATCTCCGTTTTCCGAACAGCATCAACAAGCTGTCGCAGCGAATCCTCCGGCTCTGAAAGAATGGTCTTCTGATTCAGATCGACCAGAAGCTCTTGACCGAAGGGCATCAACAAGGAAAAGTAGTGCTTCTGTTCATCGTGGACGAAGCAAGGGAATGCGTAATTGTACCATCCGAGCATACCCGCGGAGCACCACATCGTTTCGCTCGGATACCAGAGCTTGAATTCGTTTGGCTCCGACTGCTCCTCACCATGGTGAACCTGAAGTAGGAAAAGAACCCTGCCCGCGGGATCTCTCAATTCCAATGTGGCGGTATCGTGGCCGAAGTAGTCGATCGCCGAATACCCGTGGTTGTCCACGTAGATCCAGTCGATCGATCCTCCGGCCTCCACGCTCCACTGGGTCTTGACTCCGTCGCTACCCAGCATCTCTAGAGTGAATCCGTCGTTGAAGGGCTCGAATTCCGAAGCACTCGTTCTCGCTTCCAGAAGAAACGAGCCGTCGGACGAGAAACTGTCCAGGCTATTAAAGAAAATATCAGTCATGGTTAACTCATCTTCGTATGCATGATATGAAGCTCCTCGAACAGTTGTCCGAGGACTGAAGATTCGGGTATAAACGAGACAGAGAGGAAGGCGTATGGGGGAGACACCGTTTGCAGAGTCCGGGGTGCCGGAAACGGTCAGGAGACCGAAGGTCACACTTTTTCACTTCATCTTGCTGCTCGTGGGTTTCGGCTTGGGAGTGGCAACGAGATGAAACTCGAAGACTTCTATCTTGTGGAGTGTACCGGGACAACTCACACAGAGTACGGGATCGCAGCCGACTACCCAAAATATAGTTCCACCCGGGGCCTGATAGAGAGACCTCGCGAACACTAGGGATTCAGCTGAACACCTACTGGCAAGAAACTCTTCCAACCCTCAAGCCAGGCCAGGTGCTTGACGGTAGCTTTGTCATTCACAACGTCATCGGTGCCGGCGGTCAGGGGCTGGTGTTCAGATTGCAGCACATGGAGTGGAATAGAGACTTCGCTCTCAAGTTGCCCCAGCCCAAAGCGCTTCAAGACCCTAAATCTCGAGAACTCTACCTTAAAGAGGCCGAAGCCTGGATCCGGCTGGGAGTCCACCCTCACATCGTCCGCTGCTGGTTTGTGCGACCGATCGAAGGGCTGCCCGGCCTATTTTTAGACTTCTTGAGTGGAGGTTCGTTGGAAGAAAAGATCCGCTCCCAAGCCGTCGTGCCCGGCCAGTGGGACCGAATCCTCACCATTCTCATTCAAGTCCTCGAGGGTCTCGTCCACTCCCATTCCAAGGGAATGGTTCACCGAGACCTCAAGCCCGAAAACCTTATGATTCACGCCGACGGGCGAGTCTGTCTCACCGACTTCGGCCTGGTCAAAATGCTGGGAGATCCGGACCTCCCCGACTCGTGCGGCGGGCCCTTACCGACGGAGGCCTGGCTCACGGCCGGCGCCATGGGAACTCCCCGCTACGCCGCTCCGGAACAGTGGCTCAACCCCGCCGCCGTGAATCAAACGACCGACCTTTACTCGCTGGGAGTCATCATGTTCGAACTCATGTGTGGCCAACGACCTTTTGATTCGCCCGAAGAGAGGTTCGACTCCACCCAAATCATCCAGCGCCACCTGGGCGACGTTCCGCCGGACCCTTATTCGATTCGCAACGACGTCCCGCCGGAAATGGCCGAACTTTGCCTTCGACTGATGGCCAAGACACCTTCCGAGCGACCACAGTCCGCCGAAGTCGTCCTCGCCGAACTCTGGAGGATTCTGAACTCCAGAGGTCTGGGCCATCATCAGAGACCTGCTCCCGTGCCGGTCGGAGAAAGGCCTGACTTCCTGAACAACGCCGCCGTCTCGCTCTACAGCCTGGGGAAGACCGAGAAAGCCCGAGAGCTTCTCCTCAAAGGTCTCATGCTGGAGTCCGGCCACCCCGAGTGTCTTTACAATTTGATTCAACTCGATCGTCGGGAAGGCAAGCTTGAACGTGAGGGGGCCATCCGCATGCTGAAGCGCTCCAAGGCTTTCTTCGGGCTGGCCCTTCTCTACCTCGAAGCGAGTCAGGGCAAACAGGCAGCTGAGGTTTTGAGCCGGATACCGGAAGGGGAAAAATCGGGTCTCCTTCACCGACTCGCAGGCGACGCCCACATGTACGCCGGTGAGTTCGATGCTGCTCTGGGTTGCTACCAAAAAGCGGCCGAGCGGATGCCTAGTGATGTGCCGACGAAGATCCGCCGTGAGCTAGCATCTCGGCAGACTATCGAATCGGACGGCCGGATTCTTTTTCCGGCCCTAGGCAGCTCCTACCGAAATCGCAACCTGAGGCCCGATATGAAGATTGCCCTCTCTCCCGATGCCGAAATGCTTCTGGCACTCGACGATTCAGAGGTCTTCGGTCTGTCGGTCCGAGATGGAAGAGTTCTTAAGCAAGCCAAACGAGGTCTTTACGCTGCTCCGGTTCTGTGGAGTGCCACCCACCGGTCGATCCTCATACTGCAGGATCGCGGAGCGTTGGAGATTTGGAGCCTGGACGAGTTTCGAATGGTGAGCCGAATCGAAGGGAAGTTGCTGGCCTGCGATAGCCGTTTGAGGCGACTGCTCGTCAAGACTGCCGAAGGACTTCTTCTCCTGGACCGAACCCAACAGCAAGCGACGCCCCTGGAGCTTCCATCAGATCTCCGGCAACCGCTCTTAGCCGAATTCCTCCACGACGAGACCCGCCTTGTCTTACTCGCCGAGAGTGGACACCTTTTTGTTATCGATAGCTCCGGCCGACCCACCCCGGTTCATTGGCCTCCCTTTGTCGAAGAGGCCGAAAGAGTGGCCCAAATCTGCTGTGGCCAAGACTTGCTAGCGGTCTGCTATCGCACTATTCTCTTGCGCTGCTACTGTCCTGGGGAGAGAAAGGTCTCCACCGAGCAAGAACTCGGCTTTCTCCCCACATCCTTGCAAAGCGACAGCACAGGGACTCTGCTGGTCGCTAGCTCCCCTAACGCTCACGCGGTCTTGAGAAGAGACGGAGTGAAGTTGGTCGGCGGACCCGGTCCCATCGCCTTAGATGCCGACAAAAAGCAGTGCTTACTCTGGGCCGAAGGCAGGCTTCATCTCTATCAGCTAAGCCCGTTCCAACTCCTACGAGCTTGGGAAGAGGCGGTCCCTCAACCTCGGCAACTTCAATTTTCTCGGGACGGGCGTCGCGCCTTAAGCCTGGATGAGGAGGGGGAATACCGGGTTTGGGAAGTCGACGAAGAGAGTCGTGTTTTCGAACGCAACCTTCTGATGACACCGGGACAGACCTACCCGCAACTGATCGCCGGCTATGCCGAGTACCAGGCGGAACTGGGAGAAGCGCTTCAACTTTTTGAGGAGAAGAGGTTTTTCGACTCCTATCAATCCTTGCAGCGGGCTCGGAGCATTTCCGGTTTCCAACAAGCTGAAGAGGCGCTCCATCTGCAGTGGGCTCTCTGTGCCGAACTGCAGCGAGACGGACTGGAAGCGTTCTGGGAGCGGCTCTCCTTCCCGGACATCGTTTCCGGACAACTCACCAGCGACGGCCGTCGGCTTTTGCTAGCCACCGACCACGCCGTCGAAATCTTTGCTATCTCGGGGCCGAAGCTCGAAAGTCAGCTCAAATTCGAACCGGAGTTCCCCATTTTCTCGGTCCTTTTCCTTCGTGACGGCTCGGAGAACGGACTCATCACGGTCTTCGGAATTGACGGGGAGGTCGCTTACTACGACGGTGCCGGTGGTGACTTGAAGTATCTCGACAAACTCAAGACCGGTCGACTCTCTTCGGTCCAAACCCAGGCAGAGTTGGCCTTGATCCAAAACAGCTCTGGTCAGGCGTTCGCATTTGAGCTGGGTACGGGAAGACTGTCCGAGCCTCTCCCTTTGATGGAGCGAAGTCTCAAACAGTCCTTCATCCTTAGCAACCAACAAGCACTCCTGGTCACCTACCAGGGTCCGCTCATGGCCGACTTGAGCAAGGCGAAATCCAGTTTCAAGTCCCCAATGGCTGTCGAGGACAGCAAGAAACAGATTTGCTTCTGTGCCGATCCCCCGGGCTGCAAGTTGCGTCTCGTCGGTTTTACCGACGGTACTCTGTGTGTGGGTCACCGCAAAGGAGGTCGCCCTCTATTCACGTTTCATCAAGAAAGCGGGGCTGTCGGCGGCGCCGCCGTCAATCTGCAGACGGCCCTTGGTGTGAGCGTCGGCACGGAGGGAGAAATCACTCTCTTCGACCTTTCGGACGGCCAGGTCCTGGAGAGCTTCAGAGCTCACGACGAAGCGATAGTCGACCTCTCCATGACCACCGATGGTCGTTATCTGACAACTCGCTCGGCTGCGGGTCATTTTCGACTCTGGGAGGTTTCCTGGGTCCTGTCGGACCGGGTTGGAGCGCGAGAGGTCGAGTGGCTGGGGAGTTCAGCGATGAGTAGGCTGGGCAAGCTCTTTCGGGGGAAGTAGCGTGTGGGTTGTGGCGGACTGGGCTGATTGCGCAGCTCCAACCCGCGTTTTTTCCCGCAACTCGAAACCGCGGAACGGTGGAGCCTAAGGAGCTTCGACGGCCTCTAGCTCCCTCCGCAGCGCCTCTATATCTCGACGGACTCCGATAGCCCAGAAACCATTCACTATGGGATGCCGAAGGAGCTCTATATCGGGATACCGACTGGATACGAGGCGGATAACTCTGTCGATGGACTCGCCTTCCAGCAGAAACTCCTCAACAATCTGCCCGGGTCGGAGGAGTCGGCCGTCGGGAGTAATTGGAGGCTCGACAAGCTTCTCCGGACGAGCTACCACTAGTGTCGAACTCCCAACGCGCTTGTAGCCTAGAGCCGGCGACTGCTGAGCCAAAAGAGAGCGCAACACATCCTCCAGAGGCACTCCGCTGTAATGACCGGTGACCAACCCCCTAACGTCCGATCCGATGTAGATCGTCCCGTCCAAGTGCTCGTCCAACTGCCGGAGCGCCTGAACAAGGTCCGTTTCCCGAAACTCGATGGTAACCAACTCGCTGTAAGGACTCCGCTCTACAAACCATCCATCGGCGAGGCTCGAACAGCAAAGCAGAATCACCAGTAGCGTAATCTCGCTGAACTTCACTTCAATCGCCCTCTCAGCCACGGCTCCACCTTATCGGCAATAGCCTGATGCACCACCGCACTGGGATGAGCGTCCATCGAGTTGACCTCGAACTCTCCCACCGGATACTGCCCCTCGAGATCGGACAAATCCAGGGTGGGCATGCCGGACTCTTCCAGCGCCGCGACGACCTTGGAAATGATTTCCCGGCGCAGTTCGGGCGTAGCGTCGCTCCAGAGATGGGGAAACGGGAGATTCACCGCCACCGGGGTCGCCCCCATGGCCCTGACGGCCTCCGCGAACTTCTTGAGGTCCTTTTCGTGATCAGCGAAATTGACCGGGTCCTGGTAACGAGAGTAGAGGGCGTCATACCCCCTCTTCGCCTCGTTGCTAAACTCGAACGCTGCCAGGACCTTCCAGTACAAAAAGTTGTAAACGGGAAGGCCCACCAGCAAGCGATGTCCCCACTTGGAGCGCTCTTTCGGTTGGGGATTAGCCATGCCGATGCCGTCGTGAATGTCGTTGGAGAGGTAGAAGTAAACCACCACGTCTGGATGAATCTCTTCCACCACCGGCAAGACCCGCTCCACGAGATCCCGAGTGTTGTAGCCGCCGTGTCCGAAATTGACGATCTCCACCCCGGACCCCAGCATTTCGTCCAACCGGTCGGTGTAGCGCTCCTCCGACGAAGACAGACCCTGCCCCCAGGTAAACGAATCCCCCACGGCGGCAACCAACTTGACTCCGCTCGCTCTGTTGGCCGGCTTGTACGACTCCAGCTCTTGTTCCCAGAAGCCTTCCTGGTTGTTGGAAACGACCCGCTCGAACCAGTTTCGATGGGTGAGACAAAGCCTTCCACCGGGTCCCGTGGATTCGTGATTGACGAGCACCACGTAGAGGTCGAGCGCGATGTAGCAGGCTAGAAGAGAGGAGAGACAGAGCGAAAGACCCACCAGAGCGCGGCTCTTGTGACGAAGGAGAAAGCCGAGCACCACGATCTCCACGGCCACGACCACCAACAGAGCGTCGTTGATCAGATAGCGGTAGGTCTCCCAAAGACCGGGATGGCGATGCCACCCTTCGTTGGAGTTGAGTACCAGCAGTACCAGCGGAAGGATTCCGACAAGGAAAAGGGTCCCTTTTTTCATCCAGTCTGGCATGGGGCGGCGGTTCGGTCGGTCCTGAAATAGTCCTAGTACCCTAGTGGAAGGGACATTCCGAGCTATCCGACTCAATCACAACTTCGTCGGGAGACAAGATAACGTGATCGGTCAGAGTGATTCGACGGTTCGACAGACCAGCGGACTCGCCCATGGAAAACTGTCGGGAAGACGGAAGCAACAACTCCTCGTGCTCGACATAGTCGTCGAAATAGCTCTCCGTCTTGACCAGCAGCCCACTCTCTTTGCACCAGTAAAACGCCGTATAGCTTCTAGCCGCAAACCTTCCGTCGTACTCTTGATGCTCATCTATATTGATAATGAACCGTTGGCGAGGGTAGCAGCGGCCGATCTGGGTTATCTTCCGATTCTTGATGCGGTAGAAACTCTCCATCGGGTCGCCCGGAAAGATGACCTTGGCGCCAAAGATCGGGTCCGTATCCCCCGGGACGACCCCGCTTCGCGAGGCCATACGCGAGCGAGTCGGTGCCTCCCGATGAGCCATCAGTTCACTAAGCTGATAGTTCAACCAGTTCGTCATCTCGCGCGAAAGCGGCTCGGGGAAATCGAACTTGAAGTGATGGCTATCGGCCGCACGAAGGCTCCCACGCCAACTATTCGCGTCCCAATCGAGCTGAAGAGTGGCCGAAAACCCGGCGAATTCGTGAGGCCAATGATAGATAGACTCACGCGCCTCAGCGAGAAGCTCGTTGGCCTTCTCTTCCCCGGGGTGCACCGGTGCGGCTTCGGCTTCTTCTCGAGCCTTCTCGACGAAGGTCATAGATATGCTCCAAAAGTCTTCATATAGGAGTCTTTACCCACTCCAACCCCGAGGGAACCGGACTTCTCACGGCTAACAAGAGATCGTGATTCAGCTACGCGCCGGAAAACTCTGGGTACGGCACAAGAAAGGCTCTTGGAGACGGATTCCCTGGACCTTCTTTCTGCTGATCCCCATGCTTGCCCTCACCATTCTTCTTGGGGTAATCCTCTCTCTGAACCGCTCCGAAGCGACCCTGGCCTGGCTTGTGGCCGACGTGCCGGGGGGTGATCAGTTTTTCTGGGATTCCGTCTTCCACCATGGTGAGATCGCTCTGGAAAACGCACTGAACATCCAGCAACCACCGATTCAAAGCAAGCTGCCCACCATCGACATCTTCGTGGGTGACGGCGTCATCAACGAAATCATGAAAGCCAAGCTTATCGGAGACCGCGAGCTGGGTAGAGAGCCGGGCGGAGACCGCCCCTACTTCCCCTCCTACTACGTCGACGAGAGTAATAAGGTCCAAGAGGCTCAGGTGGGGCTCAGGGGCTGGGGATTTCAACACCATTCTCCGCGCAAGCCTTCCTTGAGGGTGCGAATCAATAAGGACCAGGTCGCCTCCGGCCAGAGATTTGTGGAGCTGCAGCGACCCGAGCGAGTCACCGGCTTCACCAACTACCTGCCCGAGAGGCTAGCGCTCGAGTTCGGGGTCATGACCGCGCTCAGCGACTACGTCCGGGTCTTCATCAACCGCAAATTCAAAGGGGTTTACCTGCGCTCCTACCGACCCGGTGAGGCTCTCACTCTGGCCCAAGGCCGTCTGCCCGGACCGTATTTTAAAGGAGACGCGCTCGGTAGCTACCGTGGAGAAGACCTGTGGTCCGACCACAAAGCCTGGAGAATCTTTGAAGAGACCGAACGAGGTGTCGAATATCTCGACAAATTTCTGGATCACATCAGAGACTCGGGCTCTCTCGAATCGCGTGTGGAGAGCGAACAGTTCGTGGACAGCGAAGCGTTCGCCCGGTGGCAGGCCCTGATGACGGTAGTAGGCAGCGCTCATACCGACGACTTCCACAATCAGGTGCTCTTCCTCAACCCCATGACCGGACTTTTCGAGCCGGTCCTGTGGGACGTCAACGGGTTGGGAGCGACCTTGGACTGGCAAGCCAACGTCGATCGAATCCCCAACAGGCTGATCGCTCACCTGATGCAAGACCCGCGCTGGACCCACCGCCGCAATCAGCTCATCCACGAACTGATCACCACCACCTGCCGGCCCGACGCCTTCAAAGAGAGGGTCGACAAACTGATGGCCGACCTCGCCCCGGAGCTAAAAGCCGATTCTTACATCGCCAGGGAAGCCAAGACCCCGGTCGACGGAGTCTCCACTTTCGAAGACATTCCCGTGACCGAAGTCGACCATCTGGGAGACAGCTCCTGGCAGTTCATGGAGAAGCGCGTTCCTTTCCTCACGGAATACCTCCAGGATGCCCGATTCTCTGTAAAGTCCGCCGGACCCGAAGAAACCGAGGTCGTCGTTTTCGGCAACATCGCGATAGCCGTGAAGACCCCTGACGGCGAGCAGATCCTGTATCCGGGGCAGACCCGAGGGGCCGACGTGGTGCCCGAGTCGGCCGTCACCTCCGGTGAGGAATGGATGCCCGCGCCCCTTTCCTACAAAATCCCTTACCCCGCATCCACTCTCACCTTCTCGAACGCCGTGACAGGAACACCTGTCCAGCCGTCATCCTTTGAAGCTCCCACCGCACAGACCGAACTCACTTGTTTCCATCCCGATCGGTTTCCAGTTGCCCCAACTGATACTCTGGTTCTGGGCCCGGGAACGGTGCATATCCGGGAAGACATTTTGCTGGGAGAGGGCCAGACCTTGGAAGTCAAACCCGGCACGGCGCTCCTCATCCATCCTGGGCGGAGCATCATCTCCCACGGCAAGGCCTTATTGAACGGCACCGAAGAGAAGCCCATTTCGTTGCGACCCGCCGACAAAGAGCCCTGGGGTGTATTCAGTCTCATGGGCCCGCGGACATCCGGTAGCGTTCTCAAAGAAGTCACGGTGGAGGGTGGATCTCTTGCTACTTATCGAGGGATCGACTTCAAGGGAATGGTTAACGTTTATCAGTGTCCCGATATCACTCTCGATTCTTCCCGTTTTGGGATAAATCACGTAAGTGACGACGCCGTCAATCTAGCCACCTGCAAGTTCCTGGTGCAAAACTGCGTGTGGGAAGGGGCCCGAAGCGACGGCTTCGACTCCGACATGTCCGAGGGCACCGTGCGCCACACCCGCTTTCTCCGCACCGGCAACGACGGCCTCGATTTGATGACCTCGAAAGTGCGAGTGGAAGACTGCCGATTCGAAGGTTGTGGAGACAAGGGAGCCAGCGTCGGCGAAGGCTCCAGGGCGCGCATCTCCGACAGCGTCTTCGACTCCTGTGTTATCGGCAGTCAGGTCAAAGACGACTCGCGCGCCTCCTATCTGACCTGTCAGTTCATCAACTGCGGTCAGGCCCTGGATGCGTACCGCAAAAAATGGATCTATCTTTCCGGCGGGCACATCCTGGTCCGCAACTGCACCTTCTCCGAGGACCTGGGCCAAATCAAGCTGGACCAGCGCTCCAGCGCTGTGATTTTGGACGGAGAGATGACGGGAGTCGAAAGCAAGAAAGCCTCCGAGCTTGGCCCGGAATGGGAGGGTCTGGCACCGTGATCGGCGAGCATCGATACGAACTTAAGTTTCTAGTAGGGGCCGAGTCTAAAAACGCCCTTCTCAAGCTCTGCGAGGAGGGACTGGACCCGGACCCGTACGGCGACCAAGGCGTCTACCGCGTCTCTAGTCTCTATTTCGACTCCCCCAGCTACGACGCCTATTGGGAGAAGCTCGACGGAGTGCGCAACCGGGCCAAATATCGTCTTCGTTACTATGGCGAGGAGCCTTTAGAATCGAAATCTTACTTTGAGATCAAGCATCGCTGGGACCAGACGGTCTTCAAAGAGCGAGTTCCACTCAAGGCAGGCTCCCTAGAAACGCTGTTCTCCGATCGCAGCGCCATCTATAGCCTCCGTGAATTTACCGAGGAGCTATCGAAGGCCGACCAGCTGACCCTGGAGCGTATCCTCACCGCGGCCGCTCGAGGGATGCTCCAACCGGTCAACATCATCTCTTACAGTCGCCAGGCCTGGGTGGGGCGTCACGACAATCGTCTGAGAGTGACCTTCGACCATCTCTGCACGACTCACGAGCCGGACCATCCCTGCCGCCCGATCGAAGCGCCGGGCACTCCGTTTTTACCGCAAGGTCAGATGGTGTTGGAAGTGAAATTCAACAGTCGTTTGCCGGTTTGGCTGCGAGATGCCGTCAGCAAAGTCTCCCTGAGCCCGATTCGGTTCTCCAAGTATGTGGAGGGGCTGATGGCTATGGAAGATCTACCCGTCCGCCGCCGGCTCGCTCGGCGGGAGGTTGCGCTTCACAGTCCGCTTGACGGAAAGGCTCATGGCCAGCCACAAGACGACAAACGACAGTAGACCGGCGGCTGCTCCGCGACCCAAGGCCCTGTAGGTGATCGAGGTCAGGTCTTCGTTGCGCACGGCCACTGCTTGTTGAGGTATCACTTTCCCCTGTGCCCCCTCGTAGATACTGATCGTCACTCCGGCCGGGTTGCGTAAGGTCAGCTTGACCGTTCGTCCGCGACGCGAGTTGTGAGTTTCCAGAGAATCCAACCAGAGGCTGTGTTCGGTGGAGGCGTTGGCCTGCGAGATCTGCTCGTCAGTCAGGTAGAAATCGAACTCGGAAGCAGCCGGAGGTAGCGTGCCGTCGGCCTGTACCGGCACCACCTGAAAGCCCCCGCCAGGCGTTGCCGCCAGCGCGGGAATAACTCCAGCGGTAATACGTCGAGTCTTAAGAGCCTCGCCCATCCCTCTTTGAAATTGAGACGAGGCGATGGCCGCGGCCCAAAAGAGCGAGACGAGGCCCAGGATCACCAGGGTTCTGTTCACGGGTCTTCAGAATGACTGTTGTAGTGATAGGTCACTTTAAGATTCTGGTTGGCCTGGGTCATCCGTTTGACCACCTCGGTGGCCGCGATCTCCGGACGTGGCTTCACCGAGTAGAGCATGTCGACCTGAAGCCCTTGTTTTGCGGTCTCGCATAGAATGAGACTGAATGAATCGAAGAGTTCGGCCATCGTCTTCTCCACAGTGGAGGCAGGGTCCATCTCGATGGGGATCCGCACCCGGAGTAGTCGCTCGGCCTCTTGTTTGGAGGCGCCGAAATCTCCGAAGTGAAGCAGCAGCATGCCTCCGCAGATGAAGGCGGTCGCGATCAAAGCCACGGTGAAAAACTGAGTGCCGGCTGCCATGGCCACGGCCATGGAGAAAAAGATGTAGCCGACATCCCGCGTCTCTTTGATGGCGTTACGAAAGCGGATAATGGAGAGCGCCCCGACCAGGGAAAAGGCTCGGGCCAGATTGGAGCCGATGACCAGCATGATCAGGGCGGTCACCAGAGACGTCAGGACCAGCGTCTGAACGTAGGACTGGGAGTATCCGGGGCTCCGATGAGTGTAGCGGTAGACCATGCCTATCGCCATGGAGCAAAAGTAGGTCAGAACGAGCGCCAACAGCAGGGCCCAAATATCCAGAGCCTGCTCGTGCCCGGTTTCCAGGCGTGCGAACCGAATAATTTCATTCACGCAAGGCGAATTCTCCGGGATGACGCTGTGTCCTGTGTAGGAGGTCGGCCTACTGAGCGGCCAGCATCGAACGGTGGCCTTCAAGCAGTCGAGCGAGACCTTCGGACTGCAGCGACTCTCGAGCGAAGAGAATCGACTCTTGAAGAATCTCAAGTCCTTCCAGCCAGAGGGTCAGACCGTGAACGACCAGTTGGTCCCCCAGGCATTCCAGCGAGGTCCACTGATCCGGACCGGCGATGGCTCTGAAACTCTTCAGCTGAGCGTTCACTTGATCGTAGTGTCGGTCCAGCAAGTTGCTCAGGGTCTCGGAGCAGGTCCGCTCTCGGAGAGCCGCTCTGACCGTGTGATAGAGACCTTCGACGGGTTCGGCGAGCTCGGTCTTTGCCTTCAGCGCCGCCGTTCTCTTCTTGAGTTGGTAGCAAATCGAAGCCGTACCGAGAGCGACAAACTCTCGGTGAAAGTACCTGGCGTCTTCCAGATAAAGGCCAACCTGCTCGCTGTTCAAAGGTCCTTCCCGAAAATCCGCGAGCAGCGAGAGACCGTCATGCGCCAATTCGTGCAACTCGGTGGGAAGTTTGAAGCCCAGCGCTTTGGCGCCGTCGAGAAACGCTTTTAGCTCTCTCTCCACCTGGCTCAACGCCTGATAGAGTCGAGCATCGGTGATACGACCGGCCAGGTATAACTCAGCGGCCTCAATGGAGGTGGTGAGGAAAGAGTGGTCTGCGGACGCGTGAGTCGGTTGACCGAACTCCTGGATTGAGGTTGTAAGCGCTGCGTGACCCATATTCTTTTTATCCCGCGGTCAAGCGAACTGTCCAGCCCGAAGTTGTAAAGAGAATGTAAACCTTTGCGAATCTATGTCACATTTCGTTATGAGCGCTGCTACCCCGCTCATAATGGCCGGGGCCGAAGGTGCCAGACCAATAATCCAGGTCTTCGGTAACCCCCATGTAGCTGATAAGACGACCATCGAGCACTCGATAGGCTTTCCGCAAGAAAATCGTCTCCGGAGGAGGCAGCGTCAGCCGTTGCTGAAGGGCACGAAACTCCGAGCGAAACTCGCCCGGGGTCAGCTCCACAAAGCGGGATTGGTAGGCCAGACCCTCAAACCAACGCGAATCGGAGCCCGAATCGGCTAAGAAGCCGTAAAGTGAAGAGAGCCAGAAATCGAGAAGAGAGTCGTAGCTAGGTTTTCCGTCCGGCAAGGTCCACCGCTCTACCAGCACGTCCGTGCCCGCAGGCCGGCGAGCACAGCGGACCGGCTCGTCCTCCCGAGGCTGGTAGTCTTCGATAAGTTCGATGAGTTGCTGGTCTAGATCGGTAGTCACGAGGAGAGAATAGCGCTTTGTCGCTCTTCAGACAACGTCTTTGCTCAGCTACGAGATACTTTCAGGCGTGCGCTTTCTAACGAAAAAGAGCCACCTCGATGGGTGGCTCTCTCGATCTTATCGACTTTGAGGTCTAGCGGCCTTTGGGGCGAGCTTCGTTGACCACCAAGCGACGGCCCCCGATTTCCTTGTCGTTAAGGCCTTCGATAGCTTCGCGACCAGCTGCTTTGTCGCTCATTTCCACGAAGCCGAAGCCACGGGGACGACCGGTGTCACGGTCTGTGATGAGGCGGACGGACTCAACCGTGCCGTATTCGCTGAAAGTGCGGTTCAGGTCGCTTTCGCTAAGGTCGTAAGATAGGTTGCCTACATAGAGATTCATAAAAATCCTCCGAATTTAATTTTCGCAAATCTGGGTCGTCATCTGGCCACGAAGGAGAAAAAGGAGAGCCAAATGGAACAAGAGGATCTAAACAATTCATCTGAGTGGTTCGACGGTACCGTTACCGTCTTTGCTAGGTGCACACTACACCAGCGAGAAGAAAAGTGCAATGCCTTGTGCCCAAGTTACAAAAAAATTCCCTTTGCGCACCCATCCAAAAGATGTATACTGGCGTGGCAACGCGTGGTCTAAGACACCGTTTTCTTCTTCTCAGTTTTCCAACCGAGGGGACTAAAATCGTCCTCCTCTCTTTGCAAATACAAACGAGTCAAGAAGTAACGTATATGTCCATTACACAACAAAAAAAAGCCAGAGAGCGCAAGAAGCTCGATAAGGCTAAACGAAAAAAAGAGCAGCGTATGCAAAAGAAGCTGGAAAAAGATGCTGAAGGCAATGAGGTCCAAGAGCTCAAGCTGCTTGACGGGCCAGTTTATTTCACCGACTACGACGAGGAAGATATCCGAATCTAACAAGCTTCGGCGGCCTGCTATCAGTTCCCATTTTTTCGGCTCTTCATAGAGACCGTCCTAGAGCTGCATGCGCCCATTCTCCGGGCCTCGCCGCGACAACAAAGCCGGGTCAATTCACCTGATCGACCGTAGCAGTACCCCTCCAAGAGGGCCGAAGACTGGCGAAAAGCTCTTCACTCTCACGGGATTTCAAGACTGCGGGATGATGGCGTAGAATACCCCACGCGACTCTGCCGTTCACTTCGGCATGCTGAGCTACATAGTCGACAAGCTTTCTAAAAGGCACACTCGTATGAAGCTGGTCTCGGAAAAACTCCTCTACAAGCCGTCCAATCTCTTGACGACTCCAGTCCCTTCCGCTATCGGCTTTGAGAGTCAGGGTGTAGCTGTCCGGACCGGTACGCATGAAACGGTCCTCGGTGCAGAGGTAGGCCAGGATAGAGTGGTCCGAACAGGTTCGCTGGCTTTGCACGGCTTCCGTGAGATCGGCGACACTCATCTCCTCTTCCGACTCGTCCAGGATCTTCTCGATGACCTCCAGGATCGAACCCGTCTCCACATGGTCCCACTGGGTCAGCGACCACTCCCCGCTTCGCCCTACCGGCTGAAATCGGTCATCAGCCACTAACTGGTTCCGCAGGTTGCCCGCCTCCACGTGATGCTCTTCGTCAAGAAGAGCGTTCACCGACTCGGTCAACTCGCGAAAGTGAAGGGGCCGGCCGAGTTCGTGAAGCACTTTGAAAGACTGGTTGGCTCGACTCAAGGAGTGAAAGGGAGCTGAGTAAGAGCCGTCACTATTGCGGACGACCCCGGGAGCAAGGAAAACGCACTGTTCCACCGAGCATCGGAGCTTCGGCTCATACTCTGCCAGACAGTCCACCAACTCCGCCAGCCTGGCTCCGCAAGGAAGCGACGACAAATACTGCTGAACAGCCTTGATCGCCCCATTGAAAGCCCTGATCTGCGAGTGGTCGTGCTCTCTAAAAACAAACTCCTCCTCCAGGCCTCCATCGTGGGACACACCGGCCCACTCCTCAAACAGCCCGAAGACACCTTGGGTGGAGTAAGCGTTCCACCCCAGCGACTTTTTCAAGAACTCGGTGTAGACCGGCAGAGGTGAGACGTACTCTATCAAGGCGTCCTGAATGGCTGACAAAACCTTCTCGGAAAGCTCGGTGACCGCGGGATGAGCGTTGACCCCATTGAGCTCTCCTCGCAACAGGAAACCCCTTATCTTTCGCTTCCCGCGCGACTCCAGCTGACGAACCCGCTCCCGAGAGACATCGTAACTGTCGGCGATCTCCTGCAACGTCTCGGTAGGGTGTCCGCCCAGGCCGATCCGGCGCTGTAAAACGTCCCACTCTCGCTCGTCCGACTTCCAAAGGGTGGCCAGATACTGGGGGAACTGCTGCCACAACTCGCGTTCCGACTCCGGCACCTCCCTCGGAAAGGTTTCATCCTTGTCCACACCCGCGGCTCTGGTGGCCCGCGTCCGCTGAGGGAAAAGCTGGTCGAAAATGTCCTGGCGAAATCTACCGGCTGAATCAGTGGCCTCGATTAGGCAGCTCGCCAGGTGCTCGAACATCTGGCGAGTCTTGGCTCGCATGCCTTTAACTTTCTTCTTGGCCAGCAGCGCCTCGAGTTGCTCCCGGCTCGCGATTTCGGCTCTTTCCAGACGACTCTGGAAGGAGCCGGGCAGATTGAGCGAGTCGAGAAGGAGCGGCTCGGTGCTCTCGGACAGCGGGCCGTCGCTCTGGCTCGGCTCCAGATTATAGATCGACTCCAGGGTCTGAAAAGCCCAATCGATCCGGTCCAAACGCTCCAGGGCGAGGTTTTGGAAGGCCACACCCAGAGCAGCGACTTGGGACGGGGCATAGCGCCGTTTTTGCTTCTCATAGGCAGAAAGAATCTCTTCCCAATCGGCGTCCGGAGTCACCTCCAACAAGCTGAAGGCATCTTCTCGACGATTGACGGCCTCTCGAATAAAGCGACGGACTTCCGTGTCGGAAAGGCCGAAATGCTTCCCTACCAGGAGCAACCGCTCCCGCTCTTCCGAGCTTAGCTCATCATCCACGATGGCGATATCAACGGCCTGGGAAAAAATCAGCTCGCGAGCGGCCTCCGGAATCTTCTCGATGGCGTTTTCCAGAAGCTCGGTGGAGATGTCTTCCTTGGAGTAGCGAGCCACTAACGAGCGTATTCGAGAAAGGCGCTTGGACGAGAGCCGCAGTTGCCTGGAAAAGAAGGAGTGCACGAGCTCTACCTCTTCTTCCAACACCTTCTGGTCGGCTTTCACCACCGCCATAAGCAGCACGACGATGGGATGATCAGCTTGGCTGGGAAATTCCAATTCCTACACTCCTCTCCGCCTCGTTGGCTTCGCGGAGCGCCTCCATTATCCCGCGTTCAGGCTGGTCTCAAGCTCGGCCACAAACTCCGAGGCCCGCTCCGGAGTGATGAGAAGAGCGATGGTCCCCTTGCGGCGGATGTGGACGTAGTCCGACTGACGCGAAATGTAGAACTCAATCCATTCCTTGCTGCTACTTCGCAACCGACCAAAACCGCCCCACAGACCTCCGGCTCCGACTCGAGTGGTCTTCCCATATCTCGACTTGAGGTCGGCTTGCTGCCACAAATCGCAACCCTCTACTTCCGAAAGCGGAACGACCAGGGTACGCAGAGGGAAACGAAGCCGAAACTCCCCTTCGCCTAACGAAAAAGTCCCCGGTCTCCACCACAGCCACACATAGAGATAGATCAGAACCATCACAGGAGCGGCCACGAGCATGGTCGGTCTGACGGCCTCGACGAAGTACGACAGGGTGAGAAAAACCGCCGGTAACGACCAGCTCACGACCGTGAGAGAGGTCATCAATCCGTCCATTGGCGCTAACTTGTAATGCTTCACACCTAATAGGATTTGAGATTCGGTGCGGAGTGCCTTCTAGCGCCCAGGGGGACGGTTAAAATCTTGTCTGGACTTGACCGTAGATCACAGGCAGATTGCCTCTGTTGTTGGAACTCGGAGAGATCGGGAACCCGAAATCGAGTCTGACTCGGGTCTGTTCGTAGTTGACCCGAAACCCGAAGCCCGCACCGGTCAGCTTGTCGCTTCCGGTCTCGCCGGGCTGGGGCCGATTGCGGGTCACGCCCCCGTGGTCCACAAAGAAAACGGTCTGAAAAAGGTCGATATCGTCCTTCAAGGGCGACCAGCGAAGCTCCAGAGTCGTGTTGTACGCCTGGTCTCCCAGCGTTTCGGCCTGAGAATAGCCACGAACGGTATCGGGCCCGCCCAGAGCGAACTGCTCGGCCGAAAAGAGAGGGTCACCGGTAAACTGCATGGAGGCGCGGGCTACGGCTAGAAATTGAGGATGGAACTCCTGGATTCTGGCCAGGTCCAGATTGTAACGAGTGAAATCGGCTCCCGCCCCCAGACGACTGGCGGCCGGGTCGCCGGCGCTTGTCCCACCCAGCCCGCGGGTCACCGATCCGCGGCCCAGAAAGCGGCCGTTGTCGTCGCGCCAGGAGCCGCTATAGCCCAGTGTGGCCGAGGTGTATTCGTCCCGGGACAGTTGCTGAGTAAGAATCCGGTTGTCGAGATCGTTGTAGCTGAGACGGAAATCCACATCCGAAGTGTGCTTCAGCGTGCGCACCAGCGGCTGATGAACGGTGAGAGCGTAGATGTTGGCGTCTCCACGGATATCCAGCACTTCGACTTCCTGACCCGCGGTGTAGCTACCGTTGGCGTATTGGAAACCGACCCGGGTACCGCTAGGGCTTACCGGCACGCTGTAGGCTCCCTGCCAGAAAAGAGTGTTGTCGGCCGGGGTCGAGAGCAAGCCGCGAACAGCCACGAAGTCGCCCGGCGTGAAGACCGAGCTGATCTCGGTGCCCAGTCCGAATCGGTGCTCGCCTGTCAGCCGCGCCCCGAAATTGTTGTATCCCATGGTGACGTGCCAGCGTTTGTCTTCTTCGGCCTTGAGCACCACGTCCGTCGACCCTTCCGTGGCTCCGGCGCTGAGGACGGCCTTGACCCGAACATCCGGCAGTTCGTTCAAAAGGAAGAGGCCTCGTTGGAAATCCTTGGTGGTGGCGCCCTCCGCCGGCACGGCGTACTGAAATCGCGACTTCAAAAAATCGGTGGGATATCGGTCGTTGCCTTCAACGACGACGTTGTCGATCTTGCCTTCCAGCACCTGAATGAGGAGCACCCCTTTGACCGACTCCTGGGTCGGTACGATAGCGTTCACCAGAAAGTAGCCTCGGTCTCGATAAGCTTTCTCGATCAGACCGGCTAAGGTCTCCAGCTCGGCCACGCTCATCTGACGACCCTGGTACGGTTCAAGAATCGGCTGCAACTCTTCGTCGGTAATCAGGCTGTTGCCGGTCACCTGAATAACATCGACCGGCAAACGTGTCTTCAACTCGGTCTCGTCCGGAGGGTCGGCAAGCTCCCCTCCTCCTGGCTGCTGGCCCAAAGCCGAGCTCCCCAGCAGCAGACAAAACAGACCACAAATCACCAGATCCCTCAACATAGGTCGCTCCTTTCCCCACTCAAGAAGACACGCCTGCATGGCCCGAAATTGTGTCAAAACTAATGCAGATCAGGCCTTAGAGCTTCTCCATCTCCGTTTTCATCTCGAGATAATTCCGGCGCAACTGCTCCAGAAGCTCATCAGCCCCCTGGACTTTCCCCTCGCGTCCCATATCTTCTAAGACCTGGGCCACGGATGCCGTTTTTCTGGCTTCGAAATTGAGCACCGTGCCTTTGAACGTGTGAGCGGTGAAACGAAGTTTCTCGGCATCTCCCTCGCGGACGGCCTGCTCCACATCATCAAACTGCTTGCCTGAAGCTGCCAGAAACGCCTTCGCCACTGTTTTCAAAATGGTCTCGTTTCCGCCCACTCGCTTGAGAGCCACATCCAGGTCGATAACCTTCAGCTCCTCGGCCGACGGCTCATCCTCCGCGACCGGGGCATCCACCACAAGCTCTTCTTTCTTTTCCGTGGGCTCCGAGTAGTCTCGTTCAGGCGCGTGCTTCTTCAGCACGTCAAACATCTTGCCCTCATCGATAGGCTTCGAGAGATAGCCGTCCATGTCGTTGGCCAGGCACTTCTCCTCGTACCCTTTCAAGGCGTGAGCCGTCAGCGCGATAATCGGCAATCGAGGAAGGTTGTTACGGCTTTCGTTCTCCCTGATCCGTTCGGTACATTCAAACCCGTCCATACCCGGCATCATGATATCCAGAAGCAAGATATCCGGCTCAACTCCCGCCGCCATAAGCTCCAAAACCTTCTCACCGCTCTCGGCCTCCAACACCTCGCAACCGAAGGCGTCCAGCATGATCCGGGCCAACTGCCTGTTTATCTCGTTGTCGTCGGTCACCAGGACCTTGAGGGGCGGCAGAGTCTCCGCTTCCGCGTCGTCCCCGGTTCCCACGTTGAGACTCTTCGCCGCCTCGGAGTCGAGCCATCGCAAGAGGAGCTCCGCCATATCTCGTTGCCGAATCGGCTTCAGCAAATGGCCATTAATTCCCAGACTCTTGTAGTGAGTCATGTCCTCGGAAAGGTTGTTCGTCTTGAGCAAAATGCCGGTCTTCCCACAACCGGCCCGCTGACACTTGTAAAGAAAATCAAATCCGCTCTCGCCGGGCAGCTCCGAGCCGGCGAACACCACCATCGGCGGATCGTCGACCAGAGCGTTCAGAGCCTCGTCGGGGGAAGAAAAGGTGTGGACCTGGGCGCCCAAAGGGAGCAGATTTTCTCGGAGGGCTTCCAGATGAAAATCGCAAGGGCTGACGGCAAAGACGGAGTGTCCTTCCAGGACCTTCTTGACAGCCTGGTCGAGCGCGCTCGGCGCAAACTCTACCTTGTCCAGAAACATCGTAAAGATAAAGGTGCTGCCTTCTCCGGGAGTGCTCTCCACCCAGATTTCGCCACCCATCATCTCCACCAGCAAGGCGGTGATGGTCAGGCCTAGCCCGGTTCCGCCAAAATTGCGAGAAGTGCTGGCATCAGCCTGGGTGAACGATTCGAAAATCTTCTTCTGGCGGTCTTCGGGTATTCCGATCCCGGTGTCTCTGACTCGGATTTCAAGCTTCAGGTTGCTCTCGTGGTCTTCCCTAAGCAAGGCCTTGAGATGAACACTCCCCTTGTCGGTGAACTTCAGAGCGTTACCCACCAGGTTGATCACGATCTGCCGAATTCTGGCCGGGTCGCCCATCAGCTCCAGCGGAATCTGACGATCCACGACGCAGCCCAACTCCAGCCCTTTCATGTGAGCTTGCAAAGCCACCGACTTCAATCCGCCGGTGACGCATTCGCGGAAATCGAAGGGGATGGGATCCAGCTCCATCTGACCGGCTTCAATCTTAGAAAAGTCGAGAATTTCGTTGATAATGAGGAGCAGGGAGTCGGCCGAGGTCTTGACCGCTGTCAGATACTCGCGTTGGGAGTCTGAGAGGGCGGTCTTGAGGGCGACGTTGGTCATGCCGATAATGCCGTTCATCGGGGTGCGGATCTCGTGGCTCATGTGGGCCAGGAATTCTGATTTGGCGCGAGTTCCCTCTTCCGCCCGGTCCCGCGCCTCCACCAGCTCGGCGTCCCGTATTTTCAGCTCCTCGAGAGTCTTCTGCAGGTCGTCGTCTCGAGTCTGGATGACCTCCAACATCTCGTTGAACGAGTCCGTCAGGTCTCCGATTTCGTCCTTGCTGATGCGGGGTTGACGAAGGCTGTAGTCGCCTGACTCGGACACATCGGCGGCTTTACCGGCCAAGCTCTTGATGGGGTCGGCGATCAGCGACTGAAATCTTTGAGAGATGAGAAACGCCAATCCGAAGGATGCCAGAAAGACCAACCCCATAAACACGATGTGGAGTCCCACCTGGGCGATCAACTCGGAGAGATCGGAACGAATGTAGACCGTACCCAGATACTCCATGCGGTTGTCGTTCTGGAACGTGATCGGCTCGAATATTACAAGCGACATGCCGCGGAATCCGCCCGAACTGACGGAGGGCATCTTGGGTGTGGTGAACTCTTGAGTGGGATCACGCTGGTAGAGAGCGGGCTTGTCGTCCCACTCCTCACCTAAACTATTGACATAAACCTTGCCGTCCTTATCCAGAATAGCGGCTTCGATGATGTCCGGATTGTTGGCGAAGAAGCTGTGAAGCTCTTCCGGGTCCACGCCGATGTCGAACCACAGATTCGAACTGACGGTGTTGACCACGACCCTCGCCTGAGTCCGGAGATCGTCGAGGAGGGCGTTCTTTACCAGAACGATATCGAGCGTAAAGATCCCCAGGGCAGCCAGGGCCAGACTGATAGCGCTGGCCAGCACAACCAGGAAGTTCAGCTTTCGACGTATGGGTAGATCACGAAGATATCCGGACACGGGGGGGACCTCTCAGGGCGTACGCCTTTTCTTGATTACGCCCCGTCCAAGCGCGTTGCCTGCCGGACGGACGTAATAGGAGGTTGGCCGACCGCGAAGAGGAAGGCTGTGATATGTCCTCACTTTATGACAAGGATTTCGCTCCCGGCACGCGCGTGCTGGTGGCCGACGACGATCTGGTCACCAGAATGATGCTGACGGCCACCCTCAACGACTGGGGTCTGGAAGTGTTGGAAGCCGAGGATGGTCAGGGAGCGCTGGACGTACTCACTTCCGAAGACCCGCCGCGACTGGCCCTGGTGGACTGGAATATGCCGGGCAAGGACGGTTTGGAGGTCTGTCGTGAACTGCGACGGCGCGCTCCCGAACCGTACGTCTATGTGATAATCCTGACCTCGATGAGCAAGACCGAGGACGTGGTCGAGGGTCTCGGTTCCGGCGCCGACGATTACGTCGTCAAGCCCTACAACCCCGGAGAGCTCCGAGTGCGTTTGAAAGCAGGCGACCGTATCGTGCGTCTACAGGGCGAGCTGATCGCGGCCCGAGAAGCGTTGCGAGATCAGGCCAACCGAGACCCGATGACGGGCCTCTTGAACCGGCGCGCCATCCAACGACAGTTTCGAGATCGCCTCGACGACGGCACGGCCGTGGGCCAACCGCTGACCGCTCTGCTGATCGACATCGACCACTTCAAGCTGATCAACGATACTCACGGCCACGACGTGGGCGACCAGGTGATCATCGAAGTGGGGCGCCGAATCAGAGAAGTGGTCGGCGCCAACGGACTGGTCAGCCGCTACGGCGGGGAAGAGTTTCTGGTGATCTTTCCTCGCTCGGACCGCGAAACTTCCGAGCAGTACATCTCCGCTCTGCACCACGCCATGCGTTCCTCGCCGCTGGTGGCCAAGAACGGCACCTCGGTCAACCTGACCGCCAGCCTCGGCTACTGCTCCGATATCCTGCAGGCCGACGACGTCATCGAAGGGTACGTCAAGTCTGCCGATGAGGCTCTCTATATGGCCAAAAAAGACGGTCGAGACCGTTTCGTCTTTAAAGCGCTCGAGCGGTCTACTGATAGACAGGAAGTCTAAACCAGAACACGCTTCCGCCGTTCACCCCGTCGCGCACTCCGATGGTGCCGCCATGCTTGGTGATCACGAGTTGACAGAAGGCGAGCCCCAGGCCTGAAGACTGCGCTCGCTTATGTTCGGTTCCGCCCACCTGGCCGAACTTCTCAAATATTTTTTCTTTGTACTCGTCCGGCACACCGGGACCCTGATCGACGACCTGAATCTCCACTTCGCCTCCGTTCTTAAGAAGACGCAAAAGCACCGGTTTGTCGGCCGGGGTATACTTGAAGGCGTTGGACAGGAGATTGGAGAGCACCCGACTTAAAAGCTCGCCGTCGGCCTGGATCGTAACCCCGGGGGCGGTTTCCAGTTCCAGCTGTTTTTCCGGAATCTCCGCCCATTCTTCCGAAAGCTCCAGACACAGCGCGGTCAGATTCAAAGCTCCCAGCTCCAAAGGCATCTCGTTGGACTCCAGCTTGGAGACATCCAGAATCTCACTCACCATATCGACCAAACGGTTACTTTGAGAGACGATCTTCCCCGCGAATTTCTGCTGCTGCTCGTTCATGCCGGCGCTGAAAGAAGAGCATAGCAAAGTGGCATAGCCCTTGATGGCGGTCAGCGGAGTACGCAGGTCGTGCACCAGCATGTGAGTCAAACCGTCCCTCAGCTGCTCCAGTCGCTGCAACTCTTCGAATGAATTCTGTAGCTGATCGTACAGGCTCTTTCCCCGTGCGGCGTTGCGCACTCGGAGCGAGACCTCTCGGGGGTCGATCGGCTTACTGATAAAGTCGTCCGCCCCCGCGTCCATTCCGTCGATACGAGCCGACGGCTCCTCCAGAGCCGTCACCAGGAGCACCGGTATCATCTGAGTGAGAGGGTTGGACTTGACTCGTCGGCAGGCCTCAAAACCACCCAATCGGTCCATGATCACGCCCATCAAGACCACGGCCACGGGCTCTCGCTCCAAAATCTCCAGCACCTCTCGGCCGTCTCGCGCCTCCACCACCCGGTAGCCTTCGTTCTGAAGCGCGGAGGCACAAACAGTGCGATTAGCGTCGTCGGCGTCGGCGACCAAAACAAGCGTATCGACTCCCATCGACTGCAGCCTGGTCGTTTCGCGTGGCGGGTCGACCGGCTCGG